>ERZ780228.2013-NODE-2013-length-11036-cov-3.527639_pt1 | contig 11036 bp, 6 predicted proteins | sample MGYA00511015_ERZ780228 | MGnify/ENA primary metagenome ERZ780228 (study PRJEB29588, sample SAMEA2161897) | human gut metagenome | biome: human gut; feature: human-associated habitat; material: faeces | place: Denmark | collected 2008/2010 ...
CCAGCCGCTGGCCTCTACCGCAGCCGGATTAACCTGCATCAGACGCGCGCCTTGCTGCGGCCGGATTCAAAACGCTCCAGAGCACCGGTGACGGCGAGCGCACGAGACAAGTACCAGACCACCACGCCGGCGATCACGACGCCGGAGATGATGGAGCCCACCAGATACCAAGTGACGCGCAGGCCGTTCCAGCCCGGGTTGGTGGCCCAGTAGTAGGCCCAGCAGCCCACGCCGGCGAGCGCACCGGACAGGATGGTGGTGCCGATGTTCCACTTCTTCCAAGCGAAGACGGCGAAGGCAATTTCGGCACCCAGACCCTGGATGATGCCGACGATCAGCGAGCCGCCGACGCCCCACTGGTTGCCCAGCGTAAGCTCAAGGAAGGCGGCGAGGGCTTCGGCGAGCCCGGCGGCCTTCATCATGGCCGAGAATACGCCGGCAGCCATCAATAGCAGCAGCACGGTTGCCGTCATTGGCGATGCGGCGCCTTCCAAGACCGCTTTCCAGTAGCGCATCGGCTTTTTGGTCAGCAGCGCGCCTGCTACCAGCGCCGTGAGACCGGCACCCGCAAGCGCCATCAGATCGAATACTTTGAGGACGACAAAAAGGTAGACCGAAAGCAGCGCAAAAATGAGAAATGGAATGAGGAGCGATGCGGGTCCGAAGAAAAAAGGAATGCGGTTTTCATCAAGCGAAGCGTCAGAGGCGCAAGCCGGTGCAGGGGAGGTCATGGTGAATTCTCGTGAGGGCATGAAGGAGAAAAACTGCAAATCGTCTGCGGCGGGACTTCTTTTGTTTTTTTGAGATACGGCTGAAAAACAAAACCCGCCGGAAGGCGGGTTGGACTGAGAAACTGGGGGAAAGCATCAAGTGCGCTGCACGATCTTTCCTTCTCTCAAACCGGCGCGCAGGTCTGCGCACCCGCCATTGAACTTGACGGGAGTCGCCACCACTGACGGCGAGGCTGCAGGCAGGAGAGAAAATTTTCCGGCTTCATAGTGATTTCATCGTACCTGCCGTCACTCGAAAAGGGCTTGGTAGGACTGCAAAACCCAATTGATGCATATCAATCACTTGTTTGTCCGAATTCAATTGCGCCACTTGATTTTTTAGAAAAATTACGCGAAAAAATATGAATTTTTCAAGCGGAATCCGTGAGGAAGCTGAAATTCAGCGTTGTCATACGGCGAATTTCGCGGTTTTGCCGTTTTTTTGCATCTCGTGCTATGGTGCTTGAAACGCGTTGCGGCAGTAGACCTGATAGGTATACAGCTGCGGCCGATTTCTTCGAATGTTTTCATGAGCCAATAGGAAGCATTATGCAGGTGTACATCCGCACTTCTTGCCGAGCTGCCGACGTCCTTCACGGCCGCCGCTCGAATGCTCTCCGCACCAGCTCTACATCCTCTACATCCGCGTCTCGCAGCACAACAGGCAGCGAGACGCTTGACGCCTTGCGGATGCACGTTCGAAGAGACTGACAGGCATTCGGAGAAACCGAATTCCACCAGCACCCAACAAGCGGGAACCTAAAAGGGTTCCCAAAAACGAACGGGAAGCTCCGAAAGGCGCCTCCCGTTTTTTTATACCTCTTCCCTCTTTAATTTAATTACAGCCTCAACCGCCGAACATCGAAAAAAACGGCTTGCCAAGCAGTTTTAACCGGCGGAAGGTTTTTGGAGACGCTCATGGATCTCATCCGGAACTTCAAAATTCACGCGGCGGCACTCATTATTGTTGTGTTGGCGGAACTGGTGGGTGTACAAAAGTTCGGTCTAGTCGTGCTTTTGCCGCTGCTTTATGCACTCGTATTTGGTGCATTGGTGAGCTTTCCGCGCTGGAGTGTCGTGAGGCTCGATGAAATGAATCGAGCCGGCAAGATGCTCTCCGTGGGCGTTCTTTTGCTGATCACGAAGATCGCGCTCGATATCGGTCCGAATATTGAAATGATCATGCAGTCCGGCTGGGCGCTGATCATGCAGGAATTCGGCCACTTCTTCGGCACGCTGATCTTTGGTCTGCCGGTGGCGCTCCTCGTCGGCATGAAACGCGAAGCGATCGGCGCGTGCTACTCCATTGACCGAGAACCCAACGTCGCCATTATTTCGGAGCGCTTCGGTCTGGACTCTCCTGAAGGTCACGGCGTAATGGGCATGTATGTCTGCGGAACGGTCTTCGGCGCGCTTTGGGTGTCGGTTCTGGCCGGCGTCATTGCTCAGATGGGTTTCTTCCATCCGCATGCGCTTGCCATGGGCGCCGGCATCGGCAGCGCCTCCATGATGGCCGCAGCGACGAGCTCGATCATCGTCGTGCATCCGGAATGGGAAGAAACCGTGCGTGCCTATGCAGCGGCGGCCAATCTTCTCACGTCTGTGATCGGCATCTACTTTGCGCTCTTTGTTTCGCTCCCCGTTACGATCAAGGTTTATGAGTTCTTTACGGGTGACAAGGGATCGGCGAAGCCTAAGGCCAACGACTGATCCCCTTCCATGGCAACGAATACAAGCGAACAAGACAAAGGAAACGAAAAATGGAAATCCGCAAACTCATGGAAGAAATGAAGGACGTGCTGTTCATCCTTCTGGTGACGGCCTTCTTTACCTGGATCGCCAACTGCATCCAGCTCCCGAAGGTCAATATGGCCGAAAGCTCGATTGGCGTACTGCTTCTCGTCGTGATCACGGCCTTCGGCATTCTGGTTTCGCACCTGCCGGGCTTTCGTATTCTCCCGATGGTCTTTTGGGTATCGATCATCGCAGTGGTTATCTCGCTGCCGGGCTTCCCGGGCGGCGACTGGGTCATCCACTATACGAAGCAGGTAGGGTTCCTGCCCATCACGACGCCGGTGCTTGCTTACTGCGGCCTGTCGCTCGGCAAGGATATCGACGCCTTTAAGCGTCTTTCCTGGCGCATTGTTCCGGTGGCGCTGGCCGTCGGTGCGGGCAGCTTCATCTGCGCAACTGTGCTCGCTGAAATCATTCTGCATCTTGAAGGCATCTTCTGATGCATTGAGGCAGCTTTATTCGCCCGCTCAAGTCCGGACTGTTCAAGTTCACTGGGCGGGCGCAGAATTTGTCATTGACAGGTAAGAAGAGTCTGCACAGCGCCAAACCGATCCAACCGGTTCCGGGCGGTCGGCTGAAGATCTGCGCAGTCTCTTAAATTTTTTTTGAGCTCCATCGGAGTCGCTTCATTTGCAAGGTTTTTTCCAAAATGAATAAGGAAGAACTGAAGGCGCGGGTCTGCGAAGTCATTCGTCGCCGCAACCCCGACATCGTCCGTCTCGGTCATGCCATTTTTGCCGAGCCTGAACTCGGTTTTAAAGAGCAGAAAACTTCTGCCAAAGTTCGTGCCGCCTTTGATGCGCTCGGCCTGGACTATGAAACGGGCTGGGGCATCACTGGCGTGAAGGCGCGTCTTGCCGGCAAGGGACACCGCCGTACGGTTGCCGTTCTGGGTGAGCTCGATGCCATCGTCTGCCGCAACCATCCGCACAGTGATCCCGCGACGGGCGCAGCTCACTGCTGCGGACACAATGTGCAGATCGGCAATCTTCTGGCTGTCGCCTATGCAATGAAAGAATCCGGGGTCATGGATTATCTCGGCGGCGATCTGGTCTTCTTTGCTGTTCCGGCCGAAGAATATGTCGAAATTGACTACCGCAGCGGACTGCGCCGCGAAGGCAAGCTTCAGTTCTTAGGGGGCAAACAGCAGCTCATTGCCGAAGGCGCCTTTGACGACATCGATATGGCTATGATGATGCACGTCAACGCGACCACCAATCCCGAGGGGGAATTCACCGTTGGGGCAAGTTCGAACGGCTTTGTCGGCAAACTGATCGAATATCACGGCCGTGCCGCTCATGCGGCTGGTGCTCCGGATCGCGGCATCAATGCGCTCAATGCGGCAATGATGGGGGTGATGGGCGTCAATGCGCTGCGCGAGACCTTCCGCGAAGACGACTGCGTGCGCTTCCATCCGATCATCAATTCCGGCGGCGACCTTGTGAATGTCATTCCTGACTACGTGAAGATGGAGAGCTACACGCGTGCGGCCAACGTCGAGGCGCTCGCCCGCTACAACCGCGACATTAACCGCGCACTTAATGCGGGCGCCATGGCGCTGAACGCTAAGTGCGATATTACGGATCTTCCGGGCTACCTCCCGCTCAAACCCGATGAAAACTTCCGTACGCTGCTGCGCGAAAACGCCAATCAGATTTTCGGCGCAGCAAACGTTGAGGAAGGCGTTCATTCTGCCGGCAGCACGGATATGGGCGACGTATCCCATCTCATGCCCTGCGTGCATCCGTGGGTGGGCTGCGTTACCGGCACGCTTCACGGTGCAGACTACGTCGTTTCGGATGAGGAGACGGCGTATGTGAAGACGCCCGAGGTGCTCGCCATGACGCTGATTGATCTGCTCTATGACGATGCTAAGGAAGCCGATCGCATCTGCCGTGTATTTAAGCCCGTATTCACGAAGGAGACGTATTTGCAGTTTATGGATGACCTTGTTCGTCAGCATTGACTGAAAACGCGGTCTGCCTGATCGTTTGCCAAAGTTCGGTCAGGCGCATTTGAACGGCTTCTGTGGAATGTTGCTCACAGAAGCCGTTTTGTATGCTTGCAGGACGTTCATACGGTCTGCTGTCGGTCAATGCAGTCAACAGGGAATAAACGCGCAACGCTATGAAGCGTTTTGACTTATGTCATTGACATTGCCCGAGCGGATGATTGGTTTTGAGCGCGTGTCTCAATTCTGTGTAGGATTATGGGGTCCGAAGCGCCCGTGAAGGCGAGGAGGAACGGGACGGCCCCTCAGGCCGGATCCGCGGAAGATGCCGACCATCAGGCTGATGCACTCAAAGGAAAACGTGCCGCCCGGAAGGCATTGACCAAGGCTGACGGAAAAGATCCCGTCGGCATAAATTCACCACTGACTGGAGGGCGCTTAGTGTCCGTCACTCAGTCAGAAGCCAACCCGGGAGGGTCCGGCAGTTCGAAAAATCCCCGCGGAGAGCAGGCCCTCAGTGCCTGAGACTCGAAGCATGTGAACGATAAAAAGAGGGATCACGTTCTGCTGCACAATCCGCTTCATAAATATGAGGCCCTCTGATGGCTATGTTCAAAAAAATCGCTGCGGCTGCCGCAGCTGCCGCTGTCGTTTTCTCTTTTTCAGCCGCCGCTGATGCTGCTCAGACGCTTCGTGTCGGCAGCCTCACCGTTTATGCGCCGTTCGAATATGTGAATTCGCAAAACGGTGAATACGAAGGCTTTGACATGGATCTGATCCGTGAAATCGGACGCCGAAAGGGGTTCGATGTGCAGATTATTTCCATGACGCTCGACGGTCTCGTGCCGGCGCTGGTGAGCGGCAACATTGATGCGGCTGTTTCGGCGCTGACGATTACGCCGGAACGTGCGGAAAAGGTCGATTTCACCAAACCGTACCTCAACGCCGGTCTCACCGTGATGACCACGAAGGAAAACGCTCCCAAGATCAAGAGCGTCAAAGACCTAGAAAACAAATTGCTTTGCGCCGAAATCGGCTCAAGCGGCGCATTGGTGATGAAGCGTATCCCCGGCACGACGGTGCGTACCTTCAATTCTGCTGCGGATGCCTTTTTGGAACTCAATAAGGGCGGCTGCTTCGCAATGCTCAATGACGGTCCCGTCAACAAGTACTTCCTTACACAGAAAGCTTCTAAGAGCATGAATCTGACGGCGCTTGACTTTGTCGTTTCCGACGACTTCTACGGCATGGCCGTCCAGAAGGGCAACAAGAAGCTGCTCAAGGAACTCGATGACGCATTGGACGAGATGCGTGCTGACGGTACTTTCCAGAAGATCTACGACAAGTGGTTCGGCGACGTCAAGTGACAGTGCTGACGCTGTCGGACTGACTATCGGCAGATTCTTCCAGAGCCTCCAGAAAAATCTCAGCATTTTCTGGAGGCTTTCGTTTGTGTGGCAGCGCCAAGCGCATTTGGGTTCAGACTGAACCCCTGCCGGCCAGAAGTTTACAAAGTGTTTAAGGGCTGGCTGCGAGTGCCTGCGCGGTTTGGAGCGCCGTGCGGACAAGCGCCTGAGTTTCCATTTCGGGATCGAGCCGCTCAACCACAAAGGCCGGCCCATGGAGAGAGGCACCCATGGCGGTGAGCGGGGAAGCTAAAGCGTCTCCGTGCAGGTCCGAGCCGCAGAAAATCCAAAGCCCGGCGTGCTGATCCTGAGGCCGGATCGGGCGGATGGAAAAGAGATAGCGGAACACTAAGCTCATCGTCTGAGAAGCAATCACGGTCTGCATGCGGGAGAATTTTGCGTCAGCCACAAAGTAAACCGCCCGTGAATGGTCGGCCGAGTCGGCGTCGTGCTTCAATGCGGCACGAAGGATAAAGTCCGGCGTGTAAAAGGGCTTGTCGGCGGTTCTCAGCGTGTTGGGAGAGTCGCTGTTTTGCATCAGTGACCAGTCCGAAGTGCGGGCGAGTCCAAGCCCGTTTTCTCCGGCATACATCCCGCCGCTCACGACCGGCTGGTACCAGAGTGTGAGTTCGATGCCGTCTTTCTCAAACGTGAAGGTATTGGCGTGGGGACGTTCGTCACTGCCCGTTGTCAGGCCTTGCGCTCCCTGATAGTCATATCTTGAGGCCGCCGTCTGCAGGAACCCGTTGGCGGAGAATGCGTCGAGCAGCGCTGTGAGAACGTAGTATTCGTATAAACGGCTGTTCGCCATGCAGGTGAGCAGCATCTCGCCTTCCTCCAGACCGGGCGGCGGAGCTTTGCGCCAGTTGGAAACCGCCTCAAAGATTTCTCGATAAGGCGTAATGGCGAGAAAGACCGGCGTTGGGCGCAGCGGCCATGGATGCATTTCGCCTTCAATGCCGAGGGTGCGCACATAGAGCTCGCGCAGTTGAGTCAGGCGCTCTCGAAACTGCAGAAAGCGGCTCGCGGCAAGCTGGAGACGTTTGGCGGACTCCGCAAAAATGGCGGCGGTGGAAGGCACATAACCCTCAGGGACATTGAACTGCGTGTGCGGAAGCTGCTCGGCCGCTGCCGTGAGTTCCGCAGATTCCGTGTCGATTTCATGGGCAAGCGAGGTTAAAAACCCGACCAGTGCTTGGTTTTCATAAGTATTGAAGGAGGGCTGTGCAGAACGAATCAAGGACCTGCGCGGCAGCCAGGCAGGTCCGATGCCGTTCGGGCGTATGCCGATGCCGCCGGGAGCCGGTTCGAGCTCTTCGGGATGGCGAACAATAAATTCGAGAGTTTTCTGTGTAAAGCTTTTGAGTTTTGCAAAGGCGCCGACCTCTTCACGTTCGCTCAGGCGGCTCCGTGCATTCGTACGAAAATAACTGAAGTGCTGTTCATAGAGCTGAATAATCCGCTCGAGCGCCTCTTCCTGATTGCGAATCGCTTTTTCCGATGACGATTCGCCGCAATCCTCTTTCATTCGATCGTGTGAGTGCTCTTTCGGGAAGAGTCTGTCGCTCGCTGATGCGACTCGTACGGCCATTTTGGATATGGCTTCGGCGCGTTCCCCTTTAGGCAAAAGCACATGGACGGGCGGCGCATAAAAAAGCTCTGGGACTAGAGCGTCGGGTCTGCGAAGCGAGACAGAGAGTCTCGCAAGACCGAATACGTCCGCAAAAAGATTCGAGTCAGTCGGCTGAGCAAAGAACTGCAGGCCGTTACGGCTGGTCGATGAACATAAAACGACATCGTCATTGAGCTCAATCGTAACCGCAGCGAGCCGCTTGAGCATGGCGCCTTCACATTCAATGCGGTACGGCCGATCTGCAAAAACCGTCGGCAGCGTCCTCACGAGCGTGTCTGCGCAGAGGTGGACGGGCGCAGACTGGAGCGTAAGCTCCACCGTTTCGCCCTTCCAGCTGAGCGGAACGAGACGCAGCCGGTTAGCGGCGATTCGAGAGATGGAGTGTGAATCGTCGCTCACGGCTGCGGCAGAGGAATGAATCGCGTCGTTCACCACTCAGGCTCCTTGCGTGATGCTCTTGGATATCGGTCGGCAGCTTCACAAGAAGCTGAAGTATCCGAGTGCACGGTCGCCGCGGCTGATCATCGTTTCGAGCAGTCCGGCGGTTCGCACCAGCCGCCGCCGGTGAGCCGCATCCAGCAGATTGACGAGCGCCGATCTGTAGTCCGGGCCATTGCCGGAAAGATGCGGGAGCAGCCGGGAGGCTGCGGCGCAGTCGAGTGCGGCGTCCGCCGCACTTTGCTCCAATTTTGGATCTTCGCGGAAAACAGGCAGACCGCCGAGCACGGCTTTTTCAAAAGCGAGCTGCACGCGAATTGACATCGGCGTTCCGGCAGCAGCCGTAAGCGAAATGAGCTCTTCCAAGCCTTCCCCCGCTGCGCCGGTGAGAGGTGTTGTGCCGGCGGAAAATAATGATGAAAGTGCCGCCCAGCTGATGATCTGCGGCGTAAAGCTCCGCGCAGTGCGAATCAGGGCTGCGCGGTCTGCGGCCGGCAGGGTAATGACGGCAGCGCGATCGACGAGGCGAGGCGAGAGTGTTTCAGTCGTGTGGTCGTTGTTGATCGTAGCGAGAAAACGAAGCGCAGGCGAAATCTTCAGTCTTCTGTGGTCGCCGAGGCTGATGGAGGCGTGACCAGAGGCATCGTCGCAGACATTCATGAAGTCTGCCCAGTAGTACTCCATGGGCGAGAGGTTGGCTTCATCGAGAAGCATCACCGCAGGGAGTTTGGGCGCTCCGAGCCGAGCTTCAGCATCGAGAGCCTGGAAAGCATCGCGCCGGCGGTCATCAACGCTCTCAAAAGTCTTGGTGAGCGGATTCCAATATCCCACGAAGTCGCGTTTGGAGGTCCAGCCGCGCTCCACGGAGATCGGCAGATAGCGGTCGGCAAATTCCGGCGACGGCCAAAGCGCGAGCGATTCGGGCGACTGACGGCCGAGCGCCTCCGATACGAGGTCGAGTCCAAGGACGTGCGCAAGGATGGAGCAGATCGATGTTTTGCCCGATCCCGGCGGCCCGGAGAAGACGGTCAGGAAGTTCTGCGTGAGGGACAAAAAGAGGTTGAGGATGTCGTTGGCACTGTAGCTGCGAACGGCTGAGACGCCCCTTACCAGATAATCGGCAAGTTCGGCGCCCGAAAGCGCAGAGGTCTTCAGACGGCGGATGGCCTCGGCACGGATGACAACGGATTTCTCAGTTTCTTCCCGGCGAAAGTCGGCTGCTGCTTCCATGAATTTGGCTGCGGCACGGCCGTCGAAAATATAGTTCTGTGCGCGCTGGGCAGCTTCGGAAACGCGGGATTCGAGATCTTCGGCAGAATGCGTGAGGTCCTCAATGCGGGATTGAAGCGCCTCAGCATCCTGAGCGAGTGTCTGACGTTTGGCGTTGACGGCCTCCAGATCAGCAAGCGCTGCGAATTCGGCTGCTGTGTGTTTGCGCTGAGCTGCGAGTTTGGCTTGTTCGTCCTGGAGCGCCTGAAGGGCTGCGGTCTTTTCTGCCTCAGCGGCAGAAAGTTCAGCCTGAGCACGGATGCGTTCGGCTTCGATTCGCTGGGCCAGCTGATCGACCTGCCGCTCTTTCTTTTCGAGAATACTGACGAAGGCAGAACTGGCACCGAGCTGCTTGAGCGTTTTGGCATCCGAAAAGATGCGTTCAAGCACGGCCTCAAAGAGCGGGCCCTTTTCAAGCGCCTGCGCACCCATCGAAATGCGGGCAAGATCGGCTATTTCACGAGTGAAAAGGCTGCTGCGGCCGGATGCTTCCAGGAGTTTTTCCAGACGAGCCCGGCGGCGTTCTGAGACCTCAGCGACATCGGGAAAGAGTTCATTGGCAGAATGCTCGGCCGCAAGCCACGATTCAATCTGCCTTCTGCCCGCATCCGTTCCGGATGAGTGCGGAGCGGCCGAAGCCGACAGTGCTCTTTGAGCGGCCTGAGCAGCTTTGGCGAGGAGTGCTCTGTCGCTCAATATGTCAAAGCGCCCGGCCTTGAGTCCTTCCGTGTCGAGCACGGCGCTTTGGCCGACGACAATTTGATCAACGGCGCGGTAGCTTTCGTGCGTTTCAAGCAAATCAGGGGCGGTGCCGTCTGCTTCAAGCCCTGGCGCAAGGCCGTCGGCGAGGCCTTCGGGCGCAGCCAGATAGGGATGGTGGCCCGCATCTTCCTTGAGAGTCCACGGACCGAGGAATCGGCCTTGGTAAGCGAGCAGCACCGGCACGGAAGAGATCCCCATGCTTTGCCAAACTTTATTGTTTTTGGCGGCCTTTGTGCCTTTAGGCGGTTCAACGGCTGGGTCGAGCGAGAGGCGCACCGGAATGGTCTTGCTGAAGTCGACTTCGGCAGATTCCGGAAAGACGATTCGATAGATGCCGATGTCGGAAGCACGGCGCATGCGGCCCTGCCGCGTCAGCTTATCGAAGTCAATACGGTATTTGAAGTCCGGGCGCGGAGCGCCCGTACCCACGTCAAGATTGATCTTCAGATCTGCAGAAAAATCGATGTCGGCGGCATAAATGGAGCCGTCGTTGACGGCTCCCGTCGAAACGCCCTTCAGATTGACGGCGCCGAGGCTTGGGAAACGCGTGCGAAGGGACTCTTCAGAGGCGGCTTCAAAACGCTCTTCAAATGGGTTCCATACGGCAAAGCAGAAGAAGTTGACAAAGGTTCCGGTGCGGTGCACGAAGCCAAGCCACCGTTCACAGCCGGGCGTTGGCTCTTGGTCGGGATTGCGCAGCGGCGCTTTCAAGGGCGCGGGCGATTGGACGGGTTCGGGATGCTGCCCAGCTAATTCGCCGGTCGGCTTAGAGCCGCTGACAGCACTTTGTGCTGCGGATGCAGGTTCTGCGGCAGGGAGCACATTGTCTGCGGCCGGCGTTGGCGCGGTGACGGAGGCTTCGGTGCTGAGGGCGTCAGCCGTATTCGGGTCACTTTTGAGTTTGGCTCTCTGAGCGGGCAAAACCGCTCCAGTTTTTTTCTGTGCGCCTCTTTTTTCCACGGGGTGTGCGGGAGCAGCTTCCTGAACCGTTTCATCGTCCTCAGCAGCGGCCG
>ERZ780228.2019-NODE-2019-length-10976-cov-6.961908_pt1 | contig 10976 bp, 10 predicted proteins | sample MGYA00511015_ERZ780228 | MGnify/ENA primary metagenome ERZ780228 (study PRJEB29588, sample SAMEA2161897) | human gut metagenome | biome: human gut; feature: human-associated habitat; material: faeces | place: Denmark | collected 2008/2010 ...
CGCCGGCCGCATATGCCGACTCAAAAGCCAATCGATCCGCTTTTGAAGCCGGCAGACGGTGTGAATTGAAGTCGCAGTACGGACACTTACGAAGGCACCAGGGCCAGTGCAGATAAATGGAGAGCGGCGGCATGACCGGCGGACTGAGTAAGGGCGTTTCTGCGCTCACGCCGCACCCCAGCCCCAGCGTTCCTTCAGCAGCTGAGCCATCTTCACGAGTGCCTTGCCGCGGTGACTGGAAGCATTTTTGGCTTCTGGCGAAAGTTCCGCTGCCGTTGCGCCGGCTTCAGGCAAATAAAAATAGGGGTCGTACCCAAAGCCGCCGCTGCCCTTGGGCGCTTCAGCAATCACGCCCTCCCAGGTGCCTTCAGCAATGAGGGGCTCTGGGTCGTCGGGCGACCGAACAGCAACCAGCACGCAGACATAATGCCCCTGGCGGTTCTTAACGCCATGCAGTTTTTCCATCAACAGGCAGTTGTTGTCCTCGTCTGTGGCATCTTCGCCCGCAAAGCGGGCGGAATAGACTCCAGGCGCACCGCCCAATGCATCCACGCACAGCCCCGAATCGTCAGCCATCGCCGGACGTCCGGTTTCTTTAGCGGCATGCCGAGCCTTGGCCAGACAGTTTTCAATAAAGGTGTGAAAGGGCTCCGGGCAAGGCTTTACGCCGAAGGTCTTTTGGCTTTCTACGTGCACATTGAGGTGCGAGAACATCGCTTGAAATTCGCGGATCTTGCCGGCATTGCCGGAGGCAAGCACAAGAATAGGATCGTTTTTCGTCATGATTTTTTTACTGCTTTGCTTCTGCCTTTTCCGTCAGGGCCTTGCGCTGAAAAGCGGCCAGTTCGGCATTCCCTTTTTTGGCCAGCGCAAGAAGTTTGGCGAGGTCACCTTCAGAGAACGGATCTCCCTCGGCAGTGCCTTGAATTTCGACATACTTTCCGGCACTCGTCATGACGACATTCATATCCGTGTCGGAAGCACTGTCCTCAACGTAATTCAAGTCCAGCACCGGTTCGCCGGACCACATGCCTACGGATACCGCGCTCACCTGTGCGAGGATTGGATCTTCTGAGATCATGCCCTTGGCGAGCATCCAATCCACGGCATCGCGAAGGGCAATCCAGGCGCCTGTAATCGAAGCGCAGCGCGTGCCGCCGTCGGCCTGCAGTACATCGCAGTCGATCTGGATCGTATGTTCACCGAGCTTTTTGCGGTCCACAACGGCGCGCAGACTCCGGCCAATCAAGCGCTGAATCTCCTGCGTGCGCCCCGTCTGTTTGCCGCGGGCAGCCTCACGGTCGGTGCGGGTACCGGTGGAGCGAGGCAGCAACCCATATTCAGCCGTCACCCAGCCTTCGCCTTTGCCGCGAAGGAAATTCGGCACGCCGACCGTCACACTGGCGGTACAGAGCACATGCGTATCACCCGCACACATGAGAACGCTGCCTTCAGCATATTTGGTGAAGCGCCGAGTGATTTCAACCGGGCGGAGCGCATCAACTGCACGACCGTCGGGGCGCGGAACGAAAGCTTCTTTGGGTGTAGTCATCATCTTTTCAAGCATAAGTGCATTTGACGCACTGATCTGCGCATCAATATTCATCATCTTGCGAAGCGTCATTATCGTCGAACGGCGAACACTGTATCCGCAGGACTATGCGCCCTGCTTTCGCTCGGATTCTGTTTCTGACAAACCTAAAGATGCTTGAAAGCTTCAATCCCGCCGGCCGGCGCTCTACAATTCGCAAACCTTGAAGTTAAGTCAGCTTCACTCATTTCGGGTGGATGCAGCCCCCTCCACCCTCCGCTATTCTGAAGGAGCAAAAGTTTCCATGCCTTCAATTGCCAGCATGACGGGCTATTTCGCCGCGGACGGGATGACGCCCGCCGGTACCGTCACCGTTGAATGCCGTTCCGTCAACTCCCGCTTTCTAGATCTCACGCTTCGTCTTGACGACACACTGCGCTTTGCCGAACCCGCTATTCGCGAGCGTCTGCAAAAGCGCCTCACGCGCGGCAAAGTTGAAGTCCGCATGTCGCTGTCAGCCGATGAATCGGCGCTGCCAGCTCAAATTAATGAAAGTGCGCTGAAGCGCCTCCTTGAGCTGCAGTCCGCCGTGCTGCGTCATTCTCCTGAAGCGGCAGAACTTTCGGTTTCAGAAATCCTTGAAATGCCGGGTATCGCCCATACCGCTCAAACGGATAAGGACGAACTGCTGCAGGCAGTTCTTACCGTGCTAGACAAGACCCTGGACGGCTTCATCGCCGCCCGTGAACGTGAAGGCGCTGCGCTCGCCAAGGTCATCAACGGCTATATGGACAAGATGACGTCCGTCGTTGAAGAAGTCCGTGCGGCTATTCCGCAGATTCTTGCTCAGCTGCAGGCCAAACTCGCCGCACGCCTTGAAGATGCGTTGTCTCAGACGCTCACGCAGCAGGGAACGCTGACGAAGGAAGAAATTACCGAACGGATCCGCCAGGAAGTCACGCTCTACGCCATGCGCATGGACGTTGACGAAGAGATGAACCGCTTAACCACTCATATTGCTGAAGTTCGTCGTCTGCTGGCCGCTGGCGGCGCTGTCGGACGCAAACTGGACTTCATGGCGCAGGAAATGAACCGCGAAGCCAATACGCTGGGCTCCAAGGCTGCTGCCATTGAAATGACGCAGGCTTCGCTCTCGCTCAAGATCACCATTGATCAGATGCGCGAACAAATTCAGAATTTGGAATAAGGAAGGACGAACATGCCTGAAGTGAGCATTAGTGAACATGCCCGCAAAACCCGCCATCCCGGACGACTTTTTCTCGTAACGGCACCCTCTGGTGCCGGCAAGTCGTCACTCGTCAATGCGCTTCTCGCTCGTCAGCCTAACATCAAGCTTTCAATTTCCAATACCACGCGCGACCCGCGGCCCGGTGAAGTGAACGGCCGCGAATACCACTTCGTCACCGAAGACATGTTCCTCGAGATGAAGTCGCGCGGTGAATTCCTCGAAAGCGCTTACGTCCATGGGCACTACTACGGCACGAGCCGCCCCTGGATCGAGTCCCAAATGGCTCGGGGCAATGACGTGCTCCTTGAAATCGATTGGCAAGGCGCTCGTCAGGTACGCGAAAAATTTGAAGGGACCGTCGGCATCTTCATCCTGCCGCCCTCGATTGAGGCGCTTGAATGGCGGCTGCACCATCGCGGCACCGATTCTCCCCAGACGATTACACGTCGTCTGATGGGCGCAGGCGCCGAGATTGCACATGCTCCAGAATTCGAGTACGTTATAATTAATGAAGAATTTGATACAGCTCTGGCGCAGCTCGAAGCTATCGTAACAGCGAGCCGCCTCACTTATGAACAGCAGGCGCTTCGTCACCGCGACCAATTCGCCAATCTCGGCGTTCCAGTCTAATTTCCTGACGATTGAACCTGCCGCTCTTCAAACGAGCAGCATTCTCTTAAAAAATTTCTTTTACTGGGAGCGCATTCTCACTATAGAGGAGCGCTCTTCATTTTCCGCTCAAGATAAAAATGGCCCGCATTACTGTTGAAGACTGCCTGAAGAAAATCCCCAACCGCTTCCAGATGGTTTTAGTTGCCGCCTACCGCGCACGTCAGCTCTCTCAGGGCTATGCGCCGAAGATCGATGCCAAGGACAAGCCCGGCGTTATCGCACTGCGCGAGATCGCCGACGGATTGATCGGTACGGACATGCTTAAGAACGTCCGCTGATCCTCTCTAGGCGCGCTTCAGGACGGCCGGAAAGCCTCTCTGCTAAGGGGAGACGCCGGCCGTTTGTCGTCTCTTGGAAAAATAACTGCGTCCCTATAAAGATGAATACGCGACATTTCGCTGCAATCGCGCCACAATGGTAGGCAGATAAAAGAACTGGAATCAGAGCAATGGCCCTCGACAACCTTCCTGCTTTTCCCGACGACATGTACGACACCGCTCATGATGGTGCCATTCCGCAGCCCGTCACACCGCGTAAGCCCATTTCGCCCTTCAGCTTCACGAAGCATCTTACGCGTACGCCCGTGCCGGTAGCCGTCGTTCCGGAAGATCTGCCCGACGCGGACCTGCCGCTCTTCACGCCGCAGCCTCCCGTTGGCGTCGTGACTGCTCAAGCATTGGTTGATACTTGCCGCAGCTATCTTTCAAATGCCGACGTTGAAAAAATCCGCGAAGCTTACCGCTACGCCGACAACGCTCATTTGGGACAATTCCGCAAATCCGGAGAGCCCTATATCACGCACCCGATTGCCGTGGCTTCCATTCTGGCGTCTTGGCGCATGGATGCCGAAACGATTGAAGCCGGCCTGATGCACGACGTGCTTGAAGACACTGGCACCAGCAAGCGGGAAATGGCCGAAAAGTTCGGCATTGAAGTGGCTGAGCTCGTCGACGGCGTCTCCAAGCTCGATAAGCTTCGCTTTTCTTCAAACGAAATTGCTCAGGCCGAAAGCTTCCGCAAGATGCTGCTGGCCATGGCCCGCGACGTCCGAGTGATTCTCGTGAAGCTCGCTGACCGCATCCACAATATGCGTACGCTTGGCGTCATGCGCCCTGAAAAACGCGCCCGCATTGCTCGCGAAACGCTCGATATCTATGTGCCTATCGCACATCGTTTAGGGCTTAACAATGTGTTCCGCGAACTGCAGGAACTTTCGTTCGCGAACCGCTACCCATTCCGCTACAAAGTTCTCTATGCCAATGTTCTGAAAACGCGTCAGGCTCGCCGCGAATTCCTTGAAAAGATGATGGAGGATACTCGTACGGCACTTCTCAAAGCCGGTATTCCTTGTCGAATCCTCGGTCGTGACAAAACCATTTACGGCATCTACAACAAGATGCGCGAAAAGCATCAATCCTTTTCGGACGCGCTCGACATATACGGCTTCCGACTCGTCGTGAAAAATCTTGACGACTGCTATCTCTCGCTCGGAGCCCTTCATCGACGTTTCAAACCCGTTCATTCGCGTTTTAAGGACTTTATTGCTATCCCTAAGTCGAACGGCTACCAAAGTCTGCACACGACAGTGATTGGTCCTGACGGCACGCCGGTTGAGTTTCAGATACGAACAGAGGAAATGCACCGTATCGACGAAAACGGCATTCTCGTTCATTGGCTCTACAGCAGCAGCGAAGACACTTCTGACTTGCAGTCAAGAACAGCTGCGTGGCTTCAGAACTTGCTTGAAATCCAGCGCACCAGCACGGACAGCACAGAGTTTCTTGAAAACATCAAAGTCGACCTCTTCCCCAACCGCATTTACGTCTTCACCCCGAAGGGCAAGATTATTTCGCTTCCCAAGGGATCTACAGCCATCGACTTCGCCTACGAGATTCATACCGACGTGGGCAACCATACTCAGGCCGTTCGCATCAACGGCGAAGCCAAACAGCTTTCAACTGCGCTTCGTAACGGCGACCTTGTTCAAGTTGAAACCTCTCCGGATGCGCACCCATCCCCTGAATGGCTCGAATACGTGCATTCCGGCCGTGCCCGCGCGGAAATTCGTCAATATCTGCGCAGCTGTCAATTCGGTGAATCCACGAAACTCGGCCGTCTAGCACTCGAAGCCCTTGCCAACGAACAAAAGATTGACTTCACTACCATTCCGATTTCGATCGAGGAGAAGCTTCTCAAGGAATTTGGTGCCGACAGCCTTGCTTCGCTATACGCCATGATCGGGCTCGGCAAGGCTCTCCCTGCCGCGGTTCTTCATCGACTGCGTTCGCTTATGCGCGAGGAGAATCTGGATTCCTCCGGAGAGGAACTCCCTGCCGTCATCATTAACGGCAACGAAGGTATCGCCCAGCATCTGGCGGTTTGCTGCCATCCGATTCCCGGTGACGACATCACGGGCTACAACCGCCCGGGACTTGGACTCACAGTACACCGTGAGGACTGCCCGCATGCCGCCCGCGGCAAGCAGGCGGATCCCAACCGTTGGATGCATCTGGAATGGGGCCCAACGAAGCAGGGAGCCCACTTCTCAGTACCGCTTGAAGTTCGCGTGAAGGACGCACACGCCGGCCTCGCGACTGTAGCCGCTGCCGTGGCCGAGGCTAATTCGAGCATCACTGCGGTAACGCTGGATGACTCTCAAGGCGAGCACATCGTGCATGTAACGGTTTTAGTGCGCGATAAAAATCACCTCATTCATGTCATGCGCACAATTCGTCAAAATGATGTTGTTATCAAGGTCAAACGCAGTCTTGAGGAAGGCGTTTCTACCAAAAAGAAAATCAATTAAACCGGTCTCAAGAACCACCGCGCCTTGAACAGCGGCTCTAACAAGAAGGGACGATTTTGAAGCTTAAAATCGTCCCTTCCTCATTGACCTTTTGTGCCGACTTTACGGTACCGGCTGCTGGTCGGTATAGGTAACTTCAAGAATTTCCAACCTATCTACGCCGGCTGGATGCGTGCTTGTAGCCGGCGTCGGGAGCTTCGCTTCGTCGCCTTCACGACGACGAAGGAATACACGCGCAATGGGACTAATCCAACTCACATCGCCGTGCTCTGCATCTGCTTTATGGGCTCCACCGATAAGGAACTGAAGTAGCAACAGTAAAATCAGAATATAAAATATTGCACATTAGAAAACATTATTCATGCACAAAGGACAAACACTGTTTTCTAAGATTATCACTATATTCCTTATAATCTGCTTTATTTAAAACCTTACCATCTCCATCAATAGAAATACTACATTTTCCACTATCTATCCAAAAATAATTAAGTAATTCAGCGATGCCATCAAATCTCTTTCGATCGTAAGGACAAATTAAAATTACTGGAGTTCCCAATCCCAAACACGGCAAAGCCGCATGAATTCTTGACGTAATAACTAATTTAGCATTTGCATATCTTTGCAGTAATGCTTTTGCCAGTTCGAATCTTTCACGATGCGGCACACTTAATTGACATTCATGTGTAACGTATGAAATTGCTTCTTGTGCGTAATAATTACGAAGCAAAGCATTAATCCGATTAATAGATCTATTTTTATTTATAAACCTATTAATCGGGAAAAGCTTGCTATAGAAGTCATTCGAATAATCAGAAAAGATTACCCCAGATCTATTTCCTCCGTCAGAATAATCTTTTCTTTGCAGAGTTGTCGTTAAACATGAAGAAAAGAAGCACGCAATATCATTTGATTGCAAAAATCTTTGCGTCGCAAAGTCTCTGCATCCTATAGGACTTTTTTTGATGCAACTTTTAGTTTAGCAAGCACATTGTGAAACTCATTAGGGTTATCTGTATTATTAATGTGTACAGACGTTAAGAGCGGCTCCAAACAATCCGACCACTGGTGGCAACCATCAAACAGATAGTACCATCCATTTGCTATCAATTTACATTTAAATTCTTTACGAAAATCACTTAACCCATCGCGATCAACAAAAAAGTCAACATTTGTAAAGTATTGTCTCGCTGCCAATGACTGAATATAGTCCCCAAGATTACATGTCGTAGGCTTATATCTTCCGAAATGGTTGTATTCATAGATAAAATTTGCATATTTCATAAAAAAGCTCTGCAATAAGTTTTGATTACATCAAAAATAAATGTAATCATAGAAAACTCTATCATTATTAATGCATTTATACAGTATACAGCCTAAGATCCTGACCACTAGAACTTAAAGGAAGCTGATTTAAATCAAATTATGATGAGACGCTATACATCATAAAAAAATCGTAAGCTCATCTAGTATCGATTACCCTAAGTATTGAGTCGTTGCTAGTCTATTTAGGCTTCAATTCCAGACTACTTCATTGATTTCTTGGTTCTCATTGAGCTTACTGATGAGTTCCCAATATGCAGCTTGTTAAATTATTAATTATTCGACAAAGTTGGCTCAAGAAAGCTAGACGGCTGTTATTTGAAACCACATCAACAGTCGATCCAGAAAAAGAATGTCGACAACGATAGCATCAAAGTCAATATTCCAACTTTGACTATATCACATGACAAAAAAGACTGAGCCAGACCCAAAAAGACAATCTTTTAACTGAAACAATTGGGCCCTCAATATTTTATTCAGCGCAATATTTATGGTATCGGTTGCTGGTTGGTATAGGTAACTTCAAGAATTTCCAACGTATCAACACCGGCTGGATGCGTGCTTGTAGCCGGCGTTGGGAGCTTCACTTCGTCGCCTTCATGACGACGAAGGAATACACGCGCAATGGGACTAATCCAACTCACATCGCCGTGTTCGGCATCTGCTTCATCGATGCCAACAATGCGAATCTTGCGCTTTTCACCGCGCTGATTGCAGTAAAGAACCGTAGCGCCAAAAAAGACTTGATCCGTTTCTGGATGAGCCGCAGGATCAACAACCTCAGCTGACTCAATACGTTTATTCAAAAAGCGAATGCGGCGATCAATCTCACGCAGTCGTTTTTTGCCGTACAGATAGTCACCGTTTTCGCTGCGATCACCGTTGCTGGCCGCCCAAGCCACAACATTCACAACATCAGGACGCTCAACATTCACTAGATGCTCACGTTCATCAAGTAAGCGGCGATAGCAAGCCGGCGTCATGTAATTCTTAGTATTAGGTGGAAGCGCTGGGAGCTTCACGTCTTCATTATTTTCAACCATAAAAATTTACCAAAAAATCAATATACTGCATCTATTTTCTTTGTGAGATACGGCCTCAAATCGATAGCTGGATCATCAATTGGCTTCTTTTCTGCCAAAATCTTTTGATACCCATAATCATATTCATCATTAACACCATCAAAGAGATCATACGCAGATATATTTTTATTTTCAATACCCATCCAATTTGCAAGGCCATCGACAAAACGCACCCCATACTTCCGACTTTTATTTATTTTCCTATCAAAAGAATAAGAATCAATTTTTATTAACGGGACCTCATAATGGAGAGCACTGATAGAATTATTATTCAAAATAATCTTATTAGAATCATGGTAATGAACTTGCCCATGATCTGCGAAATAAATCATCGAAAACCTTCTACCATTCTCGATCTCATTTTTCTTAAGTAGGTTAAATACTCGCTCAACAAAAGCATCAGTCTTTAATATTGTATTTATATAACACGTAAGATATTTATATTTTTCGTCGGTAGCAATAAACTTATTTTGCACATCTGATATTTTTTTACAGGCATCCGGGTGTGAACCAATAGTATGGAGCACAATCAACATAGGCTGCTCTCGTTCCGTCGATAAAATGGACTGAAATCGCTCAAGTAAGAAAAAGTCAGACAAACCATTTTTATGGTATTCTCCAGCCACAGGAAACCGATGCTCATCTGAACGATAACCTATAGACGAAATTGGAGTATCATGTTCGCCAATAAATCCTTGATTACTCAGCCAAATTGTTTTTAGTCCAGCACTTTTAGCTAAATCAATAATATTGAAATCATAACGAGGTGACCACATTTTAGTATCGGCATGAGTGAGCATCAACCTCAATGATCCTACTGTATATGAATTACCGGCAATCAATCCATCCACCAACAACCCCGGTGCCTTAGACATAAAAGGTGTTGTGTCAATAGGATACCCATATGCAGAAAAATAATCTTTTCGGGCACTCTCTCCAATTATAAGAACATAATTTTGAAATTCCCCATTAAATTTACTTGCTCCCCAAGAAGATTTGTTTACAAACTTTTCTAACGCTGCCATCTCTTCTTTTGTAGCAATCACTCCATGCAACAAGCTTGAAAAGAATGATGTCAGTCCTACAATACAAGCCAAAACAATAACAGACAATATAACAAATGTTTTATTCCTCCATGCTTAATATTAAATTTAATCGCTAAAAAATAAACAATAAAAATACTAAGAATAATTTCTAGCGATCTTTTATAAGCTCGGAATGGAATATCAGACAAAAAATCGTTTGTCTCAGACAAATTTGTCGATAATACTGAAATTAAACTCTGAAAATCAGGTTGCCCATAGATATAAGCAATTGGAGCATAGATTGACGATAATAGTGCCAAAGGAAAGCTTAGGCACCAAAAAGTATTACGAGACGCACATAAGAATGCCAATAATACCCCTCCCCCCACAACTTCTCTCATATGCGGAGAATCTCCGAAGCCTTTTAACATCAATTTTGCCAATACTGCGCATACAAATAAATAAACAATAAACGCAGCAAATTTTTTAGCATTACAAGATTTATTTATTAGTTTTTTCATCTCATTAATTAATTTGGAATTACAAAATTTAAATATTTAGATATGAAGTATACACCTAAAATTTCTAAATAAGATGATCCGTATGCATATTGATTGGCATCTATCCCATCGGGGATTAAAACCAGATTTACAACAATTCAGGAAATCAAGTGAACGATGATGTGGTTCACATCCAAACCGACCAGACCAGTGAAACGCTTGCCAAAAAGGCCGAACTTTATTGTTCATTGGCGGGTATATTCAGTCACACGGACGAGGCGAGCTCCTTCATCTCACCGTTTACAAATTGGACCAGGGCGGCAGTATGAACGCTTGGGCGAATGGAGGAAGGTGGTCTATTTCAAGAAGGCCTGCCCACTTGATGATCAACGCAACAGTGAGCTGCTTTCAGCGGCCAACGTCAATGCATTTGAGGATTTTTTAGGTTTCATCACGCGGCCAAGCTCGATCAAGCCAACGCTGATGACGTTAAAAATCTGACCTGAGCTTTGGATAACACATCCATCTTCACAGACTTCAAAACGATTGGCAATGCGCGTATGGTCATGCCAGAAAAATCCCAAATTCGGGCAACCTTCCTATGCGATCGAAAAGATAGAGAATTCTTCTTTGCTTATACGTATGAAGGCTCCATCAATGATGCTGAAACTCTAAGCCTTAAAAGAAATTATTTACCGCATGCGAGCGGCAGATCTCGATCTTTCCAACGTTATCCTGGTGACGGATCGAGGTTATTCCTCACTGCAGAATGTCCAAAAAATGATCAATCT
>ERZ780228.2026-NODE-2026-length-10943-cov-6.167340_pt1 | contig 10943 bp, 15 predicted proteins | sample MGYA00511015_ERZ780228 | MGnify/ENA primary metagenome ERZ780228 (study PRJEB29588, sample SAMEA2161897) | human gut metagenome | biome: human gut; feature: human-associated habitat; material: faeces | place: Denmark | collected 2008/2010 ...
GGAAAGACACAAAATTTTAGGAATTAGGCTTGATTTTTATTATCTAATTTTTCTTTTCATATCTTATTTAATTTTAGTGGATGCTATTCGCTACACTATTAATCGCAGCAATTAATAAAGCTGTTAAATACTCGCTACTATTTTCTTTTGTTTTTGCGAATTCGATAATTTCGTCAGCTCTATCAGCTAAACACTTTAAAGTTTCACTCATTTTGCTCACCCCCTTTCTATTTATAGTTATCTAATACTCGATCTAAACGATCTAGATCATAGCCCAACGGCGACGCTTTACCGTCAAGAACGATAGCAACACTTAAACTTTTTTCTTCGTGTTTACAGTCCTCAAGCACTTGTTTTAACTCATCTCTTACAATGTCTAACAACTTGACGGGTTCACCTGTTCCAACGTCTGGGATAGCTGCGTTATTGTCTAAGCCGTCTTCAACTGTTTTATAAAAGATATTTGTTAAATATAAAGTAGCTTCAAAACAAGTCTTGTATTTCTCTAAATAAGCTTTTTTCTTCTCATCTGATAACAAGCCCATAGAGTTAAGCTCTTTAATAATTTGAATATCTCTATAAAAACTTTCGTCTGGTGTATTTGTGATGATAGTCTTTACTCTTTCCGTAGCCTGGTCCAAGATTGTATTAACTTCATTTAATGCCTTTTCTTCATTACTACGAAGTGTTTCATAATACGCGTTATTTGTTTCTGTTAAAGCGTTCAATCTTGCTTCACCTTTATAGTTTGCTTCAATGCGTTTTACTTCGTCCTTGTGTTCCTGGTGTGCCTTCTGGCTTGCCGTATACACTCTTTCAAGGATCTCTAAAATCTCTTTTTTCATATTTTATTTGCCTCTTTCTTTTTGGTTTGTGTGTTCTATTGCTATTCATTTTTACTTTTTACATTTGTTGTTTTTGAATTTTGGGGGCACAAATGTAAAACTGCTTTACTTATGCGATTTCTAGCCTCTTTTTCTTTCATTTGTGGTTTTTGTGGTAGGTGTGTAATTTCAACAAATGAAAACTTGTATTTTTACATTTGTGGTTTTAGGTAGTCCTTTCTTTTTCCAACAAATGAAAGCTAAAAGTGCTCTCAAAGCCCTATTTTATGGGCTATTTTTCATTTGTGGGTTAAAATTTGATTTCAACAAATGAAAGACCATTTCAACAAATGTAAATTTACGTTTCTTCTGGCTGTTTTAAGGTTAAAATTGTTTGTATTCCTTGACCTTTTCCGCCACTTGTTTTAGTAGCTTCTATCCTTTCTTCCTGGATCAAATCTTTATATACTTGTCTGATCATGTTTTTAGAATATCCCATGGGTTGAAGTCTATCTTCTAAATCTTTTTTAACTGTTTGTTTTTCTCTGCTTAATAAGTCAAGATATACATTCTTACACTGTGAGCGCATGTCCGTTTTATCCGCTTTAGACTTGCCGCCCATAAGCTCGACATATGTCTTTCTTTCCGTTTCGATTGAATCGCGTATGATCTTACCATTTTCAATATGGTATAAAATCGCATTTTGTCTAATCCCATAATTGCTTTTTTCATGGGTAATAAAGTTCTCGTTGTTCTGGTTCCTTCCAAGGGCTATCACGCTTCTGACTATGTCCCATAGATCCGCGCTATCGCTCAGTTTATCTCTAAACGATCCTATTTTATCTCGTTTATTTGTGTGCATGACTATTATAAAGGTTGTCCCATACTTAGTACCTAGTTTAGATAAGCTTGTCATTGTCTGGCGCATATCATTACGTTTAGACATGTCCGCATTTTTAATAAACTGTTGTATCGGGTCAAATATCACCAACATTGGGCGCCTAGCTTCTATAATGTCTTCTATTAATGTTCCGCCTATAGATATGCTTGTGAAAGCGTCGTCGTCCATTTGTAGGGTTTTGATATTGTCTAGATTGGCTCCGTTTTGTTCCAGGCGATCCCTTAATACCCGGGCCGTGTCATCTTCTCCAGAGAAGTAAATAACTTCACCCCGTGGATACATGACTTCATTATCATCTTGTAGCACGCAAGGCTTGCCGTTTGATATTGCGCTTGCTACATTACACCATAAAGACGTTTTACCCAGGCCGCCGTCGCCGCCTATGATCGTTATAGTTCCCTTCGGGATATACCCAGGGACTAGCCACTCTACGTACTCTTTCTCTATATCCGAAACACTAACAAGGTTTATTTTGTTTGGATCTATAGAAGTTTCTGGATCCACTTTTTTAACTTCGTGCTTTTTGAAGCGTTCCAGGCTTGGAAATACTTCCGTTTCTAGCTCTCTATCTGTCAAGGGCGTTTCTAGATTGTTTTCATTAATAACCTGGATCATCTTTTTCATTGTTTCCAATGTTTTAGTGCCGTCGCATAGCTGCGCACACTGTTTTATTAAATAATCCGTTCTAGATCCTTGAGGTATCAAGGTTTCGCTATAGCCTTTTTCTAGTGCTTCAGATGGATCCGTAGAAGTTTCACGCTTTTTACAAGCCCTCAATAGGTTTAACACTTCACTATTGGCCCTCTGTGGTTCCGTGAGCTGCTTCGCTTCGTATAAAGTACCGTTTATAGTACTTCCTGGGCCTACCACGTAACCGCCTAGCCCTCTTACGTCAACTCCTGGAAGTATGCCAGCTTTATTACTATATTCGTTATCAGTTAAATAATAATAATGTTTTCCCCCTGTTGGGGTTGTAACTTCCAACGTTTCATTAATAAAACCATTCTGGATCTGATACACTAACATACTGTTTTCACCGTCCACCCCGTGCGAAGCTATCGTATCAACGTCGATAACTGTTAAGCCATTTCCCGTTGCTATTCCAATGTTAGCGTTGGGGTATCGGGTCCATATGTCGTGCACCTGGTTTAGGTCCGTGGTTCCTTGTGTTTGCGCGTTTCCTTTAAATAGTGGCGTTTTAGCGTTCTCTCTTAACGGAAATACTTTAAAGCCCATTTTAGCGAGCTTCTTTGCGTATTCGAGTTTTGTCAATGCCTTTGTCCTCTATATACATAACCCGTATATTCATAAAAAGCTTTTGGGCTTATGTAATACGAATACCTTTTAGCACCTTCTTTTAATACCGCACACCCAAATGGTAAAACCTTATTAATAAGGCCTTGCCTAATGTAAGCCGCGTCCTTCTTCATAACTTGACTAGCTACTTTAATAGGAACGCTTTCCCCCGTAAATTCTAGTTTTTCCATTTTGGTTTGTCCTCTCTATTGAAGATCCAAGTCACATGGATCAACATAAATCAAGTCTTTAGGATCTACGTCTAAGGCTTTAGCGATACTATGAACATTTTCCGGTTTACAACGTTTCCCGTTCTTAATGTTGTTGATAGTTACCTGGCTTAAGCCTGTAATTTTTACTAGATCCAAGTTACTAATACCTTTTCTAGCTTGCGCGATCTCGATTTTAGTTTCGTCTAGTGTTAACATTTTAAACAACTCCTTTCTTTATTGAATTAACTTTTTGCTAGTTAACTCTAAATACAGTATACGTTTAATTTTTATAAAAGCAAGTATTATTTGTTTTATTTAACTTTTTTCTAGTTATTTATATTTTATAATACTTTATTTCAATTAATTTACACTTATGTTTATTTCCGTTTTAGTTTGAATATTTGCGTTTTCTGTTGTTTAATATTGTTATGGGAATTGGTAAAAATATTAAAACAATAACAAAAAACAAGGGTATCACTCTTTTAGAATTATCTAAAAAAAGTGGTGTCCCAATAAATACTATTTACACGTTAACGAGTGAAGACCCAGTCAACGCAACACCGCGAACTATCAATAAATTGGCGGCTGCTTTAGACATTGATTCTAATATGCTTCGTATGGATCCAGAAGAGTATAAGGCTTATGAGGAACGGGTAAACGATATTATAAGACAACACGAAAACGAGCCTAATAAACCAGATAAGCAATATTTAAGCATTGCACTTCCAGAAGGTGTCTATCTAGTAGAAGACCACGAAGTTTATCCAGGGAGCTACGGGTACAGTGAATTAATTCAAATAGTATACCCAGAAGGAACTATAGACATAACGCAAGAAGAAATGGACGACCTAAAAAAGAATATAAGGCGTTACGCTGCTTTCACGCTTGAAAGCTTCAAACAAGATCACGAAGATAGATTAATAGAAAATGAAAAAGACGATCCAACCACATAACGGTTTAGATCGTCTTTTTATTATTGCTATATTTAAAGAATATCATTATCTAGTAAAAATTTGGATTCCTCTCTTGTTAAAACACTAAATGGGTTGGGTTTGCTGTCATCAATAACCCATTCGTCTTTATTTGGGTCCTCTGGTACTTTTTCTCTAGGGTCAAACCCGAGCTTTTCGATAATGCTTTCAATCGTGATCGTGTTATCACTTATATTTTGCTTATCGTAAGCACTGCGTTCAATCTTGCTCAACCGGTTCTTGTTCTTCTTCATATTCTTAACACTTTCTTATAGTTAAAATAATGGGAATACTCGCCCGGTGATGCTTACCCGGGGTCCCTTTTGGCCACTGCGGCGTGTGGACGCATCATTCCTCCACCTCGAATATTCCCTATTTGTAGTATACACTTTACACCTTTTAGAGTGCAATAAAAAAAGACGTGTTGCCGTGGGCCCCTCACTCTTTTTCAAGTAAAATCGTTTGTTACCTACTTGTTACCTACTTGTTACCTACCAACTACTTCTTACTACTTCTAAAAGCAACAAAAAAGCCCTTTAATAGGGCTTTTTGCTTCAAACATAGTACTTTTAAACTAACGTTTAGAGAATTGTGGAGCACGACGAGCTGCTTTAAGACCGTATTTTTTACGTTCTTTAGCACGAGGGTCACGAGTAACGAATCCTGCAGCTTTTAATACTGGACGGTAGTCTTCACTAGCTTCCATTAAAGCACGAGTGATTCCGTGACGCATAGCACCAGATTGACCAGTGTATCCTCCACCTTGTACGTTGATAATCACATCAAATTGATCAACTGTGTTAGTGATTTCTAATGGTGATTTAACAACCATACGTAAAGTTTCCAATGGAAGGTATTCTTCCAAAGTTTTTCCGTTGACTACGATATTACCTGTACCTGGACGTAAAAAGACACGAGCAACAGATTTTTTACGACGTCCAACGCCATGATATTGAACAGTGTTAGATTTTTTCATATTCTATTCCTCCTTATCCTCTTACCTTCAATTCAACAGGTTTTTGAGCAGCATGTGGGTGTTCGCTACCAGCGTATACGAATACGTGTCCACGTTGTACATCACCTAATTTAGTGTGAGGTAACATACCTTTGATTGCTCTTTCAACCCATTCAACAGGGTATTTCTCTTTCATTTCTTTAGCTGTACGCACACGCATACCTCCAAAGTATCCAGAGTGGTTGTAATACTTTTCAGTATTCAACTTGTTTCCAGTCATTTCGACCTTGTCAGCATTGATCACAATTACATAATCACCACAGTCAACATTTGGTGTGTATGTAGGTTTGTGTTTACCTTTTAATACATGAGCGCAAGTTGAAGCCAAACGTCCTAAAGTTTGTCCGTTTCCATCAACTACATACCATGTACGTGTTACATCGGCAGGTTTTGCCATAGTAGTTTGACGCATATCTAATTTCCTCCTTGATTTGAGCGTTTACCGGGGCTCAAAAGGCCAGAGTTTAGCCACCTAATATGATATGCAATATCCCTATAAAAGTCAATGAAAAAAACAAAAAGTTTAGCTTTATTTTTACTAAACTTTAATCTTGTTTTCTTTTATTTTTTTATAATTAATCGAAGGAATATCATCTATGATTTCTACATCAAATTCAGATAGTTTTTCTAAAGCAAAATCATACCATTTTTTATTTAAATCGCCTACCTCATGTGCATCCATACCAATGATAGCCTTGACATCATATTGACCGGCAATTTGCCAGAATCTAGAATGTGGATACTCTTCATAGCCCATACGTAAATTGTGCTGCATACCCAACACATTAAATTCTAATGGAACATTATAATCTTGACTTGTCTTACAAATTCTGTGGAATCCCTCTTCGATTTCTGGTGTTATTACACCACCCGTACTTCTTAAAATCAATTCTGGATGTGCCAAGTATGCATACATACCCGTTTTCATACCTTCCACACAAGTATCAAAATAGCCTTTAATATATTTTCCTTTCGCTCCACCTAAATAAATATGATCCTCATCTGTACCATAATAATGATTGCCAAAAATCAAATAATCAATTTCATTTTCAATACAGAAATCCAATAACCAATCCATATATTTAGGAAAGTATTCAGCTTCTAAACCAAAACGAATCTCAATCTGCTTCTTATATCTATCTTTCAGATATAAAACGCTATCTTTATAATCATCAAATTCATCAAGCTTCATACGCATATGCGCCACAAAATCGGAGTCATATTTCCAACACGCATGATCTGAAAAGCCCAATACTTCAAAACCATTTTGAATGGCAGTACGAACAAATTCTTCATCATTACCAAAGGCATGATGACAACGTGAAGTATGTGTATGAAAATTAGTTTGTTTCATTGTATTTTACCTCCACTAAATATAATCCGCAACTCGGTGCATTATAACGACATGCCGACTTATCTTTCGCATCTAACATTCTTTGCACATCATCAATATCTATCTTATGTTGACCTACCGCAATTAAAGTACCCGTCATCATACGAACTTGATACCTTAAAAAACCTGTACCCTCAAAGATAAAATGCACATCTGTACCTTCTTCATTAATTTCAATATTTGAAATCGTTTTAACTCTAGGCTTTCTAGGATCGATTTTACTCGATGCAAAACTCGTAAAATCATGAGATCCCAAGAATACTTTTGATGCATTTTTCATCGTCTCAATATCCAATTTTTTAGTTAATAAATTACGATATTTATAATTAAAAGGATTCTTTATATCGTACGAACAAAAATAATCATAACGTTTGCCTACAGCACTAAAACGTGCATGAAAATCATCGGGCATTTCTTCCGTTTTTAAAATACGAATATCTTTAGGAAGCAATGCATTTAATGCTCTTTCATATTGAATAGCCGGAACATTTTTACTTGTCTCAAAATGAAAGACTTGACCAAACGCATGAACACCAGCATCCGTTCTTCCACTCGCAACAACATCCACATTCTCTTTAGTAATTTTATACAAAGCTTCTTCAATCACTTGTTGAATGCCTAACGCATTCTCTTGTTTTTGCCAGCCTGCATAATTAAAACCATCATAGCTGACAAGTGCTTTTACAATCATAATACCCAAATACCAATACAAGCACAAAGAACGAAAACACTTAAAATCATTGAAGCGTAATCGATAGTCTGCATCTTTAACACTTTGTAACGTGTTCTTTTTCTAGAAGGATCATACCCTCTAGCTTCCATCGCATTCGCAAGTTGATCTGCACGATCAAAGGCAGAAACAAATAATGGAACAATCAAAGATAAAATAGCCATGATTTTTTCTTTAATACTCCCATTTTCTAAATCCACACCACGACTTGCCTGTGCATTCATAATACGCTGTGTTTCTTCAATCAATGTTGGAATAAAACGCAACGCAATACTGATCATCATCGCAATAATGTGAGCTGGTACACCAACCTTTTCAAAAGGCTTCAACAATTTTTCAATTCCCAAAGTCAAATCCAAAGGCTTTGTTGTTGCTGTTAATACAGTTGTGATAATGACCATCAACATTAAACGAACCACAATATACAACGTTTGATTTACGGCATCACTATAGATTGTAAATCCTTTGATTGAAAACAAAGGTGTTCCTGTTTTAATAACCAATAGGTTAATAACCAACAAGAAAGCCATCATCCATAACATTGGTTTCATTGTTCTTAATGCATATTTAATATTTAATTTTGATAAATACAAACTCAATAAAATAAAAATACCTATAATCACATATCCAAGGACTCCTGCAGGAATAAATATCGCAACCATTAAAAACAACATGATCATAATCTTAGATCGAGGATCCATCTTATGAACCACAGAATCTAATGGCATATATTGTCCTAACGCAACATTATTCATGTTTCTTCACCTGCTTTTCTATTGAATCCACAAGTGAATTCATATCCATAATATCTGGATTCATCTCAAATCCATTTTCTTCTAATTGCATCTTTAAACGCACAATACTAGGTGGATTGATACCAATCTCTTGTAGATATTCAGGATGCTTAAAAAATTCCTTCACATCTGCTTCCTGCGTTACTTCACCATGACTTAACACAATTACATGATCACAATAATTCATGACATGCTCCATATCGTGAGTTACTAAAAGAACAGTTTTGCCTTCCTTTTTATTTAAGTTCATAAACAAAGTCATCATTTCTTGAGCACCTTGAGGATCAAGACCTGCAGTTGGCTCATCTAAAACTAAAACTTTGGGATTCAATACTAAAATACCGGCAATCGCAACACGACGTTTTTGTCCTCCACTCAAATCAAAAGGAGAACGATCCAAATAACTTTCATCCAAACCTACAACAGGCAAGACTTTCTTTACTAGTTGGGAAGCATCTTCTTCACTTGTTCCAAAGTTTTTTGGCCCAAACGCAATATCCTTACCAATCGTTTCTTCAAACAATTGGTATTCAGGAAACTGGAATACAAGTCCAACTTCTTTTCTCAATTGCTTCACATCTTTGATTTTCAACAAAGGCTGAATATGGAAGCCACAAATATCCAAAGTACCCGCTGTTGGAATCAACAAACCATTTAAATGTTGAACCAAAGTTGATTTACCAGAACCCGTCTGCCCAATAATAGCTGTAACTTTCCCTTCTGGAATTGAAAGATCAATACCTTTTAATGCAGCATGCGAAAAAGGGGTATTTTCATTATATGTGTGTTCTAACTTCTTTATTTCAATCGACATAATTTTTCAACCACCTCATCTAAACGACATACATTTTCTTTAAAAATTCCACGCTTCTTTAATTCTTTAGAAATCTTTAACGCAAAAGGAATATCCAACTGCATTTTAGCTAGCTTATCTTCCTGTTTAAAAATATCCATTGGTGTTCCCTGCATCGCAATCTCACCATTTTCTAATACTATGACATTTTCAGATTGAGCAACCTCTTCCATATCATGTGTAATTGATAAAATAGTGATATTTTTTTCCTCATGTAACTTGCGAATCTGCGCATTAATACTTGCCTTACCTTGAGGATCCAACATACTTGTCGATTCATCAAAAATAATAATATCTGGTTCAATCGCTAAGATACCCGCAATCGCTACACGCTGTTTTTGTCCACCAGATAATTTAGTCGGCTCTGCACTTAAAAAATCCGTCATTCCAACACGACTTGCGACATCTTCAATAATCCCCTGCATCTTTTCTTGTTCTACACAATGATTTTCTAAACCAAAGGCAATATCATCTGCCACTGTAGAACCAATAAATTGATTATCCGGATTTTGGAATACTATTCCAACATGACTTCTCAATTCATATACACTTTCTTCATTTAGTTCCTGACCTAAAATTTGAATTTTTCCCTTTTTCGCTTCCAACAAACCAATGATTAGTTTTGCCATTGTACTCTTACCAGAACCATTATGTCCAATAATCGTTGTATAGCTTCCTTTTGGGATTGAAAAAGAAACATCTTTTAATATATCATTTTTCCCATCATAGGAAAAAGTTAAATGTGAAACTTCAATTGCTTCCATCACATATCCTCCACCATAAACGGAACTATTATACCATATTAAAATGGCTTGAGCACCCTCAAGCCACTATTTATTAAAATGAAATCCTTTATATTCAGCACTCGTATTTGTACATGCATTTACAAGTGTGTCTGACAAAATTTTTAAATCACTTTCATTTACACCCTCATGATAAATTACATCCACAAGTTTGTCTTCATCATCATACGAAGAAGTTAATCCATTTTCAGCAATTTCTGTTTGAAATTGTTTAGCCGCCTCCTTAGAATCAAAGCTATATGTAAGTGTGACCGGAAGAATTTCTTCTTCAGCCTCTTTAAATCCCATAATATCCAATTCCATATTTTTTAATGGACTTACACTTGGTTGAATCTCTTTTTCAATAGGTTCATCAATATCTGGGCATAAGAATTCATCTAACTCTTCCTGTCTTTGTTTATCACGACGTACTTTGCCAGCAACTGCACATGCGCCAACTGTAATGGTTGCAGCACCTACTAAAAATTTAAAAAGATTCATAATTATTTCCTCCTTGTAATGGCAACTCCGTCTCCATAATCATAAAATGCTGTTTCATAATCGGAAAGTTCTGCCAAATACGTATGATAATCATGGATCTTGCGAACTAATTGGCGTGTATTGCGATTACGCGATAATTCTGGATGTTCTACAAGCCCATGAAAATTCATATTATCTGATACAATTATACCATTCTCATTCAAATGGATACAGTATTTCTCAAAAAAACGTCGATATTGTGCTTTAGCTGCATCAATAAAAATACAGTCAAACATACCATCTACATCTACTTCAAGAGCGTCCCCTTCAATCAATGTGATTTGGTCAGATAATCCACTTTCCTCAATATTCTTTTTTGCCTGAACGATCATGTCAGGATTTCTTTCAATTGTGACAACTTTCATTCTAGGATCTAACTTAGCTACTTCAATAGATGTACGCGCAATTGCAGTTCCTAACTCCAAAAATGACAGGCATTGATTTTCTTGAAGCTTTTCTAACAAGAACTTTAACCCACCATCCATCATAATAGGCACTTGATGTTCTTTTGCGTATTGTTCTAAATCACTCATTTTAATTCTCCTTAAAAGAAAAGTGAAGTAGTAACTACTACTTCACGAATTGTACAATTGCCATTGGAGCTGCATCTCCACGACGGATACGTGTTTTTA
>ERZ780228.2037-NODE-2037-length-10897-cov-6.641856_pt1 | contig 10897 bp, 9 predicted proteins | sample MGYA00511015_ERZ780228 | MGnify/ENA primary metagenome ERZ780228 (study PRJEB29588, sample SAMEA2161897) | human gut metagenome | biome: human gut; feature: human-associated habitat; material: faeces | place: Denmark | collected 2008/2010 ...
CCGGTCAGTACACCGGCGCAGAGGGCCAGAGCGGTCAGAGCGGCCGCTGCTTTGTGGATGGTGCGTTTTCTCATTTTTGTTCGTTCCTTTCCTGTTTTTGAACATGATTTTTGCTGAACAGAAGGTACAGGAAAGAGTGCCCGGCAAAACAAAAGGGGCCTTTCTGCTTGCGGGACGGCAAAGCAAAAAGGCCCTTTTCAGTTTTTTCAGGCTTTTTGGGTACAACCAATTCCTCGTGATCTGGGGCTTGCGCCCCCGTACCAACAGCGGGCAGGTTTCCTGGCTGAAAGCTCAACATCCACCGCCGCCTTCCCGGAACATACGTTCCAGTGACCGGTGCAGCTGCACCCTGGCGGTAAACTCCCTTATCACAGTGACGAGATCGTGCGGGATTTGCACCCGCTTCCCTTTTAACGTGCCTGCCCCCGGCCAGAGCCGCGGGCGGTACGCACCTGCTGTTTTCTATTCAGTTCGCTGTTCAGTATAACATACTCAACGGAGGAATGCAATCACCACTCCGGGGAAACTTCCGGGCTCACAGGCGGTGTTTTTTCCCCGATCAGGGCCACCGCCACATCGTTGACATTGGTGCCCGTTGCCCCGGTGATGATCAGGCCATCCACTGCTTTCAGGGCGTGGTAGGAATCGTTGTTCTGCAAAGCAGCGTATCCGCTCCAGCCCCCGGCCTCCAGCGCGGCAAGGGTATCCCCATCCACATAGCCGCCGGCGGCATCGGTGGGGCCGTCGGTGCCGTCACTGCCCACGGAGAACACTGCGGCGTTCTGTCCCGCCAGCGCCGGGGCTGCGGCCAGCGCCAGTTCCTGATTGCGTCCGCCCAGCCCTTTGCCGGTCAGGTGCACCACGGTTTCCCCGCCCGCGATAAAGGCCAGCTTTTTCCCCTGCCCCGCATGGGTGCGGGCGATGGCACTCAGAAAGCTGCCTGCCTCCTTGGCTTCGCAACAGAGCCGGTCGGTGAGGAGGATGGGCTCATATCCCAGCTCCCGGCAGGCTTTAGCGGCAGCAGTGCACAGCTCTCGGACGCTGCCGGTGATATGAGTGGTCACGTTGTCAAGGGCTTTCGGCGTTTCCTGTGCCAGCAGCGCCTTCGCCTGTTCCGACAGGTTCAGGTGGTATTTCTCCGCAATGGCAAGCGCTTGTGCACAGGTGGAGGAATCCGGCACCGCCGGGCCACTGGCGATCATATCCAGCGGGTCACCCAGAATATCGCTGAGCACGATGCTGAACACCCTTGCAGGCACGCAGTGCTGCGCGAACCGCCCGCCCTTGACTCCGGACAGCCGCTTGCGGATGGTATTCATCTCCACGATATCGGCTCCGCTGGCAAGGAGCTGATTGGTGATGTCCTGCAATTCCCCGCCGGGGACAAGCGGCTTTTCAAACAGGGCGCTGCCGCCGCCGGAAAGCAAAAACAGCACCGTGTCCTCTGCGGTCAGCCCCTGTACCAGCGCCAAAGCTTTTTCGGTGGCTGCAAAGCCGTTGGCATCCGGTACGGGATGACCTGCCTCATAACAATTTACACCGGGGATTCTGCCTTTTACATGGCCGTACTTGGTCACCACCACGCCGCCGTCCACGCGCCCCAGTGTCTGCACGGCGGCGTATGCCATCTGCCAAGCGGCCTTGCCTGCCGCCACCAGCAGCACTCTGCCGCCTCCGGGCTGAAAGTCCTCCAGCGCGCGGCACACGGCTTTATCCGGCAGAACCGCCTGAATGCTGGAACAGATGATCTCATCCGCATCCCGCCGCAATGTGGTATTCATAATACAGTCCTCCTAACAGAGTTTGCCCATTCTCGATCCGAATGACCTGCTGCGCAATTTCCGAGTGATGCAGGGCTTTACGCGGTCAGGTCTTTTTTGCCGGGGTTCAGGACGAGCCACACGCCCTCGCCTTCACGGTTGCGGTTTTCGTGGCTGCCATAGTAGACATAGAGCTTGCTCAGGGATACCGCACCGATCTCTTCCGCAGTGGGGGCGGCGGCAGTCAGGGCTTCGGCGGTGACTGCGCCGTTCTCGGCTTCGCTCACGTCTGCCCATGCGGTCTCGTTGGCAGTCGTCAGTTCATTCACCTCGGCACGGCCCATGTATGCCGGAATATGTTCCGGGTCAAGGCCGATAGCTTCCGTAAAAGACGCCACAGCCTCGGTGTAGTTCAGCTCGGTCAGGTATTTCCGTCCCAACTCGATCTTATCCGCTGCCGTAACCGCTTTTTTGCTTTTTTCAGTTGCTACATTTTGTATTCCTCCAAAGCGCAACCCCAAAGTTATGCTTCAAACATTTTCCAGCTGACACAGCCGTCCAGCCAGAATTTTCCGTTTCCAGAGGTCATGCGCACCTTATTCTGTGCATCCAGATCGTTAAAGTGCCACCACTCCGAGGCCAGCGGTGTCATGCCTGCATTGGTACAGTACCCCTGCAGCCGCCGCGCACCGTCTGTCATGGATGCCGATGCAGTGGCCCGCTTCCATGCGGTGGCCGAATTAGAAGTTACCGGGCCGGTAAAGCAGGCCGCCGCACTGCTCAGCTCGTGCATGGCAGAGGGCATGGCGTATTCCTCACCGGTCACCTGTACAAAGGGACACCCCGCCATGCTGTGCTCTGTCTGCTCAGTGATGCGCAGCAGGGTCGTGTCCATTGCCACACCGCGCTGATGGTTGGAAAGAGACGTTGCAATAAACCAGCCGATATTCCACGCGCCCTTGTTCAGCGCCGTCATCAGTTCCTTGTCCATCCTTGCCTTGGCGTACACCGCATCCTTTACCAGCATCTGCACCTCATAGGGTCGGAATGTCTCTATGATCTTCAGGCAATCGCCCTCCTTCAAAGCATTTTTCTGCGCTGCACCAACCTTTTTTGCCATAGCGTAATTGATAGGCATTAGATACTCATCCCGCCCAAGGCGCTGGTTGTAGAACAGGCCGTCATACAGTTTCTGTCCCGTAATGCCTTCAATATCCTTTCCGCAGGTTTTAAAGATCGATGCCTTGGCATTGGGGTTTTCGTATACGATGGAAGGCAGAACATCGGGCAGATTGATCATACACAGTTCATTTTCCAACCAGCCCACGGTGCCGTCCAGCAGGCAGACCTGCCAATATGCGCCAGACTCCTGCCGGATATAAAACATATCTCCCGCTGCAAGTCTGCGCAGTACCGTACTGGCCCCATCCGGTCTCTCGTACAGCAGCATCACAGCCGCCCCTGCAAAGCCTGTTGAACCTTCCAACGGCAGTTCGAAGTTCTGGGGAACGCGGATACCATCCCGCAGAACCGCATTGTCGTCCAGTGCTGCATTCCACATCGGTCCGGTTTCAGAGACCGGATCACTGACTTCCTGCTGCTGCCAGCTGACAGCCCGCTCTTCCACTGTGGGGTTCTGGCAGCCCGTCAGAAGCCATGCGCATGCCATGGCCGAAAGGCACAGAAAATCACGTCTTGTTGTTTTCATGTATTTTCCGTCCCTTCTTCCTGCTGTTCCTGTGCCGGAGTTTCCGGCGCTGTCGGTGCCTTCAATGCGGTCTCCTGCTCTGCCGCCGATCCCTCCGGCGACTGCGTCGGCTGTTGTGCCGCCGGGGCAGTCTGCCCCGCTTCCGTTGTTTCGGTCTGTGTCGGCTGCGCTTCCAGCAGTTCTTCCTCCGGCGGTTCGCCCTCTGCATCCTTTGCAAGATCGTCCTCCGGTGCCTGATCCCCAACCGGCTGAACACTGCCGCTGCCGTTCAGGTTGCTGCTAAGTGCGCCCTCCCCGAATGTGCCCGACTGACTGACGCCGTTGATAAAATAGTAGCTTTTTTCATGGGAATGATCCCATCCCTGCTTCGGTTCTCCATTTGTCCCAAAAGCATAGGGCTGGCCATCGATCACACACCACCCGGTCATCTGATTTCCGTTGCCGTCCAAATAGCGCGTGCCCGCATCCGTTTCAACCCAGCCGGCCTGACTGACACCGTCCACAAAGAAATAATCCTTTCCATCGATCTCTGTCCAGCCCTGTGCCGGTGCGCCGCTGTTGTCGTAGTATTTCAGGACGCCGTCCGTTTTTTTCCAACCGTTCAGTCGGTTTTTGACCCGTCCATCGCTATCCAGTTCCCAGACCTTTCCGTCCTCCTGATAAGTACCGGTGCGCGGATGTCCGGTTTCGTCAAAGCAGTACTGCACTCCGTCCAGCATGATCCAGCCGGTGTACAACTGTCCGGTCTCCGGTTGGAAATAGTAGTATTTTCCGTCTATCTTCGCTTCGCCCTGGGTGAGCTCTCCATCTGCGTTGGCATAGCCGACATAGCCGTTCTCTTCAATCCAGCCGACCTTCAAAAAGTTGTTGCTGCCAAAATAGTAGAGCTTATAGTTGATCTCATACAGCCCCTGCGCACGGGTGCCGGTAGTCGGCGAGATATAGTAGCGATGCAGTCCTTCGCCGTGCCACCCCGTAGTCTTACTCTGGATCACATTGTAAACTCCAAAAGCGGCCCCTGTGAGCAGACACAGGCACACCAGTACTACACCGACGGCTTTCAGCGGCGTTGCCGCCCTTCTTCTGCGCGTATTCTGCGTCACGCTAAACCGATATCGTTTGATCTTCTGGCGTTTCATTCTCATCTTCCCATATAAAGATTCAGCCCCCGGTGGAATGCCAGAGGCCGAATTTCATGTTTAATAGGCGTCCTGTACCGTCTCTTTACCGTTTTCACGGTAGGTCGTCACAGTAAAGCCGTTGTAATACAGCAGGCCATCCTCGCCATCACCGATGCAGCTGGAAGCATACTCCGAACTGTTCGGCTTGCCAATAGCGGCATACAGCTTGGAAACGTCTTTGCCCACATACTTCAGGGCAGTTTCCAGGCTGGCAGTTTCTGCCGGAGCAGTCTCTGTAACGGGCTTGCTTTCCACAGGCTCCGTCTTTTCTTCTTTGGAGGAAGCAGCCGTCTCCTGCTTTGCAGGCTTAGATTTTGCCGCAGTCTCGGCCTTGGATTCGGCCTTGGATTCGGCCTTCGACTCTGCCTTGGATTCGGCCGGTTTCTCCGATGCCGCCTCGCTTACCGCAGAAGAAGCTTCAGAAACTGCCTCCGAGACAGCCTCGCTTTCCGGCACAGCCTCCGACGAAGCAGCCTCCAATGCCACAACGGAAACCGATTCGGATTCCACAGCCGAGGAAGCGGTCGTTTCTGCTTTTGCCCCGCATCCCGATGCCAGAAGCATCGCACCGCAGAGCACTACACCCATCATCTTATAGTTTACATTCATTTTGTTTGTTCCTTCTTTCTATTCTTTCAGTCAGTCGGCCAAGGCGCAGAAGACCCATTCACCGTCCGACAGAAATGCTGCTTTTAGTTGCTGCTCCCGCACATTCTGCGGAAGATACGCCGTAAACGGCTGTGTTCCCTCTCCGCAGGGGGAGGCTTCGTAGGTTCCGGTCTCTGCCAGAATGTAGATCGGAGAGTCGTCATCCACACGCTGCCCGCTCAGATCGCCTGTCAGGCAGAAAGTTTCCTCCATTCGGCTGTCCTTCCGTTGTGCCTTCGCACTTGTACCGGTATCTGCTGCCGGGACTGCCGTGCGTTCCGGAGCAGGCATTTCCGGGGCGCGTTCCAGCAGCCAGTTCAGGTTGCGTTCCACCAGTTCCACCAGCAGCACATCGGGATGCTCTTCTGTAACAGCCGTCAAAAGGTAGGGCATATTCCGGGAGAAACAGGCATTGCCGTAGCTCTGTGCCAGAAAAGGATGCAGATTGATGCCAAAGGAATCGCGGTATACAAAAATGCTTTCGTCTGCCGCCGAATTTTCCGTGTGGATCGTGATATCATCTGCCGAGTGGAATTTTTCGTCATACTGATAGGTAAAGTCGTATGCCGTATCCTGTTCCGTCTCGTTTCCGGCAGGGTACACCATCTCATACAGATCGCCGGTATGCGGGGATGTTTTTCCATTGATGCAGGAATCAAACTCCGCTTCAGAGCCTTTCAGTTCTTTCAGCAAAGTCTGTGCTGCCAGCTGTGCGCCCCGCATATTCCAGTGGCTGTCCCGACGGTAATACAGCTGCTCTTCGTGGTCAGACAGTGTTTTGAACAGATCCACATACCGGACATTCTGCTGTTCCATCTGCTGCTGAAGCAGTTGGGCGTTCCGTACGGAGGCTGCCGTATACCGTGTCGGCATCTGACCGCCATACAGGGAATTTTTATTGGGTGCGATGGTAAAGCAGAACCCAATGCCGTTCTCTTCGCAGTATTCCTGCATCAGACCCAGTACATGAGCGGCCGCATAACTCTGCCGGGCTGTAAAGGGTTCTGCGCCGGTATAGTCCGCAAGGGTGCTTTTATAGAACAGCCAATCGTCTTTTCCCAACAGCACACTGCTGCTGTCCAGCGTTTTGAGCACGGTTCCGGTAAGCTGATCGTTCAAGGTGATCATCTCATGACGGAGCCCGAAATGATCCGCAAAATAATCCGAAAACTCATTCAGGATACCGGTATTGAAGCTGCCATCCTCTTTCCGTAATTCAGGAAAGGATGCAAGCTGCTCATTGCCCACCGCTTTTTCCGTCTGCCAAGGCATCACAGCCACAGGCAAAATGCAAATTGTGGCAATGACCCCCACAAACAGGATATATCCTAATTTTTTCACTTGCATTTTTCCACCTCAGAACTGGAAATAGATAAAAGGCACATAGGATGCAGCCGACAGATGCAGGATATCCACCAGCAAAAGCGCCAGCGCCCCTGCATAACTCAGTGCCTGAAGGCATGCATACACGCTTCCGGTCTGCTGCTCTGCTTTACGGCAGACCAGCGGCAAAACCGGCGTACTGCCCACAAGGCCAACCGCCAGTGCAAACAGGGTCAGCGGGGTCAGACACTGCGCCAGCAGCAGCCCTGTCTGCGCAGAGGCAGAGCCCCCGGAAAACATGGCTCCTATCATTGAGAAGGCCTGCCCCATGTTGTCTGCACGGAAGATCACAAAGCCAACCAGCACCACAAGCAGGGTGTACAAATGTTTCAGCACCGCACACGCAGGGTTCCGCCCGCCTTTGCCATGTTTTTCCAGTCCGAACAGCTTTTTAACGGCGTCCTCTGCCACGATAAAGAAGCCATGCCATAGGCCCCAGACGATAAAGGTCCAGTTTGCACCATGCCACAGCCCCGTGCAGAAAAACACGATCAGCTTGTTCCAGTAAGTCTTTGCCTTGCCCTTCCGGTTGCCGCCCAATGGGATATACAGGTATTCCCGGAACCAGGTGGAAAGGGAGATATGCCATCTGCGCCAGAATTCCTGAATACTGGCCGAGATGTACGGATAGTTAAAGTTTTCCTTGAAGTGGAACCCAAAGCACAAGCCCAGGCCGATGGCCATATCGCTGTATCCGCTGAAGTCGAAATAGATCTGCATCAGATAGCACACCGCGGCCAGCCAAGCCGTCCGGCTGTCCAGCACAGAGCGGTCGGCGTTGTAGATCAGTGCTACAACATTGCCGCAGATATCGGCGATCAGCAGCTTCTTGCTCAGGCCCACAATAAACCGGCGCAGGCCTTTTGCCAGCTGCTCCAGCGTATTTCGGCGGCTATGTATCTCATCTGCCACGTCCTCATAGCGGATGATCGGTCCTGCCACCAACTGTGGAAACAGAGCAATGTACAGCAGTACATCCCGGAAATGAGTGCTCTTCAGGCGTTCATTCCGGTATACATCGATCACATAACTCAGCCCTTGAAAGGTGAAGAACAAGATACCCACCGGCAGAACGATGGAAGGCACCGGGATCGTCACGCCCGGCAGCCGGTCTACTGTCTGTACCAGAAAAGTCAGATACTTGAAAATACCCAAGATTCCCAGATTAACGGCCACAGCGGCATAGAGCACGCTCTTTCGCCCGGAGACGAACAGACCGGCCAGATAATTGCAGAACACAGAGAACAACAGCAGCAGAACATACCACAGCCCGCTGAAGGCATAGAACAGCAGACTGGCTGCGACGAGCCAGAGATTTTTTGCTTCCCGCCCGGGCAAAAGATAATAGCATCCCAGCACGATGGGCAAAAACAGAAACAAGAAAATTACGGAACTAAAAACCATTTTTCGGCTACCTCAGCAATCACGGAAACTGGTAGCTGAACACCGTTTTATTCAGCGGCATTTTATACATATTATATTCTGCATGGCCGTATCTGCCGGCACGATAGCCCCACTCCAGTTCCACATCATAGATATAGGGAACTCCGTTCTCGCAGATCATGACCCATGCATGGTCCGAGTCCTTGCGGCCCACACCGCCAGACACTACATAGGCATTGTAGCCCAGCCGCCGGGCCATATAAAGGAACTGGCCTGCAAAGCAGTAGCAGTTGCCCTTTTTGTGTTCAAACATGAACAAAGCGCTCTCTTCTGCCCAAGCCGTTGTGCCTCTTGCCTGATGCGGACGGGCAAGGTATGCGCCGTGATCCCGGACATACAAATAGGCGGCGCGCAGCTTTTGCGCCTTCGTCATGCCAGAGTTTGTGCACGCAGCCAGTGCCTGATTCACATAGCTGTCCAGCGTTGCATTGCCAGAGGTATAGCGGCCATTCGCATCAAAAGTAAGGTATTCTACCGCGCTGTTCGTCAGGAACGAGCCATCCTCTTTGACATAGTACATTCCTCCGTCGATCTCGTGCAAACCCTTGGCGTACCGATCGATGGCATAGCCATTCTTCGAAACATGATACAGCTTGCCGTCAATCGTCACAAAGCCACCTGTGCCGGTGCGTCTACTGACTGCACCGCGTATGCAGTCGGCACCAGAAGCATGGCCGACATTGCAAGAATAACAGCCGTTACACTAAGTTTTTTCAGCATTTTTTCATACCCCTTAATCGATTGATTTTTATTGATACTCGTTCCAGATCTGTTCCTTCAGCTTTTTTTCCTGCTGCGCAGGATCCATGCTGAAACGACTGCCGCAACAGCCGAAACGATCATGCCAACGATTCCAACCACAAAAAAGATCTGTCCGGTAGACGCAGGTATTCCCTCCTTATTTGAGCCATCCGCTGGTGCGGAGCTGGTCGATCAGAAGATAGGCCATCTGCATATCAAAACGATAATCCGATGGATACTGCTCCTGCAGATCTTTCAAAACCTTTTCAGCTTCACTGTACTGATCCAATGCCTGCAGTACAGTTGCCAGATTCAACCGGGTGGCAATAGTATCGTAGCCGCTGTCCACCAGTTCCTCCAGCAGTTGCTGCGCTTCAGCATAGTATTCTTCTGCATTTTCTTTGTCAGATGCTGCCTGCTGCATCATAAGATCCGCAAGCATCTCCTTTTGAAGCACAGCCTGACCTTCCGGAAGGTTCTGGCATCCCTGTTTCAGAATGCGCACAGCCTTTTCCATATCGTCCTGATTCAGCGCTGCATTTGCGGCTGACAGGTAAGCATGGCTCAGGAGCTGCGGGTCCTCCACCTCATTGAACACTTTTATGTAAAGCGCAAGCGCCTGATCATAGTTCTTTTGCAAGGACAGAATCTCTGCCGCAACCAGATCACAGTCACCGAAGGAAGCGCCTTTTTTCTGCAATGTATCCAGCTCCTGCTGTGCCTCTTCCAGCTTTCCATCATTGGCAAGTGCAATAGCAAGACCCCCGATAGCTTTCAGTACCTGCTCCCTGTAACCGGACGGCCGCCTGCAGTTCCAGCACCGCATTGGCGTAATCCTTATCATAATACTTAAAGATCGAGCAGATCGTAGAGTACCCCACTCTACAGCCACTATTCTTTTTTAGATTTTACAGCTAATTCCGCAATCGGTCAATGAAAAACACTCCAAAATCCAATTTTTTTGGGGGGAAAAATTGTTTGACGCAATCGACAGTATTGCCCAAAACCCGACAATTTGATTGTATGCTCCGTCAAACAGGCCCATTAAACAAAAAGAATTGTATCGCCGATGCAGGCGTTGGGCGTGGATATCCAGACCATCCAGAGCATCGTAGGCCATGCCGATACCGAGATGACTGAGCATGATCTCCATGTTCAGGAATCCATTCGGCAGAGTGCGGTCCAGTTGTTCAGCGAGGCGTTTTCGGCCTGAAAATTGGACGGAACGGCACGAATTATCGCGAGCCAGCTTTTCAAATCGTTGGCATCAACGCTGGCTCGCATATCGCAGCAGATGATGTTGCGTCAAAAAAGCCCACTTGCCCCTGCGATTGACCAGATAAAATCTTTGGCATTGTGGTCAAAATTGTGGTCAAAGCCAAATGAGGCCAGCCTATAAACAAAAAAGTCCAACGATTTCTAACGTGAAATCGTTGGACTTATGGTCCGAGTGGCGAGAATCGAACTCACGGCCTCTTGAACCCCATTGTGCTTCTCTCGAAAACACAATGTACAATCCGATACTGCCTAGACTCAGTATCGTTAAATTTCAAATGCATTATACCATTCTGTTTCATTGGATGTCAAGACGTTTCATTCCTTTTGTGGTCAAATTGTGGTCAAACGAACCTGACAAATGACCTTTCTCCCCCGGCTAAGTTACATCGCGCAATTTCGATTTTCATCAATCGAAGTTGCGCTTTTTGTTTGCACGAATTATCTATAAGGAGGATTTGTCAACCATGTCAATGAACCATCGTTGTTTTTTCATCCTTGACAGAATTGTATGACCCTTGACTACTTTTACGGACAGGCCGGAGAGCTGTTTTCGTTCTACCGCATTCCAAAGGCTCTTTTTCAGGAGCAGCGGTTTCAAAATCTGTCCACCGATGCCAAAACGCTGTACGGCATCCTGCTTGACCGCATGAGCCTGTCTGTGAAAAACGGCTGGCTGGACAAGCAGAACCGGGTGTTCATTATCTTCACGATAGAGGATGTCAAGAGGGCGTTGTGTTGCGCAGACAACAAAGCGA
>ERZ780228.2042-NODE-2042-length-10878-cov-2.804583_pt1 | contig 10878 bp, 6 predicted proteins | sample MGYA00511015_ERZ780228 | MGnify/ENA primary metagenome ERZ780228 (study PRJEB29588, sample SAMEA2161897) | human gut metagenome | biome: human gut; feature: human-associated habitat; material: faeces | place: Denmark | collected 2008/2010 ...
TACTGAAATTCTGTGTTAAACTTGTCGCCATGTATTTAAAACTCCCTTCTGAATATGGACGGCTCCCCAATACGCCGATATACCCTGTAAAAACTATAATCCGCCCCACAATAGATGTTTTAATTATACATAATAATATTTACAAATGCAAACACCCACCAAGAAAGGACGTATTTTTATGGAAAAAAAGCCCCATCTGATGGCGATCGTCCTGTTTTTAACGGGTCTTATCTGTATTGGATTACTTTTTGGACTCAGCTATAAAACTTACCGGAAGATCGATGCCGTTGACCAGAAAATGGCCTCCGTGATCAAACCGGTCCAGAAAAAGCAGAAATCCATGAAAGAGGATATCGAACTTTATACAGCTAAGATCGAAAAGAAACAGGCAGCCAACAAATACCTGCAGCAGCGGGCACAGACAGAAAAAGCTGTCAAAAACAACACTGGTGAACATGAACGGGCACCGGAAGCCGAAAACAGCCAGAAAACGACCAAGCCCTCTGTTTTCAGTGAAGCCGGTGGTGAAGGATTCACCGATGGCAGTAATGACACCTCTTCTGCTTCCAACAACGGCCATATCGTCGGAATCGATCCCGGACATCAGAGTGAAAATGTTGATATGAGCGCCACAGAACCGAACGGCCCCGGTTCCTCCACCATGAAGGCCAAGGCTTCCACCGGAACCAGAGGTTCCTTCAGCGGTCTCCCGGAGTATCAGCTGAATCTGGACGTTTCTCTTCTGCTTAGGGATATCCTGGAACAGCGTGGATACCAGGTAATAATGACAAGGACAGACAATGATACCGCTATCAGCAACAAGGAGCGTGCAGAGCTGGTCGCTTCCCAGGGTGCGGAGATCTGTGTCCGTATCCATGCAAACGGGGATGATTCTGCAGATGTCTCCGGTGCTCTGACCATGTGTCCGTCCCAGCAGAATCCTTATGTTTCCAGTCTCTATGACAGTTCCAACAAACTATCCAAATGCATTGTGGATTCCTACTGCGCAGCTACCGGCTTCCAGAACCGCGGGATCATCTACACAGATTCCATGACAGGTATTAACTGGAGCACGATCCCGGTGACGATTGTGGAAATGGGATTTATGACCAACCAGAGCGATGATCTGAAAATGGCGGATTCCTCCTTCCAGCAGACTATGGCAGAAGGGATCGCCAATGGAATCGATGCTTATTTCCAATAATAAAAAGGAGTTTGTTTATATATGAAAAAAAATACATTTCTATATATTGTGATCGCAGTGCTTGTCATCGCACTGGCAGGACTTGGGGCACTGAATGTCCGCTCCCTGGACAAGCTTGCATCTCTCCAGACAAAAGTTAACAAGCTGCAGAAAAGTGTGCAGGAGGTTTCTGATTCTGCCGCTGAGCTCAGCAGCAAAGCCGATCAGCTGGATGCTCTTTATCCTGATGATCCTACCGTTTCCAGCGCTGCTGCCGCAGCATCTTCAGCTGAGGTCCAGGGTCCTTCCGCACAGGAAGAATCCACAGATACATCTGCAGCCTCCGATTCTTCCGAAGCTTCTGGCAGCAAGGACAGTTCTTCTTCCACTCAGGAAGAAGGAACTCTTTCTCCATCCAGCGGAAGCACTTTCACAGACAATTCGGATTCCAGCATGGACAACCTTCTGAATCAGGTACAGTCTCTTCTTCCCACCGATAACGGAACCTGGTCCGTATATGTATGCAATCTTGCAAAAAATACCGAAGGTACCATCAATGATCAGCAGATGCAGGCTGCCAGCCTGATCAAGCTCTATATCATGGGTGCTGTATATGAGGATTATGACAGTCTTTCCTCCAAATACAGCAAGGATCAGCTGGACAATGCACTGAACTCCATGATCACAGTCAGCGACAATGATGCTGCCAATACACTTGTCAATTATCTTGGCGGCGGGGATGACGCAGCCGGAATGGCCCGTGTGAATAAATTCTGTCAGGATCACGGATACACCAGCACTTCCATGGGACGTCTTCTTCTTGCAGATAATTCCAAAGGGGATAACTACACTTCCGCAAAGGATTGTGGAAAATTTCTGAAGACCATCTATCAGATCGACAAGGGTACTGCTACCGATAACAACGATACTCTGGCAGGAGCCGAATATATGTATCGTCTTCTGAAAATGCAGACCAGGAAAAACAAGATCCCGGCTCAGATGCCTTCCGAGGTAAAGGTTGCCAACAAAACCGGTGAACTGGATCACGTAGAAAACGATGCCGGCATCATCTATGACACAGCAAAGGGGATCGACCTGGTAGTCTGTTTTATGTCACAGGATCTTAACGATACCTCTGATGCACAGAACACCATCGCACAGGACAGCCGTGCGATCTATGGATACTACAACGAATAACAAAAGAAAATATCTTTATATTATATTGGTAAGGAAAACATCATGAATCAGACAAAAGAGAAAAAAACAAGATACTTATTATGGCCTGCGCTGCTGCTTCTGCTTCTTCTGCTGGCGCCGGGCAACATTGTCCGTGTGCAGGCTGCTTCTGACCAGACTGCTGTCCAGCTGAAACTCAGTCAGGGTATCCGCCGCTATGATTATGCTTACCAGGTCCTTGATCTGGTAAATCAGGAACGTGCCAAAAAGAACCGGAATCCTGTCACTATGGATAAGAACCTTCTGGAATGCGCCATGACCAGAGCAGAAGAACTGACCGTTTACGCCAGTCATACCCGTCCCAATGGTTCCATCTGTTTTTCAGCCTTTCCTTATTTTGAGGATCCAAGTGAAAATCTTGCGATCAACCAGGGAACTCCTGAAGAAGTTATGGAATCATGGATCGAATCTTCCGGACATTACACGAACATCATGAATTCCAAAAATGTTTCTGCCGGAATCGGCTGCTACTCACAGAACGGTCATCTCTACTGGATCCAGTGCTTTTCTTCTCACGCAACAGAAGCCTGCACACAGCCTGCCAATCAGACTGTGTCACCTGTTATTTCCGTGCTTCCAAAGCTAATAAATATCCATTTCAACGAAGCTTCTCCGATCACATTCACAGAAGAACAGAAAACACTCGCTATCTATATAACCTGTAACGGATTCAGCCCTATGAGTTCCAGCCTTGACCCAGCTTCTTTCACATGGTCAACCGGAGATCCTTCCATTGCCACTGTGGATCAGAGCGGTGTTATCCGACTGAAAAGCAGAGGAACCACTACGGTTTCTGCCACACTGAAATCCTGCCCGGACAAAACACTGTCTGCAGATCTCAATGCATACTATGATCTGGAAAATTCCAGAGAGACTTCTCTGCGCTATACAAGTTCCTGGAACTATACCGGAAGTCCCATTACTTTTTCTCCTGAACTAAAATTCCATGGTCGTACGCTGACTGAGGGAAAAGATTATACGATTTCTTTCTCCCACAATCAGAACAGCGGTGTGGGAACTTTCACGATCACAGGTCTTGGCCTTTATTCCGGAACTCTGACGAATAATTTCGGTATCTGGCAGATCAATCTCTCTCAGGCAGAGATTGATTTTTCCCAGTCCTCCTATCTGTATACCGGAACTCCACTAACTCCGAAGCCCACTGTCACCTGGAATGGTATAACCCTGACAGAAAATGTAGATTATACACTCTCCTGGCATAACAATGCCCAGCAGGGAAACGCTTATGTTACTGTTTCCGGTAAGGGAAATTTCACCGGTGAAAATAATAAATATTTCTACATCGACCTTACCCCGATCACGGAAGCTGAGATTGGTGATATCCCGGATTATGAATATGCTCCTGGCAAAGAATTCAAGCCGGAGCCAACGGTCATATTAAATGGTGTTACTTTAAAGAAAGATGTTGATTATACCCTTTCTTATTATGATAACACCATGGCAAGTTCCAGAACCAACAGACCTCGTGTCCATATAACCGGTATCGGCATTTACAGAAGCGGTTTTTCCAAATACTTCACCATCAATCCACTGAAGCTCTCCGGTGAGACCATCCAACTGGCAGATCCAAACTGCAAAAGTGAAAGTGTAATCTCTTATCTGCGAAATAACCTGGTCATCACCTATAATGGCACACAACTGACCTCTGATGATTTTCGCATTACTTCTGTATACTATTCCTCCAGCAATGAGATCCTGGATTTTTCACTTTCCTATAAGCAGAATTATTCCGGTTCAAGGCATATGACATCTGTAAAGCTTTGCGATCTTTCGGATATTCCGGAACAGATCTTCAACGGCAATGCAGTAACTCCGAAGCCTACCGTAAAATACGGCTCGGACACGCTTCAGGAAGGCACGGATTATATCCTTACCTGGAAAGATAACGCCAAAACCGGCACTGGCTCCGTAACGGTTACAGGAATCAACAATTATTTTTCAAGTCAGTCCCTGACCTTTAAAATATCCGCTCCGGCACCAACGAGCACTCCAACTCCGAAACCTACTGCTACCCCAAAGCCGAAGCCTACTGCTACTCCAACGCCGAAGCCTACTGCTACCCCGACTCCGAAGCCTACTGCCACTCCAAAACCGAAGCCTACTGCTACTCCAACTCCGAAACCTACTGCTACTCCAGTTCCGAAGCCATCCACTACCCCGGCTCCAATGCCATCTGGCACTCCGGCTCCGAAGCCATCCACTACTCCGGCTCCTGTGATCACGAAATTAACTGCACCGTCAATTAAGACCTCTGCCTCCTGGAACAGCTGTACGCTCCGCTGGAACCGTATAAACAATGCCCGGAACTATATTCTCTACAGAAAAACAAATTCTGGGAAATACACAAAGATCAAAACTTTAAACGCAAATACTACTTCATACAAAGACACAAAGATCACTATCGGAAATAAATATTCTTACGTGATCCGTGCAAGCAAAAAAACATCCTCCGGTTATATTTACAGTCCAGTTTCCAAAGCAGTGACTGTGAAACCGAATCTGCTCCGTCCGTCCATAAAGCTTAAAACCCTCAAAGGAAAACAGACCCTTTCCTGGAAAAAGATTTCCGGAGCAACCGGCTATGTCATCTATCAGAAAAAAGGAAATGGTTCCTTCAAAAAAGTAAAAACTATTTCTTCCAAAAATACCAGCTATACATTTAAGACAGCAAAAAATGTTACATATAGCTACAGACTGGTTCCATACCGCACAGTAAACAGGAAGGTAAAGACCGGACCTGCAAGTGCGGTAAAAACCGGAAAAGCAAAATAACAGACTTACCGGATCGGACAAAAAAAAGGATGATGCGTCACCGAAACGCATCATCCTTTTTTCAGTTCTTTTCTTCTCCCTCTTCATAGGATTTTTCCCAAATCTCGGAAAATACTGCCAGCGGACAGTCTGTCAGCAGGCACATCAGAAGAAAGCACTCATATGGATTCACTATGTAGATCTCACTCATTTCGCAGCGGGCCAGGATCTCCTGGATTTCCTCCAGGAAATGGCGATATCTCGTATACGGATCATCCTCTGCCATCTCCTGAGAGATCACAAAAAACTCCAGCGTGATCAGATCGAACCGCTCCACCGGAAATTTATGGTTCAGGATATTGTTGATCCTCTGGCGGCTGAAGCGCTTCTGGCTGAAATGCTTTGCCAGAATGGATGCGGACATCTTTTTGAGATTTCCCATTTTATTAATGGGGATCCCGCTGCAGATAACCTTTTCCAGATCCGAAGCACTGATATTCTCAGGCTTCCAGATCTTTTTGCCACCGTTTTCTTCCTCATCTTCCTGATACATGGCTGCAATGATCTTCCTTGCCCGCTCCAGAAGGATCATAAATTCCTGAAAAGCCTGGCTCTTCTCTGATTTCGGATCATCATGTCTTCCTTTCAGAAAAGCCAGATATTCCAGAAGCTTTTCTTCACTGTCCAGACAAAGCCCTGTGCCATACACGATCTCTCCGGTCTTTTTTTCCACCGGAGTCATCTGTTTGTAGGTTTCTTTATATTCCTCCGCTTTATAATAGCCAAGATGATTCCGGTAACAATACCAGTAGATCACTTCTTCCGGATTATGAAAATCAAAATCCTGCTCACGAAGCACCCGGGTCAGAAAATCTGAAACATCCTCTGTACTCATCCGAAGTCCGAACCCCAGCAGAAAAACTGTTTCACGCTTCACAGATGCCTGAGTCAGCCAATTATTCACCAGAGAACTCAGCTTGGCTGATGTAGGTGACATGGATTTCGGTGTGTAGGTTTCCTTGAAGGATTCCACAACGATCTCTCTGTAGACTTCCTGCGGCACCTGGGAAAAAGGCTCCTCAAGCTCTGCACGCTCATACACATATCGTTTCAGATAGTCACCAAAGGAAACCAGTTCCATCTCCTTGTAAAGATAATGAAAAATAACATCTGCATCCTCATCCTCAAAGGAATCCAGACTGACAACCTGGCGGAACTTCTGTGCCGCCTTTCTTGTAAATTCAAAGTCCTTCACTGAATCGAAGGCAACTGTCTGTTCAAAATCAAGATCCTGCATTCGATTTCTCATCGCAAATTTTCTCCTTATCCCTTTTCTTACTCCCCGGGTTTATTACCGTCCGGTACTGTGGCGCTCTGCCCAGCGTTTGAGAATATTTTTTTCTTCATAGCCGCTGATCTGTGCAAGGACCAGTGTCACATTATCTCTGCCGCCTCTTTCCAATGCCTGTTCCAGGATCTTACCTACTTTTTCTTCTGCTGTTTCTGTCCCGTCAAGGATCTTCTGAAGCTCCTGATCAGAAAGCATGTCTGTCACTCCATCTGAACAGATCAGATACGAGCTTCCCGGCTGATAACCGATCTCCACGATAGAAGGCTCCAGTGCCATGTTTTCTTCCTGAAAGCCCAGATACTGCGTCAGCGGAGCTTTTCCCAGCATTTTTCCGCCGATCACATGGTCTGTGGAAATCTGCTGAAGCTTACCACCATCCATAAAATAAATCCTGCTGTCCCCAAGATTGCAGGCAAACATAGACTCTGGTGTAAAGAGGAGCATCGCCATTGTGCTTCCCATGCTCCAAATATGATGCTCTGTTCCATATCTGCATACTGCCTGATTCATCTTCTCACATACATCGTCTATAAAATCTTCCGGCATATCCCTCAGCATTCTTTTATTCGCATTATAAAATTTTCCAAATTCTTCTGATGCAAGAAAGGCTGCAATCTCGCCGCAGCTTTCTCCTCCCATACCGTCAAATACCGCCATTGCCGGTACTCTGTTACCCGAAATAATCTTTGAGCAGATACCCTTTGTTCCTTCATTGTTCACCGGAAGGGATTCCCCAAAACACCAGAAATTATCTTCATTATTTGCCCGGATATTTCCTGTATGGCAGGTATATGCACATTCAATCTGATACATTGCCATTATCTGTCTTTGTTCCTTCTCCCTTCAATGCTTTCAATGAATTGTTCCAGTATTTCTCGCCACGTTTCACGAATTCCTCATTATCTTTTTCGTTATCGTGACACTTTCCATTGGAATCGATCCATCTTATCAGTTCGCCGTCGTTATAATAATAATATTCTGAAGTTTCATCATACCAGATATATGCAAAGAATAACTTCTCTCCCCAGTAGAAATATTCTTCATAAACTCCATCTCCGGATTCTGCCGGATAGACCAGAGCTTTCATGCATTCACTCTCAATATCCAGATTTCCATCTGCCTGCTGAGTGGTCTTTACCCTTCTCAGATATCGCAGAACAGTTCCTTCTGTTCCAACCCAGTCGTAACTGTTCAGATTATCTGTGATAGTTGTTGCCTGCTCCTTGATCGTATCCAGAGCTTTGGAGAAATCTTTGGATCCGGATTTTGTGGAGCTGTATTTCTCATCATCCAGAATTGCGATCGGATTATCCTCCTGTCCTTCCTGAGCATGATCTTTACTTACTCTGTAATAGACGGCGGCCATCATAAGTATCGCTGTACCTGCCACAATTGCAAGCAATGCCCTGCGCAGCAGCTGTTTCTTCCTGCGTCTTCGCTTTCTGGCTTCCACAGCACGCGCAGATCTTATCGCAACTGTTTCTGATGGCGTTTCCTGTGGCTGTATTTTCTGTTCTGCTACAACTGACATTGTTTCTTTATCTGTAAAGCTGCTCGCCGGAACATTGTTTACAGCACGTTTTCTTTTTGCAGCATTCTGAAAATCTGATGTTTTTTTATTTCCCCGGGTATTCTGTACTGACGTATTCTGCACTGTACTTTTTCGTACATTTTCGGCATCTGATGTAACATTCTGTGCTGCTCTGCCGTTCTGTGCAATTGCACTATATGATTCTGTTTTATCCGTTCCTGCTTTCTGAACACCGTTTTGTAACTGCCGGATTCTGCCAGATCTTCCATTTTTCAGATCATCCAGCGCACTATAAAGCTCCTCCGGTGTCTGATATCTCTGTGCAGGATCATAAGCACAGGCCTTCATGATAATACGGGCAAACTGTGTTCCTGCATCCACAGGTGCACTCATCTGCTCTCCTGCAACACGCTTATTTAATGCATTTTCCTTATCCCTGTAAGTGATAAACTGTTTTTCCAGACTCATAAATGGCAGTCTGTTATGATTCATCAGCCTGTACAGCACAATCCCAAGAGAATAAATATCTACCCTGCTGTCATATTTCTCACCTTTATACATCTCAGGCGCCATATAAGAGTAAGTACCTTTCTTGGAAAATCCGCTCATGGTTCGCTCAAGTTCACGTGCAATTCCGAAATCTCCAAGCTTAAAATCGCCAAATCTGGATACAAAAATATTCTCCGGCTTGATATCCCTGTGAATGATCTTAAGTTTCCGGCAATATTCCAGTGCCTTACTCAAATCCATTCCCAGCTTTATTACCTCTTTCTCAGTAAGCTGCTTTTCCGCACAGTAATCCATAAAACTTGTCAGATATTCCATCCTTATGGAAATCTCCCATCCAATGACATCCAGATATTCCATAACCTTAAAATCTTCTACAGAGACAATGTAAGAGTTTCCTCGAAAGTATTCCATGGTACTGATTTCCTGAATACATTCCTCAACCAGATTCTGAAAATACTGTCTTGTGGACTGCTCATCCCCTGTTTCAGAACGTACGCTGTTCAACTCGCTCTGGCTTCCGGGTATATTGATGATCTTGATAGCAGAATAGAAAGATTTTCCACGTTCTGTTCTCTGTGCCTTATACACCTTTCCAAAAGAGCCTTCGCCGATTTTCTCTATGATTTTCCATTCCGGCCATGCTGAAACCGGAAGTTCTTTATCCATATTGCACCTCCATTTCTGTTCAATTTCTATTTCCTTCCCTGTCCCGGTCAATGCTTTTTACAAGATGTTACCGGAAACAAAAATGTATATTTATCATAACTGTAAAAATACTTCACAGTTCATTACCTGCTCATAATGTACTGGTATTATAACACAAAAAGCAGTTTCTTTGTATTTTTCTCTTTTTTCGGCAATGGAATGTTCCGGAAAATAAAAGAGAACTACCTCGCCGGCAAAATCTGTCGGCACAGATAGTTCTCTTGTGAATTCATATCAAATCAGTCCGGATAAGTTATCTACTCCGTTGGATCATTCGTTGTCTTCTGCATCGTCTGAAGCCTGATCATCAGCTTCGTCTTCAGCAGCCTCTTCTTCATCAGATTCTTCAACATCGAATTCTTCGTCTTCCGGAAGTTCTTCATCCATTGTGACCATCTCATCATCTTTGATTTCTTCATCTTCCGTAAGTTCTTCGGCTATATCTTCAACCTTTACTTCCGGTTCAGGCATTGTGCTGTTGAGCCTTACATCTCTGTAGCGTTTCATACCGGTACCTGCAGGAATCAGTTTACCGATGATTACATTCTCTTTCAGACCGATCAGCGGGTCAACTTTACCCTTGATAGCGGCTTCAGTCAGAACTTTAGTTGTTTCCTGGAAGGATGCTGCTGACAGGAAGGAGTTTGTAGCAAGAGATGCCTTGGTAATACCAAGCATAACCTGTTTTCCATCTGCAGGCTGTTTGCCTTCTTTTTCCATCTGCTCGTTAACGTCCTCGTATTCAAGGAAGTCAACCAGTGTTCCAGGAAGGAATTCTGTATCTCCGTTATCTTCGATACGGATTTTCTTCAACATCTGACGAACGATAACTTCGATATGCTTATCGCTGATCTCAACACCCTGGAGACGATATACACGCTGTACTTCACGGATCATATAATCCTGAACTGCACGAAGTCCCTTAATCTTTAATAAATCATGTGGGTTAATGCTACCCTCTGTAAGTTCGTCACCAGCTTCAAGAACAGCACCATCAAGAATCTTAATCTTTGATCCATAAGGGATAAGATAAGCTTTTGATTCGCCAGTTTCAGGGTTAGTTACAATAATTTCACGTTTCTTCTTTGTTTCCTTAATTTCAGCAACACCACCGAACTCTGCAATAATTGCAAGTCCCTTTGGCTTTCTTGCTTCAAATAATTCTTCTACTCTAGGAAGACCCTGTGTAATATCGTCACCGGCTACACCACCAGTATGGAATGTTCTCATAGTAAGCTGTGTACCAGGTTCACCGATTGACTGAGCAGCGATGATACCTACTGCCTCACCAACCTGTACTCTCTGTCCTGTTGCCATATTTGCACCATAACATTTAGCACATACACCTACGTGTGACTTACATGTAAGAATTGTTCTAATCTTAACTGATTTAACACCTGTAGCAACAATTCTTGCTGCACGCTTTGGTGTAATCATATGGTTAGCTTTAACAATCATATTGCCTTCTGCATCATACATTGTTTCTGCAGCAGTTCTACCTGTGATTCTTTCTTCAAGACTTTCGATTACTTCGTTTCCATCAACTAAGTCTTCGATTTCCATAAATGGAATAGCCTTACCTTCACAACA
>ERZ780228.2054-NODE-2054-length-10818-cov-5.245564_pt1 | contig 10818 bp, 7 predicted proteins | sample MGYA00511015_ERZ780228 | MGnify/ENA primary metagenome ERZ780228 (study PRJEB29588, sample SAMEA2161897) | human gut metagenome | biome: human gut; feature: human-associated habitat; material: faeces | place: Denmark | collected 2008/2010 ...
TGGCCGTGTGCGCCGCGACAGTCTGGTGGAGGACCCCTTCTGCGGCAGCGGCACACTGCTGATCGAAGCCGCTCAGAAGGCCATGAACATTGCCCCCGGCCTGAAGCGCCGCTTTGCTGCCGAGCGCTATGGTTTTGTGCCGACAGCCATCTGGGCCGAGCAGCGTCAGAAGGCGCTGGCCGAGGCCAAGCTGGACGTGGGCTTTGAAGCTTTCGGCTATGACATCGACCCTGCTGCTGTGGCGCTGGCCAATGCCAATGCCAAGCTGGCCGGTGTGGAAAAGCGCTGCCACTTTGAAGTGGCTGATGTGGCCGACTTTGCTGCAAAGCAGGAGGCCATCGTGCTGACGAACCCCCCCTACGGCGAGCGCATGAGCACCATTGAAGGTGCCGCTAAGCTGGCCCGCACGCTGGGCCGGCAGATGGAAGCACACCCCTGTGCAGGCGTGTACGCCATCACTGCCGATATGGATTTTGAGACCCACTACGGCAAGCGCGCCAACAAGCGCCGCAAGATGTATAATGGCATGATTCCCTGCCAGCTGTATATGTACTACAATGCACCCAAGTTTGAGCACACCGCAAAGCCCATGCCGAAAAGCGGTTTTGACGGCAAGCGCACTACGCCGAACCGTTTTGACAAGAAGTAATTGATAAATGTTACCTGCCGCACCGGAGCTGTCCCGTGCGGCTTTTTACATTACAGCCGGTAATTACTGGAAAAATCAAAACGGAAAAATTCCTGCCAAAGCAGGGGAAACGGACGCACACACAGAAAGTTTTATCCCATGTTCAGTGCCTTGTGCTGCAAAGATGAGACAAATTCATGCTCTTTTTACAAAGGATGGTTGAACCCGGGCTGAAAATGGATTATACTTACCTTATTATTCTGCGGTTCTTCCGAGGAGGAAAAGGTGTATATGAAGGGTAGGATGTGGCCATATCTGCCGGAGCTCACCATCCGGGATTACAATATCTACCTGCGGTATCTGCGCGGGGTGCGGCGCCAGCTGTACGAGGCATACGGATTATATTCCTGCCATCTGCTGCGGAGCAACGGCGTGCTGTTTGCCATCCTTTCAGATAGTCTGGCAGGGCGGCAGGCCACCTGCCAGCGCAAGCGGGTCCCGGGCACAATGGCCTGGCGCAGGCTCATGTGCCAGACCCAGGGCATCCGGCTGGCCGCACAGGTGGAGGTGCTGTTGGGCTGGCACAATTTGCAGGATCGCAAATACAGCGAGCTGAAGCCGCTCAAGCGTCTGCGCCGTGCGGCTGCTGCTGCGCCGCGCCTACATGCGTGCTGTGGAGGAGAACCCGGCACTGGAACGCCTGTTCGTGCAGGAGCGGGAGCAGGCTGTGACGCAGATGGAACTGAGCGCCAAAAACTACACCCTCGCAGCGGAACCCATGAGCAACATCTATGGTGCCCTGTATTCCACCCTTGCCACCGATGACCCCAGCCAGCGCAAGAGCATGCGCTACATTGGCAGCAGCATCGGACGCATCTTCTATCTGCTGGATAAGGCTGAGCGGTTTGAAACGGACAAGCGCAGCGGCCGCTACAACGTGTTTGTGGTGAACGAGCTGAAAGGTCAGTCTGCTGCGATGGAAAATGCCCGCCGTCAGGCGCTGGCGGTGGCCAACGACCTGATCCGGGTGTACAGTATGCTGGACATCAAGCTGAACCGCAGTCTGCTGGATAATATCATGCTGCTGGGCCTGCATCATGCGGTGGAGCCGCTGGAAGCAGGCGCTGAGAGGGAAAACTGGGAGATCCCATGAATCGGAAACATCAAAAAAGCTGGGGCATGGCTTACTGCGGCATCGTGACGGCACTGTGTGTCGCCCTGATGCTGCTGGGTGCCGTGATCCCCATTGCCATGTTCATTGCGCCTGCAGTGGCGGGCTTCCTTGTTGCAACAGTCTGCGTGGAGTGCGGGATGCAGCTGGCCCTGACGGCCTACGCTGCGGTCAGCCTGCTGGCACTGCTCTTTGTGCCGGATAAGGAAGTGGCGCTGATCTTCGTGTTCCTGCTGGGGTATTACCCGCTGGCAAAGCCGAAGTTTGAGCGCATCCGTCCTGCCGTTCTGCGCATTGTCTGCAAGCTGCTGCTGTGCAATGGCGCAGTTCTGGCCATGTATGGACTGGTATTTCTGCTGGTGCCGGCGGGCAGCATTTCGCAGGAGCTGCGGACCACGGCACTGGCGGTATCGCTGGCAACGCTGGCCATGGGCAACGTTGCCTTTGTGCTGTACGACCGGGCACTGCACAACATGCTCATGATGTACCGGCTGGTCTGGCGGCCGAAACTTCATAAAACTCTGGGCTGGCGTTGAGCCAGCCTTTGTGTTATAATGGGCCATCAGAAAGGGGAGAGTGCAGTACACAGGTAACGCAAAGCGCCGGGCCACGCGGGTGACAGCCGCGAGGGTGACGAGGAGAGGAATCATCGAAAGATTCGGCGGATGTTTCTCCGGCTGAGGGCTAGACCAGCCGCAGAGAAGGGCAAAAAACGGCAGCAATACCGCAACAGATCCCTTCAAAGAAAGCCATACAAGAACATAAACTGTACAAGAGAGCTGACCGTGCGTCACTGCGCTTTTCTGCGCGGGAGCGGTCGGTATGGAGGTGTTTTGTATGTGCGGCATCGTTGGTTATGTCGGTAAGCGCAATGCACAGGATGTGTTGCTGGATGGGCTGGAAAAGCTGGAGTATCGCGGATATGATTCCGCCGGTGTGGCGCTTGCGCTGGACGGAGGAATTTGCGTAGTAAAAAGCAAGGGGCGGCTCACAGCCCTGCGGGAAAAGCTGGCAGCGCAGCAGCTGGCACAAAGCTTCTGCGGCATCGGCCACACCCGGTGGGCTACCCATGGCGAGCCCAGTGATGTGAACAGCCATCCTCATTCCACGCCGCGTGTGAGCATCGTGCACAACGGCATCATTGAAAATTACGGGCTGCTCAAGGAGCGACTGGCTGCAAAGGGCTATACCTTCCAGAGCGAGACCGACACGGAAGTGCTGGTAAAGCTGATCGACAGCTGCTATACCGGCGACCCACTGCGGGCGCTGCAGCAGGCCCTTTCCAAGGTGCGCGGCAGCTACGCGCTGGCGGTGCTGTTCTTTGATTACCCGGACACGATTTTTGCGGTCAAGCGGGAAAGCCCGCTGATCGTCGGCTGGGGGGAAGGCGAAAACTTTATTGCATCGGATATCCCTGCGCTGCTCAAATATACCCGGAAATACAGCGTGCTGGAAGAGGGCGATATGGCCGTCTGCACGGCTGAGGGCATCCGCTTCTACAACGAATTTGGTGAGCCGGTGGAACGTCGGCAGCTCACGGCAGACTGGGATATGGAAGCGGCTGAGAAGGGCGGCTACCCCCACTTCATGCTCAAGGAGATCAACGAGCAGCCTGCCGCCATCACGGCCACAGTGAGCCCCCGTGTGGAGGATGGAATGCCGGAGCTGCGCATCCCGGCACTGACGGACGAGGTGCTGCGCGGCATTGGCCGGGTGCATCTGGTGGGCTGCGGCACGGCGATGCACGCCGGCATGGTGGGTAAATCTGCCATTGAAGCGCTGGCCCGTGTGCCTGCCGAGGTGGACATTGCCAGCGAGTTCCGCTACCGGGACCCGATTTTGGAAAAGAATGATCTGGTCATCATCATCAGCCAGTCCGGCGAGACCAGCGACACGCTGGCAGCACTCAAGCTGGCCAGGAGCCGCGGTGTGCCGGTGCTTGCTATCGTGAATGTGGTAGGCAGTTCCATTGCGCGAGCGGCCGACTACGTGATGTACACCTATGCGGGGCCGGAGATCGCTGTGGCTTCCACCAAGGCTTACACGGTGCAGATGTGTGTGCTGTATCTGTTTGCCCTGCGTCTGGCCTATGCGCGCGGCCGACTGAGCGAGACGGAGACCCGCCGCTATACGGCGCAGCTGCTGCATGCACCGGAGGTCATCAAGCCACGTCTGGCAGACTGTGAGCAGATCAAATATCTTGCCAGCCGCTATGTGAACACCCAGAGTTGCTTCTTTATCGGGCGTGGCTTCGACTACGCACTTTCGCTGGAAGGAAGCCTTAAACTCAAAGAGATCAGCTATGTGCACTCGGATGCCTATGCGGCAGGGGAGCTCAAGCATGGCACCATCAGTCTGATCACGGATGGCGTACCGGTGATCGCACTGGCGACCCAGAAGCATGTATACGAAAAGACCATTTCCAATGCCAAAGAGACCCGCAGCCGCGGCGCAAGGGTGCTGCTGTTCACCACAAAGGACGCCGTGGTGCCCGAGGGTGTGGCCGATGCGGTGGTCCGGCTGGATGAATACGAGGATATCCTGATGCCGCTGCAGCTCATTGTGCCGCTGCAGCTGTTTGCCTACTATATGGCTGTTCTGCGCGGCTGTGATGTGGATAAGCCGCGCAATCTGGCAAAGAGCGTGACGGTGGAGTAACGGCACAAAACCGCACTGGAAAGGCCCGCAGGCCGCTCTGAGAAGATGCGGACGCCGGACCGATTGATAGAACGAAAAAAGCTCCCCTCTCTGAGCTGTCAGAGAGGGGAGCTGCTGTTTTTATAGAGCTTCCGGCTTACCAGAACCAGTAGCGCTTTTTCAGCACGATATAGGCGATGCCGATAATGATGATCGTTACGCCGCCGGCAATGAAGAAGGTCCAGTTGATGTTGGCAAATTTCAGGTTCTGATTGGTCAGCAGATAATGGCCGGCGGTATCTGCTGTGATGATGCCGTCCGTGTAGCTGTTCAGGTACTGCCACTTGCCAGAGGTGGGGTTGTAGAGATACAAGCGGGTATAGGTGCTCATATCCAGATCGATGCGCACCGAGCAGGGGAGGGCTTTGCCCTTGTCCAGCTCAAACTCAATGCCCTCCTTGCTCTCGGTCAGCACGAGCATGGTATCCAGTTCACTGGTGGTGCTCTTGACGTTGCTGCCCGCGATCTGCATGGTGTAGCCGTCGCCCACCACGCACAGGGTCTTGCCGGTGGTGCGCAGGGCGTTGAGGATATCACCGGTCACAGTGGGAACTTCGGCCTGCGTAAAGACGATCTCGTTGTCCGTGCTGTCCTGGATCGCCTGCACCACGGGATCGATCTCAATGGGAGTATCGTCCTCCGGCTTTGTAGTGCTGCTGTCCGAAGATTCCTCCGAGGAAGCAGCAGAACGGTTGACAATGACCGTGACCATAGCAGAAGCCGTGCCGTTGGAGACCGTGATGGAGGTTGCACCGGTCCCCACAGCTGTGATCACGCCGCTGGGGCTGACCGTGGCAATGTTGCTGTTGGCGGACTTAAAGGTGAACTTCTGAGAAGCAGAGGAAGGCTTGACGCTGGCGGTCAGGGTGCGGGTGGCACCGGGCTTGAGCACAACATAGGAAGGATTCACCGTGACGACCTGACCGCTGTTGGAAGAACCGGTGCTGGCGGTGCCGGTGCCGGTTCCGGAGTTGGGAATGCTCATGACTGTAACATTGGTGGTAGCAGTCACCGAACCGCAGGTAGCGGTGATGGTGGCAGTACCGGGGGCGACACCGGTAACACGGCCAAAATTATTCACCGTGGCTACCTTTTCGTTGGAAGAGGTCAGGGTGACGGTGGCATAATTGGAGGCCGAGGTGGGCCGCACCTGCAGCTGTGCCGATACCGAGTTGCCGACATAAATGGTATTGGAGGACAGAGAAAGATCCATTTCGGTCACGATCATGGAGGAATCCATGGAGACCACGATGGTGTAAGCACAGATCTGATTGCCAGCAGCAGCTGTGATACGGGTTGTGCCCACACCCACGGCCTGCACAACACCGGTGTTGCTCACGGTCAGAATGGAGGTATCGTCCGATATATAGACCACCGAATCGGTAGAGTTGCGGGGACGCACCACGGGGGACAGCTGCTGAGAAGAACCCAGCAGCATATTGGCGGTATAGCTGCCGGCTTCAATGCTTTCGGCAGGTACATTCTGATCCCACGGCATGGTAATGCCGCTCAGGGCGAGGCCGGAGACCGGGCTTGCTGCGGCCGCAGACACAGCTGTGCCGCAGGCCAGCAGGCAAAACGCTGCCGCACAGACGGCCAGTTTTTTTGCGGTTGATTTCATAGTAAGTATACCTCTTTGGGGTGATTTGGCAGCGGCTGACAGTCCGGTTTTAATGGAACAGAACACCCAGTGCTTCCATTGCGTACTCAAAGTAAGTGATCTGGTCGTACTCCACACGGGCGGTAACGCTCATGCCGTTGGAAAGGTCTACCTTATCACCGCTCTTGCTTACCACGTAGGTGGTATCCGGCTTGATGGTCATTTTGTAGTAGGATGCATTGGTGCTGGCGGTCACATCGCTGTCGATCGCGGTCACGGTGCCGGTCAGGGTACCGTAGGAGTACTCCGACAGGCCGGTGATGGCGATCTTGCAGGGGTCGCCCACATGCAGCAGGGGACGGTCGTTCACATTGACCATGGCAACGACCTCCAGATCGTCGTTCTCACTGGCGACAGTAGCCAGCGGAGAACCGGCGCTCAGGACCATGCCCTCCTTATAGGGGGTATCCATGTGGATCACACCGGAGGTGGGAGCATAGATATAATAATCGTTGGCACCGGTGTTCAGGGTATCGATCTGGGCCTGAATGTTGTCCACGTTGCTCTGCGCACTGGTGATGCTCTGGGAAATGGACTGCATGGTGGAGTAGTACAAGGCCTCCACCTCGCTCTGGCTCTGCTCCATCATGGTCTTGATCTGAGCATCCGAATAGCCGGCAGCCTGATAGGCAGTAGCGTCAAAGGTCTTTTGCGAGACCTGACTCTTGTAGGTCTCGTACTGGTAGTAGTAAGGCTGATCTTCCGGGTTCGTCTCGCTGAAGTAGTTGGTGTCGTCCTGCACGCACTGCAGCAGCTTATTATACTGGTCCAGCTGGGTCTGGTAGATCTTGAGCTGGCTTTCCAGATTGTCCTGCTGCATATCGATGTCGGTGCTCTTGATGTGCGCCACAAGGTCGCCCTCGTTCACATAGCTGCCTTCCGAGATATACATTTCGGTGATGGAACCGGAATAGCTGGACATGATGTAGGTCTTGTTGCTGGCCTGCACGGTGCCGGTGTTCTGACTGACATAAATGCGGTTGGTCTGGGTGCTCCACACCAGAAGGAACACCATAAAGATGCCCACCAGAATGACAAAGGCGTAACCGTAGGGCGGCACATCCCTGTCCAGCATGATACGGCGGTCCTGCAGGTCCGTCAGGCTTTGAACTTTCATTGTCATAATTATTTGGTCTCCATAAAGACATCGATCACAGCATCGTCAGAATCCTGATTGACATAGATCGTATAGGAAGTGCCGGTCAGCTTCTGGTCGTTCTCAAAAGCGTGGACCTGCAGCTTGTAGGAGGCCAGCTGGCTGTTTTCCATGGGGCCGGTGTAGTGGGCGTACAGGCAGTTCTTGACGCGCAGGATGGCATCCATGTGGTAGCCCGGGTCCATCTGAGGGATGAGCTGGGTGGCCTGCTGCATCATGTACAGGTGCATCTGATGATCCTCGCCCAGTGCAAAGGACTGGATGATGGGGCCGATGGGCTGAGCGTTGTTGCTCTTGATGAAATTGTGCATCTGGGTCAGCACCACCGGCAGGCTGGCCATTTCTTCCGGACGGATCTCGCGGGAGAGCACATTGGTGAGCTTGAGGGTCTTGTTTTCAGCTACTTTGATCTCATTCATGATAAATACCTCTGTTTCGTTTCAGATTTACTTTACATCGGTGTTAGATAAAATGTGCCCGGAGGCGCTTTGTCTCCGGGCACACCATAGTAAGGCATTGTCACCTGAGCAGGCCGTGCCGCTTCAGGGTAACACCATCTTCCTTATTCAGGACAGACGAGACAAGCAGATCTTCTGTTGTCAGCATCGATGGCCCTGGCAGTCATATTATGGAACCGGAACTCCATCCGATCTCAACATATCAATAGGTGATCGACTCGCCGTCGTCATCCTCTTCCACGACAGCCTGCATGACAGGCTGCTTGGGTTCTGCCTTTTTCTTGCTGCGGTAAATACCCTGCTGCATGTTCCACAGCTCGTAGTATCTGCCTTCCTTGGCAAGCAGCTCCTCATGGGTGCCGCGCTCCACGATCTGGCCGTGATCCATCACCAGGATCATGTCACAGTCACGGACGGTGGACAGGCGGTGAGCAACGATCAGCATGGAACGATCCGCAAGCTGGTCATAGATCATGTTGAAGATCAGGTTTTCCGTTGCAAAGTCGAGGTTGCTGGTGGACTCATCCAGAATGTAGAGGTTGGAATCCTTCAGGAAAGCACGAGCCAGTGCGATGCGCTGCTTCTCACCGCCGGACAGGCCGTTGCCGGCTTCTTCCAGATAGGTGTTGTACTGCAGGGGCAGATGGCGGATAAAGTCGTGCGCATCGGCCTTCTTGGCAGCTTCCTTGACCTCGTCCATGGTGGCATCCATGCGGGAAACACGGATGTTGTCATAGATGGTCTTGCTGAACAGCTCAACGTTCTGCGGCACATAGGAAATTGCGCGGCGGACAGAATCGTTGGTGTATTCCGTCAGATTCACACCGTTGAAGTCGATCTCGCCATCCTCCGGCTCATAATACTTGAGCAGAAGCTTGGTGATGGTGGACTTGCCGCTGCCGCTGCTGCCCACCAGAGCCACCTTTTTGCCGGCCGGGATGGTAAAGCTGATGTGATCCAGTGCAGGAGCACGGTTGCCGTAACGGAAGGTGACATCCTTGAACTCGATGTCGCCCTCCACCTTTTCCAGATCCGTGCGATCCTCGTCACCGGCAGTTTCAGAAGGATAGTCCATGATCTCGGTCAGACGCTTCATGGAGATGTTGGCTTCCTGGATCTGCATCTGCAAACCGATCAGGTTGCTCAGCGGAGAAGTGAAGTAGGAAGACAGGGTGCTGAAAGCCATATAGCCGCCCAGCGTCATTTCGCCGTTCAGCACCTGACTGATGCCCACATATGTGGTCAGCATGCCAAAGATCATGGAGATGAAGGCGGAGATCAGACCCTGCGTGGTGCTGATGCGGCTGGAACGCAGGCTGATCTTCAGGCTCTTGATGTACTCACGCTCGAGGTTTTCCAGCTCGGTGTCCTCGTTGGCGTTGCACTTGACGGTCTCAATGCCGCGCAGGCTTTCGATCATCTGGCTGTTCAGTGCAGCAGACTGCACCATGGTCTCTTCGTTGATCTTCTTATACGGCTGCTTGTAGATCAGCACCAGCAGGATGCTGACCAGCGCCATGAACAGCGAAATGGAGAACAGCATCGCGTTCATGCGGAACAGAATGATGCCGGTGATGATGGCCATGGAGATATCCATGATCAGACTCAGCGCAATGCTGGTGAAGATGGACTTGATGGTGTTTGCATCCGAATAACGGGTGGTGATATCACCGGTTTTGCGGGTGGCAAAGAACTTCATGGGCAGGTGGAAGATGTGCCCGAAGTAGCCCATCATCAGCGGGATATCGATCTTGATGGACAGATGGATCAGCACCCACTGCCGCACAAAACCGATCAGAGTATTGGTCAGGCTGACCATGCTGAACACGAGGATCAGTGTGACCAGCAGATTATTCAATCCGTAGGGCAGCACCTCATCCATCAGGATCTTGTTGAACATGGAGGATGCAATGCCGAGGATCGTTGTGATCAGAGAGGCAAAAATTGCATAGAAGAAAAGCTTTTTCTGCGGCAGCAGCAGGTCGATGTAGCGCTTGAACATGCCGCCCTTTTCCACCTTGCCGCCCTTGAACTCCGAGGTGGGGTTCATCAGCAGCAGAACGCCCGTAAAGTTCTTGTAGAACTCATCCAGACTGATCTTTTTCAGCTCTGTGGCGGGGTCGCCGATGATGACATAATCCTTGCACTTGTGCTTTTTGCCGTTCTTCTCGTCTTCCTTGGCAGATTCCGACTCCTTCAGCATGTGCTTGCGGCGCTCACCCTCGTCCTTGATGGTGGTCTTTTTAAAGACCACCACAAAGTGGGCCAGACCCTGGTCGGTAATGACCTGTGCGATACAGGGCAAAGAGAAATCGCTGAGGAAATTTTCACGGTCCACGCGAACCGCTGCGGTGGAAAAACCCAACTCGTTAGCGGCTTTCTGCAAACCAACAAGGTTCGTGCCTTTCAGGTCAGTGCCCATCATATCGCGCAGGCGGGTGATGGTAACTTCCTTTTTGTAATGGAGGCACACCATTGCGAGGCAGGCAGCCGCACAGTCGGTAGTGTCATGCTGCCGGACGTAGGTATAACGCATAGATGCTTCCTTTGATCATATACAAATTTATTCAAACGACTGCAGAACACTTCCAAGGGAAGCGGACGGCAGCAGCTCTGACAACGCAAAAAACACAGTCTGTAAGCAGTATAAAAACCGGTGGCTTACCCCGTCCTGCGGAGAACGGCGGCAAAGCACCGGTCAGCTGCTGTTAAAAATGGCAAAATGCCCATGGAACTGTGTGCCGGGCTTTGGAAAATCAGATACTAATTCCCAAAGAACATAAAAAGTATACCACAATGCAACATCTTCTTCAAGTGGTCAATTTTTAAGAAATCATTAAGCTGAATGCTTTTTTCTGCATAGATGCTGCATTTTTCGGGGCTGTGGACAAAGACCGGAGATGGCGGGACAGAGGGGAAAATCCATGCGGCATCAGCTGCCGGATATGACACAAACAAAAAGAGCAATGTCCGCAAGGAACATTGCTCTGCTTTGGCGCCTCTTGCCTGACTCGAACAGGCGACACCCTGATTAACAGTCAGGTGCTC
>ERZ780228.2056-NODE-2056-length-10803-cov-2.563361_pt1 | contig 10803 bp, 8 predicted proteins | sample MGYA00511015_ERZ780228 | MGnify/ENA primary metagenome ERZ780228 (study PRJEB29588, sample SAMEA2161897) | human gut metagenome | biome: human gut; feature: human-associated habitat; material: faeces | place: Denmark | collected 2008/2010 ...
TCTTTCCGATCCCTGTATTCTCCTTGCAATACGGACAGCTTTCAAATCTTGCTTCATCATAGAAATGACCATTATCACACTGATTCATAGAGTCCTCCTTGTTTTCCGAAGGAAAATGCGACTGCATTGAACGCTGCGCTGCGGTTTGCGTCAGGCGGGCATTTTCCGTTTTGCAGTTTTATTGTTACCTTCAGTCTACGCGTCGGGCGGTCATCCGGGTATGCCGTATGCGCGCCAAAACGGCGAAAAATGCGGTTTGGCGCTGGTGCGCCAGGGGAAAAATAGGGAGAAGTGTGGATTAGGAATCGATTTGAGTCGGTAATTTGAGAAAAATGCAATTTATCGAATCATACTTTAGTAAATCGTAATTGACTAAACCGTAATTCGATACTATGATGAAAGAAACAGGAGGTACGGCAGAATGTTTATCGGACGGGAAAGAGAGCTGCAGACGCTGGAGCGGCTGTTTTATTCGGATCATTTTGAGTTCGCTGTTATTTACGGCAGACGGCGTGTGGGAAAAACTGCTTTGATCAGTCGTTTTATTCAGGATAAAGATGCGATTTATTTTATGGGTGTTGAAAGCAGTGAAAAACAAAATCTTGAAAACTTGAGCAAAAGTATTATGGAATACAGCAGCGGGATAGAGGCTGAGACGTCCTTTCTTTCTTTTCAGGCGGCACTGGAATATGTGTTCCGACTGGCAGAAAAGAAACGGGTCATTCTGACGATCGATGAATATCCGTATGTGGCGCGCGCTTCCAAAAGCCTTGCTTCCACATTACAGTTGTTGATTGATAAATATAAAGAAGCTTCAAAACTGATGTTGATTCTCTGCGGATCCTCGATGTCCTATATGGAGGATCAGGTTTTGGCATATAAAGCCCCCCTGTACGGACGGCGCACTGCCCAGATGAAAATACAGCCGTTTGATTTTGCGGAAACCTGTCGTTATTGCCAGTATTTCAGCCCGGAAGAAAAAGCCTTGATGTATGGAGTTGCAGGAGGTACGCCACAGTACCTTTTACAGATGAATGATCATCAGAGTGTGGAGGAAAATATTAAAAATACCTTTTTAAATCCGAACTCCGCAATTTATGAAGAACCCTCCAGTCTGCTGAAGCAGGAGGTACGGGAACCTGCTATTTACAATGCAATTATTACAGCGATAGCAACAGGGGCATCCCGGATGGCTGAGATTTCGACGAAAGTAGGGGAAGATTCCAATGTTTGTTCGACCTATTTGAAAAATCTGATTGCACTTGGTGTTATTCGTAAGGAAGTTCCTTATGGAGAAAAAACGACGCGCAAAACAATTTATTCGATCGAGGATAATATGTTTCGGTTCTGGTATCGTTTTGTTCCGGAAAATAATTCGATCATCGCCCGTGGCGCGGTGGAACTGGCTTACAGGCGGATTGAGCCGCACTTGTCAGATTATATGGGACATATTTTTGAGGATATCTGTTCGCAGTATCTCTGGGCATTGCTGCTGAAAGGAAAAAGCCCGGTTGATTTTTCGGAGCTGGGACGTTGGTGGGGAACAGATCCGCGTACCAGAAGCCAGACGGAGATCGACATTATGGCAGAGCAGGATCGGCAGGCAGCTTTGTTTGGAGAATGCAAATGGACGAATGAAAAAGTAGATGTTGGTGTGTTGGATACGCTTGTTGAGCGTAGCCATTTGTTTCATTATGATCAGACCTTCCTCTATCTGTTTGCCAAGACCGGTTTCACCCAGGGCTGCATAGAAAAAGCCGAACATCTTGGCAATGTCCGGCTTGTGACATATTCGGATATTTTAAAAGAGCTGGTTCCTGAGACTTAGGAAGCAAGACTTTACGGAAATATAATTTCAGCTCCGGCTACAGGTTTTTGCGCTGCCATTCGATATAGGACTGGTACAGTCCCATCCGGGATTTTGCACCGACCTTTTCATAAATGGATGTGATATAGCGCTGACAGGTTCTTCGGGAGATGAAAAGGCTGTCTGCGATTTCCTGAATGCTCTTTTCTGTGTTGACAAGCTGGTCGAAAACCGACTGTTCCCGGTCAGTCAGGGAAAATGCCGTGGAAAATGTGGAAAAAGGGTCTGGGTTTGGAGTGCCCTGTGGATAATCCGGATCGGAGGAAATGTCCGGAGCCGCAGAGGCGGACGAATCGTTGCCGAGGACAGCTTTCGTGTTGTGGCTCGCGCTTGCTTCGCAAGCTGCCTGCATTTTGTGAGTCATAGTGCCGCCTGTCTCAGTCTGTACGCCCGGCTCTTTTAACATGCTGTAGGCTGCGATCAAAATGCTCACTGTTGCGAACAGGAGAAGAGCCGTGATAATCAGCGTGATGCTGCTGTTCGATGCGATCAGGGAGAGAGACAGGTTTGAGACCAGGGCAGCGCCCGCATTGTTGACGGCACGCCCCATTCCTGCCCAGAGGCGCGGGCAGCGGGTGTCCTCGGACAGTGCCAGAAAAGAGGTCGTAAAGAATACGACGAAAAATCCGGAGGACAGGTAAAAGACGATCAGCCCGATCAGGAAAGAACCGCCAAGCTGCAGGATTGCGACGCTGAGTGTGGAAAGCATCATAATGCAGTACATGATGAGATTCATGAAACGTCTGTCATGGAGGTCAAACAAAAATCCGGCAGCAAGCCCGCTGCAGGCGAGCAGGACGCGGGGCCACTGACCGATATCCATGGTTCCGTCTGCGTGTCCCAGTGTAACGGTGTTGTCCAGCGTACTGAAAATACAGGTCATAAAAATGACGAGAAAGATCAGCAAAACGAGCTGCGGCAGGGCACCGGAGGCAGGGAGCTTATGCTGTGAGCCGGTGTTGCCGGAAGCAGCGCAAGCTGACGCGTCTGGCATATGTGGACAGGGATTTGTCATATCGGACACTTGAGGACAGGGATTTGTCGCATCGGACGCCTGAGGGCTGGAATTTGCAGTGTCCGGCATCTGGGAGCTGCGGCTTGCCTCCCGGTGTTGAAACCGGAACAGGAAAAATACGATAAAAAGCAACGCAGCGCAAAGCAACAGCTGTTCTGCCAGGGCAGAAGAAATCAGGCTGTTGTTTAGAAACTGCAGCAGGATAGCAAACCCATAGGAAATGCCAACCATGCGTGCGAAATATTTTTTGTCAGAAATTTCACAAAGAAAATGGTAATGCACCGCGTTGCCGAGGATGCCGAGAACCAGAAACAGAAGCATTCCGGCGGCAGTCAGAAGACCGGACGGAACAGGACTGCCAAGGATGACAAAGCAGACGATTGCCAGCATCGCAAGTGTGAAAAACACAGCGCTGCGCAGACGATCGCGGAAAAACCGAAACAGCAGCGGATAGAGGCAAAAGCCGACCGCGCTGACGCCGAGGGCATAATTCTGGACGTTTACCGTCCGGGCGCTGGAAGCGTTCTGAGCGATTTGGTTGACATAGAAATATTCTGTGCTCAAAAAGAGAAATGTAAAAACCGCCAGCATGGAAATGGCGCGGAGGGATGCGAGTTTTGTAAGTTCCTGTTTCATAAAAGGGAAAGCTCCATTCGTATCGTTCACGAGTGTCGGTTGGCAGCTCTTTAAAAGGAGAAATGCCGTAAACCTTAAACCCGGACTTTATCTTTATTATATAAAATTTCAAAAAGCAGTGCAATTGCTTCGTGACAAATGACATCGCGGTGGAGGTCAGCAGGCGGAGAATACTGCTGAGCAGGATTCTTTTTTATTTCATAGGAAAGTGCGTCCTATGAAACAAAAACGCTCCGAGTGGATGCACACTCGCGTGAAGAAGAATTATGTCGCAAGCGACCGCGCTCGGCGCGAGAATGTGCCAGGACAGTTTTTGATACCGTCACGAACTGGCAGGATGATCACCGCTTCTTAAAGGCGGCGTTTGACACTTCGGTTCAGAGCCGTTTTGCAAGAAATGAAGTACAGTTTGGTTATATCGAGCGTGCAACCTACCGCAACACGTCTTGGGAAAAGGCGAAGTTCGAGGTTTCCAACCATAAATATACCGACCTTTCCGAGCCAGGCTACGGCGTAGCAGTTTTGAAAAACGGCACACCGCATTCTCGTTACTTTAGTGATGAGTTAGGTGTGCCAAATTTTTTAATTAAAACACAGAACAAATGTTTGCCATACAGAGAGACGTATTGTATAATACAAATATGAAAAAAGATATGTTTGCTATTAGGAAAAGTGAATTTTCATATGGTAGAGGATATGTATATTCTTTACAATACCATCTTGTTTGTGGAATCCATCGTATTGTGCAGTTACCGTAAGTGACCGAAGCCGGGATCAGGTAACGGCATATATCGAGGGACAAAAAGAGAAGGGAAAAAGAAAGTAGGGAACTTTATGCAGATTGTATCCAGCTATGGAGTAGAAATGAAAAAAAAGAATATACCGCTCCGTGCTACGCTGGATATTTTTAGGCAAGCAGTTTCCTATCTGATTCCGGTGTATGCAGAGACCTGGGAAGAACTTTCAGAAATCCGGAATCCACAAAAACGCTTTAATGCAGCGGAGCATCTGGTACATGAAACGAAAAAGAATCATGCCAGGTTTGCGTTTGATCGGCATTTTCCTAAAATGCCATCTTACCTGAGAAGAGCGGCGATCCAACACGCATTTGGAGCAGTGTCCTCCTATCAAACACGTCTCGGTTTGTGGGAAAAGGGAGAGTTAAAGGGGAAACCAAAGCTGGTCTGTGAGAATCATGCAATGCCGGTATTCTATCGGGATGTCATGTATAAGGAAGCAGAATATGGAGAAGATGTTGCTTATTTAAAGTTATTTGATGGACGCGAGTGGAAATGGTTCCAGGTAAAATTACTCCATACGGATATGGAATATCTTCGGAAAAAATGGAGCGGGAAAAAGGCGTCCGCCCCAACGTTGGAAAAGAAACATCATACATATTTCCTTCGATTTTCGTACACAGAGGAAGTAAGCTTATCGAAAACAGCGGTAAAAGAGCAGGTGATATGCAGTGTTGATTTAGGGATCAATACGGATGCGGTCTGCAGTATCATGCGTGTGGATGGCACTATCCTGGGACGGAAATTTATCAATTTTACCAGTGATAAAGACCATTTGTATCATGTACTTGGCAGAATCCGCCGTTTTCAGAGAGAACATTCCTCCAGACAGGTGCAAAGCCGATGGAATTATGTAAAAAGGTTGAATATGGAGCTGTCCCGCAAAATAGCTGCGGCGATCACGAAATGTGCCATAGAATATCAGGCGGATGTAATTGTGTTCGAATATCTGGAAACGCAGGGGAAGCTATCCGGAAAAAAGAAACAAAAGCTCCATTTATGGAGAAAGCGGGACATTCAGAAGCTGTGTGAGCATCAGGCTCATCGGAACGGGATCCGTGTATCCAGAGTCAGCGCCCAAAACACCAGCAGGCTGGCCTGTGATGGAAGTGGAGCAGTGGTAAGAAATCCGGAGAACCATAGCCTGTGTACCTTTCAGACAGGAAAACAGTATAACTGCGACCTGTCAGCATCCTATAATATTGGAGCGAGATATTTTATACGGGAACTTTTAAAACCCTTACCGGAAACGGAAAGGTCTTCTCTGGAGGCAAAAGTACCTGCAGTGAAGCGCAGAACCTCATGTGTTTATGCGGATTTAAGAAAGCTTTATGCAGAATTAAAAGCAGCATAAACACAGGCAGATATACAGCGGACTACCTGTAATGTGGAAACTGGCCGTATCCGGCGCAGAAAAAGTGCGTATCCGCACGAATTCTAAGTTACTGGCGTATCCGCCGATATTTGGTCTTGTCGTTTAAAACGACTGAGAAGCACGTGACTTTAGTCATGTGAGGTTCACCGATTGCAAATATGGCGTCAGCGTGGAAAACGGACGCATCTGGCTGTCTCTACACAAAGGCGGCTGCTGCCCGGATTACAGAGGCGATAAGGGAATTCACGAGTGCACCTACGCGCTGCTTCCGCATAACAGCGGCTTTGGAGCGGAAGCGGTCGTACAGCCTGCTTATGAGCTGAATATCGCTCCGATCGTTATGCCCGGCAGAAAAGATATGGAATCCTTCGTAACCGTGGATGTGCCGAACGTTATCGTAGAAGCGGTTAAGCCGATGGAGGATGGAAACGGTTATGCGATGCGTCTCTATGAAGCAGAAGGAACCTCCGTGCGGACAAAGATTCATCTGACAGAAACCGGTGAAAAGGTCATGCTGACAAATCTGCTGGAAGAGGAGATCGAAACGCTTCCGGATGAAAAGGAAATCGCGCTGGAGTTTAAGCCGTTTGAGATTAAGACGATCTGTGTATCGATGAACGAATAAAAAAAGCATGTGCCTTGGCACATGCTCCGCCTGCGGCGGGTCGCAGAAGCGACGGAGTGGATTATGCCATTTCGTCGCTTCTGTGATATGAGGGGAAAAACGGGCGCTGGAAAAGGTGGGGGAGCCAGCGCCCGACTGTCCAAAAGGTATTGGCAGATTAAGAAGCTTCCGACAGCAGGAGAATCATGCGAACCGGGAAGGCGCTGTCGTTGCCGTTTGCAGCATAATTGACTTCGAAACTCAAAGTCTGCGCATTGTCGGGCGTCATTACAATCTCTGACTGCGTGCCGTCAGTGTGAAGCGCAACCAGACGGTGTCCTGCAAGCAGGGAAGCCGGAACGGTAAAGCGCACGATGCCGGTCGGCTGTACTGCCCGGTGATGTTTGATCACTGCTGCGGACATAATGCCTACGCCGTTGTCAAGCGTGCCGATGCAGAGAACCGGCGATCCGGCAGGAAGCGTTCCGGTTACAGCCTGTGCGGAAACATCGGAAACCGGCGACAGGAAATCTTTGCCGTCTTTTTTACCGCATGCCGGGCAGAAAGAGAAGTTCGACAATCCTGCGGACGGAAGAGAGAGGGTAACCGAATGACAAAAGCTTTCTGTAGAGACAGCAGAGCTTTCGGTCTGTCTGAAACCGTTGGAAACAGAAGCAACAGGCTCAACTGCCGGAGCAGATTCCGGCACAAGGGTCGGCGTTTTTACCGTATTGAGCTTTACATTACTGCTTTTGCCATCGAGAATATCCGAGCCTTTTGTTCCGTTGATATTTGTATTTGCTCCAATAGAAATATGGATTGTGCTGGAAGCTGTACCGCCGCCAATGGCGATATCGGAAGAACCGTCGATATTGGAGACAGCCGCGTTGCCGGAAATTTCGATTTTACCGGTTCCGGTCGGTTCAGAAGAAGCTTCACCGATCAGGGGAGTTCTGGAAGTGCCGAATTTGGTGTCACTGCCGATTTTTACCTGGGCGTTATCTGTTATGGTAATGGTTCCGTTCATCGGGGCTTTGGCAGGGTTATAACCCGGATTGGCTTTTTCAGAAGCACCGATGGCAGGATTGCTGCAGGACGTGTTCTGGGAAAAACCGTTGGAGCCGATTGCGGTAACTTTGGAATTATCCTTTATTGTGATTGTTCCGCCGGAAAAGGTGCTGTCCCATCCACTGCCGATTCCGGCGGATGCGGAACCTCCGGAGGCAGTAACCTCAGCATTGCCGCCGATGATAATATCCCCGTTATAATCTCCTTTTTCTCCGCAGCCGATGCCGGGACCACACCAGGTGGCATCTGCGTTGACTTTTGCATTTCCATCAATGGTAATCGTGCCGGTAAAATTGCCTTTTTCGCCGGAACCGATAGCTGCAGAGCCGGTATCGGAAGGATTATAGTATTCTCTTGTTGCGGAGATTGTTACATCATCGGTGATGTGGATAGAACCGGTAAAATCTTCTTCTCCCTGTCCGGTGTCGCTGCTGTATCCATTGGAGCCGATTTTAGCGCCATCGGTCCAGCCGGATAGCGTGAGGGAACCGTCGCCGCGCAGGGTGAGATCACCATCGCTGACATGGATCATGGACGGGGAGGATTCGTCTTTGCGGTTAATCGTATTCGTACCGCGAACCGTGATGTCTGCCTTGGAGTCGCCTTTGACATCAATGGCAGATTCCTGGGAATGCTTCAGGTTGATGTCCTCAATCGTGATGTTCGCTGTCGCGTCATCGGAGGTTGTGATCGTAATGGTGCTGTCGGAAGCAACATCGGAATCCCGATTGGTAAAGGTCGGATCGTTATCTCCTATGGTATTGTTGTTCTGGGAAACGGTCTGCCCGCTCTCAGAAGCGCTCACGATGACGTCACCGTCTTCCATATACCAGGTGGCAGCATAGGCGGTCGATGAAAGAGAGCCGGAAAGAAGAGCGATCGTCAGAAAAAAGGCGGAAATTCTTTTCTTTTTCATAGGCAAAGTCTCCTTGGAATTGTTCTGTTTGGATGTAGGGCGAAAGGTGTGCCGTGTATCAGAGTTTTAGTCCTTTTGCCCAATGTTTCATTCTAATTAAATGATACTATAAGTCTCAAAAGAATAATAGCCGTTATTTTCTCAAAAAAACCAGTGAAATCAGACAACGGTTTGGTTTACTCGTGACATTTCCCAGTTTTTTCCCTTGACACGATGGAAAAAGTCGATATAATAAATTGAAAATGATTTTTAATTTCAAAATGAACCGCGGCGGTTTTGGATATCGCCGTGCGGGAGTATGCGCGGATGCCGCCGTGGGTCACAGGGGGGGGAAAATGGCAGAACGTGTCAGATATAGAACGAAGCAACAGGAGCTGATCCGAGATTGTCTGGAAAAACACAGCGACCGGTTTGTGACGGCGGAACAGTGTATGGACTGTCTCAAAGCCGAAGGAATTCACGTTGGACAGACGACGGTTTATCGGGCTCTCGACCGTCTCACAGAGGAGAACGCCGTGATCAAAATTCCGGCAGTGGACGGCGCAGGCGCGCAGTACCGCTATATCGGAGAATTGAGGCCGGGCAGCCCGGGGCGGCTTGTTTGCCTGCAGTGCGGGAAGATCATTCCTCTGGAATGTAACAAGCTCCATGGATTTTCCGAACATATCCTGAAAGAGCATGACTTTGCGCTGGATTCCTCGCATCTGATCTTTTACGGCTGCTGTCGGGAGTGCCGCAAATTCAGGGAAACACAGGAAGGACTGCAGGACAGAAATGAGGATGAATAGAAAAAAGAAATGCGGGAAGCATGCTGTGATTTCCGGCATCAGAATGCCGCAGCTGCGCTGCACACGGGTATCGGAAAGCGGCATCCTGCGTCGTGTGGCGTTGGCGCTCTGCGCGTGCTTACTGTTTACCACAGTGTTTGTCGGCTGCGGCACGGAAGCTTCTGACGAACCGGTGGATCCCAACAAGCTGCAGGTGATGGCGAGTTTTTATACGATGCACGATTTCGCACAAAAAATTGGCGGCGAGCACGTCCAGGTGACCTGCATGGTGCCGTCCGGCACAGAGCCCCACGACTGGGAGCCGTCCACAAAGGATATTACCCGGATGGAGCAGGCGGACGTTTTTATCTATAACGGTGCTGGGATGGAGCACTGGGTTTCGGACGTTCTGGCGGGGCTTTCCAATAAAAAATTGATTTCCGTGGAAGCGTCGCAGGGAGTGAGCCTGCTGCGCAGCGCAGAGGAAGAGGACGGTCACGACCATGAGGCCGAAGAGGACAGCCATGACCATGGGACCGCGCATGCTGATGAGGACGGTCACGATCATGCGGATGAAGAAGACGCCGCTGTGAGCAATGCGGCCGCGCATGAAGACGATGCCGCCGACCACACTGTTGTCGCCGCACCGGACGGTCATGACGCCCACGAGCACGGCGAGTACGACCCCCACGTCTGGCTGGACCCGATGAACGCAAAGCAGGAAATGCAAAACATTTGCGCAGCGTTTTCTGAGGCGGATCCGGAGCATCGCGCAGACTATCAGGCAAATTATGAGAAATGGGCAAAACAGCTCGACGAGCTGGACAAAATCTATCAGACGACGCTGGAAAATCTGTCGGAGCGAAACATCGTTGTGGCGCATGAGGCGTATGGATATCTGTGCAGGCGTTATAACCTGACGCAGGTGAGCATCGAGGGCATGTCGCCGGATTCCGAACCCGACCCGGGACGGATGGCAGATATTATCGATTTTGTCCGGGCAAACAACGTCCGTGCGATTTTCTTTGAAGAGCTGTCCGGCTCGAGGACGGCGGAAACGGTAGCGACGGAAACCGGCGTGAAGCTTTTGACCCTCAGCCCGCTGGAAGGCCTAAGCGACAGACAGGAAGAAACCGGCGGAGATTATTTTTCCGTCATGGAAGAAAATCTGCAGCAGCTGACAGAAGCTTTGCGGTAAGGAGCAGACATATGAATGCGATAGAAATCAAAAATCTGCACTTTTCCTATGGAAAGGAAAATGTGCTGGACGGCGTCAGCCTTTGCCTGAAAGAAGGGCGGCTGGCGATTCTCGCAGGAGAAAACGGGGCAGGAAAATCGACGCTTTTAAGGCTTTTATTAGGAGAGCTCCCGATCGGGGAAAGCCACAAAGGGGATCAAGAAGAAGGCAGCAGCGACGGCAGCATTGAGATTTTAGGGCAAGACATCCGACAGTTTAAGGACTGGTCGAGCATCAGCTATGTGCCGCAGAACGGGATGGGTGGCTGGAAGGATTTTCCGGCATCCGTGGAAGAAATCGTGCGCGCAAATTTATATAAGCAGATCGGATTGTTCCGGTTTGCGGGGAAAAAAGAGCGGCAGCAGGTAAGGGCTGCGCTGGCGCAGGTGGGCATGGAGGAATACCAGAACCGTTTAATCGGCAGACTTTCTGGCGGGCAGCAGCAGAGAGTGCTCCTGGCACGCGCCCTGGTCAACGAGCCGAAGCTTCTGATTCTGGATGAGCCGACGGCAGGACAGGAT
>ERZ780228.2067-NODE-2067-length-10772-cov-2.803396_pt1 | contig 10772 bp, 10 predicted proteins | sample MGYA00511015_ERZ780228 | MGnify/ENA primary metagenome ERZ780228 (study PRJEB29588, sample SAMEA2161897) | human gut metagenome | biome: human gut; feature: human-associated habitat; material: faeces | place: Denmark | collected 2008/2010 ...
CCCAGCGCATGGACATTTCGACCGATTTTTTCACCGTTTCGTAAGCGGCCGGCAGCTTGACGCATTCGTCCAGACACATGGTGATGTTGGAATCGAGCTTATGCTGGATTTTCATCGACTCTTCGGGCGACAGGAAATATTTTTTGCCGTCAACGTGAGAACTGAACTCCACCCCTTCTTCGCTCAGTTTGCGCAGGCCGGTCAGGCTCATGACCTGAAAACCGCCGGAATCGGTCAAAATCGGCTTATTCCAGCTCATAAAGCGATGCAGTCCACCCATCGCCTTGATCTTTTCATCACCGGGACGCACATGCAGATGATAGGTGTTGGAAAGCTCCACCTGTGTGCCCAGTCCTTCCAGATCCTCCGTAGAAACCGCACCCTTGATCGCAGCAACGGTTCCGACATTCATAAAAACCGGTGTCTGGATCGTACCATGCACAGTTTCCATTACCGCACGTTTTGCACGTCCCTCCTGTTTCAATACCTTGTAGGTCATCTTTTCACTCATCTTAATCTCCATTCCAGATTTTCTTTAATTTATCATCCGCTTTTTGGAAAAAGCCTGCGATCGCCGTACTTTTTTCAAAGGGTGCAAACAGTTTTTGCCGAAGCAGCTCGATCGCTGTACATACCAGGTAGATCGCTGCTATCACCCCAATACAGGCAAAGGGCAGATACCAGTGTCCAAGCCAGGCAGCGCCGTCGATTTTCGTCCAGAGACTCTCCCGGATATAGTAGTGATCATGGATCAGGTAAACGCCAAAGGACGCACCTGCAATCCGATTGATCAGGCCTGCCCCTCTTCCCGGTGCAATCCTCAGATTCAAAAATGCAAGAAACAAAAAAATCGACGCAGCTGTCACCAGAATCGAGCTATAGACATAAAACACACTATACCCCCACATCAGATCGTCCAGAAAGCTGATCGCGCCAAACGGAGAGGACAACAGTGCCTCGATCACAAACCGGCTGAGGGGAATCAGCAGGGAGGTTCCAACTGCAGGCAGGAACCATTTCAGGAATTTTCCATCCGGCTGATAATACAAACGGATATAGGCTCCGCACAGATAAATCGTCAGAAACCACGATATACTTACACCGCCGGCGGTATTAAGGGCCGAAGAAAAATAAAAAATGTTTGGCCACACAGACACCAAAGCCAGAGCCAGAGCACACGCACAGGCAAGCTGACGCTTAGTCAGTGCCAGGATCAGCTTATTCATCACCGGTGCCAGCACATACATGCCTACATACATGGAAACAAACCAGTAAAAATCCGATGAGATCGGTAAAATCGAATAGACCAGATATTCCAAGTCATGGGGTACATCTGTAAAAATCCAATAAATCGCCGTAATTCCCAAGGCATAAAACAGTACCTGAACCGCCATTTTAACAAGCTTCCAAAGGCTGAATCTCGATTTCGTCAGAAAGTAGCTGCTGATCAACAGATACAGATTGATACAGGTAAAGGAAACGCCAAACAACGTCCAAACCAGATAATAAGAAGCAGTCCCCATCTTCGCAGCTCCGATCAGATTTCCATGGTTCATCAGGTGTGCCGTCACAACAAATACCATGGCGAGAAGCCTGAGAAGCTCCAGATTCGCCTGTCTCGTTCTTTTCATAAATCAGATATACCCCGTTTCTCTAGAAAATCGTTTTCACCATGCATAGATAAGAATTAGTATAACAGATTCCCTTGTATCCGTCAAAAAAATGTTTTATACTATAAGGAAAATTCCCTTATCGAAAGGAGTGTGTTTCATGTCCGGTTCTGTTTTTGGCACCATTTTCCGCGTTTCCACATGGGGAGAATCCCATGGCAAGGCAATCGGCGCTGTCATAGATGGCTGTCCGGCAGGCCTTCCCTTATGCGAGGCTGATATCCAGCCTTATCTCGACAGGAGAAAGCCCGGCTCCGGCAAATATGTCACTCAACGAAAGGAGGCTGACGAGGTTCAGATCCTCTCCGGCATTTTCGACGGAAAAACAACGGGAACTCCGATTTCCCTGCTCGTCTATAATACCTCTCAGCGATCCTCCGATTATACGGAAATCGCCCAAAACTACCGCCCCGGACATGCAGACTACACCTTTGATGAAAAATACGGCTTTCGTGACTATCGCGGCGGCGGCCGTTCCTCCGGAAGAGAAACGACCGGACGTGTTGCCGCCGGTGCAATCGCCATAAAGATCTTAAACCGGCTCGGTATCGATGTCTGCGCCTATACCCGTTCGATCGGTCCTGTTTCCATTCATCCGGATACCTTTGACCGGGAAGCAATCACTCAGACCGCTACTGGTATGCCGGATAAAAAAGCTTCCGCCGACGCAGAAGCCTTTCTCGAAACCTGTATCAAAAATCAGGATTCCTCCGGCGGCGTGATCGAATGCTGTGTGACCGGTCTTCCTGCCGGGATCGGCGATCCGGTCTTTGACAAGCTTGATGCAAGGCTTGCTTCAGCGATCATGTCCATCGGTGCAGTCAAAGCTGTTGAAATCGGTGACGGCATCGAGGTTTCTTCCCGCAAAGGCTCCGAAAACAACGATGCCTTTTGCATAAAGGATGGACAGGTTTCCAAGAAAACCAACCACGCCGGCGGTATTTTAGGCGGCATCAGCGACGGCTCTCCCGTCCTTCTGCGCGCTCATATCAAGCCAACTCCATCCATCTTTCAGCCACAGCAAACCATTGGCCGTGACCATGTTGAACGTACGCTGCAGATCAAGGGACGCCACGATCCTGTCATCGTTCCCCGCGCAGTCGTGGTTGTAGAAAGCATGACAGCCCTGACCATACTGGACCTGATGCTGTCCAATATGGGGGCACGAATGGATCATCTTGAAAAAATCTATACGAAATAAGCACTTTTGTTTTCTTTGGCAGAAGCTCTGCACCAGCTGCAACGCCAATGATTTTTCTTTCCTATCAACACACGTTTCAAGGCGCACCCATAAAAATTCCCCACCGGCCTTTGCCGATGGGGAATTTTCTGATTCTATTCTTCTTCCAGTCTGTGGAAAATAACGCAGTTAGGCTGATCCACCTTGATCTCCGGCCCGTTCATAACGATCAATCCGGTATCCGGGTGCACTGTAAAGAATGTCATTGTATTCGATTCGTGATTTAAGGAAACCAGATGTCTATTATCCGGGAACAGCATCGCATCCTTCGGATATTCTCCACTGATAGGCAGACAGAACAGTTTCGTCAAAAGTCCGGTCTCCTGATCAATCTTGTACATTACGACGCTGTTATCCCCCGCATTGGAGCTGATCAGATACTGGAAATCCTCCGAAAGATTCAGCGCACTCGCTGCGGAATTACTCGCATGATAATCGTTGACTGTGGAGATCGTCTGTACCTTTTCAAAGAACGGATTGCCCTTTTTTTCTTCATAGGTATAAACATCTATGATATTTTTCAGTTCATGAACGATGTAAAGAATCCTTCCGTCCTTGCTGAATTTGATATGACGGGGTGCAGATTCCATTTCACTGCGGATAACATCTGCCAGTGTCAGCTTACCGGTCTGATGGTCGAGGCGGTATACCTTGACATGATCCATGCCAAGATCTGCTGCACACAGATAATGATTGTCTCTCGTCATCTTCACACAGCTGACGTGGGGACGGAAATTCCGCTCTGCAATACTGCCCAGTCCACGATGGAAAATCTCATCGGTAATCTCTCCGACGCTGCCATCCTCCTTTAAACGCAGCGCTGTGATCTTGCCGTCATGCCAGCCTGCCACGAACAGGAAACGATCTTCATAATCTGTGGAAAGATAGCAGCCGCGCATGCCATTAATGCCCGCCATGTTGATCGGTTTTAAATGTCCATCCTTTAAAATTTCATAGGATTCCACACCAAAGTCTGTAATGGAATACAGCCATTTACGGTTGTGCGAAATCGTCAGATAGGATGAGTTCGTAATCTCGACACGATCCTTTAATGTAAATCTTCCATTTTCTACATCTACATCATAAATCGTAATACCATGATTGTCTCCCATTGTATAGGTAGAGACATAGGCAACGTACTTTTTCTGATTTGTCATGTTCAAACCTCCTGCGGCAAAAATGTTCTGCTCATTTATTTTACCATACCTGTCCCGTTTTTGTTAATCCCTTTTTCACTTTTCGTTCCAGTTCCATCCTTGCATTCACAACGAACCCTCCAAAACCGTTTTTTGGCGCCTTGGGGTGGTCCCGCGCAGGGACAGTCTGCGATGCAGCCGCAGACCGTTTGAAAGCGCCGGTACTTGGGCAGCGTGCTTTGCTGCCTTATGTACCGCTGCGCTTTCATCCGAGCGAAAGCGTGTCTGCGCGCACGCAGCCTGCCCCTGCGCGGGAATAGCCCAAGACTCTGAAAATCGCCCTAAAATGGCGTTCTGCCTGCACCCGCGAAAAAACTATGTAAAATATTATTTTCCCCATTGACAGACCCGTCAAAAAACGTATAATAAAGCTCAGTGCGTTTGTTTAGTATCATTAAACTTTTTGTTTAAAATAACTATGAAGGATCAGACATGAAAATCGGAGCAAAGGTAAAGGAACTGCGAGTGCAAAAGGGACTGACACAGGAGGAGCTGGCTGACCGGACAGAGCTTTCCAAAGGCTTTATCTCTCAGCTGGAGCGGGATCTGACCTCTCCTTCCATCGCAACCCTGATGGACATCCTGCAGGCACTGGGAACAGATTTAAAGGATTTCTTTAATGAAGAACCGGAAGAGCAGATCGTTTTTAAAGAAAGCGACTACTTTGAAAAGCTGGACGAAGAATACGGCAACAAAACCGAATGGATCATTCCAAACGCCCAGAAAAACATTATGGAGCCCATCCGCCTGACGCTTGCACCGGGCGGCAGCACCTATCCAGACAACCCCCACGAAGGGGAAGAGTTCGGCTATATATTAAGCGGCAGCATCACGATCCATATCGGCAAAAAGAGCTACCGCGCCAAAAAGGGCGAATCCTTTTATTTTACGCCTAAGTCGACACATTATATTTCGGCAAGTAAAAAGACGGGAGCAAGCCTGATCTGGGTTTCCAGTCCTCCAAGCTTCTAATGCTTGAAGCTGACGCAAACGATAAACACACTGTCAGGAAAAGTCGTCTTTTGCGCTGACATTTCATTATTTGAAGGAAGGGACAGTATCCGCTGTCGGATACCGCATGGGAGAAGTACCAATGAGCAACCGGCTGATCGATTTACAGCACATCACCAAAATTTACGATGACAACACCGTACTGGATGATCTGAACCTCTACATCCGAGAGAACGAGTTTTTAACCCTCCTTGGCCCCAGCGGCTGCGGAAAAACAACAACTCTGCGCATTATCGGCGGTTTTGAAAAGCCGGATAATGGCTGCGTTTTATTCAACGGCAAGGACATCACAAACATGCCGCCCAACAAACGTCAGCTAAACACCGTTTTCCAGAAATATGCCCTCTTTCCCCATATGACGATCGCAGAAAATATCGCCTTCGGCTTAAAGATCAAAGGAAAGACCAAAAGCTATATTCAGAACAAAATCCGTTATGCCCTCAAGCTGGTCAACCTTGACGGCTACGAAAACCGTATGCCTGATTCTCTAAGCGGCGGTCAGCAGCAGCGTATTGCCATTGCACGGGCGATCGTAAATGAGCCAAAGCTCCTGCTTCTCGATGAGCCCCTCGGTGCCCTGGACTTAAAGCTGCGCCAGGACATGCAGTATGAGCTGATCCGTCTGAAAAATGAGCTCGGTATCACATTCATCTATGTCACCCATGACCAGGAAGAAGCTCTGACCATGTCCGATACCATCGTTGTTATGAACCAGGGCTACATTCAGCAGATCGGCACGCCGGAAAAGATCTACAATGAGCCGGAGAATGCTTTCGTTGCAGACTTCATCGGAGACTCCAACATCATCGACGGCATCATGATCCGCGATGAGCTTGTTTCCATCTTCGGACAGAAGTTCCCCTGCGTGGATAAGGGCTTTGGCACAAACAAGCCCGTCGATGTTGTAATCCGTCCGGAAGACGTGGATCTGGTCAAGCCGGAAGAAGGAACGCTGACCGGAACGGTAACACATCTGATCTTTAAGGGCGTTCATTATGAAATGGAAGTAACCGCAAACGGCTTTGAATGGCTGGTACACTCCACCGATATGTTCCCGGTGGGCACAGAGGTCGGCATCCGCGTCGATCCCTTCGATATCCAGATCATGAACAAGCCTGCTTCGGAAGATGAGGAGGCGGTATCCATCGATGAGTAAACCAGTGAAAAAAAATACGATGCCAAAGGCGCCGTGGCCCCACAACAGGCTCATGGCTGTGCCATATCTGTTCTGGTCTGCCGCATTTATCATCATCCCGCTTTGCATGATCTTTTACTACGGGCTCACAGACAGAAGCGGTGCATTTACCTTTGAAAATGTCGCTGCCATCTCCTCGCCGGAGCATATGAAGGCACTGCTTACTGCACTCGTGCTTTCCTTAATCAGCACAGTTGTCTGTCTTGCGCTTGCCTACCCCCTTGCCATGATCCTGGCAGGCAGGCATGTCAGCCAGCAGAGCTTTATCGTCCTGATTTTCATCCTTCCCATGTGGATGAACTTTCTCCTGCGCACCCTTGCATGGCAGACACTCCTTGAAAAAACAGGCGTCATCAACTCGGTACTGTCCTTTTTCGGGCTGCCGACTTTAAATATCATCAATACCCCCGGTGCGATTATCCTCGGCATGGTATATAACTTCCTGCCGTTTATGGTATTGCCCCTGTATAATGCGCTGACAAAGATTGACCCGAATGTCATCAATGCCGCCCACGATCTCGGTGCCAACTGGTTCCAGACCTTTTTACGCGTTATTTTCCCGCTGAGCTTCCCTGGTGTCATCAGCGGCATCACAATGGTGTTCGTACCTGCTCTGACAACCTTCGTGATTTCGAATCTGCTGGGTGGCAGCAAGATCCTGCTGATCGGAAACGTTATTGAGCAGGAATTCACTCAGGCAAGCAACTGGCATTTAGGCAGCGGTCTTTCCATTGTTTTGATGGTATTTATCCTGATTAACATGCTGATGACTGCAATTTTTGATAAAAACGGGGAGGGAACTTCCTTATGATAAAAACAACTGCCCACAAAATTTATATCGCCCTGATTTTTATCTTCATGTATGCCCCCATCGCAACGCTGGTCGTTCTTTCCTTTAACGCCAGCAAAACCCGGGCAAAATGGGGCGGCTTTACAACGAAATGGTACACTCAGCTGTTTTCCAACTCAGAAATCATGCAGGCACTTTACAACACGCTCCTGATTGCGCTGTTATCTGCTGTTTTTGCAACGCTGATCGGCACCATTGCTGCGCTATCCATTCAGGGCATGAAAAAAAAGAGCCGTGCTGTGTTGATGAGCATCACCAATATCCCGATGTTGAATGCTGAGATCGTAACCGGTATTTCCCTGATGCTTCTGTTTTTAACCTTTAAAGCGCGTTTTGGTTTTATCACCATCCTGCTCTCCCACATAACCTTCAATATTCCCTATGTGATCCTGAGCGTTATGCCGCGCTTAAAGCAATTAAACCCAAGTGTTTACGAAGCTGCCCTCGATCTGGGCGCATCCCCCTGGCAGGCATTTTTCAAGGTCGTATTTCCTGATCTGCTGCCCGGTGTCATGTCCGGATTTTTAATGGCCTTTACGATGTCCCTGGATGACTTTATCATCACGCACTTTACGAAGGGTCCCGGCGTAGATACCCTTTCCACCAAAATCTACACCGAGGTTAAAAAGGGCATTAAGCCGGAAATGTATGCACTTTCCACACTTATTTTTATGACCGTTCTGGTTCTTCTGATCCTTGTCAACAAGGCTCCGAAACCAAAGGAAAAACAATAGAATGCACGCTCTGCGAGCATTTTATTGTCATGAATAACACTCCGGGATTCTCCCGTGAGACACAGACAGCCAACTGTCTTCCTAAACTATTTTACTTACAGAAAGGAATCCATTCATGAAAAAGAACACCATTGCAAAACTCCTTACTGCTGCCCTGTGCACCGGTCTGATTGCAGGCATGACAACCGGCTGCGGCAGCGCTTCCTCTGCTTCTGACGAAAACGGACAGGTCATCGTCTACAACTGGGGGGAATACATCGATCCCGATACGATCACCATGTTTGAAGAAGAAACTGGCATAAAGGTGGTTTATGATGAATTTGAAACCAACGAAATCATGTATCCCAAGGTAGAAACCGGTGCTTCCGAATATGATGTCATCTGTCCTTCCGACTACATGATCAGCAAGATGATTGAAAACGATCTGCTCTCCGAGCTGAACTTCGATAACATGCCCAATGCCAAGGCAAACATCGGTGAACAGTATTGGGAGCAGTCCAAGGGCTTTGATCCGGAAAACAAATATTCCGTTCCTTACTGCTGGGGAACCGTCGGCATTCTGTACAACAAAACCATGGTAGATGAGCCGGTTGACAGCTGGTCGATCCTCTGGGATGAAAAATATGCCGACAGCATTCTGATGCAGGACTCCGTACGCGATGCATTTATGGTTGCACTCAAATTAAACGGCAATTCCATGAATACACTTGACGAAACCGAGCTCGCAGCTGCACGTGATCTGCTGATCAAACAGAAGCCTCTTGTACAGGCCTACGTTATCGACCAGGTGCGTGACAAGATGATCGGCGGCGAAGCAGCACTCGGCGTTATCTACTCCGGCGAAGCGATTTTCACTCAGCGTGAAAACCCGGATCTGGAATATGTCATCCCGAAGGAGGGTACCAATGTCTGGATCGATTCCTGGGTAATTCCCAAGAACGCTCCCAATAAGGAAAATGCAGAAAAGTTCATTGACTTTATGTGCCGCGGTGACGTTGCTTTAAAGAATTTCGAGTACATTACCTACTCCACTCCCAACGATGCAGCCCGCGACCTGATCGAGGACGAAGACCTGAAAAATTCCAAAATTGCTTTCCCGGATTTAAGCCAGTATTCCGGTCTGGAAACCTATACCTATCTCGGTGAAGACGGGGATTCCCTCTATAATGACATGTGGAAGGAAGTTAAATCCAACTAACTTATGGAACGCATTTTACATTATGAAATCAAAGCAAGCGACGATTCTCCTACCGTCGCTTGCTTTTTAAAACGGCAGGGGTATTCCTCCGCCAACTTAACAGATTTAAAAAAGATGCCGGAAAGCATCCTCATAAACGGTACTCCCTCCTATATGATCCGCCACCTGCAGGGAGGCGACCGCTTAACCGTACATATTCAGGAAACTGCGGTCTCAGAAAAAATACCCTCCGTTTATCATCCTCTGGACATCGTTTACGAGGATGAAGACCTCATGGTGATCAACAAACCAGCCGATCTTCCGATCCATCCGTCGATGCGCAACTACACCCATTCCCTTGCAAACGGGCTCGCCTGGTATTTTGCTCAGAAAGACTGTCCCTTCGTCTTTCGCTGTATCAACCGGCTCGATCATCGCAAAGCATTTGGTCAGCGGCAGTATTCTCGCAACCATGGTCCGGAACCGGGAAATCCACCGGGAATACCTCGGGATCTCTCGCGGCAGGGTCACTCCCTCCTCTGGAACCATCACTGCTCCACTGGGACGAAAGGACGGCTCCATCATCGAGCGTACCATCGACTTTGAACATGGCGAATCTGCCATTACTCACTATGAAGTGCTGGAAGAAAAAAACGGGCACAGCCTGATCCGCCTGACACTGGAAACCGGTCGTACTCACCAGATTCGGATCCATATGAAATATCTGGGCTATCCGCTGATCGGAGATTCCCTCTATAATCCTGATATGGAATGGATTTCCAGACAGGCGCTGCACGCAACCCGTCTGCGTTTTCATCATCCTATCACCAAAGAACCTCTGGAATTTCATGTTCCACTCCCGCAGGACATGCAAAACGTACTGGAGGGCATCCGGCCCGATGCCTGATGCCCTCCTTTTGCTTTCGACATACCTCTGCTTTCAACTGAGCGTACTATAGTGCAGCACTTATGTCTATTTCTGTCAATCTCTGACCCGCGTCCAAACCTGCATTTCGTTTTCACCGCGGTTTGCCCAGGTATAATACGGAATATACGAAAGTTCCGCTTTTTCAAACTCCGGCTTCTTCCAGACATGATACAGCGCTTCGCTTTCTTTTTCTATATGCGTATCAAGCTGCCGAAACCCTGCTGCAGTCAGCTTTTTGACCGGCGTTCCGCAAATATTTCCGTCCGACACCGTTACGTTTAACTCCGGGTCAATCAGCAGCTTCTGCAGATCTTTTCCGTTGTCTGTCTCTTCCAGACAATAGACAACCGGCCCTCTCATCACGGCCACTTTCCCCATATCCTCACGCACGGCTTCCTTTGCCGCAATCATTCGAACCTCCATCGGAAAATGAAGCGTAAATTCTTCTTCCTCTCCCCAATCCTTTTGCAGATACAGGTAGCCGTCCTTTTCTTCCGTACCGCCGGTAAAACCATCCAGCTCATATCTGCTGCACCAGTCCGGTATCCGCAGTGCAAGCTTTAATCCGGTATCCTTTGCGCGGATTGTGACTTTCACATCCCCCTCCCAAGGGAAGTTGGATTCCACACGGATATCTGCTGTCTTTTCGCCGATCTTCTTTTCCAGGGTGCTTCCCATATAAAGATGTAAAAACAGCGTATCCTCGTTTTCCGTATATGCATAGGAACCGATCGAGCTGAGCAGACGCGCCAGGTTTGGCGGGCAGCATGC
>ERZ780228.2071-NODE-2071-length-10755-cov-4.854673_pt1 | contig 10755 bp, 10 predicted proteins | sample MGYA00511015_ERZ780228 | MGnify/ENA primary metagenome ERZ780228 (study PRJEB29588, sample SAMEA2161897) | human gut metagenome | biome: human gut; feature: human-associated habitat; material: faeces | place: Denmark | collected 2008/2010 ...
CAGAGCCGTACACACCGCCTGAAATGGTGTCAGCGCTCCGTCAGAAGCATTTCTCTTGCGGAACATCCTTCCGATGGTAGTCTGGATGGCATAGGAGAACTTGCGGATCTGCAAAAAACCGGTACGGCAGCTTAAATAAAAGCCAACGCCGATGATGCAGACCATTGCAGGAACACCCCAGATAAAATCATTCACAACCTGGTTAATCGTTTCAATGGTGCTGAGCATGGATAAATCCTCATCTTTCTAAATCAAAACTGATCAAAAATTAAAACTTGATTTCTTTTCCTTCCAGACGCCACTGTCTGAATTCTGCAGATGCAGAAAGAAGCAGGTCGGAAGAAGAGTTTAATGCTGTTTCTACAGAGTCCTGGATCACGCCGATGATAAAGCCGATACCTACGATCTGCATGGCAATGTCATTGGAGATGCCGAACAGCGAGCAGGCCATGGGGATCAGCAGCAGGGAGCCGCCAGCCACGCCGGAAGCGCCGCAGGCACCCAGAGCACTCATCACGGAAAGAAGGATGGCGGCGGGCAGGGACACCTGAATGCCCAGCGTATTGGCCGCAGCCAGCGTCATAATGGTAATGGTGATGGCGGCACCATCCATATTGATGGTAGCGCCCAGCGGGATGGAGACGGAATACATATCCTTATCCAGCCCCAGCTTTTCGCACAGATCCATATTGACCGGAATGTTGGCGGCAGAGCTGCGGGTGAAGAAGGCGGTCAGGCCGGATTCACGCAGGCAGCGGAGCACCAGCGGATACGGGTTGCAGTGCAGATACACAAAGATGATAAAGGGCGAGACGACCAGTGCCATAAAGAGCATGGTGCCCACCAGCAGGAGCAGCAGCCTGCCGTACTGGGTAAAGATGGACAGGCCGTTGCTGGACACGTTGGTGTACACAAGGCCCATGATGCCGAAGGGTGCCAGATTGATGATCCAGCGGACGATCTGGGAGACTGCATCCGCGGTGTTTGCTAGGAACAGCTTGGTGCTGTCCGCGCCGTACTTCTTCATGGCCAGACCGAACAGGCAGGCCCAGAACAGGATGCCGATGTAATTGCCGTTCAGCAGGGCACTGACGGGGTTTGCCACAAAGTTGGTGAGCAGGGTGTTCATCACCTCGCCCAGACCCTGGGGCACCACCTCGGATTCTGCCGCCTCAGCCAGAACGACGGTCTGAGGGAACAGGAAGCTGGTCACCACCGCAATGGCGGCGGCCAGGAAGGTGGTGAGCATGTACAGCCAGATGACCGTGCCAAAGCGCCGGTCCAGCCTGGACGTGCCCTGCGCCAGCGCACTGGCCACGATAACGAACACCAGCACCGGGGCAATGCCCTTCAGGGCACCCACGAACAGGCTGCCGAACTCTTCCACCCAGCCCGCACCGGGCACCGCCAGTGCCAGCACCGCACCGACCGCAAGGCCGATGACGATGCGCAGGATCAGGCTGGTGGCGTTGTACCTTGCCGCAACCGCTTTCAACGTTTTCATAACTTTTCTACTCCCCTATCCTGATTGTGCGCCCATTGCGCACAGTTTTCCCATTCCTCTACACGGAACAAATACGATTATACGCCTCGAAGGCCGAAAAGTCAAAGATTTTACCCGCTTTTTTTGTTTTTCATTTCAACATATACAGACACGAGCTTTTTTCACTGTCCGTATATGAAATACAGATTCACAAAAAGAGACCGCACCCCGTGTGTTTCGGGATGCGGTCTGTTCCTGTTTTAGTCGAGATAGGACACCTTGCCGGGCACAAAGCCCTGAATGCCCATGCCGGGCGCGTCGGAGACGGTGATGTTCTTTTCGTCGAACACGGCACCGCCGAGGATATGGTCCTCGCTGCAGAGCACCGGGCCGTCGAGGTCGATCTTGGTGATGATCTTCTTGGCGCAGGCCAGCTCCACAGCGGCGTTGACCGAGATCTTTGCTTCCAGCATACAGCCGATCATGCACTCCACGCCGTACACCTCAGCGGCGGCGGCAATGCGCAGGGCATTGGTGATGCCGCCGCACTTCATCAGCTTGATGTTCACCAGGTCGGCCGCGCCGGTCTGCATGATCCGCAGGGCATCTGCCGGGCTGAACACGCTCTCGTCGGCCAGCACGGGCACATCGGCATGGCGGGTGACATACTGCATCCCCTCAAGGTCTGCGGCAGGCACGGGCTGCTCCACGAACTCAATGTCCAGCCCCTTCTCCTGCATCTGGTTCAGGATGCGGACCGCCTGCTTGGCGTTCCAGGCCTGATTGGCATCGATGCGGAGCTTGATGTCCCGGCCCACGGCCTGCCGCACCGCGGCAAGGCGGGCCACATCCAGTTCCGGGTCGATACCAACCTTGACCTTCAGGCAGTCGTAGCCGCGCTGGACGGCGGTGCGGGCATCCCGGGCCATCTCTTCGGGCGGGTTGACACTGATGGTGATATCGGTCACGATGTTTTTGCGGGCACCGCCCAGCATCCGGTAAACAGGGGCGCTGTACTTCTGGCCCAGCAGATCCCACAGGGCCATGTCCACAGCGGCCTTGGCGCTGGTGTTGTGGACAAGCGCCTTCTGCACAGCGGCGGTCAGATCCTCAAATTCATCGAGGTCGCGGCCCAGCAGGGCAGGGGCGATATGATCCTGAATGGCACCGAGAATGGCCCCGGTGGTGTCGCCGGTGATAACACCGGTCGGGGGTGCTTCGCCGTAGCCCACCGCACCGGTATCGGTGTGGAGCTCCACGATAACATCCTCAACGCTGTTCACAGTGCGCAGTGCCGTTTTGAACGGCACCCGCAGCGGGGTGGAAATGCGGCCCAGCCGCACCTGTGTGATCTTCATAGTCCCGTCCTCCTTCTTATTCCAGCGGCAGGTTTGCCAGCTTCACAATGGCGTTTGCAATGATCTGGGCGTTCTGCACCAGACGTTCCAGATCGATGCATTCATCGGGCTGATGCTCTGTGACCGGGTCACCCGCGAACAGGGGGCCAAAGGCCACCACGTTGGGCAGCATCTTGGCGTAGGTGCCGCCGCCGATGCACTTGGGCGGGGCATTGTCGCCGGTGGCATCCCGGTAAACCTCCAGCAGGGCGCTGACCAGCGGGGTCTCGGCAGGGTAGTAGAGCTTTTCCTTGTGCACCTGCCCATCCAGCGCCCAGCCTGCGGCCTCAAAGGCGGCCTGCACAGCGGGCTGGCAGTCTGCCCGTTCCATGGTCACAGGATAGCGGTAGTTCAGCTTGACCCACAGATGCTGCGCGTCGCCCTCGATCAGCCCCCAGTTGCAGCTCATGGGGCCGGAGAGCGCATCCTCCAGCCGGTGGCCCAGCAGGCGCTCGCCGTAGGGGTCGGTGCCCAGCTTCTCGGCCAGAAAGTGCACGGCCTGCTTTGCATCCCCCTCCAGCGCCAGCCGGTCGAGGTAGCACACCAGCCGCCCGATGGCGTTTTCGCCCTGCTCCGGGTGGCTGCCATGGGCCGAAACGCCCACCGCTTCCACCTGATAGCCGCCGGGGACGGCTGTCACGGTGATGTGCTCCGCATCCGGCAGGGCGGCCCCCGCCGGGGCGGTCAGCACAGCGCAGGCGTAGTCCGGCACCACATTGCCGGCCACGCCGCCCTGCACCCTGCTCAGCTGCCAGGCCCCGGTCTGGTGCAGCTGCACGGCATAGCTCTCGTTCAGGATGCCCTTTTCGCCGTTGATGAGCGGATACTCGCCGTCCGGGGTGAAGCCCAGCACCGGGATCTCCCCGCCGTGGGCCCTGTAGTACAGCACGTCCCGGTCGTTGGTCTCCTCGTTCAGGCCGAACAGCAGCCGGACACGGCGGTTGAGCGGAATGCCCAGATCCCGGATGGCCTTCAGCGCGAACAGGCTGGCCACCACCGGGCCTTTGTCGTCAATGGAACCCCGGCCATACAGCCTGCCGCCCTCGATCTCGGCGGCGTAGGGCGGGTGATGCCAGCCCTCGCCCTCGGGCACCACGTCCAGATGCCCCAGCACCGCCACCATCTCGTCCCCGGTGCCGATCTCGCACCAGCCGATGTACCGATCCATGTCGGTTGTCTCAAAGCCCAGCTCATGGCAGAGGGTCAGGGCCTCGGCAAAGCAGGCATCCACCTCTTCGCCAAAGGGCTTGCCCGGCAGCGGGTCGGCCTCCACACTGCGCCTGCGCACCAGCCGCTGGAGCGCCGCCACCATCTGGGGCCGCAGCGCCGCCACGGCCTCGTTCAGTTTTTTGTCCATACGTTCCACCCCTTTTGTGATTCATTTCACAGCTTGTATTATAGAACGATTGCCCCCACTCCACAAGCCCCCAGTTCCACGAAAAAACGCCCCCGCATACTTCATCAGAAGTATCCGGGAGCGCTCGATTTCAATTGAAAATTGTCAAATCCTATGATATACTGTTTTTAATGCTGGTAACAGCAGGAAAAAAGGTGCTGTCTGCAATGCAGGTGGTCATGCTTCTCGCTCCTGGTGTGCTTACAACGCCGCGCAAGCGGCAATGTTGCTCCGGGAAACGGAACTTTTTTGATTTTGTACCCTTTCCCGGAGCCTTTCAGGCGAAGGGAGGGATGTCGAATGTCTCTGACAGAAGTTTGTGCTCTGTTGACGGTAGTGATCAGTTTGCTGGCTCTGCTTGTCACCGTTGCGAAAGCCGCATTTGATGCTGGCTGGAAGATTTCTCACGAGAAGAGCGATAAAAACAAAGAAGATTGACCGCCACAGTTCCCCAACTCAAACGGTCAATCTTTTTTGATCCACTAGAAACGGGAAGCTGACCAAACATTGCTCGTCAGCACCTTTTCTATTTGTAGTATAGTCAATTTTAAACGATTTGTCAAGGGATATCCACCACTGTCAGACTGCCGTCTTTTTCGCTCCACAAGCCCCTAGTTCAGTGGAAAAGGCTTGACCTCTAGCAGTAGGTACGTTATCATGTATATTAAGAGGTGATGCACGATGACGACCACCAAGGATGGCAACGCTGTCCTGCTTCCCGAGGAAGATTACAGCGGCATTGTGGAAACGCTTTATCTCGTCTCCGTGCCGGGAATGCGGGAAAAGCTCATGGCGGCCAAGGCCGAACCACTGGAAGATTGTGTTGACGAATCGGCTGTGGAATGGCAGCCATCAAGATTTTAAGCCTTTGGACACATTACGAAAGATGACCCGAAAACGGACTGTTTTGCAGTTCGTTTTTTTTTTAAATTTTTTTGAAAAAGGGTGAAAGGATTCCGCGCGGCGTGTATTTAAGGAAGTAAGAGCATCCATTTTTGCCGGAGCTCCACTTCCGGCCCAAAGAAAGTGAGGGACCCCCTATGAAGAAACGACTTATCAGCCTTCTGGTGGCGCTGTGCATGGCGGTAACGCTCCTGCCTGTGTCGGCACTTACAGCGTGGGCGGAGGGAGGCGACCAATTAAGAATTGTAGATGGCTATCCTGTCGGTTCCGGCGGTGAGGGCTGGAGCTATGATGGCACCACTCTTGACCTGCATCCTGCCAGCTCGACAGAATATGATTTTTTATCAATTATTTCCGGCAATGGAAATGTCACCAAATGTAAACTCACGATTGGAGGAAATGCAACCATTGTTAGGGGAAATTTCGACAACACTGTGATAAATAACGGAAAAATCAGTGGCGGTTATTTTTATTCTTCTTCTCCTCTCACAAATCATGGCACTATCATCGATGGTTTATTTGTATCTGCCGTATCCAATGAATCTGAAGGCAAGATTGAAAATGGCACGTTTAGATCTACCGTTACCAACAACGGCATCATAAAGGGCGGCATTTTTTCAGAACAACCAGCAGGTGGCACTGTCGCTAGCGGCTATACCTTGAATATTAATTTCCCGGAGAATGGCAGCTATGAGATTATTGATGCAGGAATCAGTTATTTCGGCAACAGCGGTTATGTCATTCCCAATTCCAACCATAATACCAGCATCAGCATCTATATTTTTTTCCGTGACAGTCAAGCAATATTATTTCCTATTGATGTTACATTCGGAGACACACATTGTTTGTTAGAAGATTGGGCACCAAGTGCAAGATATTACGATAATGGTAGTGGTTATTTTTCTGTCACTTTTACCGCACCACCCGCCACTGCGAACACCGTTACCCTGAGCAAGCTGACCCGGCTGGTGATCGACGAAAACGGCTATCCCGTTGGCACCGAAGGCGGCACCCAGAATTACAGCGGCAACGGCTGGAGGTTTGAGAATGGCACGCTGACGCTGGAAAGCGGAGATTATGATTTTTCCGGTGAGGAAAACGCACTGGGCCCCCTGAACCCGAATGTCCAGTTGGTGGTTGTTAAACCCGATGCAACGCTGACCGGCGGCGCGTTCAAAAACGAGCCCACTGGTGAAGGTGCAGGCACATTCAGAACAGTCACCCTGAACGGAACCGGTTCTATCACAGCAGTCAACGGTCTTGCGTCCGGCGACTGGGGCAACAAACTTTATGCAGTCAAGACCGGGAATAATACCATTACCGCCAGTGAACCCATCCGGGATATCAACCGCATTTTATTGGAAAACGATGATCCTATATATCCTCCGGATTCTTCCAACAAAAGAACCGTGTGCATCAATATACAACAATTTCTTAATTCTGTGAGTGCTCTTGATCCGGAAGCGAATATCATACTGAACCAGGCTTCCCATGGTTTGTCTCTTATCATGGACAGTGATGGCACACCGGTTATAGTCAATGCTCCTTTTAAGCCCGATGGCAATTTTTATAATTATTGTGGCAACGGTTGGCATTACCAGGCGTTAAGCGGCGACCCCGGCAACGTATATCTGGAAAGCGGCAACTATAATTTCCTCTACACTGACCCTGTTAACAAGAAGGGCGAAAATTTGCGTTCCGTAAATTGCGGCATTGTTAACGAAGGCGGCATCATCGAAGATGGCATTTTCAATGCTCTGGTAGCCAATGGTCAACCTGGCAGCACTTCAAGCGAACCCCATGTAATCGAGGGCGGCACATTTGCGGCTGGTCTGCTTTACAACGACGGCGTGATAACCGGCGGTGCATTCAACGGAAAGGATAGTGTGCTCAACAAACTCTCAGGGAGCACCGTAGTAAGCGATACTGCGCTCAGTGGCGATTATCGCTCTGTTACCGTGAATGGTGGAGCCATCGTGAAGGTAAACGATACGCTTCCTCTTGTTTACAATGAGACCACCCATGATTTGGTGCAAAGTTCCGCATGGGATCTGTATTCTTATGCAGGCACTATCCTCACCGTAGAATCCAATGTGGATATTACGAATATCAACGGTCAGGAAATCGGCAAGGCATTCAACAGCTACTACCCGAACGGTAAAACCAACAAAAAAGTGGTATGCTTTGAGATGCCCGACAGCGATGTGGAGTTGAACTCGACCAAAATCGTTGTTCCCGACCCGAAGCCCGAACCCAAACCCGAGCCCGAACCCGAAGCCCCCACCTACACCCTGACGGTAAAGGGCGGCACGTTCACCTACAACGGCGGCGAAGCCATGACCAGCGCCAACGTGCCGGTGGATGCCGAGGTCAAGGTGACGCTGAACCAGAGCGCCGTGCCCGAGGGCATGGTGTTCGACCTGTGGGCCATGGATGAAGCCAGCCTGCTGGGCAACCCGGCGGTCGCCTACAACCAGGAGAGCTTTACCATCCCGGCGGGCAGCGTGGCCAAGGGCAGCACCGTGACCGTGGAAGCCCAGTACCGGGATGCCACCATCGAGAGCGAGCCCAGCGTTCTGGGCACTGCCGCCATCATCGGCGTGGCCGGTGCAGGCACGGCGGTCATCGTGTGGCAGGGCTACCGCATCGGCATGGAGCTGTACGAGAAGTATTTCCAGCCCACGCCGGAAGAGACCGTGGTGGTCGAACCCACGCTTGAAGGTCAGATGACAGATCCGATTTCCTGAAAGCGGGCTCACCCTCTCAGTCTCGCTTTGCTCGACAGCTCTCCCAAAGGGAGAGCTCTTGACAAACCGATATAAAAACAGCGCCGCTCCATCGTTTCCGGTGGGGCGGCGCATTTTTGCGGTTCAATCCCGGCGCAAAGGCAGGGTAAGGGACATTTTCTGGTAGGCAATGCGGGGCGTGCCATCCTCCACATGGATGATGCCGCACTTGGTAAAGCCGTTTTCTTCCAGCAGGTGCTGCATGATCTTGTTGTCGGCGTGGGTGTCGGCCCGCAGGCTCTCGCAGTGCTCCAGACACCAGGTGATCACAGCGGCGGCAACGCCGGGGTGCCTGCCCGCCGAAGCCAGCCGGTGGATGGTGCCGTAGGGCAGGGTATCGTTCAGCCACTTGCCATCCTCGATCCGGGCATAGGTGGGGTCCGGGCCAAGGATAAAGGCAAACACGCCCTCCAGCTCGCCGTTGACAAGGTAGAGGAACAGCCGGTTGGAATCAATGTCCTCTTCCAGCAGCTCCTGCGGCGGGAAATGATCTCCCCACTGGGTGGGGTTGCCGGAATCCGCCATCGCCTGCCGGGCGCGGGCATAAATTTTCAGGATCGCATCCAGATCTGCACGTCTTGCTCCACGAAACATCTTCATCCAACCTCTCTTCCGGCGGGCCGCTGCCCGCCCTGATCGTTCTGCCTTAATATAACACAAAACGGCCCTCTCCGTCAAAGCCTGCTGCAAAGGCGGAGAGGGTCGTTCACTGATGCACTTATGTGCGCTGGCTGCGTGCCCGGCGGTACTCCCGGGGGCTCTGGCCATACCGCTCATGGAACAGGCGGTAGAAGTAGCTGGTGTTCTCGTAGCCCACCTGGGTGATGATCTGCTGGATGTTCAGGTCGCTGCGGCGCAGCAGGCGGGCGGCGGTCTCCATCCGGTGCTTCTGCAACAGCTCCTTATAGGTCTTTCCGGTCTGGGCCCGGACGCACTCGCTGACATACGCCAGCGAAACGCCGTAGCTGCGGGCCACATTGGAAAGGCTTGCTTCGCGGTAATTCTGGGTGATCTCCTGTAATGCCGCCTGGACCAGCGCTTCGCGGCTGACCGCCTCGCCGCGCGTTTCCAGCGGGAAATTCTTGGTCTGTACCATAGCGTTAAAACCCTCCGTTGCGGCAGCGGCGGGCGGGGACAGGGGGATGCCGGACACCCGCCGCAGCCAGTTCATCAGGCTTTCTGGGGAAGCCTTTCTGCCTATAATACGGGCGGGTCACAGAAATAATTGCAGGAAGCTCAAATTTTTACAGAAACAAAAGATCAGAACATATTTTCGTTATGATAACGCCCGCTGCGGACGAACTCCACCCACTCGGCCAGGTTTACGGCGTGGTCGCCGATGCGCTCCAGATATTTGATGACCATGAGCAGATCCAGGGCGGCATCCACCTTGCCGGGGTCGGCGGCGATCTCCTGCGCCAGCGTATGCTTGATGGCGTTGAAATCGTAGTCCACCTCATCGTCGGCAGCAATGACCCTGAGGGCGGCCTGCTCGTCCTCAGAGGTCAGGGCATTCAGGGCATCCTGGATCATCTTGTGCGCCTTCTGGCCCATCTTGATAGCCTGGCTCACAGCAGGGTCACCCTCCTTGCGGACAGTAACCAGATGGGGGATGATCTCCGCGATATCGGAGGCATGGTCGCCGATGCGCTCCACATCCGTGACCACCTTCATGGTGGTGGAGATGCGGCGCAGGTCGCCTGCCACCGGCTGCTGGCGGAGCAGCAGGGTCATGCAGCGGTGCTCAATGTCCCGCTCCATGTTGTTGATGCGGCCATCGCCCTGCGCCACGGCGGCGGCAGCCTCGGCATCGGCGGTGCAGAGGGCTTCCATTGCAGCTTCCACGGCATCGGCAGCGCTCTGACCCATCTCGGTCAGGGCCGTTTTCAGGGCGGCAAGGTCATTTTCGTATTGTGTACGGTTGCTCATTGCGTTTTTCTCCTTAGCCGAACCGGCCCGAAATGTAATCCTCGGTGCGCTTATCCTGCGGGGTGCTGAAGATCTGTGCCGTGGGGCCGGCTTCCACCAGCTCGCCCAGCAGGAAGAAGGCGGTGCGGTCGCTGATACGGGCTGCCTGCTGCATGTTATGGGTCACGATGACCACAGTGTAGTTCTTTTTCAGCTCGCTCATCAGCTCCTCCACCTTCATGGTGGAGCCGGGGTCCAGGGCGCTGGTGGGCTCATCCATCAGCAGGACTTCGGGCTTGACAGCCAGGGCGCGGGCAATGCACAGGCGCTGCTGCTGGCCGCCGGAAAGGCCCAGAGCGCTCTTTTTCAGGCGGTCCTTGACCTCGTTCCAGAGGGCGGCACCCTTCAGGGAGCTTTCCACCAGCTCGTCCAGCTCTGCCTTGTTGTGCACACCGTGCAGCCTGGGGCCGTAGGTGATGTTATCGTAGATGCTCATGGGGAAGGGGTTGGCCTTCTGGAACACCATGCCCACCCGGCGGCGCAGCTCGGTGGGCTGCATCTCGCGGGCAAAGATATCCTGCCCTTTCAGGCGGACATCCCCCTCGATGCGGACCCCGGGCACAAGGTCGTTCATCCGGTTCAGGGTCTTCAGGAAGGTGGACTTGCCGCAGCCGGAGGGGCCGATGAGGGCCGTGATCTCCCGCTCGCCCATGTCCAGCGAAATATCTTTCAGCGCCTTGAAATCCCCGTACCAGAGGTTCAGGTTTTTGGCTGTGATAATGGGTGATACGTTTTCCATAGTTTTCCTCGAGATTTCCTCGTGTATTAAACCCCTCAGTCTCGCATACGCTCGACAGCCCCCCTAATAGTGGGGCCCTTGGC
>ERZ780228.2075-NODE-2075-length-10737-cov-6.259034_pt1 | contig 10737 bp, 12 predicted proteins | sample MGYA00511015_ERZ780228 | MGnify/ENA primary metagenome ERZ780228 (study PRJEB29588, sample SAMEA2161897) | human gut metagenome | biome: human gut; feature: human-associated habitat; material: faeces | place: Denmark | collected 2008/2010 ...
GGCATCGACACCATAAGTGTTTTTAATCAATTCAATTATGAGTCGTAATCCACGTGTTGACAATAGGAGGTCACTTCATATTATCTCAATAAACAAAGCATTAGAAACACCACTTGACTATAATATATTACAAAATACTTTTAATGCTATGTGGACATCTTTAGAAACAGAAGCTAATGCTATTATTGAAGAGTATTCTGAAAAAGGTAATGCAAAAGCGAATAAGGGTGGAAATAAAGATCAAAATGAAAATGAACCAATAGAAGAAATACTACAACTTTTAAGAAAACAAAGCACTCTTTTATCTAATCCCGAATCAATATTGCCTCTGGATTATATGGATTATATATTTAGGAGATTTAGTGAAAGAAATCGTGAATTAAATCTTGATAATGAAATGTTTATTGAAGAACTACTACATTATCTTAGTTCCGCTTTGAGACAAATAGAATTAATGCCTAAGGATTCAATAGTATTTGAATTGTTATATATGCTTAATTTTGATGAACTATTCCAGATTATGTTACATAATATAAAACGAAAGGGTAATAAACGCTATTATTCTAGTATTCGTAATTTAGAAAGACAATATCTCGAAATTATGAATAATAAGTCGAATGTTATAACAGATACTGGAGATTTGTCCCTAGAATCTGGAAGCTCTGTTGAAAAATAGTTTTAAAGCAGCAAATTTATTTGATTCGCTGCTTTTTTCATGCAAATTTTTAAGATTGGAGGACAACATGAAAACAGATATTTTTGAGGATATGAAAGATTATATCGGCTGGAATGATGTTTCCGACCTGCCTTACCGCAAACGTGAGGTGTGGGAAGAAATCAAACGACAGCTACCGCTTAAATATCCTAAAGAACAGTTAGAAAAATTTTCTCATTATGTGTTCGGTGTAGATTATGCTGTTATAATGGGAATACTGGATATGAAAGGAAGTGACAGACCATGCAGGAAATGCGAGTTTACCTGTTAAATAATACAAGAGATTATCGTGAGGGTGACGAGGAATACGCTGGTGACTGGTTCAACTGCCCTGTGGACTTTGAGGAAGTCAAAGAAAAGCTCGGCGTGGAACATGAAGAACAGATTGATATTGCCGACTATGAGCTGCCTTTTGATTTACACAGCGATACGCTACTCTGGTAAATCAACGCCAACTGCCACATGGTTCTTGAATTGGAGGGTATGCCTGTCGGCAATGAAATGAAAGCTATTCAGCAGAAATGGTTTTCCAGCTTTGATGAATTTATCAACCATAAGGACGAGATACGTTACCATGATGTGGGTGACGGTGCGGCTCTGGCAGCATACCTTATCTGTGAGGAAAATGTTTTCGGTGAGATTTCTCAAGAACTGCAAAAGCACATAGATTATCATTCCTATGGCAGTGAGTTGGAAATGGACGACGGATACTTGTTCACCACTAGCGGCGTGTTCCGTTATTAGTAAAGGGGTGATGTAGTATCGAAGAAATGCAGGTTTATATCACAAATCTCGGTAAATATAATGAGGGTGAGTTTGTGGGTGCGTGGTTCACGCCGCCCGTTGATTATGACGAGATGGCAGAACGCATCGGCTTGAATGACAGGTACGAAGAATACGCTATCCATGATTATGAGCTCCACTTTGAGATTGACGAGTACACCTCGATTGAGGAAGTCAACCGCCTTTGTGAAATGGTGGAGGATTTACCAGAGGATATACAGGACGAATTATCAGAACTTCTCTGTTGTTTCAGCAGCATAGAGGAATTATGCGAACATGCAGTCGTTATTATCCATTATCCTGATTGTGACGATATGACAGACGTTGCCTATTACTTCATAGATGAATGTCAAAGTCTGGGCGAGATACCAGACAGAATCTGTAACTACATAGACTATGAAGCCTACGGGCGTGACCTTGATTTTGAGGGGCGTTTTGTCGTTACGAATCATGGCGTGTTTGAATGTCCGTATTAACAACTGAATATTTACTATCAGCCAGTGAAATGACACTGGTTACCCCTAAAAAAGAGCGTTTAAGCTCTTTTAGTTTGCCTCTAACATGTCGGCTAGGGAAGTGTCTTGCACGAATGTATTTGCGTTATTCATAAATAATACATCCGTGATTAAATCGTCTTTAATGAGTCTTGTGTAGTCTTCAAAGTAATATCTGGCGTCTACGACTGTAATAGATGCGTATTGTGGAATCAAGAATGGTATTAGACTGTTCGCATAAGAATCTTTGATCAATAGTAGGTGTCTTTTTGAGTTGTTGTCTACATTGATGTGGAATAGGGCTTTGTTGCCTCCCATAAAGACTGTGTATTGGTCTTTTGTTTCTAGTGCGTCTGAGTGATAGATGGTTCTTGATTTTTTATTTGTGGATTCGTCTGTGATAACGTAATCGCATTTATCTTTTGGTACATAGATATCGATTTCGTCTTTGATGTTTACACTTCCTGTTTTGTTGGCGAGTGTTCCTTCAAAGTTTGTTGTGACTGGATATATTGTATAATCGGATTGTTTGGTTGTTTCAAGATTGAATGCTTTGGCTATGTCTTGATAGGCATAGTAGGATGCAAGGCTTGTCCAATGGTGGTCCGTTTTATAATATAAGTATTCGTCTTTGTGCTTTTTTAATGTATTTCGCAAGTCTATTTTAACAATGGAATCATCCAGTTTACTATAGATATTGTCTATTTGTTTATCTTGGTTTAGGGTAACTGCGTATTTTGGCAGGTACTCTTTTTTTATGCTTACAGCATTTGGAGCTGTCACAAATCCTACGTTGAGTTCTGGATTGTTTTGTTTAAATGTGTTTATGGCGTTTAGATTTCTTTGGAGTTGTTCCTTGTTTGGCTTGACTGTTTTTTCTATAAGGCCTTGTTTAGTAAGGAATACGTCTTGTATTTCTTTTACGCCAAATGTTTTTTGAATCAAGTATTTAATATGTATGTTTTGATCTCTACATACGAATTGATCAGAGAACCATGTATTTAAGTCTTTTGTGTATTGCCCTGATAATACGTGTTCTGTATTCCATGATGGAAAGGTTTGTAGGGGTCTATTTTCTGTTTCGGATTGTTTATGGTCAGGGATGATGATGTTTACTGTCATTGTTGAAATCAGGTGGAACATCAAATATTCCAAATGGTGCATGTATGACTAAATATAGAGAAATACATAATTATTTAAAAGAGAATCATATATACTTGGTAGAGTGTGGAGAGATAGAGAATTTTATTCCTACTGTGGAAGGACATGGAGGCAGATGGGTGGAATGTGTGTTCGAACAATATGAAGATTTAAATAATTGTGAATTTGATAAAGCAAAAGAGTTTGTGAAATCAATTGTTGAATAAATGATGCAAATAAAATTGATGAATAATAAATAGTCTGATTATAGGGTAGGATTTGAAATCTTGCCTTTTTTTATATCAAGATTTTTAAGAAAGTTATAAAATAGTATTTTTTTGAAAGTAAAATATTGACACATGTTTTTCTAATTCGTAAACTAAAATTAGTTAGTGATAACTATAGTGGAGAATTGATATGAAAAAAAGAATAGGGAAAATTTTAGGTACAGCATTATTGGCAATTGTAATGTTAATTAGCAATGCCTCAATAATTCACGCTGAAGAAAGTGCATATTCACATTGTGAGACGGCAACATCAGGATCAGTTACAATGAAAGTGGAATGGAATGATCCTTTATTAGGACAACCTACCACATTTCATGTGTCTGCAACAGGAGGTAGTGGTGCTTACAAATTTAGGATGGATGCTCCAAGTTATACAAATCCGAATGAGATGGCATATGAATCCGTTGCTGATCCTAGTCGTGGTGAGTGGATGAATTATACTAGTGAATGTGATTGTACGGACTACTCTTTCACAATGACTGCTTCGGGAACTTATAATTTTCGGTTTTATTTAATGGATAAAGCTGCAGGTGTTTATTATTTACGTGTTAGCACATACATTCAAGTTTCTGATTCTAATCATCCTAGTGTACGTTCAATTGTTCAGTCAGCAGTAGCACAATGTAATAATGAGACAGATGGTTCGGATTATCAGAAAGCATTATGGCTTCATGATTGGTTATTAAATCAGCTTGAGTATGATAATACATTAAAGTGGTCAAGTGCTGAAAGTGCATTAACTAGAGGCTTGGGAACTTGTCAAGCTTATGAAAGTGCATATTCAATGTTGTTAAGTATAGCTGGAATTGAAAATACAGAAACTAGAGATACGTATGATGGACATACATGGAATGCTATGAAACTGGATGGAGAATGGTATCAGGTAGATTGTACGTGGGATGATTCAAGTGATAATTGGTATAATTTTGATCAAAGACGTTTGTATTTTGGATTAACAGATGAATTAATGGCTGTTGCACATCCAGGATATTCAAATATTTATACTGTTAGTGGTTATGGTACTCGTTCTACGACTCTTAAAAATAATTATTTTGTGAAGAGTGGTGAAGCACAGCAATGGGTGGAATCATATAGAGATAGAATTCAAAATAGTTTGAATTCTAAACAAACTCAATTCTCTATTCAAGCGGATAATTCTACTTATCCACCTAGTATTTACAAAATACAAAATGGAATTATTGCGTATGTTATGAATCAAAATGAATGGTTTTTGAATGGTAAAAAGGTTACTTTAGTTGCTACAGTAAATGACAATAAATTTGATTTTACTGTAACTTATCCAACAGAGTGTACAAAACATGATTGGGATGAAGGCAAAGTTACAACTGAACCAACATGTACTAAAGATGGTATTAAAACGTATACTTGTAAAAATTGTGCAACTACAAAGACAGAAACTATCAAATCATTAGGTCATGATTATTCAAATGAATGGACAATTGATAAAGAAGCTACATGTCAAGAAGAAGGTAGTAAGTCTCATCACTGTTTAAGATGTGATGATAAAAAGGATATAACAACAATATCTAAAAAAAATCATGAATGGGATGAAGGTTCTGTAATTAAAAAAGCTACTTATGATGAAACTGGTGTAAAACGTTACACTTGTACAAATTGTGGAACTACAAAGGATGAAATTATTTCAAAACTTGTAAATGAAATTGCTTCTATTCAATATAAAGTATATGTCCAGGACAATGGCTGGCAAGGCTATGTAAAAGATGGAAAAACGAGTGGAACAACCGGGCAAGCGAAAAGAACAGAAGGAATAAGCATTAAATTATCATCGAATGCGAATGGAGATGTTGTCTATAGAACGTATGTAAAAAATGAAGGTTGGCAATCGTGGAAACAAAATGATGAAGTAAGTGGAACAACGGGTCAAGGTAAACAATTAGGGGCGATTCAAGTTAAATTGAGTGGACAGATAGCTGATAAATATGATGTATATTACCGAGTACACTGCGAAGACTATGGCTGGCTGGGCTGGGCCAAGAATGGAGAATCAGCAGGAACTGAGGGTTATTCTAAGCGTATTGAAGCTATTGAGATATGTTTAGTGAAAAAAGGAGAAAAAGCTCTAGGTAGTACAAATAATAGTTTTTACAAAAAATAAATAATTTGATTAGGGCGCAATAAATTTGGATGGGGTTAGGTGAATTTGCTCTTCAAGAATTTATGGGGCGGCATATACCCCAAAACGGTTTATAGCTGATATTGGACTCAGACAACATTTAGTTGTCTGAGTCCATTTTTTCAACCATTTTAATGCTTCCGTCATCCTTGTCGATTTCAAAATCAATACCTTTTTCTAAGACAAACATACATCTGTTTCTGAATCGTTCCCAATTGCGATAGCCATTAGCTGCTTTTGTAACCAATTTGATGATCGCATTACGATTCTCCATCAGTGCATTGTTGATTCTTTTCTGTTCTACAGTAATTTCTCCTGTGTCTTTCGATACATTATATTCAGCTTTTGATGTACAGAATGAGTTAATGATTTCAACTTTCCAATTACTCAATGTTTTACTGAATGCCACTAGTTCTTCAATGTTACTTTCTCTAAGATGTTTGATGACTTTTTCAATGGCTTCAGGGGCTGTTTTGACTGTATTCGAAACATAAAAATCCGTGACTTCATCCTTTAACTCCCAGGCTTTGTTGATATCCGGATGAATAGATACCAACTTTTGTGCTATATCATATGGATTCAGATAGGCTCTGAAATGTGCATTATAATATCTTTTTCGAGTTACATCGAACAGTCTCTTTTTATCTTTGCACATCGCATTGCTGAAATGTTTGAAGAGGAATCTGTTCTGATGTTTAAGCAGGTAATAGGCATCTTTTTGTTCCTGTGTCCTGTCCTTATAATTGATACATCCATATGGTTTCATGATTCTTAGTCGTATTGAATCTACTTTTCGGTTCAAATCCTGTGCTACGTGATAACGGTCCACTACATGAAGTGAATGTTTAAAGTGTTTTCGTATGATCCTTCTATATGGTTCGTACATATCGGTAGCTATAAATTCAACCTGATCCTTTTCGTATTTTGGAATCTTTGAATAATATTCATCTAGATAATCATAGCGTCTACTAGGAAGAATATCGATAGGGCGTCCAGTCTGCTGATTAATCAGTACGCAAACATATTTACTGTGTGTATCCTGTGAATAGAATGCGTAGTTCTCATCTGTAGACATAATCCTTGGCAGTTTCGCCCTTGGAATATTTACCGTCGCATCAAATATAGAAGCTACAGTTGTAGGCGATATATGATATCTTTCTGCAATAGATACAAATGTTTCGCTAGGTTTTGTGAGATCTTTCATCACACAAAGAATGACAGAAGTAGATATCTTCATCCTTTTGAATACGAATGGATTGATTTCATAATAGGTTGTATGGCAGATTGGACAAATATAGCGTCTGGCATGGTATACAAGAACACATCCCTTATCATTTAGAATGGAATGATTGATTTTTTTAGCTACATATCCCTTGATTTTGAAAGACTCGTTGCCACAATCAGGACATGGTGGTCTTTTGTCCGTCAGTTTAAGGTCAATAACCACCTGTTTGTTTCTAACGATACTTGTACATGACTCAATACAGCCTATTTCAAGACCGAAAGTATTACATATGGTGATTGTATTATCGTAAGAATCGTTCATAGTTCGTTTCACCTCCGGCATATTCTTATCTGATTTCAGTATAGGAATATATGAAACGAAACTCTAACGAAGGTGTGTTGGTGATATGAAAAATCCGAAATAAATAGTTTTTTTAATACGATTCTTTATGATTGAGTGGATGGTTGAGAAGAAACGAGTGAAAACAGGGAATGGTTCCAATGAAGAAAATTTAAAACGACGTTTCAAATAATCTTTATAAGTAATATTCATTTCAGTATCTGAATTCAAAGCATTCTGGATATTAAGTATGATATGTAGAAAATAAGGGAGAACAGTAGTTGGCAAAACAATATGAGTGGATCCACAACCCTTACAATGAACACGCTGAATCAAAAGCTCAATACGAACCATATCTTCATTGATGAAATTTCTTGGATGAGTACCATAAAGAATAAGAAGACCAATCATACCACATTTAGGACAAGGAACTGAAGCGAGTAATGGAATGAAAGATTCAATAAAAGTATTATAAGCCTCTTGATTTTGTGTGACGTTGTCAGTAGTATAAAAGTATAACATAAGCATACCTTTCAGGTGGCTTGGTGGGGGAAAAGCGAGGGAAACAAATCTTGGCGGAAATGTATTTCGCTTTTTCTTTTTGTCAGCTGAATTATCCTTTCAATTCAAGTATAACAAAAAACGCCCCAAAATACTTTGGAGCGAATTTTAAGCTGCCTAGCACATTACCCTATGTAATCTTATAGCGTATCTAGACCCCAACTATTTTTATATAGTCTTGATTAGAGGGTAAGCTGAACTTGCCTTCTTTTTATATGAGCATATATGTTGATGCTTGATTGAGGCAGATTCATAATATGCTTGATTTGGAGGTATTCTTATGATGAAACGATATATAAATTATTCGATTGTATATGCCGTATTACTATGATTGGTGGAGTGTTCTATCGTGAATTCACAAAGATGAATGACTTTACTGGTTGGACGACTTTGTCTGTTGTTCATACGCATTATTTTATTTTGGGGATGATGTTCTATTTGATTCTTGGATTGGTTTCAATGAAAATTAATTTAAAAACCAATCGTGCAGTGTTGTTTTATAATATTGGACTTAATTTAACGGCTATTATGTTAGTGGTTCTTAGACTTGAATGTAGTATCTGCTTTGATTTCTGGTGTTGCAGGTATTGATCATATTCTATTGGGTGTTTCATTAGTTATTATTTTATTGGAAATAAAAAAGAGCGTTTAAGCTCTTTTAGTTTGCCTCTAACATGTCGGCTAGGGAAGTGTCTTGCACGAATGTATTTGCGTTATTCATAAATAATACATCCGTGATTAAATCGTCTTTAATGAGTCTTGTGTAGTCTTCAAAGTAATATCTGGCGTCTACGACTGTAATAGATGCGTATTGTGGAATCAAGAATGGTATTAGACTGTTCGCATAAGAATCTTTGATCAATAGTAGGTGTCTTTTTGAGTTGTTGTCTACATTGATGTGGAATAGGGCTTTGTTGCCTCCCATAAAGACTGTGTATTGGTCTTTTGTTTCTAGTGCGTCTGAGTGATAGATGGTTCTTGATTTTTTATTTGTGGATTCGTCTGTGATAACGTAATCGCATTTATCTTTTGGTACATAGATATCGATTTCGTCTTTGATGTTTACACTTCCTGTTTTGTTGGCGAGTGTTCCTTCAAAGTTTGTTGTGACTGGATATATTGTATAATCGGATTGTTTGGTTGTTTCAAGATTGAATGCTTTGGCTATGTCTTGATAGGCATAGTAGGATGCAAGGCTTGTCCAATGGTGGTCCGTTTTATAATATAAGTATTCGTCTTTGTGCTTTTTTAATGTATTTCGCAAGTCTATTTTAACAATGGAATCATCCAGTTTACTATAGATATTGTCTATTTGTTTATCTTGGTTTAGGGTAACTGCGTATTTTGGCAGGTACTCTTTTTTTATGCTTACAGCATTTGGAGCTGTCACAAATCCTACGTTGAGTTCTGGATTGTTTTGTTTAAATGTGTTTATGGCGTTTAGATTTCTTTGGAGTTGTTCCTTGTTTGGCTTGACTGTTTTTTCTATAAGGCCTTGTTTAGTAAGGAATACGTCTTGTATTTCTTTTACGCCAAATGTTTTTTGAATCAAGTATTTAATATGTATGTTTTGATCTCTACATACGAATTGATCAGAGAACCATGTATTTAAGTCTTTTGTGTATTGCCCTGATAATACGTGTTCTGTATTCCATGATGGAAAGGTTTGTAGGGGTCTATTTTCTGTTTCGGATTGTTTATGGTCAGGGATGATGATGTTTACTGTCATTGTTGCTATTGCTGCTACACTAACAACTTTGGCTAGGCTGCTAGCCATAATGCTTGAATATTTATGTTTCATGTTAGACCTCCTTTTCTAGAATGCAAAGTATAGGAAGGAATGGTATGTTCCTCCTACAATAAATGAGATGCATATAATTAATAGAATTATGTAGATTGTCCATGTTGTGTATACGGCTTTCATTTTGTATTGGTTGTATACAAAGATTTGAATTCTGTCATAGACTTTTGTACTGAGTAGAATGGCGAGTACAAATAATATTAAATAGGATTTCAACATAAACTTGGCTTGGTTATTTGCAAAGGTTGTTGCGCCTATACTTATCATTTTTCCAAGTGTTGAAAATGCAGTTGTGATATTTGGACTCATAAAGAATACCCATCCAATTAATACTACAAGTAATGTATAGATGTGGGATATTGGTTTTGGAAGTTTTTCGAGTTTTTCTCTTAAGAAGAATTTTTCAAGGAGTAAAAGACATCCGTAATAGAGTCCCCATAGGATAAATGTCCAGTTAGCGCCGTGCCAGAGTCCTGTACAGAACCATACGATAAAGATGTTTCTTATGTATGTGTTTTTATCTACGCGATTACCGCCTAATGGAATGTATAGATAGTCTCTAAACCATTGGGATAGGGAGATGTGCCATTTTCTCCAGAAGTCTTGTACAGATGTGGCTGTGTATGGATGGTCGAAGTTTGGTTTGAAGTCAAAACCAAAGAATCTTGAGAGTCCAATGGCCATGTCTGAATAGCCGGAGAAGTCAAAATAGATTTGTAGCATGTAACAAATGGCTAATAGCCATACGCCTAGAGTGGAAGTGTTATTTTGAAGTATGGAGTAGACATAAGATAATTGGTCAGCTAACAATACTTTTTTTATTAAGCCTTTACTGAATAGAACCATGCCGGATGCGTATTGTGCTTTTGAGAGGGTTCTATTTGTTAATTGGTCTTCCATTTCGTGGTAGGAAACAATGGGTCCCATACTGATTTTTCCAAAGAAACTTACATAGAGTGTGAAGAGTATGATGTTTTTTTGTGGTTTACTTTTACCGTTATATACATCGAATATGTATGAGAGTTCACTGAATGTAAAGAAGGATAGTCCTACGGGTAAAGCTATTTTAAGATTGGATTGTATGTGGAGTATGTCCATTAAAAATCCTGTGTATTTATAGAAGCCTAGAATGAATAGGTTAACAACTACGGATACTATGAGTAGTATTTTTTTGGTTTTTTCAGAATATATAAAATTGGATAGGGATAAATCAACCTTTAAAAGTCATAGGGATTTT
>ERZ780228.2093-NODE-2093-length-10621-cov-7.375071_pt1 | contig 10621 bp, 6 predicted proteins | sample MGYA00511015_ERZ780228 | MGnify/ENA primary metagenome ERZ780228 (study PRJEB29588, sample SAMEA2161897) | human gut metagenome | biome: human gut; feature: human-associated habitat; material: faeces | place: Denmark | collected 2008/2010 ...
GGCGCAGAGCAGCGCGGGGGCCGCGCCCGCCAGAAGCGTGCCTGTGCCGACGAGCAGCGCACAGCCGAAATAGAGCGCGCGCAGCCGTTTGGGGTGCAGGCGGCGGCCCAGCGATGCGCCCGCCATGCCCGCGGCCCCGGCCAGCAGACCCGGCAGGAACAGCCATTCCATGGCCCAGCCCTGCTGGGTCAGCCGCTGCTGGACGAACATCGAGGTCAGGTAGGACGGCAGCGAGATGACCGCGTCGGCCATGATAATGCGCCGCGCCGGTGTGCTGCTGCACAGGCAGTCGAGACTGTCCAAAATGTGCACACGCAGCCGGGCGGGCAATTCTTGTAAGATGTGCTTCTCGCGGGCGGCCTGTTCGTCGGTGACGACAGGTTCGGTCAGGTTGGCCGCAGCCAAGGCGGAGATGGCGCTGACCGCGGCGTCCGCAAAGTAGTAGCCCGCCGAGGTCAGCACCCCGGCCAGCAGGCTGGCCAGTGCGCCGAGGGCGGAGGCTAGCTTCATGAAGATTGACGATTTGGCGTCAACTTTAATGTAGTCGCGCTCCCGTCCGGCGGTTTTCAGGCTGTCGTAGGTCAGGGCTTCCGTGGTGCCGGAGAGCAGGTTGTAGCCCAGCGCTTTCAGCCCCATGCCCGCGCAGATGAACGCGAGACTGGGCGCAAACGCCATGGCGGCGGCGGAGACAACGCCCAGCGCACCGCCGAAGATCAGCGTGCGCCGCCGCCCCAGCAAATCGGCGGCCATGCCGCTGGGGACCTCACACAGCAGGCTGACGCCGTGGAAAACGCCCTCGGCCAGGCCGATCTGCGCCAGCGTAAAGCCGCGGGCCGCCAGCAGCGCGACCCAGACGGCGTCGGTGAAGTGCAGGGTAGAGGTAAATGCGTGCAGATACACGCAGCGAAGCTGTTTTTGTAAATTCATGGGGGAACACCCTTTCGTGATTTTGTACGAAAACGTGCCCTTAAATTTTGTAAAAAGGCAGCAAAAAGCGCCCCGCGGCAAAGCCACAGGGCGCAAAAACTGCACACTTACAGCGTCACCGAGGTAAAAAAGGGCACACTTACAGCGTCAGTACGTCAGGGGTTTCCTTTTTTCTGGAACACAACACCAAACTGCCAACGCATAAGGGGGTGCTCTCCTTCCTCGGTAGATTTGTGATAAGTATAGCACAGCGTTTGCCAAATGGCAAGAAAAATTGTACAATAGGGGCATGATTTTTGAAAGCTAAGGGGAACGGGTATGAAACGTCTGGTCGTCGGGCTGCTCGCACATGTGGACAGCGGCAAAACTACATTGGCCGAAGGGCTGCTTTACCGCGCGGGGGTGCTGCGCAAGCTGGGGCGCGTGGACCACAGGGACGCCTTTCTTGACACCGACAGCCAGGAGCGGGCGCGGGGCATCACGATCTTTGCCAAGCAGGCCGTGCTGACGCTGCCCGCCGCGGACGGCGCCGACGAGACCGAGCTGACGCTGCTGGATACGCCCGGCCACGTGGACTTTTCCGCCGAGGCCGAGCGCGCTTTGCAGGTGTTGGATTACGCGGTGCTGGTCGTCTCCGGCACCGACGGCGTGCAGGCCCACACCGAGACATTGTGGAAGCTGCTGGCACGTTACCGCGTACCTACGTTTGTATTTGTCAACAAGATGGACCTGCCCGGCGCGGACGCCGCCGTGCGCCTGCGGGAGCTGCGCGGGCGGTTCGGGGACGGGTGCGTGGATTTTTCCGCCGCGCCCGACCCGGAGGCGCTGGCTCTGTGCAGCGAGCCGCTGATGAACGAGGTGCTTGAGACCGGCGCAGCAGCGGCGGAAACCGTGCAGACCGCTATTGCGCGGCGGCAGGTGTTCCCGGTGTTTTTCGGCGCGGCGCTGCGGCTGGACGGACTGGACGGGCTGCTGCGCGGCCTGCAGACGCTGACCCGCACCCCGCCCCGGTGGCCGGAATTCGGCGCGCGTGTGTTCAAAATCAGTGAGGATGCGGGCACGCGGCTGACCTGGCTGAAGGTCACGGGCGGCGTGCTGCATGTAAAAGATGTGCTGCCCGGCGGCGAGAAGGCCGACGCGCTGCGGCTGTACAACGGCGGCAAATTCCGGCTGGTCAGCGAGGCGCTGCCAGGCATGGTCGTGGCCGCAGCGGGGCCGGTCAGTACGCGGCCCGGGCAGGGGCTTGGCGCGGAATCCGACGCCGAGACGCCGCTTTTGGAGCCGGTGCTCAACTACCGCGTGGACTGTGACGCCGACCCCCATACCTTATTAAAGGCGCTGCAAACGCTGGAGGGCGAGGACCCGCAGCTGCACGTCAACTGGCGGGATGACCTGGGCGAGGTACACGTCCAGCTGATGGGCGAGGTGCAGCTGGAAATTTTGCAGACGATCTTGCAGGAGCGGTTCGGGCTGACCGTGGCGTTCAGCGAGGGCGGCATTTTGTATAAAGAGACGCTGACAAGGGCGGTGGAGGGCATCGGCCACTATGAGCCGCTGCGCCACTATGCCGAGGTACATCTGCTGCTGGAGCCGGGGGCGCGGGGCAGCGGTGTGCAGCTGGCGGCGGACTGCCCGCCCGACACGCTGGCCGAAAACTGGCAGCGGCTGATCTTAACGCATCTGGCCGAGCGCACCCACCCGGGCGTGCTGATCGGTGCGCCGCTGACCGATGTGAAGATCACGCTGGCGGCGGGCCGTGCCCACCAGAAGCATACCGAAGGCGGGGACTTCCGCCAGGCGACCTACCGCGCCGTGCGGCAGGGCCTGCGGATGGCCGAGGCGAAGGACGGCGTGCAGCTGTTGGAGCCGTGGTATGATTTTACGTTGGAGCTGCCCGCCGACGCGCTGGGCCGCGCCATGGCCGATGTGCAGAGGATGTGCGGCAGCTTTGAGGCACCGGAGACGTCAGGCGGCACGGTGCGGCTGACGGGCCGTCTGCCTGTGGCGACGGCGCGGGGCTATGCGCGGGAGGTCGCGGCCTACACCCACGGGCTGGGCCGCTGGGCTGTGCTGCCTGCCGGGTACGACGCCTGCCATAACGCCGACGAAATCGTCTCCGCCGCGGGGTATGACCCCGACGCGGATGTGGAAAACCCGGCGGATTCGGTGTTCTGCGCCCACGGGGCCGGGTATCTGGTCAAATGGGACGAGGTGCCCGCCCGGGCACATCTGTCCACCGGGCTGGAACGGCGGCTGAACGGCGAGACGGCGACAGAAGAAGCCGACGCTGAGGACGATGCCAACGCGCGCCGCCGCCGTGCCGACGCCTACCGCGGCACGCTGGAGCAGGACAAAGAACTGTTAGCGATTTTTGAACGAACCTACGGAAAAATACGCCGCCGCGGCGAGACTGGCGACGCGAAAAAGGCGGCCCGCGCGGCCCTGCACACGGCCCCCGCGGCGGCGTCCGTGCCCGCAAAGCCCGTGCCCGCCGGGCCGGATTACCTGCTGGTGGACGGCTACAACGTCATTTTTGCGTGGGATGATTTAAGGAAACTGGCCGACGGCAATCTGGACGCCGCGCGGCGCAGGCTGATGGATATTCTGTGCAACTACGCGGGCTACCGCCGCTGTGTGCCGATCCTGGTTTTTGACGCCTACAAGGTGCGCGGCGGCGCGCGGGAGGTGGAGCAGTACCACAATTTGTATGTTGTCTACACCCGCGAGGCCGAGACGGCGGATATGTACATTGAGCGCGCGACCCACGAGCTGGCGAAGGAGCACCGCACCCGCGTTGTCAGCAGTGACGGTGCGGAGCAGATCATCGTCATGGGGCACGGCGCACTGCGCGTGAGCGCCCGGGCGTTTGAGGAGGAAGTCAGGGCCGTGGAGAAGGAGATACGGGAGTTTTTGGGGGAATAAAACGAAGGGTAGGGGCGAGGCATGCCTCGACTGCAGCTTACCCATGAGATGGAGCTGATGGGAAAACTGCGGGCCGGGCATGCCCGGCCCCTACTTTTTGTGCAGCGGAAAACTTTCAGAAACCCTGCCGTGCTATACTGGCCTCAACGAAAGGGGGAAAACGCGATGCTTCCGATTTTGATCGTGGATGATGAGCCGCATATTGCCAGGCTCATTGAGATGACGCTGGAGCCGCTGGGGCAGCCGCTTGTGCTGGCCTGCGACGGCGAGCAGGCCGCCGACCTGCTGGAAAAGCAGCAGTTTGATCTGGTGCTGCTGGACGTCATGCTGCCGGGCGTGGACGGCTTTGCACTGATGGACTACATTGCGCCAACCGGCACGCCGGTCATCTTTCTGACGGCGAAAAACGCCGTGGCGGACCGGGTGCGCGGGTTGAAGCTGGGCGCGTATGACTACATCGTCAAGCCGTTTGCCCCGGCGGAGCTGCTGGCCCGGGTCGAGGGACTTCTGCGCCACACCGGGCGGCGGGCGGCGACGCTGCGGGTGTTCGATGCCGAGGTAGACCCGGACAACCGCACCGTGACCCAAAACGGGCGCGCGGTGGAGCTGACCCCGCGGGAGTTTACGCTGCTGTTGGTTCTGGTGCGGGCGCGGGGACAGGCGCTCTACCGTGATATTTTGTATGAGCGGGTCTGGGGCCCCGACGCGGAGCCGAACCCGCGGGCGCTGGATCTGCACATCCACCGGCTGCGCAAAAAGCTGGACTGGGCGGACAAGATCGTGACCGTGCCGAAGGTGGGGTATAAGCTGCTGGCAGAACGGTAGGGGCCGGGCATGCCCGGCCCGCGGGCTGCAAGACGGCAGACCGTGAATGGGTCATGGCGGAAGGCTGCCGGGCCGGACATGTCCGGCCCCTACATGGCGGTAAATCAAAATGAATCATACAACCGGGAAACCGCAGGAGGTGACTTTATGAAGCGTACATCCATGTACACGGCTGTCCTTGCACTCTCGCTGGCAATGGCGCTGGCGGGCGGCGGGCTGGCGTGCAGGACGTTCCGGGAACGGCTGGACGCGCTGGAGGAACAGGCGGTTTTGCAGCACCAGCGCAATGTCTGTGGGCTGGAGGACGCCTTTGCCGCCGAGTACGATGCCCGGAGCGGCGCGGGCTATCTGAGCAGCGGTGCCGACTCGGTCTGCGCCCGGGTAGGGCAGGCGTACACCCGCGGCCAGTGGCTGATCCTGGGCAGCAGCACTGCCGCGTTTGCGCTGATGCGGGAGGGCGACGTCGCCTACAGCGCCCTGCCGGAGAGCGTGGCCGCCGCCGATGCGCAGCAGGCCGCCGCGGCCACGGACGGCATCCTGCTGCGCGGGGAGACGCTGCTGCTGGGCGGGGTGCTGAACACGCCCTACTCCTACCCCGTGGCCGTCGTCACGGCGGCGGATGCGTCTGAGGCGTTCGCCGCGCGAAACCGGCTTTTGTACAGCTGGCTGGCCGTGCAGGCGGTCATCACGCTGGCGGCGCTGGTCGCGGCGTACCACTATGAGCGTCTACAGGAGCTGAACGCCCGCCAGAGCCGCTTTGTGGCCGACCTGACCCACGAGCTGAAAACGCCGCTGACCAGCCTGATCGGCTACGCCGACCTGCTGCGCGGCGGCACGCTGGATGCGGAACGACGGCGCACGGCGGCGGAGGCCCTCTACCATGAGTCCGCACGGCTGGAGAGCTTGAGCCAGCAGCTTTTGGCGCTGAACGGCTTGCAGGCGGACGGCGTGGTGCTGCGCCCCGTGCGGGTGGCCGCGGCCTTTGCCGATGCCGTGCGCAGTCTGCCGGATGTGGTGCTGGACTGCGACGCGCCCGCGGAGGCCGTTGTGCTGGCGGACCGGGTGCTGCTGGCGGACCTTGTGCGCAATCTGGCGCTGAATGCATGGCACGCCGGGCCGCAGGACGGCGCGGTCCACCTGCGCTGCACCGACGCGGGCGAATGCTGGCGGCTGACCGTGCAGGACACGGGCTGCGGTATCCCGGCGGAGGCGCTGCCTCACCTGACCGAGCCGTTCTACCGCGTGGATAAGGCCCGCGCTCGGGCCAACGGCGGCAGCGGCGTGGGGCTGGCGCTCTGCGCACAAATTGCAGAGGCATTCGGCACGCAGATGACCTTTGCAAGCCGTGTGGGCGAGGGCACGACAGTGACGATTTTATTGCAGAAGGAGGCAGAGCATGAAGAAGCAGCGCAGCAACAATAAATTTTTAAAAATTGCCGCGGTAAGCCTGGCTCTGCTGGCACTGCCGCCGCTGGCCGTGTACGGGCAGACGGTGCGCTACCGTGCGGCCCAGCCGCGGCCCGCCCTGCCCGGCGTGATGAGCGACGAGATACGCCTGGACCCCGTGGCCGGGGCACTCTACCGTTACGGCGTGCAGGGCGGCATCAATCGGGCGGACAGCTATTGGTCCGACAATGTCTTTACCGTACTGCGCGGCAAGCTGAAGCAGGCCGCCGCGCGGGGCCTTCTCAGCCGGGAGCAGCTTGACTACCTGCTGGACCGCGTGGCCGAGGGCGAGGCCCACGCCGGGCCGGTGCAGCCGGAAAACGGCAGCGTGCAGGTCCAGTGCTACGGGTGCAGCTACACGGGCAATATCCAGACTGTGAGCTTCCGGATGTACACGGTGAACGCCTACAAGGTGACGGAAAGCGGCGAGATGTACAGTATCGACGATGAGACGAGCATCGAGCTGATGTATCTGCCCGGTAACGGCGCGTTTTTGCAGGTCGGCGTCCTTGACAACCGACTGCCCGCGGCAGAGAGTACACCGGAGGAGCAGGTGCAGGCGTTTTTGACCCAGCTGGACACAACGCTGGACGGCAGCTGGGAGCAGACCACCACGGAGGACGGGCTGGAATATAAGCATTCCTCCGGTGTGCTGCGGGTCGTGCGCTATGCCCCGGACGAGGTCGATTTCGCTCTGTGTGTCACGCTGGACCCGGACGTCTACGGCGGCCTGGACACGCTGAGCAATGTGGTCATCGGCCCCGATGGGACGATCTACACGCCGGGCGGGGAATATGGAACTTTTTGAAAAGGAAGAAAAGCGCCCTGCACGGTAAAAAAGTGCAGGGCGCTTTGCGGTTTCAGTTGGCGCTGTTCAGGCGGTAGCCGACCTTGTAGACGGTCTGGATGTCGTTTTGCAGGCCGAGCTTGCGGCGCAGGCGGTTGATATGTACGTCCACGGTGCGGCTCTCGCCGATAAAGGCGTAGCCCCAGGCAGCCTCGAGCAGCTGGCTGCGGCTTAAAGCTGTGTCGCAGTGGGTCACGAGCACGGCCAGCAGGGCGAACTCCCGCGGGGTCAGCAGCAGCTCATGCCCGGCGCGGGATACGCGGTGGGCGGTAAGGTCAACGGCAAGGTCTTTATACAGAATATCCTGTTTGCGGTTTATGATGGGATTCATAGCGGGGCCTCCTTCCGGCAGGATGGGTTTTTGAAAGGGCGTATTGTCTATTATAACGACAAATGTTTCCGAGTTGTTACAAAATGCGGGAAAATTTGGACGGAATTTTGACATTTGTTTAAAAATAGACGAAAAAGTTGGCGGCTGGGGCGAACGGGCTGGACCCTTCCGGCCATCGCTGCGCTCGGCCACCTCCCCTAAAAGGGGAGGCTTAGCCGCCGGTTTTCCACATTTCAACAAACCCTGTCTATCGTGCTATTTTGTGGGTTTGCACGGGGTTTTCCACAGTTTCAACATGGTTTTCCACATTTCCACAGTGGAAAGATGTCAAAAACCTGTGCAAAATGTGGAGAAAGCCCGCCGAAGCCCGCCGCGGCGGGATTTTTTGCGGTTCGTTCAAAGTTGTTTCACACGCTGTTCATTTTTTGGGAGCATGCTATAATAGTTACAAAAGATAAGGAGGAGGCATTCCCTATGAAAGAGACGACACAGCCGCCGAAGGACCCCAAAAAGAAACTTTGGATCGGCTACGCGGTCATTCTGGCCATCGTCATTTTAAGCAATGTTTTCCTGTTCCCGGCTTTGATGCAGGCGAGCGTGAAAAGCGTGAACTACAGCACCTTCCTGCAAATGCTGGAGAGCAAGGAGCTGGCCACCGTCCAGATCGAAGATCAGCAGATCTACTTTGTGGACAAGAACGACAATTCCTACAAAACCAACGCCATTGCGCAGGACAACAACCTCGTCACCCGGCTGGAGGATGCGGGGGTGGAGTTCGGCACGGTTTATCAGTCGCCCACGATCTGGGATTCGCTGCTGAACCTGCTGATCTCGTTCCTGCCGATGATCATCCTGTTCTGGTTCGTCAACCGCTGGGCGTCCAAAAAGATGCAGGAGATGGGCGGTGCCGGCGGCAACGCCATGCTGTTCGGCGGCAAGTCCGGCGCGAAGCAGTACGTAGTGGACGATGAGACCGGCATCAAATTCAACGATGTAGCGGGCGAGGACGAGGCCAAGGAGAGCCTGCAGGAAATTGTAGACTTCCTGAACAACCCCAAAAAGTATGAGGAGATCGGCGCGAAGATGCCCAAGGGCGTGCTGCTCGTCGGCCCTCCGGGCACCGGCAAAACGCTGCTGGCCCGCGCCGTGGCCGGTGAGGCCGGTGTGCCGTTCTTCTCCATCGCCGGCAGTGAGTTTGTGGAGATGTTCGTCGGCATGGGCGCGTCCAAGGTGCGCGACCTGTTCAAGCAGGCGGGTGAAAAAGCGCCCTGCATCGTCTTTATTGATGAGATCGATACGATCGGCAAGAAGCGTGACGGCGGCTCCAACCTTGGCGGCAACGACGAGCGCGAGCAGACGCTGAACCAGCTGCTGACCGAGATGGACGGCTTTGACGCCACGAAGGGCGTCGTCATCCTGGCGGCGACGAACCGCCCGGAATCCCTGGACCCTGCGTTGACCCGCCCGGGCCGTTTTGACCGCCGCGTGCCCGTCGAGCTGCCCGATCTGAAGGGGCGCGAGAGCATCCTGCGCCTGCACGCTAAGAAAGTCAAGCTCGGCCCCGACTGTGACTTTGGTGTTGTGGCCCGCATGACGCCCGGTGCGTCCGGCGCCGAGCTGGCTAACATCGTGAACGAGGCCGCGCTCTGCGCTGTGCGCCATCGCCGCAAGGCCGTGACCCAGTTCGACCTGCAGGAGGCCGTGGACACGATCCTGGCCGGTGCGCAGAAGAAGAACAAGATTCTCAACAATAAGGAAAAGTGCATCGTCTCCTACCATGAGGTCGGCCACGCGCTGGTGGCGGCCTTGCAGACGAACAGCGCCCCCGTGCAGAAAATTACCATTGTGCCGCGCACGTCCGGTGCGCTGGGCTTCACCATGCAGGTGGAGGACGGCGACCACACGCTGATGACGAAAGAGGAGATCCTGAACAAGATCGCGACGCTGACCGGCGGACGTGCGGCGGAGGAGCTGATCTTCCACTCCATCACGACGGGCGCGTCGAACGATATTGAGCAGGCCACCAAGCTGGCCCGCGCACTGGTCACCCGCTACGGCATGACCGAGGATTTCGACATGGTCGCGCTGGAGACTGTGAACAACGCCTACCTGGGCGGCGACGCGAGCCTGGCCTGCAGCGAGCAGACGGCGGCTCAGGTCGATGCCAAGGTCGTGGAGATCGTGCAGGCCGAGCACAAGAAGGCCTACCAGATGTTGGCCGACAACAAGCGCAAGCTGGACGAAATTGCCCAGTATCTGTACGAAAAAGAGACGATCTCCGGCGAGGAGTTTATGCGCATTTTGAACGCACAGCCGCAGTTACCGGCGGGGCCTTCGGCAGATTCCACAAATCAGGCGCAATAAATTTGTGCGGTTGTTGCTGGTTTGCCCCTTGACGGAACCGCTGTGGGCTTGTATGATAAGAACACAAAACTTCCCAGTGAGAGGGGGAAAACGGAATGACCTTTGAAGAATTGCAGGATCTGCTGGCAGAGCAGTTCAGCTGCGACACGGGCGATTTGAGCCGCGGCACAGCGCTGGCTGACCTGGGCGCCGACCATGAGGATATGGTCGAGTTGGCCTGGGGGCTGGGCGAAGCCGTGGGCACCGAAATCGATGAAAGTGATTTGAGCGTTGATTTCACGATCGGCGAGCTTTGGCGCTTTGTTCATGACGCAGAAGAAAATGCTGACCTGTGACCTTTACACTTCCCGCAGCAAATGATAAGAGCCTGTCCTTATTGAAAAGGACAGGCTCTTTTGTTCATGTTTGCGTAAGGGTTTAACCGCGGGTGCCCACAACGCTGGAATCAGTGCTCCAGCCCTGCAGGTCGGTGGGGGTCAGGCTGGATTGCCAGCTTTCGTGCTGCTCCTCCCACTGGTCCCAGGCCGCCTGGCTGCGGATGGTGGTGCCGGTCTCAAAGGCATCATCCCATGGGTTGGCCGGGTCAGGGTCGGTGGGGGCCCAGCCACGCTTCTCGGTATCGGCGGGGTCGGTGTAGATGGTGCCGGGCTTGCCCATGGGGCCGGGGTTCTCGGCGTCGGCGTAGATCAGCACCGGCGTGCCCAGTGGGCAATTATCGTAGATCCACTTGACATCCACCACTTCCAGCCGGATGCAGCCCAGGCTGGCCGAGGTCCCCAGCAGGTTGTACTCATCGTACTCGATGTCGTCCTTGTGCTGGCTATAGTAGGGCACGCTGTGGAACAGGTAGGAGTCAAAAATACGTGTGGCGTACTGCCCGTAGCTGGGGCCCATCAGCAGCCGCCAATCGTAATCCACCGGCGTGGCATAGTAGCCCAGCGGGGCGTCCACGCCGCCGC
>ERZ780228.2098-NODE-2098-length-10604-cov-2.364300_pt1 | contig 10604 bp, 11 predicted proteins | sample MGYA00511015_ERZ780228 | MGnify/ENA primary metagenome ERZ780228 (study PRJEB29588, sample SAMEA2161897) | human gut metagenome | biome: human gut; feature: human-associated habitat; material: faeces | place: Denmark | collected 2008/2010 ...
TGAGAGCCGGATCCTCCAACATGATCGTTGTTGCGACGAAGCGGCGTCTGGTCGACAAGTATAGAAATCCATTAAAAAATGCCGGATATACTGTGTATGACTTGAATTTCGCGGAGCCGGAAAATTCGAATTGCTGCTATGACCCATTAAAATATACAAAAACCGAGGAGGACATCACAGATCTGGCATCTGCGATCGTGCTCGCAAATGCGAAAAAAAGCAACTCGAAAATGGACCCGTTCTGGGATGACAGCGCGATCTCGCTTCTCACTGCGGAGTGTGCAGCATTTCTGGCACTTGGTAGGGACTGCTTTGCCGATGTTGTCCGGTTTCAGAGCAGCATGGGTATCTATTCAGCAGGAAATGCAGGAATCACGACCAGCTTCGATAAGGTGATGGAAGAAGCGGCTGCCAGCCGGCCGGAGTATTGTATCGAAAAATACTGGAATACATTCCGGGAGAATCCGGATCGGACTGCCCGCTGCATTTATACATCATTAAACACTGCGATGGATAAAATGTTCACATCCAGGATCTGCAAAGTGATGAAGACAAGACCGGTTATCGATTTCCAGAATGTGGCGAACGAAAAGAGCGTGATCTTCGTGACGACAAGTCCGGTAAAAAAATCACTCCACGCTCTTGCCCAGATGTTCATCTCCCAGGCGGTGAAAGAGCTGTTTGAGATCGCGGAGAAAAAGCCATCCGGTACGTTGAAGAGGCCGGTCCATATTTCCTTCGACGATTTTGCCACCGGCGGGCGGTGTGCAAACTTTCCGGAGTATATCTCGATTTTCCGGGAAAAGGGAATGTCCTCGACGATCCTTCTCCAGTCGGAGGCGCAGCTTCACCAGATGTATGGGAGCGACGCGATCACGATCCTGGATAACTGCGACAGCTATGTATATCTCGGCGGAAACAATATCGATACCGCAAAGAGCATCAGTATTCGGCTGAATGTCCCGGTAAATGAAGTGCTGCACATGCCGGTCGGGCGGGAGATTGTTTTCCGCAGAGGTCAGCAGCCGGTCGTGACGGAACGGTACGATGTCTTTCAGGACGAGGACTACCGGCGGATCACGAGAGAGTACCAGGAGGAGGTACGGAAAAGTGAAGAGGTGATCGGGAGAATAGAAAATCGGTGCCAGAGTGTCAGACGGGCGAGGATGAACCGGCTGCTGAGCGAGGAGGGCGGCGAGGTGGAGATTAGGGAGGTGGAATAGGCGTATAAAAACAAAGATCATTACAGATGACTAGGTACGCCGCGCGGGATGCGGACCGCAGACTTTATATAAGGAGTAATCAAGCCTTTAAATCTTTTTCAATCGCCTCGTAAATCTGCACATAAGATTCCAATGCGTGACAAATGACCGCAATAGAGTGACGGTTGCTGTCGTTGCCGGCATGATTTGTCTTATTTCGTTCATCCTTTAACTGCATATGCAGACGGAGAAGGATATTGATCTTCCGGTAGGATTTCGGATTTTCTGCGATATAATATTTGCGAACCGGAAACGTATTATCTTTTGTATTGAGGACGGATATAACCGGATTAGAGTTATATGCCTCCAGTGCGAGATAATTGGTCCGCTCTTTCAGCGGTACAAATGGGACCTTCTTGGAAGGACGTTTCGTATATCCGACCGCCTGCACAATATAGTTTTCTGCAGATTCCCACCCTTTTTTAGGTGAATTCTTCTGGGTGATATAGCTCAGAAAATCGTCACTCAGAACTGGATCCTTTGATTTTGAATTAAAGATAGAAAAAGCAGTTACTGCTTTTTGACCATTTTTTTCTTCTTTCTGCTTCTCAGAAATTAAAAATCCATTTTTCAGAAATACAGCCGGCATTTTGCTCTCCACCAGAGTAAGAGCCTGCTGAATGAAGCCCTTTTCGGTACACCATCTGATCTCATCAATAACACGGCGGTCTTTGTTATTCAGAAGACTATGACCATAGCTGTCACGGATCAGATCCTGGAACATTGTGAGATAACCGACATTCTGGAGAGAATTATTCTGTTTTCCCAGTTTCGGAAGAGAATCAGAAAGATTCTTTAACCCAGTTTCGAATTTTGTAACATCGCAAAGCTGAATACCTTCCGCAATCGTCTGCATATTTGCTAAAACTTCCTGTTCATCGCTATTGCTGCTTTTAAGAGCAGTATCCGAATGGGATTTTTCCGGTGCGATCGCCTGCTTCAGCGATGCAGTTTGTCCGTAATAGATACATTCATGAATGCCGGATACGAAATTCATGATCTTAAAAATTTCAGAAGCAGAGGTAAAAACAGCGCGAGGTCTGGAGTATTCAATGCTATGAATATTTTTTTCCGGGATTGTGATGCCTTCCATCTGAAGCAGGGAGAGGATACTGTTCAGAGCTTCTTGATCAGTTCGGATACCACCGTGAGTGTCTACATGAATATCCATATTTGGGTAATGCTTTTTCAGAGAACGAATTTGCTTGACCACTTCGTTGATGAAAAGTACAGTCTTTTGCGTACGCTGCTCCTGGGTGTCAGATGACTTGGGAGAAGTATCTATATCCGTGTGAATTTCCTTATCAGACAATGAAGTGATCGAAGTTATACAATGGCGAAGAAATCAAAACAGACACAGGCGTGGCAGAGCTGGAAGAGCAGAGAGTGTCTGGCGGGAGCAAAAGCGGAACAGGCAGGGGATAGATGGACAAAAAATCCATCTGTCCCTTTTTTCGTCAGAAAGAAGAAACCTGTTTACTTTTCCCGAAATTCCTTTTATACTGGGTGAAGCGCATATATTAGCGGCTGTTCAGCGGGGCTGTGCAGTTCCTGCACGGACTGGAAAAAGAGTATGAGTAACGGAGGAGAAGAAGGATGCAAAAATGTAAAAAGGGGGCAGCGCTGCTTCTTGCGGCGTCCATGATGACATTTCTGCTTGCCGGATGCGGATCGAACCAGGTGACGACGGAGAATACAGGCAGCTCGGACTACAGACCTGATCGCGGGCTTCCGTATATCATTTCTCTTCTGGTCCTGGCGGTTTCTTCGAAGAAGTCGAGAGCACCGAAGGCGGAAGGAATCCCGTATGATAAGGGACAGAGATAAGATCAGGGAAAAATTTTTGTCTGGGGCAGTCCGGAATGGGAAACTGCCCCAGATGTTGTGAAAGTGTTATGCTGGAGATAAAGGAGAAGAATATATAAGATGGGAATCGTTGTAATCGGAGATGTTTTTATTGATATTAAGGGATATTCCTTATCCCCGTATATCCCGCAGGGAAGAAATGCCGGAACGGTCATTCAGATCCATGGCGGAGTAGCAAGAAATGTGGCGGAGAATATCGCAAACATCGAGTTAAAGCCGACGTTCATCAGCGCTGTGGACAACAACGCGATGGGTGATGATGTGATCGAGAAGCTGAAACGCCATAAAGTTGAGACAAAGTATATGAAAAAGGTCGAAAACGGCATGGGAACATGGCTTGCCGTTTTCGACCATGAAGGAGATGTTGTCGCCTCCATTTCCAAGAGACCGGATCATAAGCCGATCGAGCAGATCCTCGATGAGTATGGGGACGAGATCTTCAAGGACGCGGACAGCATCGCGATCGAGATCGACACGGATAAGGAGATCGTGAAAAAGACATTTGCGTATGCGGAAAAGTATGGGAAAGAGGTCTACGCACTCGTGTCCAACATGACGATCGCAGTCGAGAGACGGGACTTCCTGCGCAGAACAGCATGTTTTGTCTGCAACCAGCAGGAAGCCGGGATCCTTTTTTCCGAGGATTATGAACACATGACAGCGGCGGAGCTCGCAAAGGTCCTTCCGGAGCGCGTCCGCTCAGCGCAGATTGCCCGCATGGTTGTGACCATGGGCGGGGACGGCGCTCTCTATGTGGATAAAGACGGAAGTACCGGGATCTATCCGGCAAGAAAAGTGGATGTTGTCGATACGACCGGAGCCGGAGACGCGTTTTTCTCAGGTGTCTGCATCGGTCTGACTTACGGAAAGAGCCTGCAGGATTCCTGCAGGATCGGAACAAGACTTGCAGCGACCGTGATCTGTACTTCGGAGAATATCTGCCCGAGATTTATGCCGGAAGAATTTGGTCTTGTGCAGTAGGATAGTAGCGTACCCGGGATGAACCGGGTACATTCGTTTTATGAGGTGATCAGAAATGAAAAGTGTTATTATCGGAATTGCCGGAGGTTCCGGCTCCGGAAAGTCGACCTTTACGAACAGGATCAAACAGTATTTCGGGGACGATGTGGCAGTTATTTATCATGATAATTACTACCGCAGACAGGACGGGATTCCGTTTGAAGAGCGTGTGAAGGTCAACTATGACCATCCGGATTCGTTGGAGACGGATCTTCTGGTGGAGCATTTGAAGGAATTGAAGGACGGCAGAGCGATCGAATGTCCGGTCTATGATTACAGCCAGCACAACCGCTCAAACGAGATCATAAAGATCGAGCCGCGGCCGATCATCCTGGTGGAAGGGATCCTGCTCCTTGCGGATGAGCGCATCCGGGATCTTCTGGACATCAAGGTATATGTGGAGGCCGATGCGGATGAACGAATTTTAAGACGGATCGTCCGTGACGTGGAAGAGCGCGGCAGAGACTTGAGAGGCATTATCAGCCAGTACCTGACAACCGTAAAACCGATGCACTACATGTACGTTGAGCCGACGAGAGCTCTCGCGGATATCGTGATCAACAGCGGAAAGAACGATGTGGCGTTCGATCTCTTCGTCTCGAAGATCGGACAGCTGTTGGAGAGCACGGGAAAATAAAAATTTCATATGTAGGTATGCGAAAACCGCCTGTTGCCAGTAAAGTTGCTGGCAGCGGGCGGTTTTTTGTAGTGTACTTTCTTGCTAATATTGCGCGGGATATTAGCAAGAAAGTAGAGATTATGTGATAACTTATATGTCAGATAACATGGTACCATCTTCCCCTTCATTCGCCTCGTCCATCGTGACGACAGCCTGTGAAACATCATCAGCGTAGTGGAACCTGAGTACAGCCTGGGGCCAGTTTAGCTGGATGTGGGCGGTCTTATTCTGCTCGGTTCCGGCTTTTTCGATGAGTTCGATCAGCTCTTTTAAGACTTCGCGGGTCAGATAGCCGCCTCGCCAGTGGAAGGTGAAGGTCCTGTTTTTCTTCGCAGTCTGCAGGGCACGTTTGTAGACTTCCTCCTGCTTTGTGAAGGAGAGTTTTTTCTCCTTGTAGTAAAAATGATCGCCGTCGGTGCAGGCCGGAGCCGGGGCAATCAGCGGTTCATGGTCACGGAAGATGGCTTTATCATCGAGATTAAAGTAGTCATATCGGATCTCAGCACCGGTCTCGAAGCATTTTCCGAGGCTGTTGTCGAAGGTTGCATCGAGGTGATAATAAGTTTTTCCAATCTTTACGATATTCCAGGTATGGCGGTATTTGATGCCTTTTTCCGGATTATTCCCGCACAGGGCGATCATGCACCAGATTCCCAGAGCATCACAGAGGATCTTGACGGATTTGGCAATTCCCTCACAGACGCCGACGCCGTGTCCGAGGGGACCGATGATCTCGTGGGAGTACGGCTTTTTCAGCTTATCGTAATGAATGTTTTCACAGATGAAATCGTGGATATATTTTTCTTTCTCGATTTCGGAAAGCTTTGCAGCCGGACGGGCAAGTTTTTCTACCCGAGCATTCATCGCTTTCTGATGATCTTTGATCTTGCTCTTTTCGAAGAGATATTCCGGAATAAAGATCAGATTGGGAGAGTCTGCGTAATATTTATATTTGAAGCTTGCGGCCCAGAAGAGTTCCGGGTGGTCCAGGCGGAGTTCAAAGAAGATGTCGCTCAGCGCATGACCGTCGATCTTCGGGACCTGAAATGAGTCAGCGAGACTCAAAAGTCCCTGGTGCATGGCGCGGTAGACGGACTGGCGTTCCCGGTCCATGTGGTTATAGTAGTATGGTTCCATTGTATGTGTAGACCTTTCTTGGTTATCGTGATAAATGATCTAGATGTTGGGGTCAAAAGGTCTTTTGCCCCCTATGATACCGGATTGCTCCGTGCTTTGCACTCCCGCAATCCTCAAAAACATTCATAATCCGCTCATTTTTCTACGAAAAATGGCTACTTATTCATGTTTTTGGCGGGTCAAGAGTTCGAAAATCCTCTCGCAAGCAAGCTTGCATCAGATTTCCGACCTTTTGACCCTGGTATCTGATCAATTTAGGATAGCATATTTGGCCATGATTTACCAGTGCTTATACCAGCAATAAAAACATTGACTCTACAACTGTTGTAAGGTTTAAATGAAATTTTTTTCATTTACGTATTTACATCTTTCAAACTTGTGCTTATAATAACGATGCACTACATAAATACTGCTAATAAGACTGCGGAAATGGGAACCCGACCGCAGATCGTGGCAGAAAAAACAAAAAGAATCCGGTCTCACTGTCTGGCAGAATGATAACAGAAGAACCGGAACTTTACGTAAAGGAGAAAATGTATGAGTGAAGAAAACACATCCAACCGGGCACCCTATGAATTTTATGGAAAAATGCCGTTGAAGCAGGCAATCCCGTTAGGACTCCAGCACGTCCTTGCGATGTTCGTCGGCAACCTGACACCGCTTCTGATCATCTGCGGTGCGTGTGGGATCAGCGGAAGTGAAGAATTTGCACATCTGCAGGTCAGCCTTCTGCAGAATGCGATGTTTGTCGCAGGAGTTGTGACTCTGGTACAGCTCTATGCGATCGGACCGATCGGAGGAAAAGTCCCGATCATCATGGGAACAAGCTCCGGCTTCATCGGCGTATTTAAGAGTGTCGCAGATACAATGGGCGGCGGAGTTGTAACATACGGCGCGATCATGGGAGCGTCGATCATCGGAGGTCTCTTTGAGGGAGTTCTCGGTACTTTTATCAAGCCGCTGCGGAAATTTTTTCCATCGGTCGTAACCGGAACCGTTGTTTTATCGATCGGTCTGTCCCTGATTTCTGTCGGAGTGAATTCTTTTGGCGGCGGGAGCAGTGCAAAAGACTTTGGATCGGCGGAAAATCTGCTGCTGGCGCTGTTCGTACTGATCGTAATCCTCATGGTGAAACACTGGACGAAAGGTCTTGCGAGCAACTCTGCAATCCTGATCGGGATCATTGCCGGATATGCGGCAGCGGTTATTATGGGACTGCTCCTTCCGAATTCAGGGATTACCGCGGATGGAGCAGAATATACAAAAGCATGGGTGTTAAACTGGGATAAAGTTGCTCAGGCTGGATGGTTTGCCATTCCAAAATTTATGCCTGTAAAAATCATTTTTGATGCAAGAGCGATCGTCCCTGTACTTATCATGTTTATCGTAACTGCTGTAGAAACAGTCGGAGATATTTCTGGAGTTATCGAAGGTGGTATGGATCGTGAAGCTACAGATTCTGAGCTTTCTGGTGGTGTTGTTTGTGATGGTATCGGATCTACGATCGCAGCATTCTTTGGTGTTTTACCAAATACATCATTCAGCCAGAATGTTGGTCTTGTTACTATGACAAAGATCGTAAACCGTTTTGCACTTGCAACAGGAGCAATCTTCTTAATCCTGTGTGGATTATTTCCAAAACTTGCTGCATTGATCTCTATCATGCCACAGAGCGTATTAGGTGGAGCAGCTGTTATGATGTTCTCTTCTATCGTGATCAGTGGTATTCAGCTGATCACAAAAGAACCACTAACAATGAGAAATATTACTGTCGTATCTGTAGCTCTCGGACTTGGATATGGAATCGGTGCAAACAGCACAGTTCTTTCTGGACTACCTGAAGGAATTCAGTTGATCTTCGGAGGATCTGGTATTGTACCTGCGGCACTTGTTGCAATTATTTTAAATATTGCATTGCCAAAAGAAGATTAAATAAACTAATAAAAACAGCACTGCATTGGGAATTTTATTCCTGTACAGTGCTGTTTTTCTATATGCTTTCCTGTGTCTATTATCAGCTCATAACACCAATTTCATCCGGTACGATCACATCAGCTTCTGTGCATGCAAGGATATCTTCTACACTATATCCTTCTGCAAGTTCCCTTAACACGAGACCATCTTTTGTAACTTCAAAATAGCAGCGTTCTGTTACGATATCTGTTACACAATGAACTCCCGTCAAAGGAAGTGTACATTTCTTTAATATCTTAGACTTTCCACTCTTTTCACAATGGTCTGTTGCTACGATGATCTTCTTCACTCCGGCACACAGATCCATGGCACCACCCATTCCTGGCACCATCTTCCCTGGAATCGTCCAGTTAGCGATATTGCCTTCTTGGTCTACCTGAAGTGTACCAAGAACTGCTGCATCAATATGTCCGCCACGTATAAATGCAAAAGACATCTCATGATCATACACGCTTCCACCTTTGATCACAGATGCAGGCTGTCCGCCGGCATCAATAACATCAATATCTACTTTATCCCAGCTTGGGGTTGGTCCACTTCCGACGGTTCCGATCTCTGCTTCCAGCCACAGATCCACACCTTCTGGGAGATAATTTACACACATCAGCGGAACTCCGATACCAAGATTTACAAAATCTCCATCTTTAAAAAACTTTGCACATCGTGATGCGATCAGCTTTCTTCCTGTCAATCCTGCCATATCACTGACCTCCTTCCGCTTTTGCTTTGGCTCGCTGCCACATTGGACACATTGGTCGTTTCTCACCGGCTCTTTCATAGATCATATCGATCACAGGTGCTGGAACATCGATCTCTTCTGGTCCTAGTTCACCCACTTCCACGATCTCTTCCACCTCAACGATCACCGTATCAGCAGCCATAGCCATCGTACTGTTTGTTGCTCTGGAATTCATTCGGAATGAAATATTACCTGCAGTATCTGCTTTCGTTGCTTTGATCAAAGCAACATCTGCACGCAATGGTAATTCCAGAAGATATTCTTTGCCATCGATCGTTAGTTTTTGTTTACCTTCTTCTACTTCTGTACCAAGTCCTGTTGGTGTCAGACAGCCACCTAAGCCTGCTCCACCACAACGGATTCTTTCTGCAAAGGTTCCTTGCGGACTAAATTCTATCGCAAGTTCTCCTGCAAACATCTGATCCTTGGCGATCGGGTTCAACCCAATATGTGTTGTGATCAAACTCTTAACTCTGTGATCTTTGATCAGCTTTCCGACTCCCTGATCCGCCATTCCAGCAGATACAGCGATCGCATCAATGTCTTTGATTCCTTTTTCTAACATTCCATCAATGATCTCATCTGCTGCAAATTCTCCATGCCAGTCTCCAAACATGATCGTCTGTCCATCATGAATTCTTGAGAGCGCTTCCTCTCTTGTTACAACTTTTGACTTCAAAGGCGTGACCTCCCTTCTATGTTCATGGTTTGATCCTGGCTTTATTCTCCTTTGAATTCAGCCTTTCTCTTCTCCATAAAAGCTTTGACTCCTTCTATAAAATCAGAAGATGCCGCACATTCACGCTGTGTCGGAATCTCACATTCATCCAGGTATTTCTTATAATCAGCAAGCCCTGCCTGATAAATCTGTTTCTTGATATTCTTATAAGAAAGTAATGGTCCACTAGCAAATTTCTTAGCAAGTTTCATAACGGTATCATCTAATTCTTCCGCTGGAACTACATCATATACCATTCCGGCATCTTTTGCTTCCTGTGCTTTCATTGGTCTTCCTGTAACACACAGTTCCATTGCTTTCTGAATTCCAAGACTCTTAACAAACAGGTACGTTCCACCGGTATCTGGAACTAGTCCAAGATTCACAAATGCCATAATAAACTTCGCATTGTCTGCGCATACAACAAAGTCCCCTGAAAATGCAAGACTTACTCCTGCACCTGCTGCCGCTCCACTTACACTTGAGATCACAAGCTTACTCATACGCTTCAGACCATCGGTTACATTGCCAACTTTACTGATCAGAGAATCCATATTCACTTCTCCACCTTGTTGGATCAGGTTATAGAAGTATCCAATGTCTCCTCCTGCTGAAAATGCCTTTGGCATTCCTTTTAAAACAACAACTTTTACATTCGGGTCATTCTCACAAGTATCTACTACGTACATCAACTCGTCTGCCATCAATTGCATTAAGATTCTTCATATAGTTCATTGTGATGATACCAACTCCATCTTCTACAACGAACTGCAATTTCTCTAGCTTCATAGGCATATCCTCCTTTAAGTTGTTTTGATAACTATATTGTATCATTTTTTGTACAATTTGTGAAGTTTTTCGACAAAATTAAGGGGTTGACGAATCTCATTTTCTATAGTATCTTATAGCCATAAGGTCATATAACTGACGGAGCACGTGGAATTAACCACATGGAAGTATGATCATTAATCGCCGACCGTCTGGGCAATCTGTCTGGACGTGCGGCGTTTTTTTATTCTATTTTTGCAACGCTTCATCGTTCAGATATTGATCCTGTTAACTTTTTACGTACTTGTTCTAAGTACGTATCATCCATAAGGAGGAATACTATGACAGTTGGTCATGTCCATTCCATCGAATCGATGGGTCTGGTTGATGGACCAGGGATACGAACCGTTATCTTTTTACAAGGATGTGCTCTAAGATGTC
>ERZ780228.2112-NODE-2112-length-10571-cov-2.243724_pt1 | contig 10571 bp, 5 predicted proteins | sample MGYA00511015_ERZ780228 | MGnify/ENA primary metagenome ERZ780228 (study PRJEB29588, sample SAMEA2161897) | human gut metagenome | biome: human gut; feature: human-associated habitat; material: faeces | place: Denmark | collected 2008/2010 ...
GTGGACGGTATTGCTGAATCACCCGTGCCGGAACTTAAATCGGAAGTACCGGATTCGGGTTCTGCGGCTGCGGGATCTGCAGTCTGTTCACGATGTACAGCCGGGATCGTAAGTCCGCTGACATTAATATTCCGGTTCACCTTCGCGTCATACGTCTGCGCTTTCAGGATATCCCTGAAATCCACACCGGTGGCCTCGGACATGGTGTCGAAAACCTGCTGCATGACAGCAGCTGTATTTCCGGAGATCTCGCTGACTCCGCTGCCGTTTGTACCGTTTGCACCTCCGGTTCCGTAGATATTGACTTTGTCGATAGAAGACAATGGCTTCGCGATCTCTGCGGCCATCTGCGGCATAATGCCTACTAACATCTCGACGATAGCAGCGTTATTGTACTTCGCGTAAGCTTCCGCTTTTTTCTCCATACCTTCCGCCTCAGCGACGGCCTTTGCCTGGATCGCAGCCGCCTCCGCCTCTCCGCGGGCACGGATTCCGGCGGCTTCCTGCTCCGCCTGATATCTTGTGGCATCTGCCTTTGTACGCATGGCTTCCGCTTCTTTTTCTAACTCATATTTTCTGGCTTCCGCTTCACGCTGGCGTTTTGCAAGCATCGCCGCCGCCTCCTGCTCGACCTTGTAGCGCTCCGCATCTGCTTTCTTGTTGACTTCTGCGTCTAATTGCTGCTGTTGTACGGCAACTTCCTGCTTCCGAAGCTCTGCTTCGCGCTCCGCCTTTGCGATCTGGGCATTCACGGTAGCTGTCTGGATCGTTTTTTCCTGTTCCTGCTTCTGGATCTCATAAGCAGCGTCCGCCTCCGCTTTTTTCGTGTCGGAGTGCTTCTGAAGCTCCGACTTACGGATCTCCAGCACATTATTTTTCTCCGCGATCTCTGTCTCCGCAAGTACGCGGGCATCGTTGGCAGATTTGTTCGCTTCTGCCTGGGCGATAGCGATATCGCGGTCTGCCTGGGCTTTTGCGATCGCGGCATCTTTCTTGATCTTTGAGGTATTGTCGGCACCAAGATCCCGGATCAATCCATTATCGTCAGTGACATTCTGGATATTACAGGACAGGATCTCGATTCCCAGCTTATCCATGTCCTTGGATGCCTTTAGCATAACCTGATCAGAGAAAGAATCACGGTCGGTGTTGATCTCCTTTAAGGAGAGAGTACCGATGATCTCACGCATGTTTCCCTGAAGGGAATCCTGGAGATCCATGGTGATATCCTCGGGCTTCTTATTTAAGAAGTTTTTTGCTGCCAGACGGATCCCTTCCTGAGATGGGGTGATCCGTACCTTGGCAACCGCATCGACATTGACATTGATAAAGTCGTTTGTCGGAACGGACTGTTCCGTCTTGATATCGACGGTCATCTGTCCGAGATACAAACGGTCCATCCGTTCAAAGAACGGGATCCGTATTCCGGAACGTCCGATGAGGATCTTTGCGTCATGCTTAAGACCGGAAATAATATAAGCCTGATCCGGCGGAGCTTTCACGTATCCACATGCGATAAGGACAAGGATCAGAATCAGAATGACTGCAATGGTGATAGGGATGATCAGATGATTCAAATTCATAGAAACTCCTTTCTGGACCTTGACTTTTGTTGCGAAATTCTCGTGTGTAACAGAACCGTTTGAGGAATTCCCTGTTACATATAAAGTAATCTGGCAGGATTTTATCTGACTGTATTTTCTTTTTTGAATAAATTGGACATAATTATAAGATTGACACCAGATTGGAGATTGAATGTATAATAAGAATTTATCTGAGTTAATGGATAAAATTAATTATCAGTTTAAAGATATTAATCTTTTAAAAAATGCACTTACTCACAGCTCTTATGCTAATGAGAAGACGATTAAGAAGTATAAGGATAATGAAAGACTTGAGTTCCTTGGTGATGCAGTTCTGGAACTTACATCAAGCGATTACATTTATAAGAATTACAGCAATATGAATGAGGGCCAGATGACAAGACTTCGTGCAAGTATTGTATGTGAACCTAGAGCTATTGGAATTGATAATTTCATAATGTTAGGTAAAGGTGAGGAATTAACAGGCGGAAGAAAGAGAGATTCTATAGTATCAGATGCCTGTGAAGCGGTAATAGGAGCAATATATCTGGATGGTGGTTTTGCTAATGCAAAAGAATTCGTTAAATCATTTATTCTTAATGATTTGGAAAGCAAGCAACTCTTTTATGATAGCAAAACTATTTTACAGGAAGTCGTACAGGCGGCACATAAGGAAGTTGTATACGAGATTATAGGAGAATCAGGACCAGAGCACGATAAAGACTTTATTGCAAGTGCGAAGGTCGATGGAATGTTCCACGTTACAGCCAAGGGTCATACCAAGAAGCACGCTGAACAGCACGCGGCATATGAGGCACTTGTGGAATTAAAGAAGCAGGGATATGAATTTCCTATAAGAAAATAGCAAAGGAATTGTATATATGTATTTAAAGAGTATAGAGGTTCAGGGCTTTAAGTCATTTGCCAATAAGATAGTATTTGACTTTCATAACGGAATTACAGGCATTGTAGGTCCTAATGGCTCTGGGAAAAGTAATGTCGCCGATGCTGTAAGATGGGTTCTTGGTGAACAAAGTGCGAAGCAGCTTCGTGGGGCGAAAATGGAAGATGTCATATTTGCAGGAACCCAGAACCGTAAACCTGTTGGTTTTGCGTATGTTGCAATAACACTTGATAATAGTGACCACGCACTTCCTGTTGAATATGATGAAGTTACGGTATCAAGAAGAGTATACCGTTCAGGGGAAAGTGAATACAAGATTAATGGACATACCTGCCGATTAAAAGATGTAACAGAGATGTTCTATGATACAGGTATCGGTAAAGAAGGTTATTCAATTATCGGACAGGGACAGATTGATAAAATCCTTAGTGGTAAACCTGAGGAACGCAGGGAGCTTTTTGATGAGGCGGCAGGTATTGTTAAGTTTAAACGCCGTAAAGCTGCGGCTATCAAGAAGCTTGACAATGAAAGAAATAATCTTGTCCGTGTTAATGATATTTTATCAGAACTTGAAAAGCAGGTTGGCCCATTACAGGTACAGTCTGAGAAAGCAAAGGAATATCTTAATTTAAAGTCAGATTTGAAAAAATATGATGTCAACGCATTTTTATTAGAAACTGACCGTATAAGAAAAGAAATTGCTGAGCTTGATAATAAAATAGAGATTGCTGATAATGATCTGGCTGGCTCAAGAAATGAATATGATGCTACTAAGGCAGAATATGAAGCGGCTGAGAACCAGCTTAATGAGCTTAATCTTACAATTGAGCAGACTAATCAGGTATCTTCTGCATTAGAGCTTGATAACCAGAAGTTCAAGGGTGAGATTAATCTGTTTGAGGAACAGGTTAAGACATTTAACGCCAACAAGCAGCTTCATTCTGAGAGAATTAATGACATTGAGAAGGATAAGACTGCCAAGACAGCTTCGATTAATGAATTAAAGAAGCAGGCAGAGGCGATTAATACAGAGATTAATGAATATAACACAAAGCTTAATGCCATTAATGAGGAAGCTGAGGCTGTAAAGGCTGAGATAGACGGAATATCAGGACAGATAGAGAACCGTCAGACACTTATATATGATAATCTGACAGAACAGTCATCTATCAAAGCAGAGAACCAGAAGTTCATTACAATGCTTGAACAGCTTGAAATCCGTAAATCGCAGTTAAACAGCAGGATAATAACTGGAAAAAGTGATGAAACAGCACAAAGATAGCTTCTATTACTTCACAGTCAAAAGAATGTGATGTTAATATAAGCAGTATTAATGCTTCAATTGCACAAGCCAATGCCAATGTAACATCTATTAAGGGGGTAATAACGGAGAAGACACAGGAACTTGATAAACTTACCCAGAATTATCATAGAAGCAAGTCAAGACTTGAATCTTTAGTTAATATAACTGAACGATATGACGGATATGGCAACAGTATCCGTAAGATAATGGAATTAAAGGACAGTAACCCTGGTATTCTTGGTGTTATCGCAGATATTATTAAAGTAGAGAAGCAGTATGAAACTGCTATTGAAACTGCACTTGGTGGAACAATCCAGAACATAGTTACTGATAAAGAGAATACTGCTAAGGAGCTTATTAATTACCTTAAAGTAAATAAGCTTGGCCGTGCAACATTTTTACCACTCAATGCTATTCATTCAAGAAATACATTAGAGAATGATAATTGTATTAATGAAAAGGGTGTTGTAGGAGTTGCGAGCAATCTTGTAAGAGTGTCTTTTGAATATGAAGGACTTGCCAAGTATCTGCTTGGCCGTATTCTTGTAGTTGATAATATAGAAAATGCTCTGGTAATTGCAAGAAAGTATAAATATTCATTAAGAATTGTAACACTTGAAGGTGAGCAGCTTAATCCAGGCGGTTCAATGACTGGTGGTGCTTTTAAGAATTCAAGCAACCTTCTTGGACGAAGAAGAGAGATTGAAGAGCTTAAGACAGAGGTTTCAAGCATAAGCAAGACAATAACAGAAACCAAAGCTTCTATATCGGAGCTTAGAAGTGAAGTCGGTAAGAACAGGGATAATCTTGACCAGTTAAATAAACAGCAAAGAGAGATACATATTAAGAAGAATACTTTAGATGTAACTCTTAAGCAGGCTGATAACAAGTTAAAAGAGATAATTGATGGATATTCAAATGCAGTAAATGAACAGGCAGGCATAGATGCTGAAATATCAAAAGTCAACAGCAATAAACAGCAGGTAAGCGGAAGTCTTAATGTGCTTGACAGCGAGAATGAGGCTTCAAGAAAAGAGATTGAGAACCTTAATAAGCTGCTTGAAGAAAAGAAAGCGAATGAGGCGGCAGTATCACTTAAGCTTGAGAATTTAAAGATATCACATTCATCAGTTGAACAGAAAGCTGCATTTATTAATGAAAATATTCAAAGACTTTCTGATGAGATTAATAGTCTTGATAATGAAAAAGAGAGTATTAACGATAAGATAAATCAGACAGCAGAATTAATAAAGACTAAACAGCAGGAAATAACTGATGTTAAGGATAATATTGAAAAGACAGTTAAAGAGCTTGAAGCTAATAACGAGAAGCTGGCTAAGCTTAAAGCTGACAAAGAAAAGGTTACTGCAAGCCATAAGGAGTTCTTTAAGAAAAGAGAAACCCTTAATGAGCAGATTATCCTTCTTGAAAAAGAAAGTATGCGTCTTCATAACCAGCACGATAAGCTTGATGAATCTAATGATTCGCTTGTTGATTATATGTGGAATGAGTATGAGCTTACATACAGCTATGCATTGGAATTAAAGAGTGATGAATTAACTAATCTTAATGACTTAAGAAAGCAGATTAATATACTTAAAGCTTCTATTAAGAAGCTTGGTGATGTAAATGTTAATGCTATTGAAGAATATAAAGAAGTCAGTGGGCGTTATACTTTCTTAAAGACACAGCACGATGATATGATTGAGGCTGAACAGTCACTTATGAAGGTTATAACTGAACTTGATAATGGAATGAGAACACAGTTTACTGCCAAATTTGAAGAGATAAAAGTAGAATTTGATAAGGTATTCAAGGAATTATTCGGCGGCGGACGTGGTACAATTGAACTTGTGGAAGATGAAGATATACTTGAAGCAGGAATTATAATTGTATCCCAGCCACCAGGAAAGAAGCTTCAGAATATGATGCAGTTATCAGGTGGAGAAAAGGCTCTCACAGCAATAGCGTTATTATTTGCCATACAGAACTTAAAGCCATCACCATTCTGTCTTCTTGATGAAATTGAAGCTGCACTTGATGATTCTAATGTTGGAAGATATGCTAATTATCTTCATAAGCTTACAAAGCATACACAGTTTATTGTAATTACCCACAGACGTGGAACTATGGCTGCGGCAGACAGATTATATGGTATTACTATGCAGGAGAAGGGTGTATCAACTCTTGTTTCTGTAGACCTTATTGCCAATGATCTGAATGAGCCTAAAGAAAGGAAGAGTTAATATGGGACTTTTTAGTAAACTTAAAGAAGGTCTTACAAAGACCAGAGATAATATCGTATCGGGCATTGATAATATATTTAATGGCTTTTCTTCAATTGATGATGATTTCTACGAAGAACTTGAAGAAACTCTTATTATGGGAGATATTGGTGTCAGGGCAACTGATGAGATTATTGAAGACCTTAAGGCTAAGGTTAAAGAGAATAAAATAAAAGACCCTAAAGATTGCAAGCAGTTATTGATTGATACAATCAAAGAGAAGATGAACCTTGGACCCAATGCATATGAATTTGAGAATACTAAGTCAATTGTTATGCTTATTGGTGTTAATGGTGTTGGAAAGACTACCTCTGTAGGAAAGCTTGCAGGCCATTTAAAAGAGCAGAACAAAAAGGTTGTCCTTGCTGCGGCTGATACATTCAGGGCTGCTGCCATTGAACAGCTTACAGAATGGGCTAACAGGGTAGGTGCAGATATAATTGCACAGAATGAGGGCTCTGACCCAGCGGCTGTAATATATGATTCTATAGCAGCGGCAAAAGCAAGGCACGCAGATGTTCTTTTATGTGATACAGCCGGAAGGCTTCAGAATAAGAAAAATCTTATGGAAGAATTACGCAAGATTGACAGAGTTATTGAAAGAGAGTATGCTGATGCGTATAGGGAAAATCTTATAGTCCTTGATGCGACAACTGGTCAGAACGCACTTTCACAGTTACGCGAATTCAATGATGTAACTAATATAACAGGAATTATTCTTACTAAGATGGACGGAACAGCTAAGGGTGGTATCGCCGTTGCTATTCAGGCAGAATTTGGAATACCTGTTAAGTACATTGGTGTAGGTGAGCAGGTTAAGGATTTACAAAAATTTGACTCAGATACATTTGTCAACGCATTATTTGATACATCAGATAATGAAGAAGATGATGATTAATGTAATATTTTAATTCAATTAATGATATTTTATATTGATAATTAGATTAATGGTGTATATTATTGTTAATAATTGATTTAATAATATAAAGTAACCTAAAGGAGAGTAGATTTACAATGGAAGAATTAACTTTAAAGAAATTTGAAGAAGCTGCTGAGAAAGTAAAGGAAGCTACATTACCAACTAACCTTATATTCAGCGAATATTTCAGCAACCAGACAGGCAATAAAGTATATCTTAAGCCTGAGAATATGCAGTATACAGGTGCTTACAAGGTAAGAGGTGCATATTACAAGATAAGCACAATGTCAGAAGAGGCAAGAAAGAAAGGCCTTATAACAGCATCTGCTGGTAACCACGCACAGGGTGTTGCATTTGCGGCAAAAAAGTATGGCGTAAAGGCTACTGTTGTTATGCCAACAACAACACCACTTATAAAGGTTAACAGAACTAAGGGTTATGGTGCTGAAGTTGTACTTTACGGAGATGTATATGATGAAGCCTGTGAATATGCTCTTAAGTTAGCAGAAGAAAAGGGACTTACATTTGTTCATCCATTTGATGACCTTGATGTTGCTACAGGACAGGGCTCAATTGCTATGGAGATTATTAAAGAACTCCCAACAGTTGATTATATCCTCGTTCCAGTTGGCGGCGGCGGACTTGCAACAGGTGTATCTACACTTGCCAAGCTTCTTAATCCTAATATTAAAGTAATCGGTGTTGAACCAGCCGGTGCTAATTGTCTGCAGGCTTCTTTAAAGAATGGAAAGGTTACAACACTTCCAACTGTCAGCACAATAGCTGATGGTACAGCAGTTAAGACACCAGGTACAAAGGTATTCCCATATCTTCAGAAGAATCTTGATGATATAATAACAGTTCCTGATGAAGACTTAATTGTGTCTTTCCTTGATATGGTTGAAAATCATAAAATGATAGTAGAGAACTCAGGTCTTCTTACAGTTGCAGCACTTAAACAGCTTAAGGTTAAGGATAAGAAGGTTGTTTCAATTCTTTCAGGTGGTAATATGGACGTAATAACAATGTCATCTGTTGTTCAGCAGGGTCTTGTTCAGAGAAGCAGAATATTTACTGTATCTGTACTTCTTCCAGATAAGCCGGGTGAACTTGTAAGAGTTGCACAGATAATTGCCAACGCTAATGGTAATGTAATCAAGCTTGATCATAACCAGTTTGTAAGCATTAACAGAAAGGCTACAGTTGAATTGAGAATAACTATTGAAGCTTTCGGACATGAACATAAAGACCAGATTGTATCTGAGCTTGAAAAGAACGGTTTAAGACCACGTCTTGTTAAGGTTAATATCTAATTTATCAAAGTGACACTGATATGTTACGCTGATACATAAAAGTTTTGTTTTAACAGGCTTACATAAAATGTATATAATATACAAGTATAGATGTGAAATCAGTTTTGTGGCTGGTTTCACATTTTTTACACACAATTTACATATTTAAACCACTATTTGCCATTATGATAATCGCATAAACAACAAAGGAGATGACTCATATGGTAAAGAATAAATTATTATATGCAACAATAGCAGCTATGTTAATGGGGGCTGTATTTACAGGCTGTTCTAATACTGATAATAACAATACAACAACAGAGAGCCAGAGCATTGTGTCACTCGAGAAACTTGCCTCAAGTGCGGATTCAGATTTATCAATCGAATTAGATGATGAAGATAAGGTATCATCATGGGATGATTCAACAGCTTCACATATTACACTTGGAAGCCAGATTAGTTCTGATAGTTCATCGGTTGAAATATCAGGTTCAACAGTTACAATCACTAAAGCAGGAACATATGTTATATCAGGAAATGTAACAGAAGGAAATATAATCGTTAATACGACAGATAAGGGAACTGTAAGATTAATTCTTAATAATGCTTCTATAAGCAATACAACAACAGCACCAATTAAGGTGTTAGATGCCAAGAAAGTTATACTTACACTTGCCGATAACACAACTAATACAATTACAGACAGCAGTCGTTTATCTACAGAAGAAGATTATTCAGCCGCTATATATTCTAAAGAGGATTTAATAATCAATGGAAATGGTACATTAAATGTCAATGCTGGATACCGCAATGGTATTAAGAGTACAGATGACTGCATTATCGTATCTGGTACATTAAACATAACAAGTACTGAGGATGGTATAATTGGTAAAGACCTATGCGGAATTGTAGCGGGTGATATTAATATTAATGCAGGTTCAGACGGGATTAAGTCAACTTATGATACAGACACTACTAAAGGAAATGTTATCATTGAAGGTGGTAATATAACTATTAAGGCTTCTAATGATGGCATACAGGCTGAAAATATACTTGTTATTAATGATGGTACTATTAATATAAAGACTAATAATGGTGCGGCTGATACAACACAGACACATATAGATAATATGGATATGGGCCGCGGTGGTTTTGGCTTTAATAACAATAAGACAACAACTACCACAGATGATACATCTGAGAGCAGAAAAGGTATTAAAGCTGGCAATATGCTTATAATCAATGATGGAGACATAACAATAGACTCTGATGATGACTCTGTACATTGCAATTCAGTAATATATATATATGGTGGTACTATAAATGCAGCTACAGGTGATGACGGAGTACATGCAGATGACTTGCTTACTGTCAATGGTGGAACAATAAATATAACACAGTGCTATGAAGGGCTTGAAGCTGATGACATAGTTATTAATGATGGAGATATAAGCGTTGTTTCAAGTGATGATGGCATTAATTCATCTGACGGAAGTATAACAATTAATGGCGGTAATCTTTTGATAAATGCAAGCGGTGACGGACTTGATGCCAATGGCTCCATTATAATAAATGGTGGATATATCGTTGTACTTGGTCCAACCTCGGACGGCGATACAGCAATTGACTATGATGACAGTTGTACAATTAATGGTGGAACAGTTATGGCATTTGGCTCAAGCGGAATGCTTGAAATTCCAAAAGGTGCAAGTAATGGAGCCTGTATAGTTACTGCATTTACATCTGTAAGCGGAGGCAGCAAGTATACATTAAGCGATTCAAATGGCAATGAAATATTATCATATACACCATCAAAGGCTTATGCCGCAGCAATTGTATATTCAGATAAGATAACAACAGGTAACACTTATAACATTACAGCAGGAAGCACTACATTATCAATTGAAGTTACATCTGATGTCACAAGCAATGTTTCAAGCGGTCTTGGCAAAGCTGGTGGAATGAATATGCCTGGCAATGGCGGCTCAGGTATGCCTAATAACGGTTCATCAGATAATGGTATGAATGGTAATTCTAACGGCTCAATGCCAGATATGTCAGGCAATGGAGCACCTGATATGAATGGAAACAGCTCTGGTGATATGCCATCAATGGGCGGCAATTCATCTAACAATGGTGGTAATATGCCTAATATGAATAATGGCAGCTCTAATGGCAGTGCACCACAGATGAATAACAGAATGTAATAACCAGATAAATATTAAAAGCTGTTTTAACACGAATAACCAGTGTGTTTTATGGTTTAAAAAATAAATAAAAAATAT
>ERZ780228.2113-NODE-2113-length-10564-cov-19.746503_pt1 | contig 10564 bp, 10 predicted proteins | sample MGYA00511015_ERZ780228 | MGnify/ENA primary metagenome ERZ780228 (study PRJEB29588, sample SAMEA2161897) | human gut metagenome | biome: human gut; feature: human-associated habitat; material: faeces | place: Denmark | collected 2008/2010 ...
AAATGACGTTGGAACGTGTACACTCCACTACCAAGAAATCGAAAAAGGCAGTAGAAACCACCGAAGAAACAAGAAAAACCGAACTGGAACTGTTCCTCAAGCAGAATGTATGCATCAACAAAAACGAATACATCCAATTGAGCGGACTGACCAGACATGCCGCCATAGACGAGCTGAACAAATTCATCCTGCAAGGGTTCCTGCGCCGCCGTGGGATGGGAAGGTCAACGGTCTATGTGCGACAAGAAAAAGACACAGCAAACGAAATTTAGGGGGGCAAACACAGAGACACAAAGACATAGAAATTAATGCTTTATCTCTTTGAAAAAAATCTCTGTGCCTCTGTATTTTCGTGTTCATCCCCCCAATAATAACAACAAACAATGGAAAAATCAACAGAAATCAAACCCTCCACGCAGTGGTTCGTCTTCTTCAAAGACCAACTGCTGCTGAAAAAAGGATATACAGACAAAGGAGAAATAAAATACAGCGTACCCGTCAGTATAGAGCCTCCTCTGACACCGGAAGCCGGAAGTAATATACACGAAGTGTTCCCCCCCAACGGCAAGCAAGTACGTGCATTCGCTTTGGAACAGCCCGTGGCCGAAACCGACGAATGGGTCATGATAGGCCTGCGCGCATCGTACGACTACATCTCGCCGGACGAGTACCGTTCTGCAGGAAAGGCCTTCCAGATACTCTATTGGGACGAGCACAGCCACTTCTGCCCCGTGTGTGGTACCGCCATGGAGCACCAGACCCCCATCATGAAGAAGTGTCCCAACTGCGGCAATGAGATGTACCCTCCCGTTTCCACCGCCATCATCGTACTGATACGCAAAGGAGACGAAATCCTGCTGGTGCATGCCCGGAACTTCCGAGGAACCTTCTACGGACTGGTGGCAGGCTTCCTCGAAGCCGGCGAGACACTGGAAGAATGTGTGGAACGGGAAGTTTTTGAAGAAACGGGGCTGAAGGTAAAGAACATCACCTACTTCAGCAACCAGCCCTGGCCCTACCCCAGCGGATTGATGGTGGGTTTCATTGCCGACTACGAAAGCGGGGAGATAAAACTGCAGGAAGATGAGCTAACCGCTGCCGCCTTCTATTCCAAAGACAACCTGCCCGAAATTCCACGAAAGCTGAGTATCGCAAGAAGGCTGATAGACTGGTGGATGGAGAACAATTAAAAATTAAAGAATTAAAAAGAGGGGGGGGAAGAAATTTTAAAAAGCAGATTGCGGAAAACACACACTCACAAACGAACAACTACGAATGAAACGACTCTCATTCACATCAACCAATCGGTGTGTAACCGCAATCTGCCTATACTTAACTTCCCTGCAAACGTTTTGTTCATCAACCATCGGGTTTAAGTCTTTATTTAAGTTTTCTTTCAACACAGAAGCAAAAGGAAGAGGCGCAGCCCTCACGGGTTACGCCTCTCCGAACACTATATACACATTTTTTCCTCTTTCCTATCAAATGCCGAGTGACTTGCGCACTGCCTCCACTTTCTTCTCAGCTTCGGCATCGGCGCTGGTATAGCATTTCGGACAACCCATCTCGCCCTTCACCTCGATATAGAACTTAATCTTCGGTTCCGTACCGGAAGGACGGACAGAAATCTTCGTGCCGTCTACAGTGAAATATTGAAGTACATTGGAAGTCTCGGGCATATCCAGCTTGCTTACGTTGCCCTGGGCATCAGTAAGTTCCAGCGTCTTGTAATCCTTAATCAGACTGACAGCCGAACCGCCGATTTCCTTCAGAGGATTGGCACGGAAGTTATCCATCATCGCCTTGATTTCCTCGGCACCGCTCTTACCCGGTTTCACCACATTCACGGTGGTTTCCTTAGAGAATCCATATTCTACATAGATTTCCATCAATACGTCATAGAGTGTCTTGCCCTGGTCTTTGGCCCAAGCACAGATTTCGGCCAGCAAAGAGCAGGCAGAAACCGCGTCTTTATCACGGACAAAGTCTTCGGCCAGGAAGCCATAGCTTTCTTCACCACCACCGATATACTGCTGCTTACCTTCACTCAGACGGATTTCGCGGGCAATCCACTTGAAGCCGGTGTAGCAGTCGCGCATTTCAATCTTGTTCTTGTCTGCCACAGCCTTGATGAGTTCGGTGGTCACGATGGTCTTCACGATGAAGTCGTTCGGCTGCATCTTACCCATTGCAATACGGTTCTTGATGATGTAGTACAAGAAGATGAGACAAGTCTGGTTACCATTGATAAGCACCCACTCGCCCTTATCGTCCTTGCAGGCCATACCGACACGGTCGGCATCCGGGTCACTTGCCATTACGATGTCAGCGTCAATCTTCTTAGCCAGCGCAATGGCCATGGAAAGGGCTTCGGCATTTTCGGGATTCGGAGAAACCACTGTCGGGAAATTGCCGTCCTTCACCATCTGTTCGGGCACGCAGTTGATATTCTCAAATCCCCACTCCTTCAATGAGTCCGGAATAAGCACGCGGCCTGCGCCATGAAGCGGAGTATACACAATGCTGAGGTCTTTCTGGCGACGGATGACTTCGGGGTCGATAGAGATGGAGTGAACCATTTCCAGATAAACCTTATCCACTTCCTTGCCGATAATCTGAATCAAGTCCTTGTTGCCGTTGAACTTGATGTCGGCCACCGTCACCTTATTTACCTCGTCTATGATGGCTGTATCGTGCGGAGCGAGCACCTGCGCACCGTCATCCCAATAAGCCTTGTAGCCGTTGTATTCTCTGGGGTTGTGGCTGGCTGTGATGTTGATACCGCTCTGACAGCCGAAGTGACGGATGGCGAATGAAACTTCGGGCGTAGGACGAAGGTCATCAAAAAGATATACCTTGATGCCGTTTGCAGAGAAGATGTCGGCAGAAATCTTTGCGAACTTGTCGCTATTGTTGCGGCAGTCGTGCCCCACAACAACGGAAATATCCTTCTTTCCGGCAAAACATTTGTTCAGATAGTTGGACAAGCCCTGTGTGGCGGCACCTACGGTGTAGATGTTCATGCGGTTTGTGCCGGCACCCATGATGCCGCGCAGACCGCCCGTTCCAAATTCCAGGTCTTTGTAAAAACTGTCTATCAATTCGGTTTTATCTGGATTTTCCAACATGCGTTTCACTTCTGCCTGAGTTTCGGCATCATATGCCGGGGTAAGCCATTTTTCGGCTTTCTCAGTCACCTGCTTAATCAGTTCCTGATTTTCCATAAGACTGTTATTATTTTAAGGGTTAATATAAACTTTTTTGTAAGACACAAATGTAGAAGAATAAGTTCAAATATCCTAATTTTATTCAGGCATTTTATATCTGTCTCCCGTCTGCTTAACATACTCTTCAAGGAACTCCTTCGGGTATCCCGGGCGGATTACGCCTGCCGGCTGGCCGATGGAATTACGTTCGAATTGACCGTTTTTCATACGTTTGACAACGCCGTCATTATACTTTACGACAAGAAACTCGCCAAGACGTTTCCAAGTATCGAAAGTGCTTTGGGCAGTCATGTTCGTATAGTTGGTAAGGAATGCCTTTGCTTTGGCAGGGTCTTTTTCCAGCAGTTTGGCAGCAGCAGCCTCAACGCCTTCCTGCGCTTCGTTGAAGGTTGTCTCCAACTCTGTCTGAGTGGCACGCACGTCGCCCATCATCAAGTCATAACGGGGATAAACCATATTGGCCACCCAGTTGAAAATCCAAAAAGCGGAGTTCCAAGAGAAGGTGATGTAATCGGCACCGTCTACACGCGTATAGCATACCGGAGCTTTGGTAGTACAACAATATACGGGAGTGAAAACAGTCATGTTGGCATCATCCGTACCAAACCAAAGCACACCGCCTACAGCATCGGGAAGATTGGCACGCATCTGAGCCACAAAAACGAAACCGCTCTGTTGTGTAGAGATGGGACGCTCATTGAAATACTCCTGGTCGCCTACCTTGAAAGTCAGCGGAGAGAGGCGGTAAGGTGTTTTATAAGGTCCGGCACCAAAATCATTGCTGATGTCGAGGGCGGTTCCTTCATAATGGTCGCGCATGGCATTCTTTACATCCTGAACGGAGAGTTTGCGTTTCGGCTTTACGAACAGAGGCATAGGGTCATTGGTCTTTCCTTGGATATAAGGCAGATAGGCTTCACCTTGGTCGGTAAACATATTGAAGTAGCTCCACACACGGGCTTCACAGAAACGGCGGGCACCGAAATCGAGCGGTGCATAAGCATCGGCAAAGCTGAAGTCTTTGTTCACACCGCTGAAATATCCTTTTTCGCGGGCAAAAGAAATAACGTCATTAGAATACATGCAGTTGGCCTTGTCAGCCATATCGAACTGATGGATGCGCGACTGGTTGGCATGTGCCGAAATGCAGTCGTCCGGCACTCGGACAGCTACCCATACGGCTCCCCGGATGCCGGGACCTTTACCTATCATCTCCATAATCCATATTTCATTGGGATCGGCAATGGTGAACGACTCGCCACTGCTGTAATATCCGTATTCCTGCACCAGTTCAGTCATCACCTTGATGGCTTCACGGGCAGTACGCGAACGTTGCAAACCCACGTAAATCAGGCTTCCGTAGTCGATAATTCCCAACGTATCCACCAATTCGGGACGGCCTCCAAAAGTCGTCTCACCGATGGTTACCTGAAACTCGTTCATATTACCGATTACATTATAAGTCTGGCGTGCCTGTTCGATCTGTCCCAGATATTTGCCGGTATCCCATTCGTGAATATCCATCATGGTGCCTTTGGGATATGTGGCTGCCGGATAGTGATACAGCTCGCCAAAGAGTCCGTACGAGTCGGCCGAATAGGAAACGATGGTTGAACCGTCAGTAGACGCATTCTTGCCGACAATTAAGTTAGTACAGGCGAAGGTTTCCGCCACTGCCGCTGTCAGAAGAGCGGCAAAGAGAAAGATTCTTTTCATATAATAAATTATTAATACATTGTCTTTATTCTGTCTTTATCCGGAAAGCTACCAGACAAAGGTGTCTCGAACCGTTGTTTCGTTTCCGCAATCGTCTGTCGCAGTCATTACTACAGTGTGACGTACCCCCTTCTTGACATGCTTAGGATCGAGCTTACACTCCCAATGGGATTTGGTCAAGTTGGGACGTCCGAACAAGGCAAATTTTCCATCGATAGTTCCACGATAGGCACGGATGCCGGTTTCTTTGTCCTTCAACCTGTAAACGACCTTCCCATTACGGCCCCAGGTATTCTTACCTACCGGGGTAATTTCGGGGGGCACTGTGTCTACAGCAACCGTATAAGTTCCCAATTCACGGATTCGGGTCTTCATAAATCCATCCTCATAAGTACCTCCGGCACTGTACATACTTCCTTTGGGAGTGACACGTGCCACATAATACTTGGTGCTGTCGGCAACCGGCTGACGTCGGAGACCGATACGCAACTCACATCCCCCGTGCAACGGCACTTTCTCGTCATTCAGCTGATAAGTATAGGCTATCGCCCCACTATCGGAATGCACTTCGTAGTTGAGAGGCACATTATCGTATAACATTCCCCGGGGAACGGTAAGGGTCAATCCGGGTTCTTGCAGAAAGTTCGTCTTATCCCAGGCAAAGAAATATTTCTCCCGATGCCCGAGCGGCTGAATCGGCTGTCTCTTTCCACGCACCGTAAAACGGTAGCGGGAAGTATTGCCGAAAGCATCCTTCAATTCGTATTCGAACTTATAGTCCCGCTCTTCATCAATGGTGACCAGTCCCCGGTTGTCGTTCGAAGCCCGAAGCATGCGGAGCGTATTGCCCGGATCAATAAACGACTTCATATATTGTCCGCAGGTCCAAGAGTTTATCATCCGGTTTTCATCCTGTGAAAAACGGTCGACCACACTGCGGAACACTTCCGTACCGTCCACTCTAAGCACAACGGTATGCACTCCATAACGGTTGTGCACACCATCCATATAATCGTAGGCCTTGATGCCCGACCCGATCACTCCCCATGCCTCGATGGGACGCGCTGTGTTTATCGGGAAGCTCTGCCGTTCCGGGCTCCCTCCCACTACCCCACTTCCCGGCTGTGGAAACAGCATGATTCCTTCTGCCCGGGGAGCGGTGTTATCTTTTATTTTCGACTTGAAAAAGGGCATCGGATCAATCGATTCACCGGTAGCGGTCTCCATCACATCCAGATGCAGATGCGGACCGAATGAATAACCGGTATTACCGCTCCAGGCTATTTGCTGTCCGGCCTTCACCGGATATTCACCCGGCTCGGGAACAATCTCGACTTCCCAATCTTCTTTTTCATATTGCAGTTTCTCCACTCTCCGGGCAATATCGGGCATGAAACCGCTCAAGTGCCGGTTGATTGTCGTATAACCGTTGTTATACACCACATCGAGTACATGTCCCGACCCATTGGTGACGCGAATACGGGAAATATATCCGTCGGCGAGCGCACGTACCGGTTTGCCAATGACACCCTGAGTCTTGAAATCAAGCCCTCCATGAAAATGGTTAGCCCGGATTTCTCCGAAGTTGCCGCTCAGAGTCAGTGTAAAGTCAAATGGAGGAACAAAAGTAGCCTGCTTCACATCTTGTGAATGTCCCTGAATGCTGCAGGCAAGCATCAAGGCAACTATATACTGTTTCATGTAGTTTGCTTAAAAATGGAATCTTTGCAAAAATACATCATTCCTGCCATATTAGAAAACAGAAGGGTGGATTTTATTCCTATCCGCCACCCTACTATCATTCTGCTGTAAAACATCCCTACATGGATAACAACGTAAGCAGAATTTTCCTACATTGTGCCATGTTTAACCCTTAATAGAGTAACGTTATGATTATCGGAGTACCTAAGGAGATTAAGAACAACGAGAACCGTGTGGGCATGACGCCCTCGGGAGTCGCCGAGTTAGTGAAACGCGGGCATACTGTATACATACAGCACACCGCAGGAGAGAACAGTGGTTTTCAGGACGAGGCATATACAGCCGTAGGAGCACAAATACTGCCCACTATGGAAGAGACATACGCTATGGCCCAGATGATAGTAAAAGTAAAAGAACCTATCGCACCGGAGTACAGACTGATCCGCAAAGGACAGTTGTTGTTCACTTATTTCCATTTCGCTTCCGATAGAGTTGCCTCTGGCCATGATAGAGAACGGCTCGGTCTGCCTGGCTTACGAAACAGTGGAAAAAGCCGACCATTCTCTCCCGCTGCTGATACCTATGAGTGAAGTAGCAGGACGCATGGCCATACAGGAAGGTGCCCGTTTTCTGGAAAAGCCACAAGGTGGAAAAGGCATTTTGCCGGGTGGTGTACCGGGGGTAAAGCCGGCAAAAGTGTTAATCCTGGGTGGAGGGATCGTAGGTAGTAATGCGGCCCAGATGGCAGCCGGATTGGGAGCCGATGTCACAATTGCAGACATCAACCTGAGCCGTCTTCGCTACCTGAGCGAGACGTTACCGAAAAATGTAAAAACACTATACGCCTCGGAAGTGAGGCTGAAAAAAGAGTTGCCGGACGTGGATCTTGTAGTAGGTTCGGTACTGATTCCGGGAGACAAGGCTCCGCACCTGATCACCCGTGATATGCTGAAAATGATGCAACCGGGTACGGTATTGGTAGATGTAGCCATCGACCAGGGAGGATGTTTCGAGACTTCGCATCCCACAACTCATAGTGAACCGACATATGTAGTCGATGGAATCGTACATTATGCTGTAGCCAATATTCCGGGGGCAGTGCCTTACACCTCTACATTGGCATTGACCAACGCCACTCTGCCCTATGTCATAGCATTGGCAAACAAAGGATGGAGAAAGGCATGCAAGGAAGATCCGGCGCTAGCTTTAGGTCTGAATGTGGTAGAAGGGAAAGTGGTATATCGAGCGATAGCCGATGTATTCGGCCTGAAATACGAGCAATTGAACTTAGAATAAAAGAGTTTCACCACGGAGTAACAGAGGGTTAAGCGTCATTATTCTACCCTGTGATTACCCCGTGGTGAAATCCGCAGTGCTTCTCCCGGCACTGTTTATAACCCGGCAGAACGTATCTTGTCCGAAGCCCTCCGGTATCCTTCTAAAAGTTCTTTCATCACTTCGTCCACACTTTGTCTACGGCGGAACAGGGCAGCAACCTGTCCTATCTCGAGTTCTCCTTCCTCCAGGTCTCCTTCAAAGATTCCTTTCTTGGCACGACCTCTACCCAACAGTTCACGAAGTTCCTCGGCAGAAGCCCCCCGTCCTTCAGCGGCCTCTACCCTATCACGAAACGAATTGGTCACAAGCCGGGTCGGTGCGAGTTTTTTGAGCAATAATTTGGTATCGCCTTCGTTCAGCCGCAAGCAATACTCTTTAAAAATGTCGCTTGCCGAACTTTCATCCGTCAAAGCAAAACGGGTGCCCATCTGAACTCCTTCGGCTCCCAACGCCATCAGGGCAAAAATCGCCTCTCCCGTACCAATGCCTCCGGCTGCAATCAAAGGTAAAGTGGTGGCTTCACGCACTGCCGGAATCAGGCAAAGAGTTGTAGTCTCTTCCCGCCCGTTATGTCCGCCGGCTTCAAATCCTTCAGCCACTATGGCATCGACTCCCGCCTCTTCACATTTCATGGCAAATTTGGAGGAAGAAACGACATGTGCCACTGTGATGCCGCGCTCTTTCAACCATCCGGTCCACGTTTTCGGATTTCCGGCGGAGGTAAATACGATTTTGACGCCTTCCTCCACCACGATGTTCATGATTTCCTCTATCTGTGGGTACATCAACGGAATATTTACCCCGAAAGGTTTGTCGGTAGCCGCCCGGCATTTACGAATATGTTCACGCAAAACGTCGGGATACATCGAACCGGAGCCTATCAGTCCCAGACCACCGGCATTACTGACAGCCGAAGCAAGCTTCCAGCCGCTACACCACACCATACCTCCCTGAATAATGGGATACTGAATACCGAAAAGAGAAGAAATTCTGTTCATAGTTATATCGTTTTTTGAAAAAGGAACAAGGATGCCTTTGTTTATCTTTTAACAAATTCAGTGCACAATCGGTTCAGGAAGCAGCACTGTTGTTGAATCGCCATAAGCCTTCAGCACCTCCAACGTGCGCGATCTCCGGTTGCGTCCCTTCTTGTCCCAGAAGTCCTTTGTAAAAATGGTCATTAAATCAAGTCCGCCAATCGTACCTCCATTCACGGTCACGCCGCTTTTTCCAAGTTTCATAGCAGAGGTATGTACCATGCTCTGCGTAGGCACCATCATTCCATTGGCACGTTCGCCAAACAGATTATGCCTCAATCCACTGGAACGTATCTCTTCGTATGAACTGCGTATACCTTTATCATATACATTCTTAGCCCAGTTGGAAGGAACCGTCTGATACAACTCGACAAACGGATCTCCCCTCCATGTATCGGCATCTACCCGAATCTTCTTTTGATAAATAGGATCCCAATTATATTTGGTATTGGCCGTATAGGGACGGAGGGTCAGCACCACCTTCTTCTTTTCAAATACCTGCGGAAGCGTTTCATCCAATCTCAGACCGGGCCGTTCCTTCGACATTTTAGGAACAGTCGGCGAACTGTTGAAATCAATCTGTTTCACAGCATCCATATTCAGCTTAATATCCTCTTTGCCATTCAGGATGCGCTGCAGATTCACCGAATCTTTCGCGGTCCATTGGGCATGAAGGGTCACTGCCATCCCTAAAGACAGCATCAGAAAGACAATACGTTTCATCTGATTTAATTTTTTACCACCAACGGTATCCGCTTCCGCAAAGGGGCTCGTCAAAGCATGCGTCGATGGTCCATGCCGTACGAGGATACTGTCTGTTTTCCCACCAGCGACGGTATCGGGCAGCAGCATCGAGCAACTCTTCATCAGTCAGGAAATAGATACCTTCATAGTTCTCGGCATTGGCTCTCACCATTTTGCAGCCAAACGAAGCATAATGACCTAACCGGATGGTTTCCACAACCCACAACATACATTCACCCAAGCGGACCTTGCCACTATAATAAGCAGACACCGGCGGAAGCGGAAAAGAAGTGATCAAAGTCAGATCTTCAGCATAATTGAGCAATGTCGGAATATCCTTCTCCGTAAATTTAGGTACTTCTACAAAGCCCTTCGGACTCTTGGTATTATAATTTCCCGCTTTGAGTTGCCTTACGAAAAGGTCTACATCGGGGTTGTTGTAATCTAATGTCTCTTCGCTGCAACTTACGCAAGTAAGCAATGACAGAACAAGTGTGAGCAGCATTAAAAATGTTTTTTTCATAACATCCGTACTAAATGGTTAATAGGTCATACGCAGACCGCAAATCAGGTTAAAATTCGTAGGCCTCGCCGAACGTACTGTTTCCAGTTTGGAGTCTGTCTTGAAATGGTGCGTTACTCCCGGTTCGGCAAATAAAGCCAGTTTATCATTAATCTTATAATTCATTCCTACGCCCACAGTCAGAGCCAGCTGCACCGGTTCATTCCTAAAACTGTTATCCGGCGCTCCCGCTATGCACTTATCTGCAACTCCCCCAATAATAATTATTTTCATCTGTT
>ERZ780228.2116-NODE-2116-length-10555-cov-3.231429_pt1 | contig 10555 bp, 7 predicted proteins | sample MGYA00511015_ERZ780228 | MGnify/ENA primary metagenome ERZ780228 (study PRJEB29588, sample SAMEA2161897) | human gut metagenome | biome: human gut; feature: human-associated habitat; material: faeces | place: Denmark | collected 2008/2010 ...
ACCGCCTTCAGCGGTGTAGCGCGTATCCGGATCACGACCCAAGTTACCAATAATGATGACTTTATTTACCGAAGCCATTTTCTTTCACTTCCAAAAAATAACAACACCGTTAAAACGGTATTTGATAAACACACCCAAAGGCTTCAAAGTGAGAAAACTCACCCGTTCGCATTCGAGACGTTTGGTGAGCATATTCAAAAATACGCTAAGCGCTAATTGTGTAGAAAGTTTGAAAAAATGTCCATACCGTCATAAAGGATTTTCTTGGCTTTATATGACAGTAGATCAAAAATATTACCTATCTTTGCGAAATTAATTTCTCGCTTTAAACGTAACGAGAACTAAACACAAGTTAAAATAAACAATTGTTTCAAAAAGACTCTAAAGGACTTCCTATGGCTTCCAAACAATTTACTTTTGCCTATGGTCACGGTACGAAAACGTTTGACTATGAAGAAAACGACATTTTGAAGGTCGTTCGTACCGAAGATTTCCCTCCGATGCAAAACATTGAACAAGGTATTTTGGATGCGATCAATCATCCGATTGGCTCGCCTGCTTTGTCTGAAATTGTTAAGCCGGGTGATACGGTTGCTTTTATTTGCAATGACCCGACACGTGTTGCCAACAGTTACGACTTCATGCCGGTGTTTGTCAATGAAATGAATCGTTTGGGTGTGCCCGATGAAAATATGCGGATCGTTTTTTCTTTGGGAACGCACCGTGTGATGACGCATGAAGAAATGGTTGAGCAGGTTGGAAAAGAAGTCGCCTCCCGCATCAAGATGTATAACAGTGTCGCCACCAATGCGGACGATTTCGAGTACTTTGGCGATACGAGCCGTGGTACGCCGGTTTGGATCAATAAGCTCTTGTGTGATGTTGACCACGTTATTTTGACAGGCACCATTGTCCACCACTACTTCTCAGGTTATGGTGGTGGCAGAAAGGCTATTTTGCCGGGTTGCGCCGCCATGGAAACAGTTCGCAAAAATCACAGCTGGATGTTGGATCCTCATGCGGGTTTAGGCATCATGGAGGGTAATCCTTGCTACGAAGACCAAATGGAAGGCGTGGCGCTTTTTGCTAAAGGTCGTTCATTGTTCCTTTTTAATGCCGTTTTGAACGCAAAGCATGAATTCTTGAAGATGTTTGCAGGCGATTACATTAAGGCTCATAAGGTGGCCTGCAGCTTTGTGGATGAAGTGTATGGTTGCGTGATCCCCAAGGAAGCCGATCTTGTGATTGCCTCCTGCGGCGGCTACCCGAAAGATATCAATGTCTATCAGATGCAAAAAACGATGGACAATGCCATGTGTGCAGTGCGAGAAGGCGGGGTGGTGATTTTACTTGCCGAATGCATTGAAGGTTCAGGCTCTGCTAAGTTGGAAGAAACGTTTAAGCGCTTAAAGACGCCTGAAGCTATTCGTAAAGAGTTGGAAGATAACTTCCAAATTGGTGCAAACAAAGCCTTTGCTATTACTCGTCCTCAGTCCAAAGCGGACTTTGTTTTGGTGACTAAGCTCGATAAGGACCTGGCAAAATCCATGCACTTTGCCGCTACGACAGAGTGTGTTGATGAGGCTATTGCTATTGCCAAACAAAAATTGGGCGACCATCCTGTGACGATTTTGATGCCGGAAGGCTCACTGACGGTGCCGAGAGTGGCCTAATCTTGAATACAGCAGTCCGAAAGCCTGGCTTATTTGCCGGGCTTTTAGGACTTAGGAGTTGAAATTAAACGTTTGAGATTGTCAAAACAAGCGTCTATGTCTCCGCTTTTAATAGCTTCATAAACATTCCAATAAGTTTTTACCCAAACGATCGATTTGTTACCTGTCGGATCATCAATGCGCTTCATAGCGTTCACTAACATATGTTGGCGGATGGGCGCTTTACAAATACTGAAAGCGAGTCGCAACAATTCGTTGTCTGACAGTTCACACAAAACAGAGTGGAAATCCAATCCTATATCAACGGTTTTGCCAAGAGATTCCTTTTTGTCTTCGGAGTTTGTCAGGGTATAGTATCGGGCGACTTCATCTTCAAAATCTTTACAACACTGAGCTAATTTTTTTAAAAGTCTCTCATTGGGACGTTCAAAGGCTAATTTAATCGCCGCAGATTCAATTACCCAACGATACTCTTGCGTATCATGCAAAACCTTATCATTGACGTAAAAGTCTGAGATTTCCTCAATATGCGTGGAAAAGTCGAATGTTTTGACATAGGTGCCATCGCCTACGCGCGTATTCAAAATTCCTAATGCATTGAGTCGCTGAAGAGCGATGCGCACAGTGAGACGGTTGACTCCAAAAGTATCGGCTAATTCACTTTCTGATGGAATTTTTTGATCGGCAACCCATGTTCCGTTTGTTACTAACTCTTTGATTTTTGAGCAAACTAAATCTGCTGCCGAGACTTTTTTGATTTTTAAACTTCTAGCCATGTCTTTATCTCAATGGATCTGAAAAGGTCACCAATAACCCCAGATGATCATTAAGTGGGAAATTGTACGGTTAACCGTCTGTTTTGAAAAGGAAATCACTATCGGGATAGTCCCAATACACAGTTAAACAGAAAAAGTAGTAGATTACCTAGCGAACAAGTGAACAAATAACAGGAGGCCGTTATGTCTTGTCCTGAAGTGATGACACAAACCGGATTGGTTCGTGGATTTGAATGCAATGGCGTGTTCAAGTTCAGAGGAGTTCCGTATTGCAAACCGACAACTGGTGAAAGCCGTTTTAAACCGGCTCAACCTGCCGAACCTTGGAATGGTGTTTTAGATTGCACGAAAGAAACACCGATCGCTCCTCAAGGACCGTCTGATCTGGAAGGTCCGATGGGGCCACTTAATCGCCGCTACGACGAGGATTGTTTGACTCTGGAAATTTCAACGCCGAACGTCAACGAAAAATTGCCGGTAGCCGTTTGGTTTCACGGAGGCGCCAACGTGAGCGGAGCCGGAAACATTGATTGGTATGACGGCTCGGAATTGGCTCGACAAGGTCATATGGTCGTTGTGGGGGTGAACTTCCGTATTGGGGCATTAGGCTTTTTGGTTCATCCGGCCTTAAACACCGACAACCTGTCCATCATGGATCAAATTGAGGCCTTGCGTTGGGTTCAGAAAAACATTCATGCCTTCGGCGGTGATCCAGACAACGTAACCGTGTTTGGTCAATCCGCCGGTGGCAATGCCATTGTTCATATGATGGGGCTTGAAGAAGCTGATGGTTTGTTCCAGAAAGCTATTTTGGAAAGTCCGTCCATCGGTCGTGGCAATCACACCATGCAGGACGCCATTACCGTTTCAGAATCCATTTTTAAACATTTGGGTTTGAGCGCAACCGATCCTCAGTTGGGTGAAAAAATTCGTTCAAAGTCTGTTGATGAAATATTGGCAGCCACGGACGCTTGCTTTAAACAGGACTGCGGAGCGAAGTATGCCGGCATGATTTTCCGTCCTGTCAAAGATGAATGGCACACAACCCAGGCAACGATAGACGCCGCTGTTAAAGGCGCTGCTCGCAAAAAACTCAAGATTGTGATCGGAACGACTGCCGATGAAGTGCATGCTTTTACATTGGCTCGTGATCCGGAAAGTGAAAAAAAGAGTGCGGCGATGCAGTTAGCTCGTTATGACTGGCCCGCTCAGGAATTTGCAGCCCGTACTCAAGAGGCTGGTTGCCCGACTTGGAAATACCGTTTCATGTGGAAGGCGCCCGATTCGGTGTACGACTCTTGCCATACCATTGAATTGCCGTTTGTTTTCGGAACGCTAAAAGCGTGGGAAAAAGCTGCGATGTTATCCGGGGCCACTCAAGAAGAAATGCTTCGTTTGCAAAAAACGATGCAGACGTTGTGGATCAAATTCTTCAAAGATGGTGAATTTGATGAACAGTGCTGGCCGCAATTTAGCCGCAAGCATCCCGTGCACAAGATCATCGATAACAAAGAAAACGGTGTATCAGAAGTCGTTTTTGAGCAAGCTTAAAAAGGGGCTAGGAAATGACAAAACAAAAAGAAAGTTTCTCTGACAAGGTGTTCAGATTCAGCATCCCGCACGTCTTAGTTTTGATTTTATTGATCATTCTATTTTGCTGCGGTTTGACCTACATCCTGCCTGCTGGCCTTTATGAAATTGATCCGCAAACGGGATTGGTGGTACCAAATTCTTTCCACTGGGTGGAAAATTCACCAATCAGTCCCTGGCGTGCTTTGGTTGAAGTAACCAACGGCGTAGCCTCTCAGGGTGTGATTTTTGCACTGCTCTTCATTATGGGCGGTTTGATTTACGTGGTGATTGAATCCGGTGCTATTAACAACGTGATCAATTACTCGGTCTATAAACTTCAAGACAAAAGCATTACGGTTTTGGTACCGGCAATCGTTGTTTTGATGTCGGCGATCGGGGCCTTGGCCGGTCAGGATTCATTGGTTACATTTGTGCTGGTGGGCTTGCTTTTGGTGAAGAAGCTTCGTTTGGACAAAATCGCTGCTTTGTCTATCTTTTATTTGTCTTATATCACGGGTCAAGCCGCAGGTCCGACGGTTGCCATTATTTTGATGGCTCAAGAGACCGCAGGCCTTGCTCCTATTTCAGGTTTGGGTGCCCGTTTGGTTGTTTGGGCAGCTTTGACGCTTCTTTGTGTGATTTACACGACTCGTTACTGCTTAAAGATCAGCAAAGATCCCTCTCGCAGTATTTTGGGTTGTGTTGAAGAGCCTGATGGCAACGATGAACTCAATAAGAGTGTTCCGGTCTTGGGTACAAAAGACATTGTGACAGCTCTGTGCATGTTGGTGCCATTTGCTTTCTATGCTTATGGAGCTGCAGCCTACGCATGGGGCTTCCCCAATTTGATCGCTTTTGCCATGGTGGCAGTAATCGTGGTGGGTATTGTCAACAGAACCAATCCGAACGAATTGGCCGTTACTTTCTTAAAAGGCGCTTCGGCCATGGGTGGTATTTGCTTGATGATCGGTTTTGCCAAAGTGGTCGGGATTGTGCTCACGGACGGCAAAATTTTGCACACGATTGCCTACGCTGCTGTTACGGCTATCGGCGGGTTAGGTGATGCGTTTACCGCTTCCGGTATGTTCCTCTTTACTACGGCAATTAATCTGTTAATTCCGTCCGGTCCTGCCAAGGTACCGATGCTTATCCCGCTCTTTGTGCCTGTCGCGGACGTTTTGGGTATTACCCGTCAGGTGATGTGTCTGGCCTTCCAATTGGGTGACGGTTTGACGAACTTTGTGACGCCGGTCTCCGCCGTCTTGGCTGCCGCATTGTCCATGAGTGGAGTGGATTTGCGTCAATGGTGGCGTTATGTTTTACCGTACACAGGCATTACATTCATTATTGCTATTGTAGCTCTCACCATTCTTCAATCGATTGGCTGGAGCTAAAGGCTCTTAACAAATAACAGAATAACTTCAAGCGGTTGCCCTCAATACCTTCCCTAATTACCGGAGGTATTGAGGGTCTTTTTATGCAGCAAAAATAATTTTGTTTGTATTGGGCTTAAGACGCTAAAATCAAAAGTTAACTTTTTGAAGGCGACACAGTATGCACGGCGACATTCACATTCGTGGGGCTCGCACTCACAACCTAAAGAATATTGATCTGGATATTCCGCGTGATCAGTTGGTGGTTATCACGGGTTTGTCGGGGTCGGGGAAAAGTTCTTTGGCTTTCGATACCTTGTATGCAGAGGGCCAGCGTCGCTATGTGGAAAGCTTGTCAGCCTATGCACGTCAATTTCTTGATCTGATGGAAAGACCGGATGTCGATTTGATTGAAGGACTTTCCCCGGCCATTGCCATTGAACAAAAAGCGGTTAACGGTAATCCGCGTTCAACGGTTGGCACCATCACCGAGATCATGGATTATCTTCGCCTATTGTTTGCTCGAGCCGGGACTCCCTACTGCCCAATCCATGGCTTGCCTTTGGAGGTGACGCCTGTATCTTCAATGGTTGACCGTATTTTGCAAGGTCCTGCAGAAAGCAAAATCATGGTTTTGGCGCCGGTCGTACGTCAGAAAAAATTAGACTTTGATCGCTTTTTCCAAGATATGCAGACTCAGGGCTTTATTCGATTTAAAGTCGATGGCGTCCGCTATGAGGTGGAGACATTGCCACAACTTGATCCGAGGGAAAGGCATGACGTAGATGTCATCGTGGATCGATTAAAAATTCGCCCTAATGCTTCGCAGCGCTTAGCAGAAAGCCTGGAGACGGCATTAAGGTTGGCCGATGGCCGTGTGGTCACCGAGGATATGGACACCGGTGAACGACAGCCTTTTTCAAGTCACTACTGCTGTCCAGAATGTGGTTATAGCATCGAAGAACTCGAACCAAGACTTTTTTCATTTAATAACCCCATGGGAGCTTGCCCTGTGTGTAACGGCATGGGCGAGAGCATGGTTTTTACAGAAAAAAGTGTTGTCTGTCATCCAGAGTTGTCTTTAAGTTCAGGTGCTATTCACGGTTGGGATAGGCGAAATCTATACAACTTTGATTTGATAGAAGCCGTAGCCAAAGCGGTTGGTTTTGATGCGGAGACGCCTTGGAATCAACTTAAGCGCAGTGATCAGGAAGCCGTGTTATGGGGTTTGGGTGACAAAACAATTGAGATGCCTTATCGACGGGCCGGAACTGTTACCTATAAAAAAGAGATCTTTGAAGGGGTGATCGCTATTTTGAACCGTCGCTATGCCGAAACTCAAAATGAGGCGGTTCGGGAGGAGTTAAACCGCTATCGAGAACTCAAAGTCTGTGATGCCTGTAAAGGAACACGGTTAAAAGAGGCGGCCAGACACGTTTTCATCGGACACGGGAACCATAAAAAGGCCATCTATGAAATCACAGCCATGCTTCTTTCTCAAGCTCATGAGTACTTCAGAGGACTCAAGATTGAAGGAAGTAAGGCAGAGGTTGGGAAAAAGTTGGTTGCGGCAATTGAGCAGCGATTGACTTTTTTAACAGATGTCGGATTAGGCTATTTGACTCTTGATCGTCGGGCAGATACTTTGTCGGGCGGAGAGGCCCAGCGAATTCGTCTAGCCAGTCAAATCGGCTCGGGTCTGACCGGGGTGATGTATGTTTTGGATGAACCGTCTATCGGGCTGCATCAACGAGACAACGACCGACTGATAGAAACGTTAAAGCGCCTTCGTGATTTGGGTAATTCCGTCATTGTGGTTGAGCACGATGAGGATACGATTCGGGCGGCGGATTTTGTTGTCGATATGGGCCCGAGAGCTGGGGAAGACGGCGGCAGAGTTGTCGCCTTTGGGACACCTCAACAAATTACCCATAATCCGAATTCCCTGACCGGTCTTTATTTGAGCGGCGAGAAAAATATGCTGCCTTCAGGTAAGCCTAAACGCAGATCCGGAGAGGCTTTAAGACTGATAGGAGCCAAGGGGCATAACCTGAAAAATGTGGATTTGGAAATCCCGGTGGGTTTAATTACGGTTGTAAGCGGAGTCTCGGGGTCTGGTAAATCAACCTTGATCAATGACACGCTTTATCGTGCTTTGGCGCAAAAACTTTATCGAGCCAGTGCGTCGCCTGAACCTTTTGAGCGCATAGAAGGAAGCGAGCTATTCGATAAGGTTATCAGTGTGGACCAAAGCCCGATCGGTCGTTCTCCGCGTTCCAATCCCGCCACCTACACGGGTCTATTTACGCCGATCAGAGATCTTTTTGCTCAAACCCCCACTGCTAGAGAACGTGGTTATGACGCCGGCCGCTTTAGCTTTAACGTGAAGGGGGGAAGGTGTGAGGCTTGCCAGGGTGAAGGCTTTATTAAGGTCGAGATGAACTTTTTGCCGGATATGTATGTGCCATGTGAACATTGCCATGGTCAACGATACAATCGTGAAACGCTGGAGGTGCTCTATAAAGGACTCAATATTGCGGAGGTATTAAACCTAACCGTAGAGGAAGCTAGAAAGATTTTTGCCACGCATCCGATCATATCGCGTAAGTTGGATACTTTGGTGGATGTGGGGTTGGGGTACGTCAAATTGGGTCAAAGCGCTTTGACGCTTTCAGGCGGCGAAGCGCAGCGAATGAAGCTTGCTCTGGAATTGTCGAGGAAGGACACTTCCCAAACGCTTTACATTTTGGATGAACCTACAACAGGCCTTCATTTTGAGGATGTCAAAATGCTGGTTGAGGTTGTGAAAAAACTGCGTGATGCCGGCAACACCGTTGTAATCATTGAGCATAATTTGGATGTCATTGCCTCGGCCGATTGGGTTGTGGATATGGGGCCTGACGGAGGACAAGATGGCGGTGAAATCGTGGCCTGCGGAACGCCCGCACAAATTATGAAAAATAAAAAGAGTGTTACGGGGATTTATCTGAAAAAGCATCTGGACGCGATTAAGGGAAAGAAAAATTGAAGGTCGTTTTGTTTGGCGCAGGCGGACAAGTAGGAAGTTCTCTTCTAGAACTTTTTAGAGATGACTTCGACTGGGTTTGTCCGCAGAAACAACAATTCGGTGGTGATTTGCTTTATCCCGAGGCAGTTTATCGATATCTCTTGTGTGAGCAACCCGAGGCTATTGTCAATGCAGCGGCTTTTACGGCCGTTGATAAGGCTCCTCGCTATCTTTGTGAGGCTCAGACCGTCAACGCTGAAGCGCCGGCATTGATGGCTCAAGCCGCTTCGGAGTTGGGCGCGTATTTCGTGCATTTAAGTACGGATTATGTCTTTAACGGAAACGGAGAAAAAGCCTGGAAAGAATCCGATCAGAAGAATCCGGTTAACGCGTATGGGAAAACAAAGGCCAAAGGAGAGGATCTGGTTTTAAAACACGATTCCCAAGCGTTAATTCTCAGACTTTCCTGGCTTCACGCTCCTGGTCACCTCAATTTTGTTTCGAGTTTTTGTAAAAGGTTGCAGGAACAATCGGAAGTTTCTGTCGTGACGGATCAATGGGGATCGCCCACTAGCGCAAGAGATGTGGCAGAAGTCATTAACCTTTTACTGAGTAAGGGCAAAAACGGCACACCTCTTCACGGCATTTATCATTTCGCCAATCAAGGTTTTTGTTCCCGCTATGAGTGCGCGCAATACATTCTTCGTGTTCTCAAGGAAGCTGGCATAAGTTGGGCTTCGAATAAAAATATTGTTCGCGCAAAAACCGCTGATTATTTGTCTTCTGAACCAAGACCCCTTAATTGCCGTCTTGATACGCAAAAACTTTGCTCGCAGCTGTCAATAGCACCTCGCCCCTGGCAGGAGGCGTTAGGTGCGACATTAAAACATTATTGCCAAGAAATTTAGTGACAATTTTTCTGGAAAGCCCAAGAGTGACGGCACATCTCCTCGAGCCCATATTGTGCTTTCCAACCCAGTAATTCCAATGCACGTTTAGGGTTGGCCCAATTGCTGCCGACATCGCCTGCGCGACGCTCAACGATCTTATAGGGAATGGGTTTGCCACAGGCTTTTTCGTAGGCATGAATGATATCGAGAACAGAGTAGCCGACACCTGTTCCTAAATTAATGGCGATCCATCCTTTGTGAGTCATGCTGTATTGCGCGGCGTTCACGTGTCCCTTGGCCAAGTCCACAACATGGATGTAATCGCGTACGCCCGTGCCGTCCGGCGTATCGTAATCATTGCCAAAAACGCGGACCGCTTCCAGTTGACCGGCGGCTACGCGGGCAACATAAGGTAAGAGATTGTTAGGAATGCCTCTTGGATTTTCGCCGATTAAACCGCTTTCATGCGCACCGATCGGGTTGAAGTATCTCAAGCAAACGGCGGACCATTCAGGGTCGCTCACACAGAGATCTGACAGAATTTCTTCTACCTGAAGTTTCGTGCGTCCGTACGGATTGGTGACCGATAACGGATGATTTTCGTCAAGCGGCAAATATTGGGGCGTACCATAAACTGTGGCACTTGATGAGAAAATAATGCGCTTGATGCCGAGATCTTTCATGGCACGTAAAAGCGTAATTGTCCCGGTGATATTGTTGTCGTAGTACTCTAACGGTTTTTCCACGGACTCGCCAACCGCTTTCAGACCGGCGAAGTGCACAACCGCTTCAATGTGGTGTTTTTTGAGCACTTCATGCATACGGCTGTAGTCACGGATGTCGCCTTCCTCAAAGGTAACAGGCTTACCCAGTATTTCTTCAAGCCGCTCTAAGACGGAGGCGTCGCTATTGCAGAAATTGTCATAAATGACCACCTCATGGCCGCTTTTGGTCATTTCTACTGCCGTGTGTGAACCGATAAATCCGGCTCCGCCCGTGAGCAAAATACGCATTTTTAAAATTCCTACAGTCGTCGAAATACCGAAAATGATACTGCAATAGTGCCGAATTAACATTAAGATGGACTAAAAAGGAATCCGTCCATGTTTCGTCGAGTTTTTCAGTCCTTACTGCTTGCGTTAAGCCTTGTGCTTTGCTCGGTCGTCTTAGCCGAAACCGTACAAGCAGACTCTTCAATGCTTACCAGGCCCAAAGTCGCACTGGTTCTTTCAGGGGGCGGCGCGCGGGGCTTTTCACACGTTGG
>ERZ780228.2117-NODE-2117-length-10549-cov-5.790738_pt1 | contig 10549 bp, 9 predicted proteins | sample MGYA00511015_ERZ780228 | MGnify/ENA primary metagenome ERZ780228 (study PRJEB29588, sample SAMEA2161897) | human gut metagenome | biome: human gut; feature: human-associated habitat; material: faeces | place: Denmark | collected 2008/2010 ...
TTACGGGAATATTATGGAAAAGAGAAGCTGGTTCCACTGTATGTGACGGTGGATGACGGTGTACGGCTGGAACGGGCTATTGCCAGAGAACGACAGCAGCAAGAGCCGAAATATACGGAACTGTGCAGACGTTTTCTTGCAGACGAGGCGGATTTTTCACCGGAACGTCTGGCGGAGCTGGATGTGACGGAAGCTTTTGAGAATCAGGAGCTGGAGGCATGTGTGCAGGCAATTGCGGACCGGATCTGGCAGGAAACGGGAAAATAGAAGCAGGAAAAACAGAAAGGACCGCAGATAAAGCCGGAAATTTGGAATGCGGAGCATTGGCTGAAAGCTAAAAGTGTGTTATACTTCTGATTGATATGCCTTAAAATTAGAGAGATTGTGAGGTGACTGCGATGCTGAATTTTCAGGAAATCATCGGTCATGACCAGATAAAGGAACATTTTCAGAAGGCGATTGAGTACAATAAGGTTTCTCACGCTTATATTCTGACCGGCATCCGCGGGGTCGGCAAGACCACCAGCTCGCTGGCGATAGCCACCGCGGCCCAAAGATCCGGACTGAGCGTGACGGTCGTGGACACCGACCCGCAAGGCAGCGCCACATTGTGGGCACAGGCCGCCGAGGACGCGGACGACCCGCTCCCCTTCCCCGTCGTGTCGAAGAACCAGGCCGAGATACGGCGCATGCGCGAACGCCGCCCGGACCGCGACGGCGAACTGATCGTCATCGACACCCCGCCGAACGGCGCCGTCGTGGACGAGGCCATCAAGACCGCCGACTTCGTGGTCATCCCCACCCTGTCCTCGCCCATCGACCTGCAGCAGACCATGCTCACCGCCGCCCAATGCCAGGACGCCGGCAAGGACTACGCCGTGCTCATCGTCATGGCCCGCAAGGGCACCAACGCCCTGCGCGCGTTCAGGACCGCCGTCGAGGAATACGGGGCCGGCATCTTCGACACGGAGATCCCGCTGCGTGAGGACTTCAAGGCCGATTTCGGCCACACATTCAGAAGCAACCTCAACGGATACGAGGACGTGTGGAACGAACTGAGAGGGGAACTGCGATGAAGAAGGCCTCGGGACGACTCACCATGAGCATGCAGCCACGCCGAGAACTCGAAGGAAAACCCGTGACCAAGCTCATGGACGTGCAGGACAACACCGGCCGCGGCGACGGCGAAACCGTCCGCAAGGTCATGACCACGTTCCAGATGGACGCGGACCTCAAAGCCGAACTCAAACGATACTGCGCGGACAACGGCATGAAAATGGGCGAGACCATCAACCAAGCCATAGCGAGAATGCTGCACGAATAGCCGCAGAATCCTAGAACAGACATCGACGTCCCGGACAGGCGCGTGCCCGAACGCGGGCAACGCAAAGGGCCGGTGCCCGAAGACACCGGCCCAACGCTTACTGAAAGGGGGTGGAATCAGGGCCACCCACCGGTCTCGGCCATCCTCCCGAAGAAGTCGTTGCGCACCGCCTTGGAATGGGAGGAAGTTTGCAGTGCCTCGAACCGGCACTTCCATGTTAGCCGATACCATCGTTCATGTCGAGAAGGTCTTGTTGCAGGGACCAGAACGACCGTCCGGCAACCGCCGGACGACGCTGCCGCGCCAGTCGCGGCGCGGCTTACTGAAAGGATTGCGCCATGCGCAAACCAGAAAAGGGGCCGCGCGGCGGCCTCGTGGTCTGGCTGATGGCGGTCATCGTCATCAGCCTCGCTCCCGCGATGCATCCCATCGCGGCCGACATCGCGGTGCTGTCACTCACGGCATACGCGATCAGCGCACACAGCCGCCAATAACGGCACCACGGCCCGTCCGAGCTTCCACGCCCGGACGGGCTTTCAGCTAAGAATATTTTCAGTAGTCAATCGCATCCCGCCATGTGTCATACTGGCATGTGGCCGATGTTTCGGGGCCGGTGACTCGTCGTTCGTCAATCGTGTGGCCACTGAATATGATTTCGCAGGAGACGTTGTCTTCCACTCCGCCGGAATCACGTTCAACCGTGAAGGTGAGCGGCCTGTCGTTCTCAAGCCAATCGTCCGGAGCGACTTTCAACCAGTCCCCTTTGATTCGGGTTTCGAGAACCGTCTCGCTCTGCGACTCAATCCTGACGGTCCCCGACTCCGCATAGGCGCGAAATTCGAGATGAGCGCCGGCATCGTCGCTTTGAACCGGTGCTCCGGTACAACCCGACATGAGCGCAAATACAGCCAGACACAGGCCGGAAAACAATGGTTGTCTCTTCCTCATCGATCGTTCCGCCGGTTCGGACCGCGCCACAGAATCCTGCACATAAGGGCGAGAACTGCTGTCACGACAATGAACACAGCCATCAACATGAATATGTTCATGGAAGAATCCGTGCCCATTGCGGTGTCGGAAGACACGACGCCGATAGATCCGCCGCCGGCTGAATCGTCAAACCCAGATGGCGCGTTCTTACGGATCGCGATGTCTCCCTGCTCCACTTGTACAGACTCGGGGACAATAGCGCGTGCAGCTTCGTTGAGAGGTGAGATTCTGCTGTTTTCCATCGAATAATACGCACGGGAGAAGCCATCGCTGATGAGAGTGGTGCTGTCATCATCATCGAGCAGGGACGCCTCTTCTATATCGGGAGAAAAATTCCCCACTTCCAGACTTCCGTTGTTGTCCCAGATCGTGATCCTTCCCACTAATCTACCTTCAACCTCAACGGGTGCCACCCAGTCGTAATCCTGCGGGTCCGTGATTGTGTTCGTTATGGCACCTGAATCGTCATAGCGTAGATAATGCACTTTATCGGCATAACCTATTGCAATCTGCGTGGATGCTTCAGGGCTTCCGTCGTTCTGGACAGCTTCCATAAGCGCCAGCGTTTGGGTCCTCGCCTCGTCGCTTTGAGCGAACTCGTTGATTTGCATGCTCTCGGGCAGATTCTCCGCGCGAGCGATATCAGGGCAGACCGTTCCTATAGCAACGACAAATAACATCGCCGCGAATAATATACGGAACGCCTGAATCAGGGATTTACGAACATTATAGAATGTACTCATTTGTTCCCCCTTTATCGGCTAAAGCCATATCGTGTGTGCGTCCATGTATGACCACTTCCGCTTTTCATCCAGTCGTAAGTTCCACTGCTGTAATACGACTGCAACGGATCGATGTAAGAGACAACAAGATAGCCCGGATCAGAGGTATATCCCCTTATCACAAGCATATGGCCACCGCCGCTCTCCCAGCCCCAACGTACCATCAACGGTTTGCTATTGTTAATTTGCCCGCTGATGGTTGCAGTGCTTGCGGCACTATTTATCATCGAACCTGTGTTGCGGATGCCCGCACTTGACAAGGCGCGCCTCACGTCAGTCGATAAATCTCCGGTTACATTGGCGCAAGAAGACGAGTTCTTCCCCCATTTCACATACTGGCATTGGGAAGAATTGCTGCCTCCCAGATATACGGATACGCTTTTCGATGTCGCGGCCCAGCACCAGTTACTTTGTTCCTGTACGTAAATTGGCACAGAAAGATATACAGAAGATGCGGATGCAGTCGTCACGCATGAGAGTGACATAACCAGCGCTGCTGCTAAACTAGTTACCATTGCGGCGATACGCCGCCGTCGCGGTTTCATCGGAATTTCCCCTTTCTCTGACGCGAAGCCCTCGTTGGATTCGCCGTCTCTTTAAGTATAGAACGGCTAATGGCCGTATGCCGGTTTCTTCGTTTGAATTTGCTTTTTTATACGCCAGAGCAATAATTCGGGTATGTAAAATCTCTGGTTGAAACGGAAACGTGAATCGAACGGTTTTCAACCAACCAACCTCTTCGGAGTCCGGAAAGATAATCGTCTTTCAAAGACCGCTATTCAACCAGAGATTTTACATACCCAATAATTCATGAATACCTCCAGTCAGAACAGCGTCATCTCGTCGGGATCATGCCAGACGTCATCCTCTGCCCCTGTCTCATCCGGTTCCCCTTCCACATAGCCGGCGGAGCCGGCGAACATACTGCCGCCATGCCGCTTGCGTTCCTCGGACACCCGCCGCTGGATCTCCTCGCGCTGCCGTTGCTCCTCGGCACGGGACTCTGCCCTCGCACGCCGTTCCTCGGCGCGTTCGGCGTTCCTCCGCTCCCTCTCGCTCCGCTTGGTGTCGTCCTCACGGCTGCGTTCGATGGCCCGCGTCTGCGTCACCGTGGGCACGCTCGTCCGGTTCGGGAACACCGTCACCCGCTGCGGCCCCAACGTGAGCCTGCACGGGTACACCTCCACGACCTCGGCCACAGCAAGCTTGAACTTCCGCTTAAACTCCTTCAGCTCTGAGTCGCTGCCGAACTGCTGGTAGAGCTGCTGCCATGCGATCGTGACCGGCTCGTGCAGGTTGTAGACGCGCTTGGTCAGCCACCAGTACACGTCGATCGCCATCGGTTTGCGGAGCCTGGCTATCACCTTGAGGTCGACCGGCACCGGATGGTCGCGCAGCATATCCACGTAGCCTTGGCTCAGCTGCACCCAGTTCTCGAACAGGCCGTGGGACTGCGGTTCATTCCGCAGCCAATCGATGCGTGATTCCTCGGCGACGACGAAGTTGCGCATGTTCGTCTCGTTCTCGGTGTTGTTGGAGATGTGGTAGGAACAGGCGAACAAACGCTCCAGTTGGGGTTTGATGGATTTAAGCTGCCGTCCGCCGACCTGCACGTCAATCATGCGCAGGAACTCGCGGAACGTGGTGCCCAGATGTAATACGTTCGTTTCCGGGTCGAAGCACGGGTTATTCGTCTTGATCATCGTGCACGCCCACAGCTCGAATAGGCGCGGATACTTACCGTAAGGCAGACAATCCTCGCCACTGATGAACCGGACCACCAGATTGCCATTACGCCGGACTATCTCTCTGGCGTTGTCCTTGGGCCTCCTGTAGGGCAGGGAGACCTGCGCGGCGATCTTGGAAATGAAGCCGTGTGACATCCACGGTTCGTCCTCCGGGAGAGTCAGTTCCCCGGAACGGGTATCATCGACCATTGCTAATCACGCTCCTAGTTAACGTGGTTGCCATGCCTTCGGAGGTGCCAGCCTCGCGGGGGCATTTTTATACCAAATTTCGGTGTGTACTTTAGCCACCATGCTAGCAGGGCAGGTGTGTACTTTAGCCACCGACATGCGTGTACTTTAGGTACGTTCGGTGGATAACTGCGTGTACTTTAGCCACCAATGAGCGTGTACTTTAGCCACCGCGAGGGGCTTTAGCCACCATTTGAGGGGCTTTAGCCACCATTTGAGGGGCTTTAGCCACCGCAATGTGTCCTTAGCCCTTGTGGCAGTAGGGCTGAGCGGGGGTCCCAGATATACAGATATACAGATACTTAGAGAGCGAATTTTGAAAGGACCTCTGCCGGATGTGGATAACTCACGTGGGCTTTAGCCACCGTGAGACGTTTCGGCCATCTGAGGGCTTTAGGTAGGTTTCCGTCATGCGTCGTGGGCTTTAGCCACCATTCGAGGGGCTTTAGGTACGCGCTGTGACCCCAGTCCTTGCAGGAATAGGATTGAGCGGCGGTTCTAGATATACGGAACGCACTGTTAAATCGTTGGAATTTCAACGGAACTTTGCTATCTGCATAGACGCCGTCATGGAAATGATTGCGCCGTTTTGGAACCTTATCGAACGTACGTCCGCGCTAGTCGGTATCGGCGTCCACTGGCGATGGGCGATCTACATCGCGGCGGCTACTCTGTTGGTCGAGGATACGTTGAGGATCATGAGGCGACCCTAAGCAAGTCAAGGGCTTTAGGTAGGTATGTGCCCTCGGCTAACCGGGCAAGGGGACACGTCCGCCAGACGCATCCTGTTTTGCTTCAATGTTTGTTCGACAGGTTCGGCAGTGTTTTTCCGCAGTGTGGGCTGATGGTTTTCCCCGGTGTCGTCATCGTTTCCCGGTGATGTGAGAGGCATCGGTGCCGCGGCCTGTATATTCCCGAGTTGCCAATCGGTTTTGATTCGGCCGGTTGCCGCCGGCCGGCGCTCGGGAAGGAAAGGAACATGGCGATACCGATGCCCATTGTGCAAGATATCAGGAGACTCGACCGGCAGGGAATGTCGCGCGCGCAGATAGCGCGTCGTCTTCACGTGGATCGCGGGACGGTCGCGAAGTACGCGGATATGGAGGATTGCTCGCCCAAGCCGAAGGCGGATCGCAGGTACGGGTCGAAGATCGACCCGTACGCGCATCTGGTGGACGAGTGGCTGGAGGCGGATCGGATGCTGCCCAGGAAGCAGCGGCACACGATCAGGCGCGTGCACGACCGTCTGCTGGCGGAGACGGATTACGACGGCGAGTATTCGACCACGATGCGTTACGTGCACCGGTGGCGCGAGGCGAACCGCGGCGTGCCGGATCGCGAGGGGTACGTGCGGCTCGAGTGGGCGGCGGGCAGCATGCAGGTCGATTTCGGCGTGGCCCGGGCCCGGATCGCTGGCGAGATGGCGGACGTGCATTGCCTGGTGGTCTCGTTGCCGTATTCGAACATGCGGTTGTGCGTGGCGTTGCCGGGCGAGAACGCGGAGTGTCTGTGCCATGGCCTGATGCTCGTGTTCGAGCATATCGGGGGTGTTCCTCCCGTGATCGTGATGGACAACGCGACCGGTGCCGGCCGGCGCAACGCGAAGGGCGAGGTCGCGTTGACCGGGGTGTTCTCCGCGTTCGTGGCGCATTACCGGCTCGAGGTCCGGTTCTGCAACCCGTACTCGGGCAACGAGAAGGGCAGCGTGGAGAACGCGGTCGGGTTTTTGCGGCGCAATCTCATGGTGCCGCCCATGCGCGCGGAATCGTACGGGCAGTTGAGCCGTCTCCTGCTGGAGCGGTGCGACGGGCTCGCCAGGGACTCGTATTGCCCGAGGTTGCCGGACGTGCCCGTGGCCGAGGTGTTCGACGAGGAGAGGGCCGCGTTGATGCCGTTGCCGTCCACGGCGTTCGACCCGGTTCGCTGGGAAAGCCGGACGGCCGACAAGTACGGGCTGGTCGACATCGACTCGAACCGGTACCTCGCCGGCCCCGATTCGGCGCGTTCCAAGGTGCTGGCCGCGATCCGGTGGGACACGGTCACGCTCGCATCGCCCGCCACCGGCGAGCTCCTCGCGGAATATCCCAGACAGTACGGACGGTCGCGCAATGTGGAGGATCCCGCGCTCGTGCTTCCCCGGCTCGCGGTCAAACCCCGCGCGTGGCGGGAAAGCTCGATCCGCCCGGACGTGCCCGACGATATACGCGCGTGGCTTGATTCCATGGACGAAAAGACGTTGAGGGAGAGCCTCAAAGCGATCGGGGACGCGTGCCGGGCGGCCGGGTTCGATCCCGCGATGCAGGCGTGCGGCGAGATCCTGCGCTCGAACAGGGACATGGGCCTGCACGCGGACTCGCTCACCCCTATCGCGTTGCGCATGCGCGACGGCGAGTGGGAATACCCCGGCGGGATCGAGGAGCCCGACCTGAGCGGCTACGACCGGTTCATCACCGGCACGGACGACGGAGGGGAAGAACGGTGAGCGTCAGACCCGATCCGGTGATCCCGGAGACCCGACGCAGGCGCGCGTCCACGACCGAGAAAAGCGAACGCATCCTGAAGATGAGCCGCAGCCTGACCCTGACACGCAGCGTGCTCGCCGGCACGCTCGCCGAGGCCACGCCCAACCAGCTCGACTTCATCGAACGATGGTTCACGGCCGAACTCGACTCGCGCGAGCGATCCAAACGCCTGCGCCTGCTCAAACAGGCCGGCTTCCCCGCCGACAAGACCCTCGACGGCTATGACTGGACCAACCTGAAGATGCCCGCCGACTGGGGGCGCGCGCAGCTCGAGAACCTCGACTTCGTCGCCGGATGCGAGGACCTCGTGCTCTACGGGCCCGTCGGCACCGGCAAGAGCCACCTGGCCATCGCGATCGGACGGCTCGCCTGCGAGCGGGGCGTCCCGGTGCGCTTCTTCACCGCGACCGGACTGCTCATGCGTCTGCGCCGCGCCCAGCAGGAGAACCGGCTCGACCGGGAACTCGCGAGCATCGGCAAGGCCCGACTTCTCATCATCGACGAGTTCGGCTACCTGCCCATAGACGAGGAGGGCAGCAGGCTCCTCTTCCAGATCATTTCCGATTCCTACGAGACAAGGAGCATCATCTACACCACCAACATCGAATTCAGCGGATGGGGACGCGTGCTCGGCGACAAGAACATGGCCGCCGCCCTCATCGACCGCACCGTCCACCACGGACGGCTCATCAGATTCGAGGGCCGCTCCTACCGAAGCGAACACGCCCTCATGACCAAATAACCAACACAACGCAGACAGGCAGCGGCCGATACCGCACACCCTGCGGAAAACCCGCTGCCTACACTGCGGAAAAACACCGCTCACAAAGCGGACGCCAACTTGCTAAAACACAGTCTTCAGCCGTTTCGGCCGGTAGGGACGGTACGACCCGTTCTCGTTGGACGCGAACCACAGGCCGCGCCTCAGCTCGCGTGACACCGTGGACTTGTCCCGGCCGATCCTCTCCGCGGTTCGCCGAATGCTCAGATGCTGTTCGCAATGCAGCTTCTCGATCAGGATCCTCTCCTCGGACGACAGGTGCGAATACTGTTGACCCATGAGTGCAACACCTTCTTAAGTTAGAAACTTCGAACACTTCCAACCTTAGACAAGGTGTTGCACTTCTATTTAGAACCCGGGGCGTAAACACGATTGCCTTCAAAGAAGATGGTCGTGACTGTGCTGGAATCAATGTTCGGTGCTATGAAGCGAAGCGTTGGTTGTGTGTCTAAGCTGGCCGCATTGTTGAATGAGGCTCAACTTCGGGGTGTCGTTTTATCGGCTGTGATGTTATTGTGGCGCGACACGCCAGCTTTATAGGCGATGAGTGGTGGCATCAGATGAGTTCGCTTGTACGTCTCCATTCTTTGTTGAAATATGTTATGCAAAGTGTGTAATTGGCATATGAAACTGTCATATTTGATGTGTTGCGTTGCGTTTATGTGAACTTATTTTCATTGTGCATATCGTTATCAATTTGTTGTCAAGGACGATCGCGAGTGAAATGCGCTCATTTATATAATGGCTGTTGCATGGCTGCCCTTGAGGGACGTTCCTCTGGCATGGCTTTGCAATGAGCCGCGATGTGGTCGTAACCAACGTGGGATTCGATTGTGCGGCGAAGAAAAAATGATGGGGGGGGGAGTCGCCCTCCATCATTCAGGAAAGGGAACTGAATGGTTTATAACATTCACATATTGCAAACAAGGAAAACCGGTCGTGTGGTTGCTGCTGCGGCTGCATCCGTGCTGTGTTGCATGGGGGCTGTATTTCCAGCGACTATCGGAGTGACTGCGGCGTCGGCCGATGAACCCGTCGAATTGGTCGTCAACGGCGGATTCGAAGACGATCTTAATGGTTGGAAGTCTGGAACGGTGTGGAATAGCTCCGCATCGTCCATTGCCGTCACTGCGGATGATGTGCATGGTGGCAGTGGCGCCTTGAGCGTTACTGATCGTACATCCTCTGATGCTGGTGCAATCCAGTCTCTTGATGGCAAGGTGGAAAAAGGACAGACATATACCGGAAGTATGTGGGTCAAGGCCACGGAAGACGGTGAATTCAATATCACTGTTTGTTCGGGTAATGGTTCCGGATGTGACCAGATTGCGACCGGAACGGCGAAAGCGGGTGAGTGGACACAAATTTCAGGTACTGGAACGTTAGGTGGTAGTGGTGATTTCACCAGTCCCTCGCTGGTGATTGAAAACAAGTATGGCACGAGCAATGCCGACTTCATTGTCGACGACATTTCCGTAACCGGTTCGGATTCTGGTTCCTCATTCGTGCCGCCGACTACGGGTACGGCAACGGCAGCCAAGGCTTTCGGCGACTATTCAAACCCGATTATCGATTATTGGTATGGCGCCGATCCGTGGGCTATGGAATACAACGGACGCGTATATATCTACACTACGGGTGATGGCACTTCTGTGAATGCTGATGGCTCGTTGAATTATGACTATGAATATGACAGTACTGGGCAGATCAAGGACAATTCGTTCGCTCAAGTAAAGACCATCAATGTTCTGTCCAGTGATGACATGGTCAATTGGCGTAATGAGGGTTACATTCGTGTGGCTGGAGAACAGGGGGTGGCCACCTGGGCCAGCAATTCCTGGGCTCCTGCCGTCGCTCATAAGACCATCAACGGTAAAGAGAAGTTCTTCCTGTATTTCGCCAATGGCGGCAGCGGGATCGGTGTGCTGACCTCGGATTCTCCTGTTGGTCCGTGGAAGGACGAAACCGGTGAGCTGTTGATTAAGGGCGGTACTCCTGAATCCGCTGGTGTGGTCTGGCTGTTTGATCCCGCGGTGTTCGTGGATGATGACGGGCAGGGCTACCTGTATTACGGAGGTGGTGTTCCGACAGGCGAGGAAGAACATCCGAACACGGCTCGCGTTATTAAACTGTCCGATGACATGCTGCATACCGAAGGTGAGGCTCAGGCCATA
>ERZ780228.2120-NODE-2120-length-10534-cov-2.702166_pt1 | contig 10534 bp, 6 predicted proteins | sample MGYA00511015_ERZ780228 | MGnify/ENA primary metagenome ERZ780228 (study PRJEB29588, sample SAMEA2161897) | human gut metagenome | biome: human gut; feature: human-associated habitat; material: faeces | place: Denmark | collected 2008/2010 ...
TATCACTCAAGAAGAATTTGAAGAAGCTTATTCATGGTTAAAAGCAACACAATCTCTTACAGAGGATTATCAAGACTTTGAATTAGAATTTTAAGGAGAACAAAATGGAAAAATATTTAATTGTGACAGATACAACAAGCGCAATGAATAAAGAAATTGCTGCCGCTCATGGTATTGAACTTATTTCTTTAAGCGTTATCGTAGATGGTCAAGAATACAAAGATCAAGTTGATATTTCAACTGAACAACTTTATGATTATTTAAAAGATGGAAAAACTCCATCTACAAGTCAACCAAATACAGGTTATCTTATTGAAAAGATGGAAGCTTGGCAAAAAGAAAACTATGAAGCCATTATTGTTGTAACATGTTCTGCTGATTTATCAGGAACAAACAACGGTTTCCATTTAGCCAAAGATACAGTTGGTTTAGACAATGTTTATATTTATGATAGCCGCCAAGTCGGTGCTCCTGTCATGGATATGGCTATTCGTGCTAAACAACTTGCTGATGAGGGAAAAGATGTCGATGAAATTTTTAAAGTTTTAGAAGAAAAAACAAAACATTCTTTTTCTTTCTTATACCCTGATAATTTTGATCAATTATCACGCAGTGGGCGTTTATCCCCTATGGCTGCGCGTATGGCTTCTATGTTAAAAATCAAAGCTCTTTTATGTTTAGATGAGCAAGGAAAATCTGTTGATAAATACAGTATGTCTCGTACGGAAGTGAAAGTTTTAAAAGCAATCACTGATAAATTCCATGAACTAGGAGTGAATGCTGAGAAATATAAAATTTATATTTCTCATGCCGATAATATCGTTTTCGCCAAAAAATCAAAATTATTACTTCAAACAACATTCCATGGAATTGAAGTTGAAATCAACAACTTACCAGCTGTTTTAACATGCCATGGCGGACTCGCTTGTTGCGCTCTTCATTCTACATATAAAATTTAGGAGGCTTTTATGAAAGTTCTTGATATGCATTGTGACACGATTACCCGTTTATACGAAGAGTATCCAAATGAATCTTTATTAGAAAATACTGGACATATCGATTTAAAGAAAATGCAAAAAGGTGATTATCTTCTTCAAAACTTTGCGATGTTTACCAATCTTGGAAATACATCGAAGCCTTTTTTAAAAGTAAATCAATATATTAATTATTATTATCAAGAAATTGAAAAATATCCTGATTTAATTCAACCTGTCTATTGTTATCAAGATATTCTTGATCATAGAGACCAAGGAATCATGTCAAGCATGCTAACTTTAGAAGAAGGAGCTGTCATTGAAGATGATTTATCCCTTCTCCAACATTATTATCGTTTAGGCGTTCGGATGATCACTCTTACTTGGAATTACAAAAATGGCATTGGTCATCCTAACTTTAGCCATGCTAAATGTTATGAAGATACATTAAAAATCAACACAAAAGACGGTTTAACTCCTTTTGGAATTCGTTACATTCAAGAAATGGAACGTTTAGGAATTATCATTGATGTTTCTCATTTAAGCGATGCAGGATTTTATGATGTTTTAAACAATACAACAAAGCCTTTTGTTGCTTCCCATAGCAATGCCCGTCATTTGTGTAAGGCAGCACGTAATATGTCGGATGATATGATTTTAAAGCTTGCTAAGCGTGGTGGGGTTATGGGAATTAATTTCTATGGAAACTTTTTAGTTGATGGCGATGGCCACTGTAAAAGTTGTATAGAGGATATGGTAAAACATATTCTTTATATTAAAGATCTTGCAGGAATTGATTGTATCGGTTTAGGAAGTGATTTTGATGGTATTAATAGTGAATTAGAAATGAAAGATGCTTCTTATTATCAGTTATTGTATGAGGCTTTAGTAAAAGCAGGATTAAGCGAGGAAGAAATTGAAAAAATATTTTATAAAAACGTTTTGCGTGTTTATAAAGAAATATTGAGATAGATTCGTCTATCTCTTTTTATTTTTTTAAGAAATTCTTTCTAAGCACTCGTCTTTTTTTTCAAAATAATGTTATAATACCTTAATGGGGAGGGACTATCTATGTATATAAAAGACGACGAAATAAATAAGTATTTTAATGAGCCAAACTGGAAAGTAGCTCATAACTTATTCCAACATAACACAATCTCAAATATGTCCGTTATAAAGGATGGTCAAATTTATCAAATACTTGGAAGTACAAATGTAAATGGTAAAATCAATACTGCCACAATTCAAGTGGATACCGGGGGTAATATTTTAGAATTTAGCTGTGATTGCCATCATTGTAAACCAAATGAACTTGCATGTGGTCACATTGGTGCAATCTTATTAAAATTCTATGGTTTAGAATCAAGTGATTTACCTTATTCCTATAATCAAAAAGGAAATTATTTAGATAAGCTTCAAGCCTTGCAAGCCAAGAAAGAAGCTGAACATCTAAAACAACAAGCTGATTTGACTTTTTCTTTAATTCAAGAATATCGCAGTCAACATCATCAACATCAATTACCTTTAGCACAAAACATACACTTGATTCCACAAGTTAAATCAACTTTCAATCGCTTAAGTCTTTCTTATAAGATTGCCGGTGAAAGAAGTTATACTATTAAAAACATTGATACTTTTTTAGAAAATGTAAAATCAAATAAAATTATTGAATATGGAAATGCTTTAATTACGGATCATAATCCAAAAGCATTTGATCATTCTTCTTGGAAACAAGTTCAATTTATTAAAGAATATTTCTATCTAAAAAACGATGAAAGAAGTTTAAAGATCTCTTCTGATAATATCGATGATTTCTTTTTATCACACTATGATAATCTAGACATTAATATCAATTTTACAACTATTGATTTAAAGAACTTTGTTTTAGAAATGAAAAAAGATGATGATTATACAACCATCAAATATAAAGAACCTGATGGCATGACAATTATCGGTCATCAATATATCTATTATTTCGATCATTACACATTAAACCGTTATTCCAAAGAATGTTCTGAAGCAATGCGTCCATTACTTATTCATTTAGAAAACAATCCACTCACAATTCCAAATCATGAATTGCCTCGTTTTTCTAAATACATCATTGATTCAATATTACCTTATGTTGAATTTACAGGAGATGATATTGATGAATATTTACCAATGGAAGTCTCATTACTTATCTATGTAGACTTAAACAACAATAACGAGTTATCTGTTACTCTTGATTATCGTGATGATCAAGGAAACACTATTTTAGAAAATCCTAAAGATCTTGTTTTACCATTAAAACTAGATAACGTTATACAAACATTAGATAAATACCTAGAATATGATGAGATCACACAAATGTATTATTTATACAACGAAGAAGATATTTATGATTTCATCACACGTGTTTTACCTTCATTAAATAATGATTGTGAAATTTATATTAGCGAAGAAATCAAGCAAATGAACAAGCCAAAAAACATGAAATTAAATATTGGTGTTCGTTTACAAAATGATTTATTACAAATTGATATCGATAGCATTAACGTTGATAAAGAAGAGATCAAAGATATCCTTTATGCTTATCAACACAAAAAGAATTACCATCGTTTAAAAAATGGTGAATTTATTAATTTAGATGATGAAAATATCAAAGATTTAGATCTATTATTCAATGATCTAAATCTTCAATACAAAGATATTGAAGATGGACAAGTAGAAATTGATAAATATCATTCATTATATTTAGAAAATTTCATGTCTCAATCATCATTACAATTTAATCGTGACCAACATTTCCAAAATCTTATTTCGCACATTGAAGAAAAAAATCATGAGGATATCCAAGTACCTGAACATTATAAAAATATCTTAAGAGATTACCAAGTACAAGGATTCCAATGGTTAAAAACCATGTCTGATTATGGTTTTGGTGGAATCTTAGCTGATGACATGGGGCTTGGTAAAACTTTACAAGTCATGACATTAATTGAAGACAGCATCTCTAAAGATCGTGTCAGCCTTGTCGTTGCCCCAGCAACTCTTATTTATAACTGGCAAGATGAAATTAAAAAATTCTCTAATCAATTAAAAACTGTATGTATTACTGGAAACATTGCTCAGAGAAAGAAATTAATTGAAAATCTTCAAGATTACGATGTTGTTATTACTTCTTACGATTATATTCGTCGTGATTTTGAATTATATAAAGATTATCAATTCTATTATTTCATTCTTGATGAAGCACAATACATTAAAAACCAAAGCACTAAAAACGCTCAAGCCGTTAAACTTATTAATGGTAAATATCGTTTTGCCTTAACAGGTACACCAATTGAAAACAGTTTAGCAGAGCTTTGGTCAATATTTGATTTCTTGATGCCTCAATATTTATATAATTATCATCATTTCAAAGAAACTTACGAAATACCAATTATTAAAAACGAAGACCAAGAAAAACAAGCAAAATTAAAACGGTTCGTGGAACCATTTATTTTAAGAAGAACAAAGAAAGATGTTTTAACAGAATTACCTGATAAAATTGAAAATAATGTACTTATTCCATTTACGCCAGATGAAGAAAAAGTATATCTTGCAAACTTATCAACAATCAATACAGAATTACAAAGCGCTATTCAAGTAAATCATATTGATAAGATCCAAATTCTAGCAATGATGACACGCCTTCGTCAATTATGCTGTGATCAACGTATCTTATACAACAACGTTCAAGAACCAAGTTCTAAATTAAAAGCATGTATGGATATTATTGAAACAGCGAAAGAAAATGAACAAAAAATATTATTGTTCTCATCATTTACAAAATCACTTGATTTAATTGAAGCTGAATTGCGTAAAAAAGATATTTCTTATTATGTTCTTACAGGGGCAACAACAAAAATCAAGAGACATCAACTTGTAAATGCTTTTCAAAATGATAAAACAACCGTTTTCTTAATCAGTTTAAAAGCTGGTGGTACAGGACTCAACTTAACAAGTGCATCTACGGTTATTCACTTCGATCCATGGTGGAATATGTCTGCTCAAAATCAAGCAACAGACCGCGCTTATCGTATTGGACAAACAAATAACGTTCAAGTTTATAAATTGATCATGAAAAATTCTATTGAAGAAAAGATTCAAAAACTTCAAGAACAAAAGCAAGATCTATCAAATATGTTTATTGAAAATAATCATGGATCAATCACCCAAATGTCTACAGCAGATATTATTGATTTATTTAAATAAGAAAAAGGAGATTAAAGACGTTCAATCTTTAAATCTCCTTTTCTTATATAATTTAATTTTCTAAACGCTTTATAGAATGAAAAAGTTAAAACCGCTGGAATAATAATATCAATCAAAATAATAGGAACAGTGTATTGATTGCCCATTACTTGCATCGCATCTAAGATTCCAACTAATCCTGCCGTTCCCATCCCTGAACCTATTGCACTACAACGAATGGATAAAAGCATTGTCGAGATCGGTGCTGTGATAATCGTAGTAAGAATTGGTGGCAACCAAATCACCGGTCTTTTAATAATATTTTTAAATTGAAGCATACTTGTTCCAATCCCAATGGCAATAACATCACCAATATCGTTATCATCAAAAGACATCATCGCAAAACCCACCATTTGTGCACAACAACCAGCAAGAGCAGCTCCTGCAGCTAATCCATCAAGTCCTAACATAATACCAATGGCTGCCGAAGAAATCGGTGCGGTAAGCGCCATCCCCATTAATACACCAACAACAATGGACATAAACAACGGTTGCAAAGAGACTCCTTCATTAATCAAACCACCAATCCAAGTAATCAATTGTGTCAAATAAGGTCCTACGAACTGCGTTACAATTCCTGCCACACAAATAGAAGTAAACGTAACTAATAAAATATCGATTGGTGTTTTACCTTGAATAAGACGCGTTACTTCAATTGCAGCTAGTACCGCAACATAAGCAGAAATAGGATTTCCCGCTTGAACATTTCCATTTTGGAAAGTCCCTGCTCCTATTGCTCCTGCAATGACAGCTGATATTAAATTTAAGCCTCTTGCTTCAATTGCATAGCCCATACCAATTCCAATTGCCGGACCCATTAAGTAACTTGCAATATTTCCCCATGTTACAAGTTCACCGATATTCATTACATTTCCTAATTGTTTTAAAATCGTTCCAATAATTAAACTTGAAAAGAAACCATAAGCCATCCCATTAAAGGTATTGACTACATAATTTCCTTTTCCTCTCCCTTTTGCCATATCTTTTTCTCCTTATTTTTATATACAAAAAAACTGCCGAAGCAGTTTATTGACTATTGGTGGAGCCAAGCGGGATCGAACCGCTGACCCCCTGCGTGCAAGGCAGGTGCTCTCCCAGCTGAGCTATGGCCCCAATTTTTAAATGGTCGGGAAGACAGGATTTGAACCTGCGACCCCCTGGTCCCAAACCAGGTGCACTACCAAGCTGTGCTACTTCCCGTTTAATGGCGCGCTAGGCAGGAATCGAACCCACAACCTCTTGATCCGTAGTCAAGCACTCTATCCAGTTGAGCTACTAGCGCATTATTCAAATGGAGGTTCCTACCGGACTCGAACCGATGATGACAGAGTTGCAGTCTGTTGCCTTACCAACTTGGCCAAGGAACCGTATTTTGTTTGACGTCTTTTATCACGTCGCTCATTTATTATATGTTAATTTTATTTATTTTGCAATAGTTTTTTACAATTTTAATTCATGAAATTTGAAATGTTTTTTATTTTATTTGATTTTATCAATCATTTTTAAGAAAAGATTCTATGAATTTTTCATAGAATCTTTAATTTCTATTCGCATTTGAGGCTGCAATTTTTACTTTTGCCCAATAATTTGCCATTATTTTTCTTGTTTCAGAATTATAATTAAAGACCTCGTCTTTATTATTTTTTCTAATTGGATTATAGGCATTGATTCCTTTAAAGTCATCATTTTTCAAATCATTCATAACTTCTGTATTTGGTGATGTATATCCAACATAAGAAGAATTATCATAGGCTGCATCATAACTTGAAACATAATTAATAAACTCATGTGCTAAATCAACATTTTTAGAACTTTGCGGAATAACCATAGCATCACACCAAATATTTGTTCCCTGTTTTGGCATATAAAAACCAATATTTTCATTTTCAGACATGATATAAGCAGCATCTCCCGAATAAACAATGCCTAAAGCTTTTCTTGCTTGTGCCATATTATCAATGATTTCATCTGTGACAATTTCTGGAGACATTGTTTGAACACTTTGTAAAAGCCAATTATAAGCGTCCGCAAGCTCTTTTTCATTATCTGTGTTCATTGAATAGCCTAATGCCTTTAAAGCCATCATAAAGGAATCTCGTTCTGAATCATATAGATAGATATCCCCTTTATATTTTTGATTTAAGAAAATGTTAAATCCTTCTTCTTTTAAATCTTTTTTACTGACTTTTGTCTTATCATAAACAATTCCTACACTTCCCCAGAAATAAGGAACTGAATATTCATTATTTGGATCATAAGAAAGATTTTTTATCGAATCATTAATATCATCCATACAAGTAATTTTATCTTGATCTAATGGTTGAATCAACTTTTCTTGTTTTAATCTTTCAATCATATAATCACTTGGAATTAAAATATCATATGCTTCACCATTAGCTACTTTAATATACATTTGTTCATTTGAATCAAAAAGATCCATAACAACTTTACATCCTGTTTGTTTTTCAAAATTAGAAAGCAAGTTCTCTCCTGTATACTCTCCCGCATTATAAACGTGTAATGTTTGTCCTGCATATTTTTTTGAAGAGATTCCTGTTTTTTGAACAAAGACAAGTCCCATGAAAACACATGCTGCTACCACTGCTGCAATAATTTTTGGTGCCTTCTTTTTTTCTTGCATTTCTGTTGATTGTGCTTTTCTTTTTTCTTTAACCATTGGTGCAACATTTACAATAATTAAAACAATTGTAATAAACACAACAACTAATGTCGAAATCGCATTAATACTTGGATTAACACGTTTTGACATTGTATAAACCATAATACTTAAGTTTTTGATTCCTTTTCCTGTAACGAAATAAGAAATAATAAAATCATCAAAAGACATTGTAAAAGCAATTAGTGCTCCTGAAACGATCCCCGGCATTATTTGAGGCACAATGACTTTTGTAAGAGCCATCCAAGGTGTACATCCTAAATCCATTGCGGCATCCGCTAAATTTGGATCCAATGAACGAATTTTAGGCATAACAGACAAGATAACATACGGAATACAAAAGGCAATATGTGCAATTAATAATGTAGCAAAACCTTTTTCAATATTAAAAGTAATAAAGAATAACATTAAGCCAATTGCAGTAACGATTTCTGGGTTCATTAAAGGAAAATCGTTGATTTGCATAATTAAATCATGAACGACTTTTTTAGATTTAGAAAGTCCAATCGCACTGATTGTTCCTACAATTGTTGAAACAACAGTGGCAATGATTGCAACTATGATAGTGATATATAAAGACTCCATCATAGATGAATCTGCCAACATTTTAGAATACCATTGCATTGAAAAACCAGTAAAATGTGTGAGCGACTTACTTGAGTTAAATGAAAAGACAATCATAAAACCAATAGGTAAATAGAAAAATAAGAGCATTAAAATCATTAAAACTTTTAAAAGAGAATATTTTTGTTTTTTCATACTTTTTTCTCCCTTCTATTTCCTGAATTACGTTTTTCAACATATCTTACTAAATACATAATCACCATCATCACAATTGCCATAATCACTGAAATAGCTGAACCAAAGTTCCATTCACCGACAGTAATAAATTGATTTTCAATCACATTTCCTATTAAGAAATATTGTCCTCCCCCTAATAATTTTGGAATAAAGAAAGAACTTACTGCTGGTAAAAAGACAAGGGCAATCCCACTAATGACTCCTGGTATTGAAAGTGGAAAAGTAACTTTCCAAAATGTTTGAAAACGATTTGCTCCTAAATCAGAGCTTGCTTCTAATAAAGATTTATCCATTTTAGATAAAGAGGTATTAATTTGTAAAATCATAAAAGGAATAAAGTTATAAACCATTCCAAGTAAAACAGCCCCTTCTGTATAAAGAAGTTGTGTTGATTTAAAACCTAATAAATTTAATAAAGATTGTAAAATACCACCATCTGATAAAAGTCCAATCCATGCGTACGTACGTACTAACATATTGATCCACATTGGTAAAGTAATTAATAAAATTAAAATATTTCTTGTACGATCTTTACAACGTGAAATAAAATAAGCTGTTGGATAACCAAGTAAAATACAAATAATCGTTGTTTTTAGTGCAATTGAAAGTGATCTCCATAAAATAAGTAAGAAATCAGGGTCGGTAAAGAATTTCACAAAATTTTGTAAAGTGAAATTAAAGTTAACAATTGCATTTCCACTGTCTGTAATTGCATAAAAAGCAATTAATAAGACAGGAAGAAAAAGAATAATAATACTCCAAATAATATAAGGGAGTGCTAATTGTGAAAACTTTTTCATCTAGAATCCCATCTTTTCCATAACATGAATGTCTTCTACTTCGAAAGTCAATCCGACCTCTTGACCTTCTTCTACATAATCTGTTGTATGTACCTTTAACTCTCTACCTTCTGTAGAGAAAGTGACTTGGTAAATACCTTCTTGGATATTTTCTGGATCAAAATCATAATCCACATAAATATCTACTGCTTCATCTTCGTTAGATAATTTCCAACCAATGGCATTGGCCCATGTCTTTAAATCTGTATCTAAAGCCACTGATTCTTTAATTTCATCAACAGTTTTAAAGAAATTGAAGGCACTAACAGCTTCATTTGCTTTTTCATTCTTGACGAATTTTTGATCGACAACAATGATCTTTCTAGAAACAGTTAATCCTGATGCTGTTTGGAAAGTAACTGTATATTCACCTAGTTTTTCTTCTAAGTTATGTTCAATTTTACTAATAGATGTATAAGAATCATCACTTTCTTTCCATGCTTGTGCATCCGCTCTGGCAATAATATCATTGTCATCTAAAGAAGCTACTTCTTCAATATCTACATAGAAATCATTGGCAGAGATTCTTTCATCACTATATTCACTTTCTACATCATGATTTTTAATAACGTTCATATTAACTTTAACAGTTGTCCCTGGAACAGTTTCCACCATTGCTTCATTCCAAACACCTTTAAATAAAACGCTTAAAACTTCCCCTGTAATTTTTCCTTGTTCTAAAGGAACAATATCGATATCTTCAGGACGGATAACAATATCTACCTTTTCATTTGGTTTAAAACCAAAGTCGACACAATCAAAAATTTGATCATCAAATTTTACTTTATAGTCTTCTATCATCGTTCCAGAAATCACATTACTTTCACCAATGAAATTGGCAACATATTTATTAACAGGTTCATTATAAATTTCTTGAGGCGTTCCTACTTGTTGAATTTCCCCGCTTTTCATAATAACGATTTTATCTGACATTGTTAGAGCTTCTTCTTGGTCATGAGTAACAT
>ERZ780228.2126-NODE-2126-length-10512-cov-2.475471_pt1 | contig 10512 bp, 8 predicted proteins | sample MGYA00511015_ERZ780228 | MGnify/ENA primary metagenome ERZ780228 (study PRJEB29588, sample SAMEA2161897) | human gut metagenome | biome: human gut; feature: human-associated habitat; material: faeces | place: Denmark | collected 2008/2010 ...
AGGATATCAGAGAAGCAAATGACATGGGAGTTATCTGTGGAGTTACAACAAACCCTTCACTGATCGCTAAATCAGGAAGACAGTTTGAAGATGTTATCAAAGAGATCACTTCTATTGTAGATGGAGCTATCAGTGGTGAAGTAAAAGCTACAACAACTGATGCAGAAGGAATGATCAAAGAAGGAAGAGAAATCGCTAAGATTCATCCAAACATGGTAGTTAAGATTCCTACAACGATCGAAGGATTAAAAGCTACAAAGGTATTATCTTCTGAAGGGATCAAAACAAATCTGACATTGATCTTCAATCCAAACCAGGCTTTATTAGCAGCAAGAGCTGGAGCAACATATGTATCTCCATTCTTAGGAAGACTGGATGACATTTCTCAGAACGGATTAGATTTAATTGCAGACATCAGAGAGATCTTTGATGCAGCAGGAGATATCGATACACAGATCATTTGTGCAAGTGTACGTAACCCAATCCACGTAACAGAATGTGCTAAGATGGGAGCAGACATTGCAACAGTACCTTACAACGTATTTGAACAGATGATGAAACACCCATTAACAGATCAGGGAATCGAAAAATTCCAGGCAGATTACAAAGCAGTATTCGGAGAATAAGAAAGGGTGGTAGATACAATGACAACCGCAGAATTAAAGAAAACAGCAAATGAGGTTCGCAAAGGTATCATTAAATCAACACATGCTGCCAAATCCGGACATCCGGGTGGATCTTTATCAGCAGCTGATGTATTTACATATTTATATTTTGTTGAGTTAAACGTTGATCCTAAGAATCCAAAAGATGAAAACAGAGATCGTTTCGTATTATCTAAAGGACATGTAGCTCCTGGATATTACTCAACATTAGCAGAAAGAGGATTTTTCCCAAAAGAAGATCTGTTAACATTAAGACATGTAGGATCTTACTTACAGGGACATCCTGATATGAAGAAGATTCCAGGCGTAGATATGTCTAGTGGATCATTAGGACAGGGAATCTCTGCCGCAGTTGGTATGGCACTTGCTGCAAAACTTCAGAATAAAGACTATCGTACATATACACTTCTTGGTGATGGTGAGATCCAGGAAGGACAGGTATGGGAAGCTGCAATGTTTGCAGGATCCAGAAAACTTGATAATTTAGTAGTTATCGTTGATAACAACGGATTACAGATCGATGGACCAGTTGATGAAGTAAACTCTCCATATCCAATCGGAGCTAAATTCGAAGCATTTAACTTTAATGTGGTTGAAATTGATGGTCACGACTTTGATCAGATCGCTGATGCGTTCAAACAGGCAAAAGAATGTAAAGGAAAACCAACAGCGATCATTATGAAGACGATCAAAGGTAAAGGTGTATCCTTTATGGAGAATCAGGTTTCATGGCATGGTTCTGCACCAAATGATGAACAATGTAAACAGGCACTGGAAGAATTAGAAAAGGTGGGCGAGTAAGATGGCAGAAGTAAAGAAGATTGCGACAAGAGAAAGCTATGGTAATGCTTTAGTTGAATTAGGACAGGAAAACCCTAATGTTGTAGTTTTAGATGCTGACTTAGCCGCTGCAACAAAAACAGGAATGTTTAAGAAAGCTTTTCCAGAAAGACATATTGACTGTGGTATCGCAGAATGTAATATGATCGGTATCGCTGCTGGACTTGCAGCAGCAGGAATGACTCCATTTGCAAGTAGTTTTGCGATGTTTGCAGCAGGACGTGCATTCGAGCAGGTAAGAAACTCTGTTGGATATCCACATTTAAATGTTAAGATCGGAGCTACTCATGGTGGTATTTCCGTAGGTGAAGATGGAGCTACACATCAGTGTTGTGAAGATATTGCATTAATGCGTACAATCCCTGGAATGACAGTGATCGTTCCATCTGATGATATTGAAGCAAAAGCAGCAGTAAAAGCTGCAGCAGCGATGGAAGGACCTGTTTATATGAGATTCGGACGTCTGGCTGTACCAGTGATCAACGATGAAGATTACAAATTCGAGATCGGAAAAGGTAAAGTCTTAAGAGAAGGAACAGACGTAGCAATCATTGCTAATGGATTATGTGTTGCTGAATCCTTAGATGCAGCTGAGAAATTAGCAGCAGAAGGAATCAATGCTCAGGTAATCAATATGGCAACTGTAAAACCATTAGATACAGAACTTGTATTAGAAGCAGCGAAAGCAACTGGTAAAGTTGTTACAGTAGAAGAACATTCTGTAATCGGTGGATTAGGAAGTGCTGTATGTGATGTATTATCTGAACAGCTTCCAACACCAGTATTAAAGGTCGGTGTGAATGATGTATTCGGACATTCAGGACCAGCAGTAGAACTGATCAAAGAATTCGGATTAGATGGTGACAGTATCGCTGCCAAGGTAAAAGAATTTGTAAAATAGATTTTCTTTTAAGCATAATAAACCAAGAATAAAAAGCAGTACACTTGTTTTTGTAGCAGGTGTACTGCTTTTGTGTTATGATAAAAATGATTTTAGGATCAAAACAATTTACAAAAAGGAGAGGTGAATGAATATGTGGACAAGAAGTGAATTGAAGGAACGAGGGAAGGCAGCACTGCATCACAATTATTGGATCGTTGTGCTTGCAACACTTGTAGTGACAGCATTAACGGGAGGAACTGGTAATGCAGCAGGGAATGGTTCCCTGCAGGAAGGAAGTAATATAGCAGCAGGAAATGGTGATGCGGCATCAAGTTTGATACAAACATTATTTTCATTTTTTGGAGTTGCAGGTGATATGATCTATAAAAATCTGATAGGTCCGATGTATAATGGAATGTATGTGTCATTTATTCTGATCTTGATCATAACAGCCTTTAGTGTAGGTTTGTTGTTTAAGATTTTTGTAGGAAACCTGTTTGAAGTTGGAGGCTGTCGTTTTTATGAGGAGAACAGCGAACATAAGACAAGAATCGCATTGATCGTTGATGGATTCCTCAATGGTGCATACTTAAGAAATGTTGCTACGATCTTTTGCAGGGATCTTTATACAGTGCTGTGGACGTTGTGTTTAATTATACCAGGAATCGTGAAAAGTTATGAATATAAAATGATCCCTTACATTCTTGCGGAAAACCCTCGGATATCAAGGAAGAGAGCGTTTGAGATCAGTAAAAATATGATGGATGGAGAAAAATGGAATGCATTCGTACTTGATCTGTCATTTATCGGATGGAATCTGTTATCAACGATCACATTTGGGATTGTAGGAGTTTTATATGTGAATCCGTATGTTAATACAACATGGGCAGAATTTTATAAAGTCATGAGGGAAAACGCATTGGAAACAGGAAATGCAACAAGAGAAGAACTGATCGGGCTTAGAAAAGAAGCAGATATTTAAGAAAAACTTCATTGATTCTATATTTGATAGACGATCGTAATCATGGTATAATGTCAGGTGGTAAAAACAAAAACAATACGATGCAAGGAGTATTAAGATGGGAAAATATTTTGGAACAGACGGGTTCCGTGGAGAAGCAAATATAAATTTAACTGTAGAACATGCATATAAAGTTGGACGTTATATTGGATGGTATTTTAACCAGAAGTCAAGCAGCAGAGCAAAGATTGTCATCGGTAAGGATACAAGAAGAAGCAGCTATATGTTTGAGAATGCTTTAGTAGCAGGATTGACAGCATCTGGAGCAGATGCATATATGCTTTATGTAACAACGACACCAAGTGTGGCTTATGTCGTAAGAACAGAACAGTTTGACTGCGGGATCATGATCTCAGCAAGCCACAATCCATACTATGATAATGGAATCAAATTGATCAATGCCAAAGGGCATAAGATGGAAGCAGAAGTTGAAAATGAGATCGAAGCATATATTGATGGGGAGATCCATGAAATCCCATTTGCAACAAAGAAAGAGATCGGACGAGCAAAAGACTATGCAGCCGGAAGAAATCATTATATCGGATATCTGATCTCTACAGCAACAAGATCATTTAAAGGTGTCAAAGTCGGATTAGACTGCTCTAACGGAAGCTCATTTGCGATCGCAGAGAATGTATTTAAAGCACTTGGTGCAGAGACACATGTGATCAATAATGAACCAGATGGAACAAATATCAATACAAACTGTGGATCTACACATATCGAGATCTTACAGGGATATGTAAAAGAAAACCACTTAGATGTTGGATTTGCATATGATGGAGATGCAGACCGTTGTATCGCAGTCGATGAGAATGGACAGGTTGTCGATGGAGATCTGATCCTTTATGTATGTGGACAGTATCTGAAGAAACACGGAGACTTGAACAATAATACAGTTGTTACAACTGTAATGTCCAATCTTGGATTATATAAAGCGTTTGATGCAGCAGGAATTGCTTATGAGAAGACTGCTGTTGGAGATAAATATGTTAATGAGAATATGGTGAAGAATGGTCACGCATTAGGTGGAGAACAGTCTGGACATATCATTTTCAGCAAGTTTGCAACAACAGGAGATGGTATTTTAACATCCTTAAAGATCATGGAAGCAATGATCGAGCAGAAACAAAGCCTTGCACAGTTAGCAGAACCCGTTGAGATCTTCCCACAGATCCTTGAAAATGTCCGTGTATATGACAAAGCAGTTGCACAGGCAGATGAAGACGTACAGAAAGCAGTTAAGGAAGTAGAAGCAGAACTTGGAGATGAAGGAAGAATTCTTGTACGTGAGAGTGGAACAGAACCATTAGTACGTGTTATGGTTGAGGCAAGAAGCCATGAGATCTGCCGTGAGAAAGTAGATAAAGTGGTCAAAGTTTTAAGAGAGAAAGGTCACGTAATCAAATAATCTATGGAAAAATTACATGCGGATATAATTATTAATATTTCACATGAGGCACTGGATAAGGTGTTTGCCTATAAGGTGCCTTTTTCCATGATCAAGGATATTCGGGTGGGACAGCAAGTCGTTGTCCCATTTGGACGTTCTAATAAGGAACAGACGGGATATGTAGTCAACCTTTCACGGACAGTTGACTATGACGAGAGTAAAGTCAAAGAGATCTTAAGGATTGAGACGGATCATGTTGGTGTGGAGTCAAATATGATCGAGTTAGCTGCGTGGATCAGAGAGAATTATGGATCAACAATGATCCAGGCATTAAAAACCGTACTTCCAGTGCAGGAAAAAGTTGCACGAAAAGCGAGAAAATACATTGAGCTATGCATTGAGAAAGTGCATGGACCAGCGATGCTTGATGAATATTTCAGTAAGCATTATGTGGCGAAAGCAAGACTTCTTGCAGCTTTATTAGACCATGGGAAGATCTCATGGGAAATGGCATCGAAAGATCTAAAGATTTCAAAAAGTACAGTAGACAGCATGGAAAGAGAAGGAATTCTTCATGTTGTGACAGAATATTATTACCGGAATCCTGGAGAGTTCAGTATAGCAAAAGCAGAAGCGCATGTGTTAAATGAACAGCAACAGGAACTGATCGATGAATTTCGGGAAGATTTTTTAAGAGAAGACCACAAAACCTATCTTTTACATGGAATCACAGGAAGTGGGAAGACAGAAGTTTATCTCGCAGCGATCGAAGAAGTGATCAAACAAGGAAAACAGGCAATCGTCCTGATCCCAGAGATCGCACTGACTTATCAGACGGTTACAAGGTTTACCAAACGATTTGGAGAGCGTGTATCAATTCTGAATTCACGATTATCCAAAGGTGAGAGATACGATCAGTGGCTTCGTGCACAGAGGGGAGACGTGGATGTGATCATTGGACCACGATCTGCATTGTTTGTTCCATTTCCGAATCTTGGGCTGATTGTGATCGATGAGGAACATGAAGGCAGTTACAAGAGTGAACAAACTCCCAAATACCATGCAAGAGAAGTTGCGATCAAGAAAGCACAGATGGAAGGTGCATCGGTGATCTTAGGTTCGGCGACACCATCAGTTGAGAGTTATAAACATGCACTGGATGGAACTTATCGGCTGTGGGAGTTGACAAAACGAGCCAAAGAAGCAGTGTTACCGCAAGTCTATATTGAAGATCTAAGAGAAGAATTAAAAGCGGGAAACCGCAGCATGTTCAGCCGAAGACTGAAAGAACTGATAAAGGATCGTTTGAATAAAGGCGAACAGATCATGTTGTTCTTAAATCGGCGTGGTTATGCGGGATTCGTTTCATGCAGAAGCTGTGGTCATGTCATGGAATGTCCTCATTGTGATATTTCTATGACATATCACAGAGATGGAAGACTGCGCTGCCATTATTGCGGATATGAACAGCCGATGCTGAAGGTTTGTCCAGAGTGTGGAAGCCCGTATATTGGAACATTCGGTCTTGGAACCCAGAAAGTGGAAGCTGCATTATACAAAGAATTTCCACAAGCAAAAGTGCTTCGTATGGATATGGATACAACGAAGAGAAAAAATAGTCATGAACAGATCTTATCGGCATTTTCTGATGGAGAAGCAGATATTTTAGTGGGAACACAGATGATCGTCAAAGGACATGATTTTGCGAATGTAACATTGGTAGGAGTTTTGGCAGCAGATCTTTCCCTGCATGCCAATGATTACCGGGCAGGAGAAAGAACATTCCAGTTATTGACACAGGCTGCGGGAAGAGCAGGAAGAGGCGACAAACCAGGAGAAGTAGTGATCCAGACATATTCCCCAGAACATTACAGTATCCAGACTGCAGCCAAACAGGATTATCACGCATTTTACAAAGAAGAGATCAGCTATCGAAGCTTGATGAGATATCCACCAGAATGGCAGATGTTGGTCGTATTTGCATCAGGAGAAGATAAAGCATGGCTTGATAAAGTAATGGATGCGATGGCAAATGTGGTAAAACATATGGATCTGATGGTGATCGGGCCGAGCGAGGCAGGATTTGGCAAGATCAATGATCAATACCGCAAAGTGATATATATTAAGAATAAAGATTACGAGACACTGGTGAAAGCAAAGAACCGTCTGGAACAGTGGATCGATTTAAATAAGATCAGGAAAAATTTACTGGTCAATTTTGATTTTAACCCAATGAACAGTTATTAAAAGAAAGGGAGAACAATTATGGCAATTCGACAGATTCGAGTATTAGGAGACGATGTTTTAAGAAAAAAATGTAAAGAAGTAAAAGAAATGACACCGAGAATGCATACATTAGTAGAAGATATGTATGATACAATGTATGAAGCAATGGGTGTTGGTCTTGCAGCACCTCAGGTGGGAATCTTAAAAAGAATTGTAGTCATTGATACTGGAGAAGAGGGAGAATGTGTAACTCTTGTCAATCCAGTGATCACACTGAAAGAAGGAGAGCAGGTAGGAGAAGAAGGATGTTTAAGCCTTCCAGGAAAAGTAGCAGTTGTGAAACGTCCAGATCATGTGATCTGTGAAGCATTTGATGAAGATATGAATCCGATCACAGTAGAAGGATTTGGATTATTTGCAAGAGCGCTCTGCCATGAAACAGACCATTTGGATGGAATTTTATATCCAGATGTAGCAGAAGAACCAGCAAGAGACGTCACGATGGAAGAGGTAGAATAAGATGAAAGCAGTATTTATGGGAACACCGGAGTTCGCAGTACCAACACTGCAGGCACTGATCGATCACCATGAAGTGCTTGCTGTTGTGACACAGCCGGATAAACAAAGAGGTAGAGGAAAGAAGATGCAGTTTCCTCCAGTCAAAGAAAAAGCAGTGGAATATGATATCCCAGTATATCAGCCACAGAGAGCCAGAGATGAGGAATTCATTGAAGAGTTAAAAAACCTCAACCCAGATGTGATCGTTGTTGTTGCTTATGGACAGATCTTACCAGAAAGTATCTTAAATATTCCAAAGTATGGATGTATCAATGTTCATGGATCACTCCTTCCAAAATACAGAGGAGCAGCACCAATCCAGTGGGCAGTCCTTGATGGAGAAGAAAAGACAGGAATCACAACCATGTATATGGAAAAGGGATTAGATACCGGAGATATGATCGATAAAGCAGAAGTTGTTTTAGATAAGAAAGAAACAGCTGGTTCTCTGCATGATAAATTGATGGTATTAGGAGCAGATTTATTATTAGAAACATTAAAGAAATTAGAAGATGGAACAGCCGTCAGAGAAAAACAAAATGACGAAGAAAGCTGTTATGCAAAAATGCTAAGTAAAGATATGGGACAGATTGATTTCACAAAATCAGCAAGAGAAATCGAATGTCTGATCCGTGGAATGAATCCATGGCCAAGTGCTTATACATTTCTTAATGGAAAAACTCTGAAAGTGTGGAAATGTAAAGTTAGCACTGAGAAAACAGATGCTGTTCCGGGAACAATCTTCCTGACAGATAAAGAGGGGATCCATACAGCATGTGGAGAAGGAGTGCTGATTCTTACAGAGGTACAGCTGGAAGGTAAGAAGCGTATGGAAACAGAAGCCTTTCTCCGGGGATATCACATTGAAAATGGAATTGTTTTTACAGATCATAAGGAGTGATTAGATGTACGGATATTATTATTTTGATCCTACGTATTTACTGCTCGTTATCGGAATGGTGCTGTCTTTACTGGCATCTGCAAAGGTAAAGAGTACGTTTTCTGTTTACAGCAGAGTGCGCAGTGCATCGGGGCTTACAGGTGCCGATGCTGCCAGACGGATTCTTCGTATGTCGGGAATTACGGATGTTACGGTAGTACCCATATCCGGCAGCCTGACAGACCACTATGATCCGGGAAGTAAGAAACTGGCACTTTCCCAGGATGTATATGATAAAACATCGGTGGCTGCGATCGGAGTGGCTGCGCATGAATGTGGACATGCTATTCAGCATGCGACTAACTATGTGCCATTGAATCTTCGCTCTGCGATTGTGCCTGTTGCAAACATCGGTTCCACACTTTCCTGGCCATTGTTTCTGGCAGGACTGATTTTCTCAATCCGTCCACTGCTGACTGTTGGAATCATTTTGTTTACATTTGCGGTTCTTTTTCAGCTTGTAACTCTTCCGGTAGAATTCAATGCTTCTTCAAGAGCGTTGAAAATGCTTGGAGGTTCAGGAATGCTTGGAAACGATGAGGTAAAAGGTGCAAGGAAGGTTCTTACAGCGGCAGCACTCACCTATGTTGCAGCACTTGCTTCATCAATCCTGCAGCTTTTAAGATTGATCATACTTGCCGGAGGAAGAGACCGTGACTAATGGAATAAATACAAGAGAACTGATATTACAGATATTACTGGAAATCGAGGAAGAGGGAAAACACAGCCATATCGCTATCCGCAATGCTCTTTCCAAATATCAGTTCCTTCCAAGACAGGAGAGAGCTTTTATTACCAGAGTCTGCGAAGGAACACTGGAATATCGTATTTTAATAGATTATATTATTGATTCATATTCAAAAGTATCTGTAGATAAAATGAAGCCTGTGATCAGGGAAATCCTGAGAAGTGCAGTTTATCAGATCAGGTTTATGGACAGTGTGCCGGACAGCGCAGTGTGTAATGAAGCGGTGAAGCTGGCACAGAGAAAAGGCTTTTACAGCCTGAAACCTTTTGTAAATGGTGTTCTTCGTACGATTGCCAGAGAGTGGAAAAATCTGAAACTTCCTTCAAGGGAAGAAAATCCGGTCAGATATCTGTCTGTCAGATATTCTATGCCGGAAACACTGGTAAACCGTTGGCTTGAGGATTACGGGGAAGAAAAAACAGAAAAGATCCTTACAGATTTTCTCACGGAGAAACCGATCACAGTACGCTGCAGAACTCATAAATATCCACAGAAAGAGATTTATGAGAGCTTGGTCGATCAGGGAGTGGAAGTGAAACCTGCACCTTATCTTCCCTATGCATATGAAATTTCAAATTATAACCATATTCTTGCACTGGATGCATTTATACAGGGGAAAATCCAGGTGCAGGATGTAAGCTCCATGCTGGTGGCAGAAATTGCAGATCCGCAAAAAGGGGATTATGTGATAGATATGTGCGCAGCACCTGGTGGAAAGAGTCTCCATGTTGCAGATAAAATGGGAGATTACGGAACAGTAGATGCACGCGATATCAGCCAGTACAAAGTGGATATGATCGAAGAGAATATTCACAGAACAGACTGCATTAATGTGCAGGCTCATGTGATGGATGCTACGGTATTTGATGTAGATTCAGAACTCAAGGCAGATGTCGTTCTGGCAGATGTCCCATGTTCCGGATATGGAGTAATTGGAAAGAAGCCGGAGATCAAATACAGGGTGACAGCACAGAAGCAGGAAGAGATTGTAATTCTTCAGAGAACAATCCTTGACAATGCGGCAGAATATGTGAAACCGGGCGGAGTGCTGGTATTTAGTACCTGTACTATCGCAAAGGAAGAGAATGAAGAGAACATGTTGTGGTTTATGAATAATCATCCGTTCAAACTGGAGAGTATTGATCCGTATCTTCCGGAAGAACTGCATTCTGAGACAACAGCTCTGGGTTATCTTCAGCTTCTGCCGGGAGTACACAAAACAGATGGCTTCTTTATTG
>ERZ780228.2133-NODE-2133-length-10464-cov-9.547411_pt1 | contig 10464 bp, 6 predicted proteins | sample MGYA00511015_ERZ780228 | MGnify/ENA primary metagenome ERZ780228 (study PRJEB29588, sample SAMEA2161897) | human gut metagenome | biome: human gut; feature: human-associated habitat; material: faeces | place: Denmark | collected 2008/2010 ...
GCAGCCGCTCGGCGGTAAGGCTCAGTTCGGCGGTCAGCGTTTCGGCGAAATGGAAGTTTGGGCTCTGCAGGCATACGGCGCAGCCTACACTCTGCAGGAAATGATGACCGTCAAGTCCGATGACGTCAACGGCAGAACCAAGGTTTATGAAGCGATTGTCCGCGGCGAAGAAGGTTTTGAAGCCGGTGCGCCGGAATCCTTCAACGTTTTGGTTAAGGAAATCAAATCCCTGTGCCTGAACATCGAATTGCAGAACGAAGCCGTTTAGAATTGGAGATAAAAAATATGAATGAAATTATGAAATTTTTTGGTCAGCAGCCGGCCAACGGAGATTCTTTTGATGAAATCAAAATCTCCATTGCCTCTCCTGAGCAAATCCGTTCCTGGTCTTACGGCGAAGTCAAAAAGCCCGAGACCATCAACTATCGTACTTTCAAACCGGAAAGAGACGGCTTGTTCTGTGCCCGCATTTTCGGACCGGTCAAAGATTACGAATGTTTGTGCGGCAAATACAAGAGAATGAAATACCGCGGCATCGTCTGCGAAAAGTGCGGCGTTGAAGTCATTGCCTCCAAGGTGCGCCGCGAACGCATGGGCCATATCGAACTGGCCGCGCCCGTCGCCCATATCTGGTTCCTCAAGACCCTGCCCTCCAAGATCGGCACCCTGCTCGACATGACCATGGCCGATCTGGAAAAGGTGCTCTATTTCGACTCGTACATCGTGCTCGATCCCGGCAGCACCAACCTCCAGAAGATGCAGGTCATCTCCGAGGACCAGTACCTCCAGATCATCGACCATTTCGGCGAGGACGCCCTTACCGTGGGCATGGGCGCGGAATCCATCCGCGGCCTGCTCGAAGAGCTGAACCTTGAGGAAATCAAGGTGCTCCTGCGCGAAGAATCGCAGACCACCAAGTCCCAGACCAAAAAGAAGAAGCTCACCAAGCGCCTCAAGGTCGTGGAAGCGTTCCTCGAATCCGGCAACCGCCCCGAATGGATGATCCTCGAAGTCATCCCGGTCATTCCGCCGGAGCTGCGCCCTCTCGTTCCGCTCGACGGCGGCCGTTTCGCCACCTCCGACCTGAACGACCTGTACCGCCGCGTGATCAACCGCAACAACCGTCTGCGCCGCCTGCTGGAGCTGGGTGCTCCCGACATCATCGTGCGCAACGAGAAGCGCATGCTGCAGGAAGCAGTGGACAGCCTGATCGACAACGGCCGCCGCGGCCGTCCGGTCACCGGCCCCAACAACCGTGCACTGAAGAGCCTTTCCGATCTGCTGAAGGGCAAGCAGGGCCGTTTCCGTCAGAACCTGCTGGGCAAGCGTGTTGACTACTCCGGCCGTTCCGTTATCGTCGTCGGCCCCGAGCTGAAGATGTATCAGTGCGGCCTGCCCAAAGAGATGGCCCTCGAGCTGTTCAAGCCCTTCGTCATGAAGGACCTGGTCGAGAAGGAGAAGGCCAACAACATCAAGTCCGCCCGCAAGATGGTCGAGCGCGCCCGCCCCGAGGTCTGGGATTCCCTCGAGACCGTCATCAAGGGCCACCCCGTCCTGCTGAACCGTGCACCTACGCTGCACCGTCTGGGCATTCAGGCTTTTGAGCCTGTCCTGGTCGAGGGCCGTGCCATCAAGCTGCACCCCCTGGTCTGCACCCCCTTCAACGCTGACTTCGACGGCGACCAGATGGCTGTCCACCTGCCGCTGTCCACCGAGGCCCAGCGCGAGGCCAAGATGCTGATGCTGGCCTCCGGCAACCTGCTGAAGCCCTCTGACGGTGAGCCCGTCACCGTGCCCACGCAGGATATGATCCTGGGCAGCTACTACCTGACCCTCGTCAACCCCGACGATAAGGGCCACGGCAAGATCTTCCGCGACGAGGACGAGGCCATGATGGCCTATTCCGAGGGCCTCATCACGCTGCAGGCACCCATCAAGGTGCGCCGCACGATGGTCTTTGACGGCGTTGCGGAGACCGGCCTGGTCGATACCACGATGGGCCAGATCATCTTCAACACCCCCATCCCGCAGGATCTGGGCTACGTGGACCGCACCAATCCCGCCACCAAGTTCGACTACGAGATGAACCCCCGCACCCTCAAGATCGCATCCGGCGGCAAGAGCGACAAGCTGACGAAGAAGGGCCTGCCCGACATCATCAGCCGCTGCCTGACGAAGCACGGCACCAAGACCTGCGCCATGATGCTGGATCAGATCAAGGCTCAGGGCTACAAGTACTCCACCCTGTCTGCCATCACCGTCGCTGTTCCCGATGCTATTATGCCTGACGAGAAGCCGGAAATTCTGGCTGCCGCCGATAAGAAGATCGAGAAGGTCATGAAGAACTTCAACCGCGGCCTGATTTCCGATGAGGAGCGCTACCGCAAGACGGTTGAGATCTGGCAGGCCGCCACGGAGGAGGTCTCCGAGGCTCTGAGCGAAAACCTGAAGAAGAACCACCAGCGCAACCCCATCTATATGATGTCCGATTCCGGTGCCCGTGGTTCTATGGACCAGATCAAGCAGCTGGCCGGTATGCGCGGCCTGCTGGCCAATACTGCCGGTAAGACGCTGGAGATGCCTATCCGCGCCAACTACCGTGAGGGCCTGAATATCCTGGAATACTTCATCTCCTCCCGAGGCGCTCGTAAGGGTCTGGCCGATACCGCTCTGCGTACCGCTGACTCCGGCTACCTGACCCGCCGTCTGGTCGATGTCTCTCAGGAAGTCATCATCCGCGAGGAGGACTGCCACGCTACCGAGGGCATCTGGGTCCGCGAGATCAGCGAGGGCAACTCTGTTGTCGAGAGCTTCAAGGAGCGTCTGAATGGCCGCTACTCCCTGCATGATGTGCACGATCCCGCCACGGGTGAGCTGCTCGTCAGCAAGGAAAAGATGATGGATATGTTCGACGCCGAGAAGATCGTCAACGCTGGTATTACCGAGCTGGAGATCCGCTCCGTCATGACCTGCCGCGCGCACGTCGGCGTCTGCGCCCACTGCTACGGTTCCAACATGTCCAACGGTGAATGCGTCAAGGTCGGTGAGTCTGTCGGTATCATTGCCGCTGAGTCCATCGGTGAGCCCGGTACCCAGCTGACCATGCGTACCTTCCATACCGGCGGTATCGCATCTGCCGAAGACATCACCCAGGGTCTTCCCCGCGTTGAGGAACTGTTTGAGAGCCGCCGCCCGAAGGCGATGGCCATCATGTCCGAGATCGCCGGTACGGTCCACATCGACGATACCAAAAAGAGCCGCCATGCCGAGATCACCGGCACGGACGAGAACGGCGCTCCGGTTACCAAGAGCTACCTGATCCCGTTCGGCCAGCGCCTCAAGGTCATGGAAGGCGACGAGGTCGCCAAGGGTGCACTGCTGACCGAGGGTCATGCTTACCCGCAGGACATCCTCGCCATCCAGGGCCCCATCGCCACCCAGAACTACCTGATCAGCGAGGTCCAGAAGGTCTACCGTCTGCAGGGCGTTGACATCAACGATAAGCATATCGAGGTCATCGTCCGCCAGATGATGCGTAAGGTCCGCATTGAGGATTCCGGCTCCAGCGACTTTATCATGGGCAGCATCGTGAACCGCCGCGATGTCATGATCAAGAACGAGGAGATCCAGGCCCGCATTGATGCCGGTGAGACTGATCTGAAGCTCGTTCAGGCCAGCCAGGTCCTGCTTGGCATCACCAAGTCCAGTCTGGCTACCGACTCCTTCCTGTCCGCTGCGTCCTTCCAGGAGACCACCCGTGTCCTGACCGAGGCCGCTATCAAGGGCAAGGTCGACCCGCTGGCCGGCCTGAAGGAGAACGTCATCATCGGTAAGCTCATCCCCGCCGGTACTGGTCTGCCGGAGGTCGAGGAGGAGCTCGTCCAGGCCGAGATCGCCCGCGACGCCGCCGAGGCAGCCTACGACCACTAAATAAACCACAAAGGATTCCCGCCGCCACGGCGGGAATCCTTTTTTGCATACCGTCCGCGATTGACACACACACGCAGGCAGGTTATAATGAATAGAAAAAGCAAAGGGAAGTGACACCATGCTGTTTCTGCAATACCCGCCGTGCTCCACCTGCCAAAAGGCAAAAAAGTGGCTTGACGACCACGGCATCGAGTACACCGCTCGCCACATTAAAGAGGACAACCCCACCGCCGACGAGCTGCGCGAATGGGTCGCCCGCAGCGGCCTGCCCCTCAAGCGGTTCTTCAACACGAGCGGCCTAGTCTACAAAAATCTGGGTCTGAAGGACAAGCTGCCGACCATGACCGAGGACGAGCAGATCGCCCTGCTGGCGTCGGACGGTATGCTCGTCAAGCGCCCGCTGCTGGTGGGCGACGATTTTGTCCTGCCCGGCTTTAAGCCGGCCGAGTGGGAAAACGCTCTTTTGTAACCTGTAGGTGCGGATTCCATATCCGCCCGTGAAAGCTTCCGCTGCCGCGAACTGGCACGGGAGGCCGATGTCCGCCCCTGCATCCTCAGCATAGCAAAATATTTTATAATAAGGAGAAAACTATGCCCGAAATTCTAAAAGAACGCTGTGAACTGGACCCGCAATTTCAGTGGGACCTGACCCCGATGTTCGAGAGCGACGCCGCGTGGGAGACCGTGCTGGACAGCCTCGACGCGGACATTGAAAGCCTGGCGGCCTTCGCCGGTAAGCTGACCGATGCCGTCACGATTGGCGCATACCTCGACGCTTCCACCGAGGTGGGCCGCAAGGTCGAGCGCCTCTACTGCTACGCCTCCCAGCGCCATGACGAGGACACCCGCGACGACAAGGCCCAGAGCATGTACGCCCGCATCGGCAGCAAGTACGTCAAGATGGCCGCCGCGCTGTCCTTTGCCCAGCCGGAGATCCTGTCCCTGCCCGAGGAGACGCTGACCGCCATCGTCAACGATCCCGCCGTCGCGGACTACAAATTCAACCTCGAGGATCTGCTGCGCAGCAAGCCCCACACCCTGACCAAGGCTGAAGAAAAGCTGCTGGCCAGCTTCGGCGAGGTCATGTCTGCGCCGTCCGAGATCTACCACAATCTGGAGGACGCCGACCTGCTGTTTGATGCCGTCAAGGACGGCAGCGGCGAGACCGTCGAGGTCACCGGCTCCAACTTTGTGCCGCTGGAGATGAGCACGGACCGCACCCTGCGAGAGAACGCCTTCCACAGCTACTACAAGAGCTACCGCGAGCACATCAACACCTTCGCCGCGTCCTACGCCGGTGCCATCAAGGCTGCCACCGCCGAGGCCGCCGCCCGCAATTACCCGTCCTCCCGCGCGATGGCCATGGCGGGGGAGAATGTGCCCGCCGAGGTCTACGACAACCTCGTCGCCACGGTCCGCAAGCATATTCCCGCCATGCACCGCTATGTCCGCCTGCGCAAAAAGATGCTGGGCGTTGACGCGCTGCACTTTTACGACGTCTACGCTCCGCTGGTCGGCGATCTGAAAAAATCCTACAGCTACGAGACCGCACAGGAGATGGTCCTGAAGGCCGTTGCGCCCTTGGGCGAGGACTACCAGGCAACCGTCCGCAAAGCCTATGCCGAGCGCTGGATCGACGTTTACCCCAACCGCGGCAAGCGCGGCGGCGCGTACTCCGGCGGCTGCTATGACTCCAACCCCTATATCCTGCTGAATTTCAGCGGCACGCTGGACAGTGTCTCGACGCTGGCACATGAGATGGGCCACACGATCCACAGCTGGCGCTCCCGCCAGCATCAGCCGCCGCAGTACGCGGACTACACGCTGTTTGTCGCCGAGGTCGCGTCCACCGTCAACGAGAATCTGCTCATCGAGCAGCTGCTTGCCAACGAGAACGACCCCCAGACCCGCCTCTATCTGCTGAACCAGTATCTGGAAAACTTCAAGGGCACGGTCTATCGCCAGACGATGTTTGCCGAGTTCGAGCGCGAGGCCCACGCCATGGTCGAGCACGGTGAAGCCCTGAACGCCGCCGCCCTGAACGCCCTGTACAAGCGCCTTGTCACCGACTATTTCGGCAACGATATGGTCATCGACGACGAGATCCAGTATGAGTGGGCGCGCATCCCGCACTTCTACCGCCCGTTCTACGTTTACAAGTATGCCACCGGCTACTCCACCGCTGTCGCCCTGTCCGAGGGCATCCTGAAAGAGGGCGAGCCCGCCGTCAAGCGCTACAAGGAGTTCCTCTCCATGGGCGGCAGTGCTTACCCGCTGGACGAGCTGCGCCACGCCGGTGTTGACCTGGCCACCCCGGCCCCCGTGGACGCCGCCCTCGAGAAGTTCGAGCGCATCCTCGACGATGCCGAGGCCACGCTGGCAAAGCTGCAGTAAACCCCATTTGCCCGTTGCCCCTGCCTCCTGGCCCCCTCTGCGAGGGGGCTCCGCCCGCAGGCGGTGGGGGAGAGAACTTTGTGGTCGCCCGAAATAGTAAGGGCCGCCGCAAGGCTCTCTCCCACCGGCCCTGTGGGGCCCCCTCCCTCACAGAGGGAGGCAAGAAAATAGCAACAAAAAAAGCGGAGCGCCTTTCCCGGCGCTCCGCTCCTATTATAATAAGGTAGAATTACTTGCCCAGCACGGCCTTGATGTAGGCGGCCTCACGTGCGGCGATCTGATCCTGATACGCCTTCACGGCCTTCGCATAGGCGGCCTCGCGTGCATCAGCCTTGGCCTGCGTGGCCTTGCCTGCGGCAATTACCGCGGCGACGCGCGCGTCAGCCTGGGACTGGGCAGCCTTGCCCGCGGCGATGACGGCCAGACAGTCTGCATCGGCCTTCGCCTGGGCAGCCTTGGCGGCCTTCAGAATTGCGGCGCTGTCTGCGTCTGCCTTGGCCTTTGCATTCTTGGAATAAGCATCCACCGCTGCAGTGTAGGCGGCTTCCTTCGCGGCGATCTGGGCCTGGTAGGCCTTGACGGCGGCGATATAATCGCTGTTAGCATCTGCAAAAACAGGTACAGCGAAGGCGGATACCATGCACAGGGAAATCAGGATAGCAAGCAGTTTCTTCATTGTCAAGACCTCCTCAAAAATGTAGCGTCAGAACTTGCATGGCCGGAACTGTTCCGGTTTTGTCTGTATCTTCATTATAGCAAAGCGGGGGACACAATGCAACAGAAATCGACTCGTCAAGTCCATGAATCTGACGGCTTGTTTTTGTGCAAAATGTATATTTGTCTCTGGCAAATAGACAAAACGCGCACGGGCGGCAGCCGGACGCGCGGCGGGGGGAGGCGGTCCGCTTCATTCTATGCGCGGACTTACCAAAATGCAACGCTGCCGCCCAAACCGGCGCAAGATTTGCACATTTTGCTTCAGAAATGAAAAATTCTCCGTATTGCACGATTTTTTCAAGATTTTTTTGGCAATACTCTTGACATTCCGGCCGGGATGCTGTAATATAATCATTGCGTGAGATGCGGGGTGTAGTGCGGCCATCTGGCCGGACAATCCGCAAAAAGCGCGTGAATAAGTGAAGAAAGGAGAAAAGAAATGCCTACTTTTAACCAGCTCGTGCGCAAAGGCCGTGAGGTTCTGGTCAAAAAGAGCACCGCGCCTGCCCTTCTGAAGAGCTACAACTCCCAGAAAAAGGAGTACACCAACCTCAACAGCCCGCAGAAGCGTGGTGTCTGCACTGCCGTGCGTACCATGACCCCCAAGAAGCCTAACTCTGCTCTGCGTAAAGTTGCCCGTGTCCGCCTCACGAATGGTATCGAGGTCACCTCTTACATTCCCGGTATCGGCCATAACCTGCAGGAGCACAGCGTTGTTCTGATCCGCGGCGGTCGTGTCAAGGATCTGCCCGGTGTCCGTTACCACATCATCCGTGGTACTCTGGATACCCAGGGTGTTGCGAACCGTAATCAGGCCCGCAGCAAATACGGTGCTAAGCGCCCCAAGGCCGGTGCCAAGAAGTAAGGAAACATCTTTTCGCCATAAAATAGGCCAACGCCTTTTTTGTGGCACAACGGGAGTTTCTTAACTTTCGAGTACCGATGATATCATTTATGTGAAGGAGGGAAGAAAGATGCCCAGAAGAGGTAATGTCGCGAAACGCGAAGTTCTGGCCGATCCTATTTACAATTCCAAGGTTGTCACCCGCCTGGTCAACTACATCATGCTGGATGGCAAGAAAGGTGTTGCGCAGGAGATCGTTTACGATGCATTCAACATCGTGAAGGAAAAGACCGGCAACGACCCGCTCGAGATGTTCGAGAAGGCAATGGAGAACATCATGCCTAACCTCGAGTGCAAGACCCGCCGTGTCGGCGGCGCTAACTATCAGGTTCCTCTGGAAGTTAGCCCTGCCCGCCGCGAGACCCTCGGCCTGCGCTGGCTGACCGCTTACAGCCGCGCCCGTGGCGAGAAGACCATGTCTGCTCGTCTGGCTGCTGAGATCATCGACGCCACCAACGGTGTCGGCGGCTCTGTCAAGAAGCGCGAGGATACGCACAAGATGGCCGAGGCCAACAAGGCTTTTGCCCACTATCGTTATTGATTCGCTGTCGAGGAGGTATAAGCCATGGCTACGCCGAGAGATGTATCTCTGCAAATGACCCGTAACATCGGTATCATGGCCCACATCGACGCAGGTAAGACCACCACCACCGAGCGCATCCTGTACTACACCGGTATCAACCATAAGATCGGTGAGGTTCATGACGGCGCTGCTACGATGGACTGGATGGAACAGGAGCAGGAGCGTGGTATCACCATCACTTCCGCTGCTACCACCTGCTATTGGAGCCATACCGAGACCCAGCACGATCCGGCTCTCTTCAAGAAGAACCGCCATCGTATCAACATCATCGACACCCCGGGTCACGTTGACTTCACTGTTGAGGTTCAGCGTTCTCTGCGTGTTCTGGACGGTTCCGTTACCGTTCTGGCCGCTAAGGGCGGTGTTGAGCCGCAGTCTGAGACCGTTTGGCGTCAGGCTGACGAGTACAAGGTTCCCCGCATGGTGTACGTCAACAAGATGGACACCATGGGTGCCGATTTCTACCGCTGCGTTCAGATGCTCCATGATCGTCTGCACGCCAACGGTGTGCCCATCCAGCTGCCCGTCGGTCAGGAGGATACCTTCAAGGGTATTATCGACCTGATCGATATGCAGGCTGACATCTACTATGATGACATGGGCAATGACGTCCGCGTTGAGCCTATCCCCGAGGATATGCAGGAGAAGGCTCAGGAGTACCATGACAAGCTGATCGAGGCTGTTGCCGAGACCGACGAAGAGCTCATGATGAAGTACCTGGACGGCGAAGAGCTGACCAAGGAAGAAATCAAGGCGGCTCTGCGTAAGGCTACCATCTCTAACGAGATCGTTCCCGTTGTCTGCGGCTCCTCCTACAAGAACCGCGGCGTTCAGAAGCTGCTGGATGCCATTGTTGACTACATGCCGGCTCCTACCGACGTTGCAGCCATCAAGGGCACCAACCCCGAGACCGGCGAGGAGGAGGATCGTATCTCCTCCGACGACCAGCCGTTCGCAGCTCTGGCCTTCAAGATCATGACTGACCCGTATGTCGGTAAACTCTGCTTCTTCCGTGTGTACTCCGGTACGCTGGACGCAGGCACCACCGTCTACAACTCTGTCAAGGATAACAACGAGCGTATCGGCCGTATCCTGCAGATGCACGCCAACAACCGTAAGGACATCGACACCGTTTACGCGGGCGATATCGCGGCTGCTGTCGGCCTGAAGAATACCACCACCGGTGACACGCTGTGCGACGAGAAGCACCCCATCATTCTGGAGTCCATGAACTTCCCGGAGCCCGTTATCCGCGTTGCCATCGAGCCCAAGACCAAGGCCGGCTCTGAGAAGATGGGCATTGCGCTGGCAAAGCTCGCTGAAGAAGACCCGACCTTCCGCACCTGGACCGATGAGGAGACCGGCCAGACGATCATCGCCGGCATGGGCGAGCTCCATCTGGAGATCATCGTTGACCGTCTGCTCCGTGAGTTCAAGGTCGAGGCCAACGTTGGCGCTCCCCAGGTTGCTTACCGCGAGACCATTCGCAAGGAAGCCAACCAGGAGACCAAGTACGCCCGCCAGTCCGGCGGTAAGGGCCAGTATGGTCACGTTAAGATCAAGCTGGAGCCCAACCCCGGCAAGGGTTATGAGTTCGTCAACGGTGTCGTTGGCGGCGCTATCCCGAAGGAATATATCCCCGCTGTTGACAATGGTATCCAGGGCGCGATGAAGTCCGGTGTTCTCGCCGGCTATCCCGTCGTTGATGTCAAGGTCACCCTGTGGGATGGTTCTTATCATGAGGTCGACTCCTCTGAAATGGCGTTCTCCATCGCTGGTTCTATGGCATTCAAGGATGCCATGAAGAAGTGCGATCCCGTCATCATGGAGCCCATCATGAAGGTCAATGTTATCGTGCCCGATGAGTACATGGGCAACGTTATCGGCGACCTGAACAGCCGCCGCGGCCAGATCACCAACCAGGAGTCTCAGGACG
>ERZ780228.2157-NODE-2157-length-10378-cov-4.462753_pt1 | contig 10378 bp, 7 predicted proteins | sample MGYA00511015_ERZ780228 | MGnify/ENA primary metagenome ERZ780228 (study PRJEB29588, sample SAMEA2161897) | human gut metagenome | biome: human gut; feature: human-associated habitat; material: faeces | place: Denmark | collected 2008/2010 ...
AAATAATAAGAAATAAAAAAAGTAAAAATTTTTTCATAAAATCTCCTAAAATTGAATTAAGTAAAAAAATTATAATAAAAATTGTAAGCTTTGTCAATAATAAAAGAGATACTAATTGTAAAAGATAAATGCTTATGATAAAATTGAAATGAAAATTTACAAAAGATAGGAGGGGAGAAGATGATTTATACAGTAACATTTAACCCAGCATTAGATTACATTTTAGAACTAGATAAACTGGAAATTGGAAAAATACAAAAGTCAAAAAATGAATTAATACTGCCAGGTGGAAAAGGGATAAATGTTTCTACAGTATTAACTAATTTAGATACAGATAATGTAGCTTTAGGGTATAAAGTAGGGTTTGTAGGAGCAGAAATAGAAAGACGTTTAAAAGAAATGAAAATAAAAACAGATTTTATAGAATTAGAAGAAGGAAATTCAAGAATAAATGTAAAAATTGCAGGAGAAGAAGAAACAGCGATAAATACTAATGGACCAATAATAACTGAAGAAAAAGTTATAGAATTATTGGAAAAGTTAAGAAAACTAAAAGAAAATGATATTTTAGTGTTATCTGGTAGTATACCATCGTCAATAAAAGATGATATATACGAAAAGATTTGCCACATAATACAAAAACAAAAAGTAAAAATTGTAGTAGACGCTACTAAAAATTTATTATTGCAATCTTTAAAATATAAACCATTTTTAATAAAACCCAATAACGAAGAATTAGGAGAAATGTTTAATGTAGAGATACATACAAAAGAAGATGCCTATGTATATGGAAGAAAGTTAAAAGAAATGGGAGCACAAAATGTATTAGTTTCTATGGGAAAAATACGGTGCAGTTTTAATTGATGAAGAAAATAAAGAACATTTTTTAAAGTCACCAGATGGTAAAAGAAAAAATACTGTTGGTGCAGGAGATTCTATGGTTGCTGGATTTATAGCAGGATATTTGAAATATGGAAATTATGAAGATGCCTTAAAAATGGGGGTATCTGCAGGAACTGCCAGTGCCTTATCAAAATATTTGGCAACAAAAGAGGAAGTATATAAATTATACGATAATATTTAAACTAAGGAGGAAAATATGAAAATAACAGATTTATTAAGCGAAAAGTCAATTGAGCTTAATGTAAAAGCAAAAGATAAAAATGACATAATTAATAAAATGACAGAATTAATGCTAAATACAGGAAGAATTAAAGACTTAAATGAATATAAAGAACTTGTATTAAAAAGAGAAGAAGAAGGAAGTACGGGAGTTGGAGAAGGAATTGCAATTCCACATGGTAAAGGAAAATGTGTAACAGAGCCAGGGCTTGTTGCAATGGTAGTTCCAGAAGGTGTTGAATACAATGCACTAGATGGAAAACCTGTTAACTTATTATTTATGATTGCAGCTCCAGATACAAATAGTAATATACATTTAGATGTATTAAGTAGATTATCTACAATGTTAATGGATGAAAATTTTAAGAATAAATTAATTTCTGCAAAAAGCAAGAAAGAATTTTTAGAAATAATTAACGAAACAGAACAAGAAAAATTTAGTGAAGAAACAAAAAAAGAAAATGGTTATGAAATTTTAGGAATTACAGCTTGTCCTACAGGAATTGCACATACTTATATGGCAGCTGAAGCATTAGAAAATGCAGGAAAAGAAATGGGACATCTTGTAAAAATAGAAACACAAGGTCAATCAGGTGTTAAAAATAAATTAACAAAAGAAGAAATAAGAAATGCAAAAGCAATAATAATTGCTGCAGATATAGATATAGATTTATCTAGATTTAAAGGTAAGAAAATTCTTAAAGCAAAAGTTTCAGACGGAATTCATAAACCAAAAGAGTTAATAGAAAAAGCTTTAAATGGTAAAGACATTCCAGTATATGAAGGAAATGGAAAAGATGATTCAGAATATGAAAATTCTGAAAATGCAGGAAATAAAATATATAGGCACTTAATGAATGGTGTAACACATATGTTACCATTTGTTGTTGGTGGAGGTATATTAATAGCAATAGCATTTTTACTAGATGATTATTCTTTAAATCCAGCAAACTTTGGAATGAATACACCAGTCGCAGCATTCTTTAAAACAATTGGAGGAATAGCATTTGACTTTATGTTATGTATCTTATCTGGATATATAGCTATGAGTATTGCAGATAGACCAGGTTTAGCAGTTGGTTTTGTTGGTGGAGCCGTAGCAAAAGCAGGAACAACATTTGCATCTTTAACAAACCCAGATGTTGTACTTGTAAGCTCTGGATTTTTAGGAGCTTTAATAGCAGGTTTCATTGGTGGATATGTAGTTCTTTTATTAAGAAAAGTATTTTCATTCTTACCAAAGAGCTTGGAAGGTATAAAACCTATATTAATATATCCAGTAGGTGGAATTCTTTTAATAGGATTAATAATGCTTGCAATTAATCCAGCTGTAGGAGCAATTAACACAGCACTAAATAATTTCTTATCATCTATGCAAGGAGCAAACAAAATAATATTAGGAGCAATTTTAGGTGGTATGATGTCTGTTGACTTAGGAGGACCTGTTAACAAAGCATCATATACATTTGGAACAGGAATGCTTGCAGAAGGACATTACGACATTATGGCAGCAGTTATGGCAGGAGGTATGGTTGCACCACTTGCAATAGCATTACTTGCAACATTCTTCCCTAAAAAATTACCAAAGAAAGACAGACAATCAGCTTTATTAAACTATGTTATGGGATTTTCATTTATATCAGAAGGAGCTATACCATTCGCTTCAGCAGATCCAATACGTGTAATTTTTTCTTGCGTAGTTGGTTCAGCAGTTTCAGGTGCTATGTCTATGTTCTTTAACTGTACATTAATGGCTCCACATGGAGGTATATTTGTTTTACCAGTAGTAGGAAATGCAGCATTATATTTACTTTCTATAGTAGTAGGTTCTTTAGTTGCAATGTTTATTTTAGCAGCATTAAAGAAAAATGTTTGGACAAAGGAGACAAAATAATATGATAAGCAAAGTTTTAAAATTAGAAAATGAGACAGGATTACATGCAAGGCCAGCAACTGATCTTGCAAAAATAGCAATGAAATACCCATGTGATATAAAATTAATAGCTAATGATAAAGCTGTAAATGCAAAATCTCCATTAATGATTATGTCTGCAGGGATAAAGCAAAAAACAGATGTAGAAGTCATATGTGATGGGGAAAACGAAGAAGAAGCAATGAAAGAGATAGAAGAAGCATTTAAAAATAACTTTGGAGAATAATAAACAAAAGAGGAGATAAAAATGTTAAAAGGTAAAGGTGTATCTAAGGGGATTGGAATTGGAAATGCAAAAGTATTAAAAAATGAAGAGATAGAGCTTACAGATTTTAAAATAGAAAACAAGGAAAATGAGTTAAATTATTTTAAAAAATGTTTAAATGAAGTAATAGAAGATACTAAAAAAGTTGTAGAAAAAATTTCTGGAACAGAAGCAGATATTATGAATGCTTATTTAATGATACTACAAGACCCTACGCTAACAAGCGAAACAGAAAGACTAATTTGCGAAGAAGGATATAATGCAGGATATGCGGTAAAAGTTGGATTTGAAGCTATAGAGGAAGTTTTTAAAAATATGGAAGACGAGTATATGTCTTCACGAGCTTCCGACATAGAAGATATGAAGCAAAAAGTTTTAAATAAAGTTGTAAATAAAGCAGATATTAATCTAAGCAATTTGCCAGAAAATACAATTTTAGTTGGAAAAGATTTATCTACATCAGATACAGCTAAGCTTAATTTAAATTCTATAGCAGGTATTATAATAGAAAATGGTAGCGAAAATTCTCATGTTTCTATTATGGCAAGAACGCACGAAATTCCTGCAATAGTGGGAACCAAAAATGCCTTAGAAAGTATAAATAATGGAGAAAATATTGCAATAAATGGAGGAACAGGTGAGATATTTATAAATCCTAATGCTGAAGAAATAGATAAGCTAAATAAAATGAAAGAAGAAATGCAAGACGAAAAAGGTAGTTTATCTAAGTTTAAAAATAAAAAAAGCATTACGAAAGATGGATACAAAACAGAAATAGTAGCAAATATAGGGACTCCTAAAGATATGGAAGCAGTATTGGAAAATGGTGCAGAAGGAATTGGTTTATTTAGAAGTGAATTTTTATATATGGATTCTGAAACAATGCCAACAGAAGATGAACAATTTGAGGCGTATAAGGAAGTTTTAGAAAAGGCTGAGGGTAAAAGAGTAATTGTTCGTACATTAGATATTGGTGGAGATAAGGATTTAAAATATTTAAATTTGGATAAAGAAGATAACCCATTTTTAGGCTATAGAGCAATACGAATTTGCTTACGAGAACCAGAAATATTTAAAATTCAACTAAGAGCTTTATATAGGGCAAGTGTGTATGGAAAACTTGCAATTATGCTTCCTATGATTTCTTCTGTAGATGAAATTAGATCTGCAAAAGAAATTATAAATGAGGTAAAAAAAGAGTTAAAAGAAGAAAATTTAAAATTTGACAAAAATGTAAAAATAGGAATAATGATAGAAGTTCCATCAGCTGCAATAATGGCAGAAGAATTAGCAAAAGAATGTGATTTCTTTAGTATAGGTACAAATGACTTAATACAATATACAGTTGCTGTTGAAAGAGGAAATGAGAAAATATCAGATTTATATACAAAATTTCATCCTGCAGTTATACGTTTAATAAAAATGGCAATTGATGGAGCACACAAAGCAAAAATATTCTGTGGAATGTGTGGAGAAGCTGCAAGTGATGAAAGATTTATACCTATTTTAGTTGGACTTGGATTGGATGAATTTTCTATGAATCCTACAAAAATATTAAACTCTAGAAAATTAGTTAGAAGTTTAAACCATAAAGAATGTAGAAAATTAGCTCATGAAGTATTAAAAATGTCTTCTGCAACTGAAGTTAGAACAAGATTGGAAGAATACAAAAGCTTAATATAAATTAAAATGGGAAATTCTAAAGCTAAGCTTTTTAAGTAGAAGAAATAAAATGTATAAAAAGTGGAAAACTAATTAAAATAATATTGGTTTTCCACTTTTTAGTTGCTAAGAATAAAATAAAGAAATGTAATTAAAAAATAATATGAAATGATTGAAAATAGTATCCGTAAATAGATAGAGTATTGCTACAGATATTGGGAGCAGTGCTCTATTTAATTATATTAATGTAATAAGTAAAATTAATATAATTAGTTATTATAGGAGAAGTAGGTGAATACGGATGAAAAGACATAGCAAGAAAAATAAAACAAAGAACGCTTAAAGCATTGGCGATGTACACACCGTTAGTTTAAATAAAAAAATATTAATAGGTGTAGGAGCACTAGTAGGAATAATGGTCTTACTAGGAGTTTTTGCGCTTATTTTTAGTATAAATAAAACTAAGCATAAAGGCATAGAGGGAGGTAAAGAAGAGCTTAATGCAGGAGCAATAATAAATGGAGATAAAGGATATATTTCTTCTGCACAGATAATCCAAGCAAAGACGGGGACAGGCCCATGGGATGCGAATGATGAGCCAGGAAATGATAGTTCCAAAGATAACAACATAGTTCTATCATTTGACCAAATAACTTGGACCATAGATTTAACAATGGCTTTAAAAAGTGGAGTTACAGATACAGGTTTAAAAGGTGGAATTATAAATGTAGAAGCAATATTACCAGAAAACTGTGCAAATGTTGTAACTTGGGATTTAGACTCTATGAAATGGATAGAATCAGGTAATGTGAGTGCTGATGGTAGAGTTTTAACAGGAAGATACAGTCTGTCTAATACAGAAACGACAATTCCAGGGAAACAAACTGTAGTATTCGTATTAAAGATAGGAGGAGCAGGAAATAAGACAGAGATAATACCAACGTTTAATTTTAGTTTGGAAGGAAATAGTGAAAGTGATAAAATAACAATATCAGCTGATAAAGTAATTGTTAGTGCAAAAGGTAAATATAATATTCAGTTGAATAGAAACGATGAATTGGCTAATAGAACTACAGTAGATTATGGTGAGGGAGCAACAAATGGTAGAATGTATGGATATAGTTTTGCTGTACAACTATATAATGAATATGACTCTAAAGGATTAAAAGGGATAGAATATCCAAAAGGAGAAATAAGTTTTGACATAAATTTAAAATTAGAAAGAACTAAATTCGAAAGCCAAGAGCTAGAAGATATAACAAATGAATGTACGCCAATTTTATGGCAATATGGACTTAATAATTGGGATTCTAACTATGGAAATATTCCAAATAGAAAATATCTAGAGGGATCTTCTTACCATAAATATGATAATGATATGTCACTAGGAAAATTTAAAGATTATGATTATACAACATATAATTCTGGAGATATAAGTATAATACAAGAAGGAGAAAATTTAAAAGTAAAAATAAAAGATTATAAATTTAACGGTATATTCCCATATTATAACAGTCAATGGCCGGGTACTGTAACTGAAAGAGATAGAAGCAAAATATATGCAGAAAATATAGGGACATTTAGTGTTGGATATATGCAATTATTTGTACCAGATAAAGAGGCAAGCACAGTAGAAAATAGAAACTATTATTTAACAGTTTCGGATAATAATATGAGTATAACCTCTAGTACAAATGAAAAGATTACTAACCAAATGAAAACTTCTGATGATAGTAAAAAAGTACAACATGTATTATATAAAAAGGGAACATATTCTCAATATATATATATATATATAATAAAAATGGAGAACTTTCTTCAAGTACACTTGGAGCAGGTGACGCTAGAGCAACTTTAGGTGAGCCTTTTTATATAAATACCAAATTTTATATGTCAGTAACTAATGATTATGATATATATACAGCTAATAAGTTTATAAAATTTGATGGTGAAGGTATCGAACCAATATATTATGAAGATGGAAGTAAGTATAAAATAGTAGATATGAGAGGAAATGTAATTTTTAGGATATGGTATGTAACTAAAAAAGATGGTACAAATTGGAAAGACCAGCAAGAAATGAATAATGGTAATATAGAGAATATGGATATATATGATAATATAGAAGACATACCACAAGATAAAATATGTGTAGGTATATATGCAGAAAGTGTTTCAGGATATATATCTAGATTTTCGGGTAGTAATAATGTATTAAAAATAAAATTAAAAGTAAGGGAAACAGCAAATATTGGTAAAACTTATGGATTAACACAAAGAACACAAGTATGGATAGATAAATTAGATAGAAATATATATTCTGTACTACACCCAGAAAATAAATATCCAACGCCTACATGGGATTCTGGAAATAGACAATATATAAAGACTGAATATGATGAAAATGGAAATATTATTTCAGGAACGCATAGTGGCGGAACGTTTTATGGTAATACTATATTAGCAACAGGAGCAAATTTACATGGAAATATTAAAGCTATTGATGGAAAAAATGAAAAAGTAAATTATGACTTAGGAAAAAATGAAAGTATAATAACATATAGCGCTCAACCTATGATAGATAAAAATTCTAATATAATTTCACAAATAGAAAATGTAACATTAAAAGCAGAAGTTACATTACCACAAGGTTTGACATATATTTCTGGAAGCTCAGAACAAGGAGAACCAGAAATAACAAATAATGCAGATGGAAGTCATAGACTTATTTGGTATATATATGGGGCAAAATCTGGAGAAGCAATAGAACCAATAAAATTTAAAGCTCAAATAGATAATGAAAGTGTAAATGGACAGCAATATACAACGAAATTTGTAATTTCAGAAGTCATAGGAAAAGATGGAATAATCAAAATAGGAAATAGTAAAATAGAATTTAGAACATCAAGTAAAACGATAAATATTATAAACTTAGCAAGTCATAGGTTATATAAAGAAGTAAGTTTGTAGGTTCGTATACATTAGAAAGTGTTAAAGTACTACAAACAATTGGAGAAACAGTGCAAGGAAATGAAAATTTAAAGCTATATACAACAGATGCGACAGAAGTAAGAAATATGACAGCAAAAGATACAGGTATAGGAATATCTAGTATATGGAATGAAAAAGATATAGGAAGTACAATAAATGAACAGGCAAAGGGATTTGCATTAAAAGGTGAGATAGCAGGAAAAACGAAATTAGAAATAGAAGTAACAATAAATACAAGTGAAAATGAAGTAGAAAATGTATATGCTAATAATGCAATGGCACAAGTATATGTAGATTCAGAGCAAATGCAAACAGGAACGGTAAAATCACAAGTAGTAAGCAGAAAAATACAGGGAACAGTATGGGAAGATAGCAATAGGAATGGAACAATGGAAAGCTCAGAAAATAAAATGAGTGGAGTTATTGTTAAATTATTAAACAATAATAATGCCGAAGTAGGAAGAACTACGACAAATGCACAAGGGGAATATGAATTTACAGATTTAGTAAAAGGAATATATAAAGTAGAAGTAGATAATTTACATGAATTAACAGAAAAAGAAGTAGAAACAAATAAAGAAATAAACAGTAAATTTAACCAAGAAACAAAACAAACAAATGAAATAACTAAACTAAATTCTATATCAGCACCAGAACTAATAGAAGACAATATAAATGCAGGAATAAGAAAAATACAATACCATATAACAACGAAGGTAGAAGGTATTGGTGGAAATATAAGTGGAGAAGGAAATAGCCCATACGAAAGTGTAGATAAGGGAAAAGATAGTGTAAAAGATTTAATAATAACACCAAATGCAGGATATAGAGTAGAAAGAATAATAATAAATGGGAAAGAGATTAGTTTTACAGAAGAAGCAAACCATAGAGTTATACTAAGTAAATTTACAAATATGCAAGAGCATAAAGAAATAGTTGTATCATTTGAAAAGATAGCTACAAACGTACTAGTACATCATTATAAGGAAGGAACAACAGAGAAAGTACCTTCAAGAACCGGTGGAATAGTAGAAGATGAAGTAATTGCAGGAAAAGTAGGAGATAATTACATAACTAGAGCTTCTAGCAATATTGCTCAAAACTATGAGCTAGTAGCAACACCAGCAAATAGTACAGGAATAATGACAGAAAACCAAATAGTTGTAACATATTATTACAGGTTAAAAACACCAAGTATAACAAATCAAGTAATAAACAAAACAGGAACAGACAGAATAACAATAGCAAACCAAGAAATGAGCTATACTGTATCATATAGAGCAAATGTAGTAAACTATATAGGCGATGCAGAAGTAACAATAGTTTATATATTACCACATGCAATAGATGAAGCAAAATCTGATTTAGCAGGTGGAACATATGATGCAAAGGCAAGAACTATTACATGGAAAGAAAATGTAGGAGATATAAATAGTTTTGCAAACGGTGGAGCTGTAGAAGTAACAAAAACATTTAAAGTAGTATATGTAGGTTTAGACATGAACCAAGAAAAAGTGGCTAACCATGTAAGAGGAAATATTAAGTTAAAAACACCAGAAAAAACAAGTGAGGAAGTAACAGGAAGCCAAGAAAGTACAATATATAAAGCAATAATAAGTGCAGAAAAATTGGTGGACAAGAAAGAGGCAACAGAAGGTGAAAAAGTAACATATACAGTAAGAATAAAAAATGAAGGAAACTTAGCAAAAACAGTAACATTAAGAGATACATTGCCAGCAGGGCTAACATTTGATAAGAACACATTAATCCAAGTGGGAAATGTAGGAACAGTATATACAGAGCAAAACTTAAAAAATGGAATACCAGTAGAAGTTCCAGCCAAAGGAACTGTAGATGTAAAATTTGCCGGAATAGTAGATGTTTTGGCAAATGATGTGTTTAGTAAAACATTAGAAAATCAAGCAACAATAGATAATGAGCTAACAAATAAAGTAACAACAAATGTAACAAAGCCAAATATATTAGCACATAAAGAAAGTGTGCCATCAAGTGGAAATAAGGTTTTAGAAGGCGATGAAATAACATACAAAATAAAAGTAAGAAATGATGGGACACGAGAAGGAACAGTAGTTGTAAAAGAAATAGCGAAACCAGGAACAGCAGGAAGTACAACAACACAAGACCAAACAAATCCAAATAAATGGAATGACATATTCGAAAACTTACCAAAGTATGATGCAAATAACAAAGAAATACAATATACACTAACAGAAGAAGAAAAAACTGAAGGAGATTTAAAATATTATGACAGCGTAGTTACAGATAAGATAGTAACAAACACAAATAAATACGGAAAAGTAACAGTACATCATTACATAATGAACACAGATGGAAGCACTACAACAACAAAAGTACTAGACGCAACGGGTAAAGCAATAGAAGAT
>ERZ780228.2159-NODE-2159-length-10362-cov-2.747065_pt1 | contig 10362 bp, 8 predicted proteins | sample MGYA00511015_ERZ780228 | MGnify/ENA primary metagenome ERZ780228 (study PRJEB29588, sample SAMEA2161897) | human gut metagenome | biome: human gut; feature: human-associated habitat; material: faeces | place: Denmark | collected 2008/2010 ...
GGGAGCCGTGGGCCGACGAAACCCGCATGGGCTGCGTCGGGGCATCGTACGGCGGTTACTCGGTATTCTTCCTGGCCGGCTGCCACGAAAAGCGTTTCAAGGCGTTCATCGCCCACTGCGGCATCTTCAACTTCGAGTCGATGTACGGCGAGACCGAAGAACTGTTCTTCATCAACAACGACTACGGAGGCCCCTACTGGGATCGGTCGAACCAGGTCGCACAGCGCTCCTACGCCAATTCGCCGCACAAATTCGTCAGCAAATGGGACACGCCGATTCTGATCTTCACGGGCGAGTACGATTTCCGCATCCCCTACACGCAGTCGCTCGAAGCCTTCACGGCAGCCCGCGTGCGCGGCATCCCGGCGCGGCTGGTGGAATTCGAAAACGAGGCGCACCAGGTCTTCAGACCCCAGAACTCGCTCGTCTGGAACCGCGAATTCTTCGGCTGGCTCGACAAATACGTGAAATAACAGACAGGGGCACCCTCGTCACAAGGCCATCCGGATTTCCCGGATGGCCTTTTTTGTCCACCGTACATACTTTTACGTTTTTCATCTTATCATTTCAGTCCGGCCGCCATCCCTCAAATCAGCTGATTCATTGGAAAAATCCTCCGGTTCATTGAATTTATTTTCATTTACGGCTACGCGAATCTACTTTTGTTACGTAACTTTAAACTATTGCATATCATGGGAATTGAATTAGCCAAACAAGGGGGGGGGAAGTACTCTGTCCCTACCATCGAAGTAATCGAGATTACGACTGAAAAGGGGTTTGCCACATCAAATCCAAGCGGGCCTGTTAGTCCGATGTCCTATGACGACAGCTTCATGAGCGAATCCGACGAAGCCTAACACCGCAGCGCCATGAAAAAAATTCTTAAACCGCTCTTCTGTGCAGCCGCCATCGTATCGCTGGCCGGCTGCAACAAGTTCGACGAGGCGAATGCCACTCCGGAAACCAGCAACGGTTCGCTTATTAAAGTCTATGCCAATGTCGCCGAAAACGACGGCACCCGCGCCAACATCAATGTCGGCGAAAGCGTCTTCACGGCCGAATGGGAAGCCGGCGACGCCCTGGGCATCCTGCCGGTCAAAACCGGCGGCACGGCACCCGCCACAGCCGCTAAGTTCGACTACAACACCGCCTCGGCCGCATTCGAAGGTTCGCTCAACGATTTCGTAGCGGGCGGCGGCAATTACTATGCGTTCTTCCCCCACGCGCAGGTCACAGGTACCACGGCCAACCTCCCGTTCGGGAACCTGCGTACGCAGACGGGCAACGATTTCAACAGCGCCTACGACGCGCTGGTCGCTACTCCCCAGGCATACGGCGCAGCCGACGAGGCGGGCAAAGTGGACGGCAACCCCGTCGCTTTCACGCTGCACCGCCTCACGTCGATCCTCGATTTCTCCATCGCCACGCAGGCCGACAAGGTGAAATACCTGCTGCTGACCGCCGGCGGGGAAACCCAAAAGCTTTCGGCCTCGAGCCTCGATTTCGCCCTCGAGAACGGAGGTGCCGAAACGGCTGCCACCCTCAGCACAACCGACCAGTCGAACGTCATCGCACTGCAATACACGCCCGATGGGGCGAGCGCCGACAAGGTCGAAGCCTTCTTCAACGTCCCGGCCGACCTCTACCCCACGCTGACGCTCGACGTAATCGGCTCCGACAACCAGATGGCTACGGTCACGGTCAACCGCACCGAAGCCTTCAAAGCCGGAACGCTCTATACGAAAGCGGTCTCCGACCTGCAGTTCGCCCCCATCGACGCCCCGTCGCTCGTATGGCCGGAGGAAGACGGGAAAACAATCGACCAAGTGCATTACATTACCACCGATGAAAGTGGAATGAGCCTCAATTATTCTGCGGCCGTAACAATCAATGTCCCGGGAGGAATTGCCGGCCTTTCGGTAAATATAACGTCCGATTATCTCAACAATGATATGGGCATCACGACCCTTGACCTTTTCAACGAAACGTCTATTTTAGGAGCAATCGAATTCAAAGATCTTGGGCTGGCCTGCACATCAGAGATTCAATACAAAAAATCTACAATTTTTAATATTACCAACCTTGTCCCACTGGTAAAATTAGGCGCTGCACCTGGCAGTACGCATATCTTTGAAGTCCAAGTTACAGATTTGGCCGGGCAGAAAACCGTACAAAAACTGACGTTCCAAATTCCGACACCTATTACATACAATAACGACGCTGACTTATGGACTAATACGGCGACGTTTACTGTGACCGATGTCCCGTCGGATGCGACCAACGTCAAAGTGCAGTACCGCATAAAAGGCACAACGGATTGGAAAGATGCTTCGGACAGTGGAAATGGCATTTGGACGATTGAACCTGTATGGTCTGAGGGAACAGCCAATGCATCGGGCAAGATGACCTATACGGTTGACAATACGACAGGTGTTTTTGCCGGAAACGACTATGAATACCAACTTATATACACGGATGCCCAAAATACCCAGCAGGTAATATCGGGAGAATTCCCAAAAAAGTCAGGAGACACAATACCGACCCTTGCGGGAAGCTCATGCTACACTACAGATAATACGAATGCAACATTCTGGGGAAGCGGCAATAATATAATGACCAATGGAACTAAAACTCTCTGCTCTTTCGCTACTCCCTATACGGTAATGACGGCCTCGGGAGTGAACATCGCGAATATCATAAAGGTTCTGGCTCCTGGCAACTTGTTTACAGGGACATTTACATTCACCAAATCTGGAGTTTTAGGCGCGGGTTCTTACGGGACAGTCGGGTTCGGGCAGCCATACACCTACACAGCCCGACCTACCGCACTCGAATTGACATACAAAACCTCTTTCGGTTCCGACTTTTATACAAAGTGGAGTCATGCCAATGAACTTACGTCAGGACATGACCAGGCAAGCATTATGGTATGCATTGTCAATTGGGATGCAAGGCACAATGTAACATCAGGAAACAATGCATCACCGAGCGGAGTATGGAACCCTGAAACACTGGACGGATTGAGTGAAACCGAAAAAACAGGGTTAATTGCATACGGCGTTGTCTATCTCGAAGAGGATAAGAGTGCGGATCAATTATTGAGCATTCCTCTTACTTACTATGACAAAAATGCCCCGGCACCGAATGGGAAATACACGATTATCATATCCTGTTCAACAAGCCGTTATGGCGACTATCTGAATGGAACCGTAAATACCCTTTCAGTCAAAGATTTCCAGTGGGTATACTAACCCGCCGGAATATCCGGAAGGCCAGAGGCCTTTATCCCCGACCTCCCTGCAATCGCAGGGAGGTTTTTTCTTGCGGGGAGGGACTGCCACGGCAGGCCGTCGCGCAACCGACGGACAAGCGACACAGCGGCCATCGGGTGCATCGGGTGTTGTGAAAGGCGAAAACGAGATACGGGCATGCTCGCCGGACAGGGTGTTCGTGATGAAAAACCGCACGTTCGTTGAATTTATTTCCAAGATACGCGCCGCATGGCTATTTTTGCACATTGCCAATAAAAAACTCGTACCCATGCGCATAAAATCCCGGACATCCGGCCTCATGCAAACGCCTCGGGAGATTTCACATACCGGTAATCCGACCGGCGGTGCTGAGGCACATCCCGCCGTACTCCCGGCAGCGCACGAGGCAACCGACAATCCCGACAACATCTTTTACCGAACGATCCGGACTGCTATGAAAAAACAACTTATATATCTATTGGCATCGGCGTGCCTGCTGGCCGCCGGATGCTCCACGGAAAACAAGACGGACGAGACGGGGTACGGCACCCTGTCCGTCAATTGCACGACCGACACGTCGATCGACACGGCTTCGGCCGAGGCTTCAGGCACGCCCGAAGCGCCCGAAGCCGGGGCTTTCTCGCTCACGGTAACAGGCGAAACGGGCACGCAGAAATGGGATACGCTCACCGAGTTCGAGCAGAGCCAAACCGTCTTCCGGATGGGCGCCTACACCGTCGCGATCGCCCACGGCGACCCCGATGCGGAAGGAGCCGGCAAACCTTACTATTATGCCGAACAAAAGATCGAAGTGCTGCCCCGGCGCACGGTAAATGCAGATCTGACCGCCACGGTGGCCAATTCGCAGGTGGTAATCCGCGCCACGGAGCAGTTCCTCGCCTATTTCCACGACGCCAGGTTCACCGTGACGACGGCCTCGGGCAATGAATTCGCCTTCACGCCCGGCAGCGACCCTGCCGACGAACCGGTGTTCGTCAGGGGCGGCACGCGGCTCACGGTGACCGGCACGGCACGCCGCCAAAGCCCGACGGGCACGGGGGAAGGCCCCGAAGTGACTTTCTCCGCCCAGACGCTCGACGCCACGACGCCGCGCACCTGCCACATCATCACCTACGATGCAAAAAAACGCGGGCAGCGCCACGCTGACCATCACACTCGGCGACAGCTACACTGATACCCGGACGCTCGACTGCGAGGTCAACGAGGGAGCCATCGACGATACCGAAAAGAAATAAAAACAGGGAAAGATATGAAAACATTTACCAAATTTCTCACGATGTTAGCGGTTGCGGCACTCTTCGCAACCGGCTGTGTAAACGAAGAGCCCCCGTACAAGGAGGATCCGAACCCCGAGCCCGCCGGGATGACCGGCTATCTGTCGATCGGCAACCTCTCGATGACGGTCGTCTACGACGAAACCGAAATCCGTCCCGACGACACGTCGGATGAGACGCAGGCCGCACGCACCGCATCCGGGACGCGCGCCACGGCTCCCGACGTGGACAGCTTTATCGTGGAGATCCTCGACGACGCCGACGCGCAGGTACTCGAAATGACCTATGCCGAGCTGAAGGAGCAGCTCAAGACGCCGATGGAACTGAAGGTGGGCGCCTACCGCATGGAAGTCCGCTCGGAAGACACGATGCCCGGCGCGGACTGGGAACACCCCGTCTACGGTGCGACGAGCGACTTTACGATCACCAAGGCACAGACGACCTCGCCCGAAGAGGTGGTCTGCACCCTGCAGAACATCAAGGTCTCGGTGGAATATTCGCCCGAACTGGCCGACATGCTGGCCGACACCAGCAAGGCCACCGTATCGCTGGGCGACACCAGCCTGGATTTCCCCAAAACCGAAACCCGGGCGGCCTATTTCAAACCGCAGGCACTGGAAAACACCCTGGACTTCGCATTCGACGGCACCTTCGCCGACACCGGTGTCCCCGCTAAATTCAGCAAGCAGATCACCGGGGTCAAGGCCGGGCAGTGGCGCAAGGTTTCGGTCGTAATCGGCTACGCCGACAAGGGCAACATCCTCTTCTCGGTCAAAGTCGACAACAGCATCCTCCAGGACAACAAGTTCGTCGTCGACGGTACGGAAAACCTCGGGGAAGAGCTCCTCGAAGACCCCAACGCCCCGGCGCTCACCTGGCCCGGGCACGACATGACGCAGCCCTTCACGCTGACCGACGCCATGTTCGACGCGGAAGGGAACTGCATCGAACCGTTCGCATTCGACCTCTCCTCGCCCAACGGCATCGAATCGCTGCAAGTGACCGTCGGCTCCACCAACAGCCAGTTCCTGGCGTCGATGTCCGCCATCCAGTTGCCCCAAACATTCGACCTCTGCGCCCTCGACGCATCTTCGGCGGCAGGGATTATCCTCAAGGGCTTCGGCTACCCCGTAGGCAGCGAGCTCAAAGGACAGACGGCCAAGAGTTTCAACATCGCAGGGCAGATCAGGGCGCTCTATGAATTCGACGGTACGCACACCTTCGCCTTCACGATGACCGATGCAAAAGGCGTCTCGTCCGAAGCCGTACTGACGCTCGTAGTCGATAAAAGCTCGGGGCAGACGGGCCCCCGGATCACGTGGCGCGGCTACGACATCGACCAGCAATACGAAGTGCAGAAGGACATGGTGATCGACATCGACATCGAGGCCGACAAAGGCATCAAGTCGTTCTTCGTGACGATCGACTCCGAAACGCTGAGGCCGCTGCTGCCGGTGATCAACCTGCCGGAGAAATTCGACATCTGCGACATCCCCGACGAACTGGTCGAAGTCCTGCACGGCGAATTCGGGTTCCCGATCAACGAGCAGGTAAAGAACCAGACGTCGGTGACCTTCTCGATCACCAAATTCGTCGAGATACTGCTGGAAATCCCGGGCGAGCATAATTTCGTCCTCGACGTGACGGACAACGATAATGTACTGACACACAAGACTGTCAAACTCATCGTCCACTAAAGCCGACCGATAATGAAACGATATATCTCATATTTTGCCGTACTGCTCGCGGTGCTCCTCGGCGCGGCCTGCTCGAAAGACGACTCCGCCGCGGGCAGCGACAATCGCACGGGCGTCATGGCGATGACGGTCTCGACCCGGCAGACAGCCGACACCGGCGAATACGACCCGTTGCAGCACCAGACCGTCTACATCTACAACGACGAGGGCGGCCTGCTGCGCAAATACACCTCGAAAGAAGCGCTCCCTGAACGGTTGGAACTGTTGGCCGGCACCTACCGCGTAGCGGTCGAAGCCAGAGAGGAAGCCCCCGCCGATTTCACGAAACGGTTATACAAGGGCGAGGAGACGTTCACCGTCAAACCCGGCGAAACCACAAACGTTGCGGTCGTCTGCCAAATCGTGAACACCGTCGTAGAGGTGAAATTCGACGATTCGATCCTCCAGAACCTCGCCCCCGGCTATTCCGTATGGATCGCCGGCGGGGAAAAGGTCGACGAGCAAGCCGCCGAAGCGGGCAGCGTCCCGGCGCTCAGGTTCACGGCCGAAGGGACGGGTTATTACACCCTGCCCGCAGGCATGACGTCGTTGGCCTGGCTCTTCCGCGGAACGCATGTCGAGGGTAAGAACGTGGAAATGGAAGATTACATCCCCAATGTCAAAGCCGGCGGCAAGTATACCCTCACGTTCAAATATTCGCCCGATCTGCCCGGTTATATCGACTGTGTGCTGATCAGCGTCGACCCCGGTACCGACGACAAGGACGACGAAATCATCTTCAGCCCCGATCCGGCCGTCATCAGCGAAGGGTTCGACATCGCCGAAATCCAGAAATACGTTTCCGGGGAGAAGAAATACCGGATCCTGGCCTTCTCGGAACTGACCCGGTTCACGGTTTCGGTAGGCGACAAGAGCTACGACGCGCTCAACGGCACGACCGAGGGCATCTCCCTCGAACCGGTCGACAAATACAACGTCCGGCTGACGCTCTCCGATGCGTTCTTCGCTTCGTGCCAGGCCGGCGACCAGAAAGTGACGCTCCGCATCGAGGACGCCAACGGCGGTTCCTCGGAGGTCGCTACGACCTACCGCCTGGAGGGGCTGGTTCCCGTAACGGCGGACGACTACGACCTGTGGGCCAATACGGTCACGCTGCGCGTGGTTTCTTTCACGCCCGGCACCACCGTGCAATTCGGCCTGCGCAGCAGCGGCGGCGAGTGGCAGCCGATGGCAGGGACGTCGCAGGGCGACGATTTCATCACGGCGACCTATGCGCCCCAGTGGGTTCCGCAAACCGTAAAAGAGCAAACCGTATATACGCAGGCCGCCGGCACGGGAATCATCGCGACACACAGCTACGACTTCAGAGCCATTATCAACGGCACGGAAACTACCGGAACATTTACGGCCGGAGAGGTACAGCCAATCCCCAACGGCGACATGTCGGGCTGGAGCATGACCGGAGGCTTCGCTTTTCCCAACGCCGCGGGAGAATCGTTCTGGAGCAGCGGCAACAATACCATGACAAAAACGCTCTGCACCTCTACCGACGTGAAATTCGGGAAGTCTGCACCGGCTGCAAAACTAACCAGCACCAATATGCTGGTATTGGCCGCAGGCAACCTGTTCACAGGAGAATTCGCCTATAAAAGTTTCACAGGCACCGTCCAGTTCGGACAAACATACGCATTTACGGCACGTCCTTCGGCAATGAAGGTAAAATACCATGCCCACGTCGGCACGGTCGACAAAGTACGCACCTCGGGCGATATTTGTCCCTATATCAAAAAGGGCGATCCGGACATGGCTCGTATTTTCGTCGCGATCGTCGACTGGAACGCCCCGCATGAGGTCGTATCCGGCATGACGACCACCAAAGGTGCATGGGATCCGGAAAAAGGCATCGACAACGTATCGGAAGGCAAAATCCTGGGATACGGATCGCTCTGGATCACGCAATCGACGGATGGCGAGGATATGCAGGACGCCGAATTAGACATCGTATGGTACGACCACGAGACGCGCCCTGCCGAAGGGAAGTATTCGCTCGTGATCTCATGTGCCTGCAACGCTTACGGCGATTATTTCACCGGTTGCTCGAAAAACGTGATGTACGTCGACGATTTCGAATGGGTATATTAACGATTAAACGTAAACGCACAACAATGCGCAAGATAACCACCAGTACGCTCCTGGCACTCCTGCTCCTGGCAGGCACGGCGCCGGAGAGCCGTGCACAACAGACGAACGCCGCGGCGTCCCTCGCCCCGCAGGCCGACAGCACGAGCTGCATGCAGCACGAGGAACGTCCTCAGACCGTCAACGAAATGCGGCGCCAGCGCGGCCTTACCGAAAAACACAACCTCTTCGTCCCGCGCGGGCAATGGATCTTCGGAGGAACGGCCTCCTACTCGACCCACTCGAACGATACGTACAGGTTCCTGGTCATCGAGGGCATCGAATCGAAGGGCTACACGTTCAAGGTCAGCCCGATGATCGCCTATGCCTTCCGCGACAACATGGCACTCGGAGGCCGTTTCATCTATTCGCGCTCGCTGCTCAAGCTGGACAAGGCCGACCTCAACTTGGGCGGCGAGGACTCCGACCTGAATTTCGAACTGAACGACTGCTATTCGCTGCAACAGAGCTATTCGGTGGCCATGATCTGGCGCCAGTACATCCCGCTGGGCCGCAACAAGCGTTTCGCGCTCTTCAACGAGATGCAGCTCTCGGGCGGCGGTACGCAGGCACGCTTTGCCAAGGACTCCCCGGTGAAGGGCACCTACCAGACGGGCTATACCTTCTCGCTGGGCATCTCGCCGGGTATCATCGCCTTCGCCACGAACAACATGGCCGTCGAGGTCAACGTCGGCGTGATGGGCATCAGTTACAGCCACACCAAGCAGGTACACAACCAGGTGACGGTCGGCAAGCGCGACGCCAGCATGATGAACTTCAAAGTCAATATCTTCTCGATAGGGCTCGGCATGGCATTCTATCTCTAAACACGGCACGCACATGAAACGAATCATACTTTCCATTTTATCGGTATTCATCACGCTCGGCGCCGCAGCGGAGACGGAACAAGCCCTCCCCGCAGTGCAGCGGGCCGCTACGGCCGCAGTCGAAGAAACCCCCTCCGGCAACGAGGACACCGTGCCCCCGGAAACTTCGGACACCCCCGGAACGGGCACCGAAGCCACGGCGGAAACAGCTTCGGGACTCGCCGCAGAAACGGGCACCGCAGCCGCAGCGGGCACCCTCGGCGCCCCGGCGGCACCCTCGGCGCCGATGCCCGCAGCCATGCCGGCCGAAAAGCACAAGCGTCCCCAGGTGGAGCGTTTCCTGCCCACGCGCCGCCGCATCGACCGCGAGATCAACAAACTCAAATTCGCCTACAAGGGCGAAGTGATGATGGGTCTTACGGCCTCCTACGGTACGGTTTCGAGCGACGACACCGACCTCATGCTCATCTTCGACAACATCGATGCGGATGCCACGATCGCAACGGTAAAACCCTTCGTCGGTTATTTCTACCGCGATAACAACTGCATCGGCATCCGTTTCGGATACAGCCACATGGGCGGCACGCTCGACAACACCTATTTCGATGCGGGCGAGGGCAACGACCTCTCGGGGCAGCTCCCCTACGTCGATCTTTCGAGCGACGAATACTCATTCGGCATTTTCCACCGTTCTTATGCGGGGCTCGACCCCAAAGGACGCTTCGGACTCTTCGCCGAGTTCGAGCTGGCGCTCTCGACGGGACATTCGAGCTTCGCATACGACCCGGATCATAACGAAGGAGGCGCACCCAACCGCACCTACAACGACAAAACGCAGGTAAAGCTGGCGTTCAACCCGGGAGCTGCCGTATACATCTTCCCCAACGTCTGTGCGACGATTTCGTTCGGGCTGGGCGGCATACAGTATACGAGCATCACCCAGAAGGATGCCGACGGCAACAAGATCGGTTCACGCAAGGCTTCGAACATGCGTTTCCGGCTCAATATCGCGGCCATCAACTTCGGTATGACGATACATTTGTGGGACAAGAAAAAGCAGTAAACTATGAAATACCTACGCATACTCTTTTCGGCGGCGGCGCTCCTGCTGGCA
>ERZ780228.2168-NODE-2168-length-10337-cov-4.311613_pt1 | contig 10337 bp, 7 predicted proteins | sample MGYA00511015_ERZ780228 | MGnify/ENA primary metagenome ERZ780228 (study PRJEB29588, sample SAMEA2161897) | human gut metagenome | biome: human gut; feature: human-associated habitat; material: faeces | place: Denmark | collected 2008/2010 ...
CACATAGCCGACGCGGCAGAGCAGCGGCGCGAGATAAAATACCGAGCTGCGCATGGCCCCGGCCAGATGCTCCGGGATGTCGCCGCAGAGACGGTCCGCGGGACGGGTGCAGAGGTCCGCCCCGCAGCGCCGCACCCGGGCTCCAACAGCGTCCAGCAGTGCCAGGCTGGTGTCCACGTCGGCCAGACGCGGGGCGTCCCGCAGGCGGCAGGGACCGTCGCAGAGCAGCGTCGCCGCCAGCAGCGGCAGGGTGCTGTTTTTGGCGGCGGCAGGCCGGATGCTGCCGTGCAGGGTGCGTCTGCCGTGGATGGTGATCGTCTGCATGAGAGGGGCCTCCTAAACCTATGATATTGCCAGAAAGCGGGAGGATGCGCGGTAAGGGCCGCATATATGCGGCCCGCAGTCTTCCGGCAGACAGCCGGCTGCCTTACACGCGCGGGCCGGGCGGCATTGTCAGTCAACGGGCCGCCGCCGCATACTCTCCCCTCATCCGGCCCTGCGGGGCCACCTTCCCCCCAAGGGGGAAGGCAAGGGGTATCTCTACCCCGTTATATGCCGCGCTCCCTCCCGCTTATTACAGCAGCAGCGGCTGGATCTGCACGCCGCGCAGCGCGGCCTCTAATGTGTCGGGCAGGAGCGTGAAATCGCTTTTCAGGCTGCACGGCTTTTTGTAGCTGTCGTCCTGGCCGAAGGGCACAAAATAGTAGCTGCGCCGCTGCAAAAGCTGGCCCAGCGCCGGGGCACTGCCCGAAAGCCCATCGTTCGTGGACGGTGCGATAATAATGGGCCGTCCGCCGCGCAAAAGGCTTTTTGCGGCCAGCGTCACGGGGGTCGAGCTGATGCCTGCGGCCAGCAGCGCCATCGTGGTGCCGGTGGCCGGGGCGATGATGAGCGCCTCGGCAAGCCGCTGCGGGCCGAGCGGCTCAACGGCCTGCAGGGTCGTCAGCGGTCTGTGGCCGGTCACTTCATATAAGGTCTGCCGCAGGGCCGACGCGGTGCCGAAGCGGGTATCCAGCCCGGCGGCGCTGGCACTCAAAACAGGCAGGACGTCCCACCCGCGGGCAGTCAGGACACGCAGCTGGGGCAGCACCGCAGCAAAGCTGCAAAAGCTGCCGCACAGCGCAAAGGCGACGGTGCGTTTGGATTGGGTGGTCATGGGGCGGTGCTCCTTTCGTCGGGATCGCGTTCTTCCAGGATCGCCAGCACGGTCTGTGCAATCAGCGCCCCGGCTGTCTGCGGTGCACAGCGGCCCGGCAGGGCCAGGGCGTGCTCGGCGTGCAGACCCAGTTCCTCGGCTGCGGCAAAGTCGGTGCCGCCGGGCAGACTGGCCAGGTCAATGATGAGCGCCCCGCCCGGCAGCTGCTGCAGAAGGGCGGCGTACTGGTCTGCTGGTGCCGGTGCGGGCTTCGGTTCCGGCTGCTTGGGCGGCTGGGGCGCAGCACCGCGCACCACAAGGGTAGCGGTGCGGTTGTCGATGTAGGCGTCGGCGCCGAAGTACCCGTGGGAAATGGCACTTTCCACCGCAGCACGCCCCTTTGCGGCATCGATGCCTGCGGCGGCAAACAGCTCGTCCAGCGGGATGTTGTCGCGGTCGCCTGCGATCTTGTCCAGCAGGCGTTCCAGCTTGCGGGTGCGGTCCATGCGCAGGCCGGTCAGCAGAGCAGCGCCGCCGCCCAGCATCTGGGCGATGGCTGTAAACGCCTCCATCATGCTGTCAGCACCATCCATGAACAGGGTGCTGAAGCCTGCAAACAGAAAGACGGCACCGCCGATGGTGCACAGGGTGGTAAGGAGCTTGTGCCGCTCCTTGGCATCCTTCTGCTCTTTGGTGGGAACATCGTGGCCGTAAGCTGGCTCGGTTTCCTGCCGGGGTGCCGTCTGCGCAGGGGCGGGGCCGAGGTCGGAACGATAGTCGGCCTGCGCCTGTGCAGCGGCTTTTTCTTCTTTTTCAGCGTTTTTATCGATGCTTTTTAAGATGAACAGCAGCACGCCCAGCGGTGCCGACATGGCAAACACAATAAAAATGGCAATGGTAGGGATATGCGCAAAATAGTGCTTCTTTGGCTGCATGGATAAGACCTCTCAATGTATCAAAAACAGTTCAAAACAGAAAAAGACCGCGTTCCACTCTATTATAGCGGAGCACGGTCTTTTTGTTAAGGGGTAAATATCAATGCGTGCGAAAACAGCAGGGGAGTAAGACCGCTGTTTTCCGGGAAACGTTACTTCATCAGGCTGCAGACGGCCTCCGCGTAAGCGGCAGGGTCATCCACCGGCAGGCCTTCAATGAGCTGTGCCTGTGCATACAGCAGAGCGCTGTACTTCTTGAGCTTGTCGATATCACCGGCCTCCTGTGCGGCCTTGAGCACGGCAAACACGGGGTGGTTGACATTCAGCTCCAGCACCTTGTCACTCTTTACGCCCTCACTGCCGGGCTGCTTGGACAGCACCTTTTCCATTTCGATGGACAGCGGGCCGTCGGCACTCAGACACACGGGGTGATCCTTCAGACGGGTGGAGACCTTGACCTCCTTCACCTTGCCGTCCAGAGCGTCCTTCATAGTGTCGAACAGAGCCTTGTTCTCGGCGGTGGCATCCTCGGCGGCCTTCTTCTCTTCCTCGGTCTCAAGGCCTAGATCGCCGCTGTTGACATTCTTGAACTCCACAGTGCCGTCCTTGCCCTCGGCATCCTTGCGGGGATAGGTGCGCAGGATCTGCAGGCAGAACTCGTCCACATCCTCGGTCAGCAGCAGGACGTCATAGCCCTTATCCATGACCAGCTCAGCGGCGGGCAGCTTTGCCAGACGGTCGGTAGAATCACCGGCAGCAAAGTAGATATACTTCTGCTCAGCGGGCATCTTGTCCACATACTCCTGCAGAGTGACCATCTTCTGCTCCTTGGCAGACCAGAACAGCAGCAGGTCGCGCAGCAGCTCAGCGTGCATCCCGTAATCAGAGTAAGCGCCGAACTTGATCTGGCGGCCGAACTCCTTCCAGAATGCCTCGTACTTTTCGCGGTCGTTGACCAGCATGGAGTGCAGCTCGTTCTTGATCTTCTTTTCCAGTGCGTTGTGGATCAGCTTGAGCTGGTTGTCCTTCTGCAGCATCTCACGGCTGATGTTCAGGCTCAGATCCTGGCTGTCCACAATGCCCTTGACGAAGCTGAAGTAATCGGGCAGCAGGTCTGCGCACTTTTCCATGATGAGCACGCCGGATGCGTACAGAGCCAGACCCTTCTCATACTCCTTGGTGTAGAAATCATAGGGGCGATGGCTGGGCACGAACAGCAGGGCGTTATAGTTGGCGGTGCCCTCGGTGCGGCTCACGATGACGCGGGCGGGGTCAGAATAATCGTTGAACTTATCCTTGTAGAAGCTGGCGTATTCCTCATCGGTGACCTCGCTCTTCTGCTTCTTCCAGATGGGCACCATGCTGTTCAGGGTCTCAAGCTCGGTGTAGGTCTCCCACTCCGGCTTGTAGTCCTCGGGCTTGGGATCGGGTTCAGGCTTCTGGCGGCTCTTTTCCCGCTCCATCTGGATGGGATAGCGCACATAGTCGCTGTACTTTTTGACGATGGCCACGATGCCGTATTCATCGAGGAAGTTCTCGTAATTGTCGGTATCGGTGCTGTCCTTGATGTGCAGGATAATGTCAGTACCGGCGGTGTCCTTCTCGGCGGGGGTCAGCTCGTAGCCGTCAGCACCGCTGGACTCCCACTGCCAGGCTTCGTCCGCACCGTATGCCTTGGAGATGACGGTGACCTTGTCGGCGACCATGAAGGCGGAGTAGAAGCCTACGCCGAACTGACCGATGATGTCGATGTTCTCGTCCTTGTTGTCCTTCTTGAAGTCCAGAGAACCGGAGTGGGCGATGGTGCCCAGGTTCTGCTCCAGCTCTTCTTTGGTCATGCCGATGCCGTTATCGGAGACAGTCAGCAGGCGATTGTCCTTGTCGCGGGTGAGCAGGATGTGGAAATCGCCCTTGTTCATGCCCACGGAGGGATCGGTCAGGCTCTTATAATAAAGTTTGTCGATGGCATCCGAAGCGTTGGAGATCAGCTCACGCAGGAAGATCTCCTTGTTGGTGTAGATGGAGTTGATCATCATGTCCATCAGCTTTTTGCTTTCAGCCTGAAATTCTTTCTTCGCCATAATACAAAACCTCTTTTGTACAGTATTCAGATCCGGCCCCTCGCAAAAGGAGCGGCAATGCAAAAGAAGCAGCCGATGCTGCATCTTCTTAGCACTCATATCTTTCGAGTGCTAATATACACCGATGCGGGTCAAAAATCAAGGGGTTTCATAAAAAGTTCAGAAATGAACTGGAACAAAATGCCTTTTGTGCGTTGCTACAAAAAATTCATAAAGAAATAGTTGACCTTTCACAACTTTTAGCGTATACTGGTCAGCGGAAACAAACGAGGAAAGAGGAATATGTTATGGCAATGAAGCCGGAGATCTCCGTGAAGAACCTGCTGATGCAGGCATTCCTGACGGGCTGGGAACGCTCGGACAAGAGCATTTCGCAGGATGAATACTTACAGAGCGCCATTCAGGTCATCGAGGTGCTGCAGGTGGAACCTGAAAATGTCTACGCCGAGGAGGGCCTGGGCCTGACCGATGGCGACGAGGTGGACCATCTGGACGACCTGCTGCGGGCAGACGGCCAGTGGCTGTATTACGGCGTGGAGGAGGAAAACTTCTTCCTCATCCAGTGGTACCCGGACAAGGCTTCTGCCGAGGCCAAGCTGGCCGAGCTGGAAGCACTGGGCGACGGCAAGCAGTATCTGGTGGACCTGAGCCTGACCCGCGAAACTCCTTCGGCTGCTGAGAACTTCGGCAGCTCCAACCCGGTTCAGCTGCGGAGTTGAGCCCGGCGTTTCTGACAAAAAGAAAGGGAATTTTCCATGCAGCTTTCACAAACGGAACGGGAGCGCCTGTCCGCTATTCTGGAACAGTACGACCATCACCCCAAGGTGCAGGAAATGCGTGAGTTTATCCAGCACGGTGATGTGACCACCTACCAGCACTGCAAGAACGTGGTCGTGGTCAGCTGCTGGATCAACCACCGCTTCCATCTGGGAGCCGATGAGACCACGCTGGCCGTGGGGGCCTTCCTCCATGATTTCTACCTCTATGACTGGCACAAGCAGGGCTCCTTCCACGGCCTGCGGCATCTGTTTGAGATGCACGGCTTTTCCCATCCGGGGTCTGCCTGTGTGAACGCACAGCGGGTGTTCGGCATTACCAAAAAGGAGCAGAACGTCATTGCAAGCCACATGTGGCCCCTGACTTTCCGCCATATCCCGACCTGCCGGGAGGCGGTCATCGTCTGTCTGGCGGATAAATACTGCGCCATTGTGGAGAGCATGTTCCGCCGCACAAGGGTGGGCGCTGACGAAGAAGAGTGGTAAAGAAGCCGCCGCACTGTTCACATGAAAGAAAGCAAAAGACCAGAGTTGTAACGCCTTTTGGCGAAACAACTCTGGTCTTTTTTGCTGGGGCTTGTGCAACAGCCTCTTTGGAAAAGTGATCTTATTCTGCTCTCAGAGCCTTGACAGGGTCAGAGCGGGAAGCGGTTTTGGCGGGGATGAAGCCGCCCAGAATGGTCAGCACAGTTGCCAATGCAACCAGCACCACAGCGGCTTTCCAGGGCAGAACGGCCACTACGCTGGTGCCGACGGCGATTTTCTGGATGAGCATGTTGCCCGGAATGAGCAGCAGTCTGCTGAGGCCGATGCCCATGAGGCCCGAGCACAGGCCGATGATGAAGGTCTCGGCGTTGAACACCTCGGAGATGTTCCGCTTGGAAGCACCGATGGCACGCAGGATGCCGATCTCCTTGCGGCGCTCCAGCACGCTGATATAGGTGATGATGCCGATCATAATGGAGGAGACCACCAGCGAGATGGAGACAAAGGCCACCAGCATGTTGGAGATCATGTTGATGATCCTGGTCACGGAGGTCATCAGGGTGCCCACCACATCAGTGTACTGGATCACCTTGTCTTCCGCGCCCTGCTCACGCATGGCGGCATTGTAGCTGTCCAGCACATTGAGGACCTTCGCCTTTTGCTCGAAGTCCAGCGGATAGATGTTGATCTGGCTGGGGTCGTCCTCGCTGGCATAACCAAAGGTCTGCAGGTTGCTTTCATAGGTGGCGCTGGTGGACATCATTTTCGACTTCATCAGCTCCGCCAGATCGTCCTCGGTCATGTTGAATCGGATGGCATTCCGGAACGCATCTGCGTCGATCTTCAGCGCGCTTTCCATCTGGCTGCCCAGAGAGGAGAAGCGCTCGGTCATCTGGCTCTGCAGGTTCGTGCTGATCTGGCCCATGGCCTGCTCCATGGCAGTGCCCAGCTGGGTCTGTAATTCGGCGGCGATCTGTTCTGAGAAGTTTGACATCACGCTGCCCATGACCTGCTGCATGGCGGCAGTAAACTGCTCCTGCAGGGCAGCGGTATCGATGAGGCTGCCCATGGAATCCTTCATCAGCTGCTGGAACTGGTCGCTGGCAAGATACTGGTCAAAACCGATCTTGTCCAGCCCCAGAATGCCGTTGCCGATGATGTAATCCTTATAGCCGGTCATCACCTTCTGGGCCAGCTGCTGCATTTTGTCGGCGGGAATGGAAATGTCCATGTTGGCGAACACGTCCGTCAGGGCGCTCATGTCGATGTCGGGCGTTTCGGCTAGATCAAATTGGAAGCTGTCCGGGTCAATGAGGGAGGAAAAATCTACGGAACCGTCACTCAGGTCGAACGCGCCGCTCAGGTCAAGATCCAGCTTGCCGGGATCGAACTGGAAGGCACTCTCGAGCTGGTCGGTGTCAATGGAGAAGAGGGAAGCCATGTCCACGGCAGTGGTCTGCTCGGTGCCGAAGGGTTCACCGTTCAGCACATTGGTCTGCGGGTCGGCGAGCTGATCCTGTACCAGCCTGCTCTGGGCGGCGGTGTCCATGACGTGCCGGGTCAGGGAGGCAGGATAGGCGATGCCGGAGGACAGCATGGCGGCGGAGGCGTTCTCCCTGGGCTGCACCACGCCCACGATGGTCATGGTCTCGCTGTTGGCCACAAGCTCCTGCAGGAAGGCCTTGTCGTCCGATTTATCCACCCAGGTGCTGTGGGCATCATCGTACTGGTAGCGGTCGGCCGCGTTGACCAGCTTGAAGGTGCGGCCCAGAAAATCGCTGTACCGGTAGGTCTTGAAATCTTCGGGCACATCCACATTCTGGTTCTGGGCGAACTGCTGGATCATCTTGTCCAGCTCGGCGTTGTCCCGCAGGCCCAGCGCGTAGAGGGCATAATCGGTAATGGAACCATCCGCACCCAGCACGGCAACGCATTCGTTGTAGCTTTCGGGCCAGCGGCCTGCCTTGACCTCGTACTGGGAATGATACAGGGCATCGCTGGCGGGCAGCTGGTAGAACACGCTGGTGTTCATCATGCTGGCCATCATGTTGTTGGTCGAGCTGGTGGAGCTGATGCCCAGAGCGGAAAGGGAGGAATCCGGGTTCACCTGCCGGATGCTGCCGTCCGGGTCCTGGCGGTAGATCTGAGGCTGTACATTATAGGAATACTCCACCGAGGAAACGCTCTCCCCGATGCTGCAGGCATCGCTCTCGAGGTAGGTTTTCAGGCTCTTCAGGTCGTTGGAGGTGATGCCGGAAACCATCTGGGTCACGAGCTGGCGCACCGGCACCATCCCCTCGCCGAGGTCGGGGGCAGCGGGCTGGCCGGGCAGGTCAGCAGACAGCAGGCTGGTCAGATCCATGCCGCTGCGCAGGATCTGCACCGGGTACTCGGAAAGGGTGTCCCGCTCCATATCAGCGATATACTGGTTGACACCGGTGGACAGGGAGATGATCAGCGCAATGCCGATGATGCCGATAGAGCCTGCAAAGGCCGTGAGCAGGGTGCGGGTCTTTTTGGTCCAGAGGTTGTTGAAGCTCAGGGTCAGCGAGGTCCACCACGACATGGAGGAGTGGCCCATGTTTTTGTGAACGGCAGGGGCAAGCTGAGTGGTGTCAGGTTTGTAGGGGGCGGTGTCGGAGCGGATGACACCATCCTTCAGGTTCACGATGCGGGTGGCGTACTGCTGGGCCAGCTCCGGGTTGTGGGTGACCATGACCACCAGCCGGTCCTTTGCCACCTCCTTGAGCAGCTCCATGACCTGGATGCTGGTTTCGCTGTCCAGCGCGCCGGTGGGTTCGTCCGCCAGCAGGATATCCGGATTGTTGACCAGCGCACGGGCAATGGCAACGCGCTGCATCTGGCCGCCGGACATCTCGCTGGGGTGCTTGTGCAGCTGATTGCCCAGCCCCACCTTCTGCAGCGCCTCGGTGGCGCGGCGCTTGCGCTCTGCGCCCGAGATGCCGGAAATGGTCAGGGCCAGCTCCACGTTGGCCAGAACGGTCTGATGGGGGATCAGGTTGTAGCTCTGGAACACAAAGCCGATGGTGTGGTTGCGGTAGGAGTCCCAATCGCGGTCGGTGTACTTTTTGGTGGAGATCCCGTTGATGACAAGGTCACCGCTGTCGTACCGGTCCAGGCCGCCGATGATGTTCAGCAGGGTGGTCTTACCGGAGCCGGAGGGGCCCAGGATGGCGACGAATTCGCTGTCGCGCAGGTTGAGGCTGACATCATTCAGTGCGGTCTGTACAAGGTCACCGGTTTTGTATTCCTTGCGGATCTTTTTCAGTTGAAGCATAGGCAGGCCTTTCTTATGCGTGCCCGGCGGCGTGTGGGAAATGCCGGGCAAAAAACAAAATAACGTAGATATAGTATCAGATGAATGTGAACAAACCATTGCTTTTCGGGAAAGATGGTGTTATGCTGGAGAAGGTAAAAGAAACAAAAATCGACACTTTATGACGTAAATTACCAGAAAACAAGACGCAAAAAGCCGCCATTCCTGCACGGTTCGACGCATAGTGACGTTTTTTCGGGGATTGAATCTTTCCGCGGGGCCTTATAAAATAGTATCGTACAGTACGCACGGAAGAAAAGTGCGGCAAATTTAAGGCAAAGGGGAAGGTTGGATTGACGGAACGACTCGTTTCAAAGCTGCATGTCGCGCTTTTGAGCTACGACGAGCGGGAGATCCGCGTCCGGAAAAAATATCTGGAGGAGCAGAATCCTGCAATCTGCTGTGTCTGCTTCCACAGCGGCGAGGAGCTGCTGCGGGAGCTGCGCCAGCAGCGCAGTGTGGATATCGTGGTGCTTTCGAGCCAGCTGGAGGATATGGACGGGTATGAGTTCCTCAAGCGGCTCAACAGCCTGCATAACCGCCCACTGCTGCTGTTGCAGGGGGATGACTGGTACAGCGATGCCACGGCATCGTTCCTGCGGCCGGACGGCAGGCAGTACCTGCCGGAGCGCAGCAGCCTGTTGGATCTGCTGCTGGATCTGCGCAGCTCCACGGACATCGGCATCTTCTGGGTGCTGCCGTTCTGCAAGCAGCTTTATGCGGAGTGGGGCATCCAGCAGCCGGATGTGAACTGTGAATATCTGACCACCGCGCTGCAGGTCGTATGCGGCACAGAGCGGAAGCTGGCCGTGCGCAAGGAGATCCTGCAGACTGTGGCCGAGGAACACCACACCACAGTGGCCGCCGTGGACTGCGGGATGCGCCGCCTGATCGACGGGGTGGAAAAATACAACACCGAAGCCTGGCAGAAATTCAAGCAGGATTACGGCCTGATGGGGCATAGCGTTACCCTGGGCAAGCTGATCTATGCGGGCCGCCAGAAATTGATCGACAGCGGAACGCAGGGACGGAAGGCCGGACGATGAGAAAAAAGAGAGAGAACGGAATGGCAAAAGAGAGCGGGATGGGGGATTTCCCCCGCAAACAATTTGAGAGCGTGCTGCTGCACTCCCTGCGCATCATGGACCAGAACCGAGAATACCTGCAGATGCATCTGGCCCGGACCGGAGACGAAAGGACCCGGCAGGCGCTGGAGGATATGGGGCAGGAGAGCATCCGCCTGGAGCGCACCCTGCGGGAAATGATGGGTCTGCTGGAAGTGGAGATGAACGACAAGCCGTCCATGAAGCCGGTAGACCTGTGCTGGATCCTGATGGAGGCCGCCCAGATGGCCCCGGAGATCGAGAAGCAGCTGGATATCCGGCTGACCGTGGATCACAGCCCGTTCCGGCGCTGCTATGTCAAGGCGGATGCTCAGGAGGCCGAGCAGCTGCTGTTTCATCTGCTTTCCAACGCCCTGCGGGCCGTAAGCCCCGGCGGGCAGATCAAGATCCGGCTCACCCGGGACGACGAGGATCTGTACCTGATCGTGGAGGACGACGGCTGCGGACTGCCCACCGGTGAAAA
>ERZ780228.2175-NODE-2175-length-10326-cov-1.930776_pt1 | contig 10326 bp, 6 predicted proteins | sample MGYA00511015_ERZ780228 | MGnify/ENA primary metagenome ERZ780228 (study PRJEB29588, sample SAMEA2161897) | human gut metagenome | biome: human gut; feature: human-associated habitat; material: faeces | place: Denmark | collected 2008/2010 ...
CGCCTTTGCAGCGGCTTCGCCGCCGCCCGTCACGACGTCGCCAACGGCATGCACGGCACTCGAAGTCATGTCCCGGAACTTCGAAATATCGAGCCGCAGCTGCGAAAAATCGGTATTGCCGATCAGCGCCCCGATCGGCGGCATCAGGATGTCGTTCACCAACGACGAGACGATTTTGCCGAATGCACCGCCGATGATCACACCGACGGCCATGTCCATCACATTCCCCTTGAGGGCGAACTCCTTGAATTCTTTTAGAAATGCCATAAGTCTAAGGTTTAATTATTTGATGGTACAAATATACTGTTTTATAATAAAACCGCACGAAAAAGGGCAACCGACATACAGCCAGCTGCCCATTCTTCGGACGAATGTGCCGATGGGGATCATCCGATCTCGACCAGTACGGCGTCGGTCGCCACGTTCTCGCCGGGCTGCACCAGCACCTGCTTCACCGTGCCGGCATAATCGGTCGTCACGGCATTCTCCATCTTCATGGCCTCCAGGATTGCGATCTCGTCGCCGGCCTTGACCGTATCGCCCACCTTGACCTTCAGTTCGATGATACGCCCGGGCAGCGGCGCCGTCACGGCATTGCCCGTGATGACGACCTTCTTCACCTCTTCGGCCTTCTTCTCCTCGGCCTTGGGCTCGGCGGGTTTGGCCGCGGCGTAAGCCTTGACCTTCATGTCCGTGAGGAATGTCTTGGCGACCATCGGGAACAACTCGAGCAGCCGCACCTCCTTCTCGTTGGCCGCCAGCTTGACGCCTCCGGCTTCGGGGAGTTCGGGGTTGGGCTGCATCTGGTATTTCGACGTATCGTAGGGCGTCTCCTCACGCACGCCGCAAATCTTGAAGCGGAATTCGGGGTCGATCTTCACGGGCGTGAGTCCGGTCTCGCCCTTGACCAGGCCGACGAACTGCGAGCTCTTGTTGGTGTACATCGGACGCCCGGCCTTCTCGTCGAGGGCGCAGTTGACGGCCTGCGCACCGACGATCTGCGAGGTCGGGGTCACCAGCGGCGGCAGGCCTGCGGCCAGGCGCACCGAGGGGATCAGCTCCATGGCGCGCGGCAGGATGTCCTCGGCCTTGAGCTGCTTGAGCTGGGCGACCATGTTCGAGTACATGCCGCCGGGGATCTCGGCCTTTTGCACCAGTTCGTTGGGAGCCGGGAACCCGAAATAGGCCTCGATCTTGCGGCAGGCGTCGATCGTAGCGTCCTCATCGTCGGCTTTGGCGGCCGCAATAGCCTTGTCGAACAGGGCGTCGATCTCGGCGGGCAGCTTGTCGGTCAGCGGGTTGAACGCCTTGGGCTCGGGTTTGTCCGCGCCGAATACCGACTGGTTGAGCTCCTTGCGGATCTCGCGCAGCTGGGTATTGATCTTGGCCACGGCCTCCATGTTCACACCGGTATCAACGCCGAGCTTCTTGCAGAAGACGTGTACCAGCTCGATGGCCGGGGCACCCGTGCCTTCGGCGAAATACCAGCAGTTGGTATCGACGATGTCGACGCCGGCCACGATGGCCGCGAGCACCGAAGCCAGGCCGTAGCCGGGGGTACAGTGGGTATGGAAATCGACCGGAATCGAGATGTTCTTCTTGAACAGCTTGACCAGCGTGGCGACACGGCGCGGCGGGATCAGGCCCGACATGTCCTTGATGGTGATCATGTCGGCGCCCAGTGCGGCCATCTGTTTGGCCTTGTCGAGGAAATAGGCATCCGTGAAGACGGGCTGCGGCCGCTTCTTGCCCATCAGGCGCTGCATGAAGGAGGGTTCGGGATATTTCGGGTCGACCGTATAACATACGGCGCAGTCGGCGATGCCGCCGTACTGCTTGACGTATTTGATCGTCGATTTCACGTTGTCCACGTCGTTCAGGGCATCGAAGATACGCATGATGCCCAGCCCGCTTTCGATCGCGTTGCGGCAGAAGCCGTCGATCACGTCGTCGGGGTAAGGCGCGTAGCCGAACAGGTTACGGCCGCGCGAAAGCGCCGTGAGCTTCGACACCTTGCCCACAGCCTTGTAAATCGTCTCCAGGCGCGTCCACGGATTCTCGTTGAGATAACGCATCACCGAGTCGGGCACGGCACCGCCCCAGACCTCCATCGCATAGAAATTTGCATCCTTGTAGAAGGGCAGGCAACGGTCTACCTGTGCCTGCGACATGCGCGTCGCGAACGAGGACTGCTGTCCGTCGCGCAACGTAAGGTCTCTGATTTTGAGATTTCTCGCCATTGTGATATTTTTGATTAAGGGTTCTTGTTGCCGCTTTTACTGTTATTCCAATAACAAAGATAATAAACAATTTGAAATTCCAACCATTTTACAGGGATTTTTCACAAAAAACACCGGAAACGGTTACTTTTCGTAAAAGCGCCCCGCCCGGAAGCGCCCGGCGGGCTACGCCTGAATATCCTGCTCGGGGACGAACAACTGCTTGTACGACGTCCCGTCGAGGTACTTCTTCTTGAAGATATTGACGCAGAAGACGAACATCTCCAGCATCAGCGGCCCGAAAATCACCCCCATGAACCCGAAGAGCGACAGCCCGATGAAAACGCCGAAGATCGTCACCAGCGGATGCGTATCGGCCATCTTCTTCTGCATGATGAACCGCACGACGTTGTCCACGTGCGTCACGACCAGCCCGCCGTAGAGGAGCAGCCCGATGGCCGGCCCCCAGTCGCCCGTCAGCGCCATGTAACCCGCAAGCGGCAGCCATATGAGCGCCGTCCCGAAGATGGGGATGATCGTTGCGAAACAGGTCAGCACGCCCCAGAACAGCGGGCTCGGGGCGTTGAAGACCAGGTAGCCCACGAACGCCACGACGCCCTGCACGACGGCCAGCAGGGGGATGCCGATGGCATTCGAACGGACGATCATGTGCACCTCGCGCATGACGCTGCTGCCCACGTCCCGGTTGAAAGGCAGTATCTCGCGGCAGTAGCCTTCCATGCGCAGGCCGCCGATGAGCATGAAATAGAGCACGAACAGCAGCACGATGATGTTGATGCCGAAATCCATGATGCTGCCCAGCACCCACTGCCCCAGCCGGGGGATCACGCCCACGAGCGACGTGATGTTCTTCTCCTGCCAGAGGTTGTATCCCGTCTTGTCGTGGAGCAGCGATGTGCTTGAGCGGCTCGACGACCGACTCGGGCGCGAGGGCGATGTCCTGCACCTGGTTGACGACCATCCAGACGATCAGGCTGATTGGCACCAGGAAACACAGCACCGCCTCGCCCAGCAGCAGCGACGCGGCCAGGCTGCGCCGCCATTTGCGGCAGGCCGTGAGGTAATGCATCTGCCGCCGGAGCAGCACGTAGATCGTCATGGCACCCAGCACCCCGCCCAAAAACGGGGTCAGCTCGATGAAGATCGTGACCCCCAGTCCGAGGATCAACACGAAAAGCGAATAACGCCAGTATAGTTCCTTGAAAGCCTGCATGCGAGTCAGCTGCACAAGGAACGTGCCGCACGTGCAAGGCAGTGCCCGTCAACAGGTTGAAAAATATTTGAACAAAATTTGCGGTGTTCTGTTGCGGCTGTGAAATATTTGGTTTAAATTTGTATAAGCAAATTATGGACGGCTTTATGGAAATAACGGTTTCCACCGGCACCCTGCATCACCGATACGGTGCGGGAGAAGGTATGCAAACCGGATATCGGCTATCGCCGGGCACGGCCGGCGATACGCAACGACGAGGGGTATCTCACACGCGGAGTATCCCTCGCAACTTTATACAAACCCCAGTATTTTATGTATCACAAAGCCTTCCCGAAAGGTTGCCGGGGGTTAAAATCCTGTGAAATTCCAACCATCCCGCCGGCGGAAGCGGAGAAATCCCCGATATTAGTGCCGCGGATCGCGACACCCAGAAATGAAGAAACCGAAATATCCATTACACTCTTTTATTTACTAATCCATTAAAAAGTATGAGAAAACATTTACAACATTTCCTCATGACGGCCGCCCTGATTCTGTTCGGAGTGTCCGCCGCTGTCGCGCAATCGGCAGTTACGGGTAAAATCGTAGATGAGACCGGCGCACCGCTGATCGGTGCCTCTGTGACCGTACCCGGCACATCGCAGGGTGTCAGCACCGACGTCGACGGCAACTTCACGCTGAAGACCGATGCCAAGGAGATCGAGATCAGCTACGTGGGCTACGTCCCGACCAAAAAACCCGTCACGGGCCCGAACGCACGCCTGGGCATCATCCAGATGGAGCCCGACGCCGTGGCATTGCAGGATGTCATCGTCATGCAGTCGGTAGCCGTATCGACGGTCAACGCCGAGGAGATCAGCTACAAACTCGGCGGACAGGAGTTCCCCGAAATCCTGAAATCGACGCCGGGCGTCTACGTGACCAAGGACGGCGGCGGCTTCGGCGACTCGAAGATCAACATGCGCGGTTTCCAGGCGGCCAACGTGGCCGTGATGGTCAACGGCGTCCCCGTGAACGATATGGAGTGGGGCGGCGTATACTGGTCGAACTGGGCCGGCCTCTCGGACGTGACGCGCAGCATGCAGACCCAGCGCGGCCTGGGCGCCTCGAAAATCTCGTCTCCCTCGGTCGGCGGTTCGGTCAACATCGTGACCAACGGCATCGAGGCCAAGCAGGGCGGCACGTTCTCGTTCGGCGTAGGTAACGATGGCCTTTACAGCCTTTCGTTCAGCCTCTCGACGGGCCTCACGAAGAGCGGCTGGGCACTGTCGGTACTCGGCGCGAAGCGCTGGGGCGACGGTTACATCCAGGGAACCAACTTCGAAGGCTACAACTGGTTCGTCAACATCTCGAAGCGCATCAATGACCGCCACCAGTTGTCGCTGACCGCCTTCGGCGCCCCGCAGAAGCACGCGCAGCGCCATGCCCTCGACGACGGACTGAAGATCGAGGAGTGGCAGAAGGCCAAGAACTTCATGGGCGAAAAGGACATGTACCGCTACAACGCCGAGTACGGTTTCGACAAGAACGGCAGGCAGCGCTACTCGCACTTCAACGAATACCACAAGCCCCAGATCTCGCTGAACCACCAGTGGCAGATCGACTACAAGTCGTCGCTCTCGACGGCGCTCTACATGTCGATCGGACGCGGCTCGGGATACTCGGGACAGGGCCGCACGTCGGCCGACCGCAACGCCTGGAAGGGCACGAACTACGGTATCCTGAACACCACGTTCCGCAACCCCGACGGCACGTTCGCCTACGACAAGATCCAGGAGATGAACGCCGCCAGCCCCGACGGTTCGCGCATGATCATGTCGAAGAGCAACAACAACCACATGTGGTACGGACTGCTCTCGACCTACACCAACCAAATCTCCAAGTCGCTCGAACTGTCGGCCGGTATCGACGTGCGCTACTACATCGGCGAGCACAACAACGAGATCATCGACCTCTACGACGGCAAGTATTTCATCGACGACAGCAGCCGCGCCAACGTCAAGCCCGAGCAGAACGCCGCCGCGGCCGACCCCAACTGGGTGTATGAAAAACTGCAGGTCGGCGACAAGGTTTACCGCGACTACGACGGCCACGTACACCAGGAAGGCGTATTCGCCCAGCTGGAGTGGACGAAGAAAAACCTCAACGCCTTCGTATCGGGTTCGGTTTCCAACACCGGCTACTGGCGCTACGACCGCTTCTACTACGACGCCGCACACGCCGAGTCCGAGCACGTGAACTTCATCGGTTACACGGTCAAGGGCGGTGCCAACTACAACATCAACGAGAAACACAACGTATTCGCCAACCTGGGCTACATCAGCCGCGCCCCGTTCTTCTCGGGCGGCGCATTCCTGCAGAGCACCACGAGCAACGTCAAGAACCCCGACCCGCTGAACGAAAAGGTATTCTCTGCCGAGATCGGCTACGGATTCCGCTCGGGCATCCTTTCGGTCAACCTGAACGGTTACTACACGCTCTGGATGGACAAGTCGGTCGTACGTTCCAGCTCGATGGCCAACGGCGACTACGCCCGCGTGAACCTCTCGGGTGTCGACGCACGCCACATGGGCCTCGAACTGGACTTCGTCCTGCGCCCCAACCGCTGGCTGGACGTGACCGGTATGCTTTCGCTGGGCGACTGGCAGTGGGACAGCGACTCGAAGGGCTACATCTACGACACGCAGGGGCAGCCCCTGACCAAGGCTTTGGACGGCACGGTCGCCTCGGGCATCATGGCTGAAGACCACGCATGGCTGAACCTGAAGCAGAAAGGCATCAAGGTCGGCGGTTCGGCACAGACCACCGGAGCCCTCGGCGTCACGGTACGCCCGATGAAGGGCCTGCGCGTCAGCGCCGACTGGAACGCCTACGGCAACAACTACGCCGACTTCTACATCGGTTCGAACACCAGCCTTAACGGCAACTCGACCGTCGACGTGAAAGACCCGTGGAAGATTCCGTGGGGACACCAGCTCGACCTCTCGGCCAGCTACGCCTTCAAGATCGGCAACGTACGCGCCACGATCTACGGCAACGTGAACAACGTCTACGACTACAACTACATCATGGACGCGCAGTGCGCCGCAGCCGACGAAGGTATCTGGCAGAACGTATATGCCGTCATGTACTCGTTCGGTCGCACCTATACAGTAAGACTGAAAATTAACTTCTAATTACAGCGAACCATATGAACAAGCATATTGTAAAATACCTTCTGGCCCTTGCGACGATAGCATTCGTGGGGGGGGGTTGTAATGTCGACGATTACAACGAGGAGTATCTGGACGGGTTCAACCCCGACAAGGAGATCACCGACGTCCAGGTACTGAAATACACGATGACCGACGCCGACTACGCCAGCGTCGCGTCGAACGCCGCCAACAAGGCGATCGCCGAAGCCGCAGGGCCCGATGCAGTGGCAGCCCTGGCCGCCGTAGGCACTGCAAAATGTTTCTCCGAAGCCGCTTCCGCCACGACGTACCTGCCCGCCTTCCTGGCTGCAGGTTACGACAGCTACCTCTCGAACGGCTCGACTGTCACCGTTACCTATAAGAACCAGCGCGGCGAGATATCCGAGGCCATCACCGGCATCGCTTCCGCCTCGACCTACGAGCTCAAGGCCGCCGACTACGAGGTAGCCTGGGGCGAGGATATCACGGCCGACTACTTTACACCCGGTAAGCCGGCAGCCAACTACCTGCCGCGCATCCTCAAGGAGGCCGTCAAGAACGCCGAGGCCGGCGACTACGTCATCGCCGAATACGCCTACTCCGAGCAGGAGCCTTCGACCGGAGGCGGCGAAATCCCCGAGACCAGCAACAAGATCAGCGAAATCGTTGCCCCCGGCGACTATACCGTGCAGGGCACCGTTTCGGCTGCCTATGCCCGCGGCTTTATCGTCGACGACACCACGGGGGCTATTCTGGTATATCTGAACGCCCCGTCGAACTACTCGCTAGGCGATGTAGTGAAGGTCAAGGGTGCCGTTACGGAATACAACAGCGGCATGCAATTCGGCAACACGGCCGAGATCACGCTCGTGGAGAAAACCAAGAATTTCGCCTTCCCCACGGCACAGGCCATGTCGGGCAGCGAGCTCGACGCCTACCTGACCGCAACGTCGATCAAATTCGTCAGCCTGACGGGTACGCTCTCGATCAGCGGCAACTATTACAACCTCAAGGTGGACGGTGCCGCGACGGCCACCGGCAGCCTCTCCTTCCCCAACAAGGGGCAGATCGACGAGAGCCTGGACGGTAAGAAGGTCACCGCGACCGGTTACCTCTTCTCCGTCAGCAAGAGCGGCGACGCACCCAAATTCGCCAACATGATGGTCGCCACGATCGCCGAGGAGGGTTCGCAGCCCGCATTCACGCCCGTGGGCGTCGTCGCATCGGCCGATCCCGGCACGTTCAGCGTGACGGGACAGATCGCAGCGACCTACAAGCGCGGCTTCCTCATCAACGACGGCACAGGGTCGATCCTCATCTATACCAATGCCGACCCGACCGGAACCTATGCCATCGGCGATCTGGTCAGCGTGGAAGGTACCACTTCGGCTTATGCCGGGCTGAACCAGTACCCCTCGGCATCGACCGTCACCAAACTCAATACCGAGGCCAATAAGTTCACCTACCCCGCGATCCGCGAAATGGACGGTACCGACATGGACGGTTACCTGACGCTGACCACGGCGCAGTACGTGCGTTACACGGGTACGCTGAAAATTGACGGCAACTACTACAACGTCATCAACGACGAAGCGCTGACGGCACAAGGCAGCCTCTCGTATGTCCTGGACGGCGCCGTAGACCCAGCACTCGACGGACAGGAAGTCGTCGTGGAAGGCTATGCGATCGGCGTATCGGGCAGCAAGTTCCTCAATACGATGGTCACTTCTGTCAAGCCGGCAGCCAATGCTTCGGCAGCTTCCTTCGGCATGACCCGCGCCGCGGTGACCAAGAACCGCTATGCGATTTACACCTTCGACGGCACGTCGTGGGCAGCCGCAGAAAACACCACGATGGTCAACCCCGAGGACTACACGCAGATGGGCGCCACCAATCCCAACTTCAGTTCGTCGTTCTCGCAGGACACCTACCTGCCCCTCTACCTGAAGTACAAATATCCCTACGCCCTGGCCGAGGAGAAGATGAACGTGGCATACCACTTCTACGACTCGACGGACAAGGTAACCCTGCTCTTCGCCGACGAGTACACTTACGACGGTGCGGACTGGATCAAGACCGAGGACACCGAGACGCTCGACGGCCCGTTCAAGAAGGTCAGCGGCAAATGGAACTTCGACCCCAGCATGACGCTCGTCGTGGCCCCCGACCGCAGCGCTTACAGCAAGAGCTTCTACCAGGCTTGCGTGGACTGGGTACTCCAGAACAAGGACGCCGCCTATACGACGGACAACCGCAGCGGCAGCCGCCTCACGGATGCGGAGTATTACAGCGGTTGCGCGGCAAGCTACACCAACCTGAACTGGCGTATCAACACGCTTCCGAAATACTACTGGAGCGAAGCCGGTGAAGACATATCAGCCTACGACAACTGGGGGTCGGAAGACAAGGACGCCATGCGCGCATCGTACCAGGCGTTCTACGACGAAGTCGAAAAGCGTTTCGGCGAGGTAATGTCGGCCGCCCTGGGTACGCTCTACCCCGATGTCAAGATGATCTCCGGCATCGACGTGATCTACACCGTACAGATGATGCTCTACACGCAGCACATCGGCTCGGGCACGGGCAAGGTGACGCACGCATTCGAGTTCAAGCTCGTCGACACCGGCAAGTTCGAATACGTACGCATGTACGCACTCTCGCCGGAGTATGAACTGATGAAGGATGCCAACTTCGAATAACGGAATCCGATCCAAAGCAAAGGGCCGCTCTAACGAGTGGCCCTTTTTATTTTTCAATCATCGGACGGATCGGATCAAGGGACAGGGAAAACCGCTGCAAAAGGGGAAGCCGACGATTCGTGCGGGCGGAGCGAACGGCCTGCGGGTACGGCTATACGGACGGAGTACCCGGATATGGTCTCGGGCTGCTACCCTACTATTTCGGGCAACAGCCTGCGGCGCAGCAGGTCGCAGGTTGCGGCCGGCGCCGAATGGTCGAACAACTGCCCGCGGATACCCAGCGCCGCTGCGGCGGCGATATTGGCCGGGCGGTCATCGATAAAGAGCGTCTGCGCAGGATCGAGTCCGTAGCGGCCGAGCAGTCGCCGGTAGATTTCCGGCTCGGGTTTCACCACGCCCTCCTCGCAGGAGACCACCTCACCGTCGAAAAGCCCGTAGACGGGGAAACGGCGCAGGAAGTCGATGAACTCGCGCGACATGTTCGAAAGCACATACAACTTGTAGCCGGCGGCCTTCAGGTCGCGGACAAGCTGTTCGGTAGGCTTCACGGGTTCCTGCATGTCGATCGACAGGCGCAGGTACTCCTCGCATTTCGCACGCGGGCAGGCGTTGACCCCGGAAAGGATGCCGGTCACCTCGTCGAGCGTCAGCACGCCCCGGTCGTAATCCTCCCAGAAAGCCGGCATGGGCTCCGAACGGATGAAACTGAAAAAGTCGTGGAATTCTTGCGTACACTTACTTCTGTCGCGGGCAAAAAGTACTCCGCCCAGGTCGAAAACGATATTTTCCATGGGGCAAAGATAGCCATTTTTTCGTTTGGTTCATGATTTGCAGGCTGGCGCATAACAAAAACTCCGATTATGAACTATGGCATAAGCATCCTCTTCCGCGCCATTCCCCTTGCGATGGCAGCCTTCTGTTTCGCCTACGGCGCCTACGTTTTCGCCGCCGGCGACGACCCCTCGCGGCTCACGGCAGGCCCCGTGCTCTTTTTCCTGGGC
>ERZ780228.2177-NODE-2177-length-10302-cov-4.961452_pt1 | contig 10302 bp, 10 predicted proteins | sample MGYA00511015_ERZ780228 | MGnify/ENA primary metagenome ERZ780228 (study PRJEB29588, sample SAMEA2161897) | human gut metagenome | biome: human gut; feature: human-associated habitat; material: faeces | place: Denmark | collected 2008/2010 ...
TTTTTGGTGAAAATTAAACGATCCAAATTGGTTATCTTTAAATTACCACTATCAGCTTTTTCAGTATGTTTGCTAAAGGAATCTTAAGCCTGTTTCAAAAATTTGTTGCAGGTGCAGATTCTTTCGGACAGTTAAGCAGTGGAATCTCAAATAGTATCATTTCAGAGATTGTGTACTGGCTGATTGTAAGTATTGTTATGGGAATTTTATTTATCATAACGGGATTGCTGAAAATCGGGACTGGCTATCAGGTGGGGAAAATCTACCGGAAATATTGCTGGGATATTATCAGCATCATGGTGGTGATAATGAGTACAGCTATCATAATCTATTTCGAAAAATGGATAAAATCAATTATTCCGATAAACCTCATTATGTTGCTACTTCTGGTACATGCGGTTTATATCGGAATCCGATGTTATGTGAAAAACTGGCGAGAAAAACGAGGATATTTTTAAAGTAAAATGGGCAGGTAAAACTGCCTGTTTTTCACAAAACAAATATACTTATTTTTAGTTATCCAGATTTTTAGAGTCTGTGAAAACTGTTCTTTGATTTTTAACACTATTTTTTATAATCTTCCAAATGAATCTGTTTTGATTGATTGACAATTACCGAGCTATTCTAGTATATTTAATCCATAAAGCAGATACAAAATCGCAGATGTGCAGGTAAACAGACATGAAAAATATCCATAGCATTGAATTTTATACTGGAAGCAAGGAAGAACTGCTTCCCGGTTTTGAAAAAGATTTTCCCTATATCGCTTCAAGGGCAGAACTTGACAAGTATATCGGACATTATGTACCGTGGCACTGGCACAAGACAGTGGAACTTTTTTATATGGAAAGTGGTAGCATTGAATATGATACGCCGGGAGGAAAACTGTTGTTTCCGGCTGGAAGCGGCGGCATAGTAAATTCCAATGTACTCCATATGACAAAAGCAATATCGCAGAAAGAAAAGAATATACAGCTACTTCATATTTTCGATGTTTCCCTACTTGCCGGGGAACAGGGAAGCAGGATTGAACAAAAATATATTGCGCCTATCATAACAGCCCCACAGATTGAGGTAATTCCGCTTTTTCCAGGCAATGCAGAAGAAGAAAGGATTTTGAAACTGCTTGCCGCTTCATTTCGTTTATCCAGTGATGAATTTGGATATGAAATAAAACTGCGGGAAACCCTAACAGAAATATGGCTCATGCTTTTTGAACTATCCCGTCCTATGCGTGAAAAAAAGGGGGAACATAATAAAAGCAACGATAAAATAAAGCTGATGATGATATATATTCACGAACATTACAGCGAGAAAATCTCTATCCCGGAACTTGCGGCAGCAGCATACCTAAGCGAAAGGGAGTGTTATAGAGTGTTCCATGACTGTCTGCACATGACACCCGTAGAGTATATAAAGGCTTACCGTCTGCAAGCTGCCTGTCAGATGCTAGCAAAGGGGCAGGAAGCAGTTACCGTTATCAGCCATGAGTGCGGTTTGGGGAGTAGCAGTTATTTTGGAAAGGTTTTTCGAGAATACACACATTGTTCACCCACAGAATATCGGAGAAAATGGCAGAATAGTGATAGATAAGGGCAGAAAAGAAATATTTTTTCTATTCCTTTTGCATTATAATGATACCTGTAAAGTAAATCCGTCATTTACAGGAGGTGAGTGCAAAGTGGTAAAACTGAACATTCTGAACATGAAAAATTTTTTAGATACGGTCAATAGCTGTTCCGGCAAAGTAAATATGCTCTGCCCGGATGGTAAAAAACAAAACATCAATGGGGAAGAAAAGATACAGGGCAGTTTGTGGCGGCGATACTCCCAAAACAAAAACTGTTTGCGGCTTGTTTTAGAAGTTCCGAATCCAACGGACTATATGAACATTGTTTCGTACTATGCCGGGGATTGCTGATTTATCTGTAAATATTTCATCATTAAGGGGCTGGACAGTTTATCTTCCAGCCCCGCCCTTTTGAAAGGAGTCAAAAATGGAGTTGAACATTCAGACCGCAGAACTGGCATTAAGGGAAGCGGCAGAATCCAATCCGGGAGCATGGGCAGAACATTCCCGGTATGTAGCCGAAGCCTGTAAAAACATTGCGTCACACTGTAAAGATTTATCTTCTGAACAGGCGTATATTTTCGGGCTGTTACACGATATTGGACGTTATGCCGGAGTGAGTTCGGAAAGGCATCTGATAGACGGCTATCGTTACTGTATGGAGCGTGGGTGGGGAAAAGCCGCACAAATATGTATATCCCACGCATTTATGATACAGGATATTGCGACATCTATCGGAGAGTTTGATGTCAGTGATGAGGATTACCTGTTTATGAAAGAATTTGTTGCAAATGCGGTATATGATGATTATGACCGTCTTGTACAGTTATGTGACGCATTGGCTATGCCTTCGGGGTTCTGTCTTTTGGAAAAGAGATTTGTAGACGTGACAATGCGATACGGCATTCACCCAGCGACAATAGACAGATGGAAAAAGATTTTAGAGATTAAAGAACGGTTTGAGGATCAGATTGGCTGTTCTATCTATGCCCTGCTTCCGGGCGTTATGGAAAACAGTTTTCGTTAAGGGGGGATATTGTGTATTACGAATCCAGTGATTTTTTGGAAACAGCGGACAGCGATACGTTAAAGCAGATTGCCCGCACAAGGGAATTAACACGGAAATATTATTTTTCTGATTATGGAGATACAGAAAAACGCACTTCCATTCTTCGGGAGCTGTTGGGCGGAATAGGGGAAAATGTGGCAATCGACACGCCTTTTCATTGCGACTATGGAAAAAATATTTTTTGGGGAAATGATGTGATTGTCAATATGAATTGTACCTTTGTGGATAACAAAACTATCCGAATTGGCGACAGGGTATTGATTGCGTCAAATGTGCAGATTTATACATCTACACACCCTGTCTTACCACAGGAAAGGTTTGTGCCAGATTGGAGGGAACGTCAGACAACATTTTTTAGAACCTATGCACGTCCGATAGAAATAGAAAGTAATGTCTGGATTGGCGGCTGTATTCTTCTGCCCGGAGTCACTATAGGAAAAAACAGCGTGATAGGGGCAGGAAGTGTAGTTACCCGCCCTATCCCGCCTAATTGTGCTGCAGTAGGAAATCCATGCAGGGTGATACGTTATTTTGATACAGACAGGGAAAGGTGACAGCATGAAGTATAAGCATATCGTTTTTGACATTGACGGCACTCTGATTGATACGGAATATGCTGTATTACATTCTTTACAGGAAACTATAAAGGGATTGTCCGGGAGAGAGATACCATGTTCTGAACTAAGATTTGCGTTAGGGATTACAGGAACAGACGCTTTGAAAAAACTTGCGATAAAAGACACTTCCAATGCGATAGAATTATGGGATAAAAATATGCGTAACTATACAAATAACATTAAAGTATTTGACGGAATCGTTGAATTATTGAAAAATCTTCTAAGTCTGGATTATGAAATGGGGATTGTCACATCAAAGACAAGGGAAGAATTTACACATGATTTTTGTCCGTTTGGTATCAGTCATTATTTCAAAACAATCATATGTGCAGACGATACACAGGAACATAAACCCAATGCCGCACCGATTTTGAAATATGTGGAATTATCAAAAACAGACCATAGGAAAGTACTATATATCGGAGATAGCAAATATGACAGTAAATGTGCGGAAAATGCGGGAATTGATTTTGCTTTAGCAGTATGGGGCAGTCATAATAAGCACATAAAAGCAGATTATTTTTTAGAAAAACCTGCCAATCTGTTATCTGCTATCACTTCAGAGAAATTTTATTAGCGATGAAAGATCGAACGAAAATGACTCCGAGGTATTCCGAGGTATATTAAAAAAACTTGCTTGATCAATTATGGTGATTTTGATTAAGTAGCCTGTATGTAAAATAAAGCATACAGGCTACTTGTGGTTTACAATTCTGTTTCAAAATGTGTCTCCCCAAAACTAACAACTTCCGTTGTTGGTCTTTTTTTTATGTCCTCTTGTTCGTTTTCCTTAAACTAAGCGTTACTTTTATAAAACTGATTCAGTGAAATGAACATATTTTCCTTAAACTAAAAACTTCTTTTAGAAAACTTGTACAGTGATTTGGCACTAAAACGGTTAAACTAAGAATTACGTTTAGAAAAGTGAAACAGTGATTTGACACATTTCCATTAAACTAAGAACTTCCAAAGGTTCTAGGAGTTTTTTCAGAGGGGGTGTCGCAGAGGCTAAAGTTTATTGGGTAATCATCTGATAATTCTTCGATAACTACCACATCGTTCTCATATACATTTGTTTTAGCACATGCGTTTTACATGCCGTAACCGCAATTTGCGGTTGAAAAGTTTTCGTAGGGGTTTCTCAGAGGTATATAAAAAGAACCTCATTGCTGAGATTCTGATTCGTTTTGTTTTGAGTCTGTTTCTAACTCGTCGGGTTCTTTTGCACGTGCTTCTACGCTTCTTACTTCATTACCCGTTGTCTCGCTCATATCTGATTCGTTTGTTTGTGTGGTTTCAAGAGGCTTATCAGAGATTGATGTGAAATAGCCTGGAGAATTAATTCCGCCATCAATTCGAGCTGCGGTTGAATCTATGAATGTTGGATCGTATTTTGTTCCGGCTCCTCCAACAAGTGATACACAACCATTAAAAAGATTTGTGCTTTTAACTGAAGTTAAATTAAATTTGTCAGATACATATATAGTCTGTAATTGAGGTGAATTGGTAAATAAATCATTGCTATTTCTAACGTTTTTAGTAGAAAAGCTTGATAAATCTAATGTTTTGAGTGAATGACACTCTCTAAAAAGATCGTTCATATTAGTAACACCCTCAGTATTAAAATGATCAAGTCCAATAATTTCTGTTAAGTTCCAATTTCCACCAAACATAAAATTAATTGCATAAGCTTTTGATGTGTCGAATGACGAAAGATTTAAAGTCTTTGCGTTAATGGATTGAAACATACCAGCAAAATCAACACATTTAGAAGTATTAAAATTTTCTAAACCTTGAATACTTTCAAGTTGAGTACATGCTCCAAACATTCTGAATAATACAACACAATTTGATGTGTCAAAGTTGGATACATCTATGGAATTTAATGAAGTGCAATAGAAAAGAAAATCATGGAAATTGGTTACGGAAGATGTATTCCATGAAGAAACATTCAAACTTTTTATCTTATTACAATAAGCAAACATAGATTGACAGTTTGTTAAACTTTTTGTATTCCAACCATCAACATTAATATTACGTGCTGAACAATGATTAAACATGTAAGTTGCATTTTTCATTTGAGATACATCTAATTTTTGTAAATCTAAATTATCAACTGATATATATGAAAATAAGCTTGTACAGTTTTCTGGAGCAATAATTTTTCCGCCATCTGGATTATATATATGTAAAACATTATCTTTAAAATAAGCATATGCCTTTGATTTATAAGAAGTTAATTCACCAATCTTTGTAATATTACTTGGGATACTATCGTCAAAAGAAACAGTTTGTGCTGATGTTTTATTTATAAGTTCTTGTAACTCATTGATTTTAGAGAAATTTAAATCATACATTACACCTTTTGGATTTGCTTTAACATGAACTTCAATTAGGTTATTGTTTTCATCTGTAATGACATGACAACCTTCCGTTGGAGAAGCTTCATTAATAAACTTGACTCCTTTTCCGAGGCGAATGTTTTTAAGCACCATTTCTCCTCCGTAGCCAATGCGCCGCCACATGGTACCGGGAGTATCCTTGGCATCAAGCACTCCATTTATATAAACATCAACAAGACCAACATTTTCAAATCCTTCACCAGCAGAACCGTTTGTTACACATCTAATACTAGTTGTTTGACTAACATCAAAAGTTGCATATAATTTTTCCGTATCAGGCTCGACAGTACTTCCCGAATAAATCGTATTTCCTTTATCGTCCCTCCAAGCTACAAACTGATAACCACTCCTGACAGGAACGGGTAACTGCCCATAAGAGCTTCCATTTTTAACCGTATAAGCAACTTTATCTTTTCCATTCACCTTACCACCGTTACAGTCAAGCTGAATGGTTCGTGTTTCTACAGGATTCATCGTGAACTGGAGTTGATCCTGATAATTACCCGAGTATTTCACATCATTTTCGTTCTTCGAAATCTTAATGCTTTCTGAGAAGGAAATGCTATCCTTGTCTACATACTGGGGTTCATATTCGAACTTCGTCTTGTCCAGCTTGTAGGGGATAGAGGCTTGTCCATTCTTCAGATTGAAGTTGTTCTTGCTTGTAATATCTATGTCTAACCATCGTTTTTGATACGTGTTTCCCGAAACCGTGAATGTTGTCTCGTCTTGGTCAGAGCTTAAACTGATTTCCGACGGTACATTAACAGAATAATAAGTCTCATTGTTTTGAGGCACGCTTTCCGCCATAGCATGAGGAAGCCCACACAACAGTACACCTGCTGTTACGAGTCCACTCATTATTGATATTTTTATTGTGTTTTTCATATCATTCCAAATACCTCCTTATGCATACATAAAGCCACAATTCGTTTCTTACTTGGCTTTACGCATACAGTGAACCACAAGAAAATATTCGACTGCTATGAGGACGTTCTCGTTAAGAGCTCACTAGATGTAATACAATAATCCTACGTACTATGAAATCAGGGGAGGTGATGGAGAAGTAGAGGCTTCATCTGAAAACGTTGTGCGAGGATTCGAGAAAAGAGAAGGGCATAAAAAAAGACTGAAATCATTGATTGATGATTCAGTCTTGTAGTATTTATTGTTCTGCAATCTTTTTTCGTAAGCTGTCATTTGTGGTTTTTAAAACTTGCTCGGCCATATTTCCGCCGTTGTTGGTAATATCCTCAATGATTTCATTACTTGAATAGTCTATGGAATACATGTAAACGGTGTCGTCTGTTTTATAAATATAGTAAGTAAAATCAATATCCATATCTGGCGTCAATAGATAAATGTTATTACCTTGTAATGAAAGTGTACATGGAATTGATTCCTCATCACTCTGTCTTTCGTAATTGAAAGTTGAATAGGTTGCTTCATTTGTATCTTTATCAATACTTAAACAATCAACAAGTGTATATCCTTTTGCGTTGATTCTTTGTTCTCCATAGTAGTCTGTAGAAGTTGCGGTTTCCTCCTGAATCTCATCTATACTTGGAATATTCAAATCCTTCATTTGATATGGTAGAGGATCAAAATCATATTCTTCATAATCGATATCAAATTCTTCTTGGAAATCATCAATTATTGTACAGCAGCTTTGGATTGCTTCATTTAAAAGTGGAACATTATCATATGTAATGCCATCTTTATTGATTGATATTGAGCCAGTTGCGTCTTCTCCATATGTGTAGTTTCCATTCTCAAATTCGTAGTAATTATATTGGATATCATACTTTGTATATTTCTTATTCGTTGAATTAATAGTTATTGTCTTTTGATATTCTTTTGTATCTTCAATTACATCTGTTGTATATGTATAGGATATATATTCTTTATCATTTTGGTTTTGCAAAGCAAATATGGTAGTAGTTGTTTCATTGTCGTTTTCTACGATATAGCGGGCAGCCATATTTTGATGCTTTTTGCCTTCATCTGAACTTATACCAATATTCCAGTTGTTTTTTAAGTACGCATTATCTTTGGATTTGGATTGAACAGCATCAATGGTAGCTTCCCAAAAATCTTGCTTTTCATCTTGGTGACAAGCTGTTAAGCCAAATGCCAAAACAAACGATAATAGTAGTGCAAAGTACTTTTTCATAATAACAACATCTTCTTTCTTATCTACTTTCTTTGTGCTCTTTAAAAGCTTTACTCAATATACGTTCAACAGCTACAGTCTTGCTGAGTCCTGTTTCTTCACAGTATTTTTCAAGCTCCTCATATACTTCACTCTGAATTTTGATGTTCAGAGCTTTCCAGTCTTTCTTAGGTTTAGGCATTATTCATCTCCTTCAAAAAGCTCATCTAATTTTTTTAAGACTCTTGGTTGCAAAGTCATCGGCTTTAAACCAATCAGTGTACCAATTGTAATTTGCTTAGAATCTTTATATTCCGGACCGAATTGTTCATAGCTGGAAGTTGCCCAAATGATATTCTTATCTGTTGTTTTGTCTTTTAATAATTTTTCAAGAACGACAGAAACATATTTGGATTTAAAATTAATCAATTTTTCCATTTGCCTCTCCTTGTCTTTATTTTCTGAATAATATTCGTTTGTAAACGGATTTCATTTTCCATTTTTTCGTTAATATGTTTGTTTTCAATTTGTGCAGACAACCTACTTAATTCTTGCATTACTTTTTTTGAATCATTAATCATAGCTTCTTCTACTTCTTTTGAATACGGCATCGAATTGTAAGTTTCTGTAATTTCTTTTCTACGTATTACTCCAAATTGATATCGATATAAAATATCTAACAATGACACATAATTATCTAAAAATTCAAAAGGTATACCGAATATTTTCTCTTTAAATAAGAACTTAACTGAATTGGATATGTTTCTAAGTTCAGCAACTCTTTTCCTAAATTCTTTTTGTTTGGAATAATCAATTTTATCCAAAGGGAAATAATCACATAAATCATATAGTGAAACGGTATTTGTTAAATCTAAAAAAATAGCTTGTGCTGGCATATTTTGATTCTTAATAAATAAATCTAATGAATCATTCCACATCTCACACGATATCCAAGAATCATATAACTCTTTATAAAAAGAGTAAATATTTAACCTTTTTTCAAAAAGAGAGCATTTATTGCTTTGTTGTACTTGATAATAAACTGCAATAAGTCCAAAAACTGCAATTACACTAGTTATTGTATCTTTATTTATTACATCTTCTATCTTCATATTATGATTATAACATATCGTGTAGCAAATTGTAGCTTGTAAATATAGCGCTTTGTCATCAAATGATAGTTTTTAGTCCTTATGCTGGCATATGAATGCCAAATACGGACAAAATTTCGAGCCACAAACACAAAAAAAGACTCTTTCGAGCCTCTATTAATTGTTTCTAACTATTGTTCCGTATTTAATCTGTCCATCCTCGTATACGAATGACCATTGCTGTTGAGTATCGCTAATTGAACCATCTGGTCCTTTGCAATAATACGCAAACCATACCTCATCGTCCGTCTTTTGCGTTATATGGTCAAAAAAGAAAGAAACGTGTGGTATTCCATCTATGCGATATCGTTCATAGACCTGCCCGTTTTCTTCCCAGAATGGAGCCTCTTTATAAACATTTATATTTATATCCATGTATGGAATAGGATATTTCCTTGAAAAGTATTGGTACCAGACATTTTCAACATCCTGTAAAGAATGGATATTTGGATCAGTAATCAATTTATTTCCAATTTCACCTGAGCCTTCAAAATATGTACCTGCCATAAAGCAATAGTAAGTATGCCAGTAATCAGCAAGATGATTATTTGCATAGGCTAAAAGTTCTTCATCTGTATATAAATCAGAAAAAGTGGCATCAGCAACAGGTTTAGTCTCAGCTTCTTCAGGTAGACTAACTGCATCCTGTTTAACTTCCATAGTTTCTTTCTTCTTGTGAACCACTTTTTCGTCTTTCTTTTCTTTGCTGTTTGCACATGCACATACTGACAACAGCAAAGTTGTTGAAAGAACGGCTATTATAAATCTGTTTTTCATAGTATTCATGCCTCTTTTACTCAAGTATATCATAATGACTAGTCGGGAATACGGACAAATTTTCGAGGCAAATGTAAAAAGTAATGTCTTTAAGTTGGAAGAAAGGGCACATTTTGACAAAATATATGCTCATAGTTGACCTGAAATAAGGATAGGGTCGAAAAAATGTCCGTATTGCTCGAAGCTTTGTACGAAATACGTTGAGATTTTTACCAAAATAAGAGCTAGCACTGATTCTTGTCTTATATCTAAACTTAAGTTTAAACAGAATCCATACTTTTTTAATGCCTATAACAGTATGTGAATTTCACGCAAACCTTTGCGGTATGTGCAGGAAGTCATTCCTCGGTTATGCTTTTCTACATACATATTCACACTGAGCAAATATTTACGACTCAATCTGTAACAATACCTATATTTTGATGATTTTCTGCTTTTGATTTATACTATAATTAGTTTGATGGAAAGAGAGATGATTATAATGATCAAAACTAAAACGGATTTAGGTTCAGATGAATTTAAAGTGATAAGAGAAATCAGTTTGGCTCATCCAAGATTGCAAAA
>ERZ780228.2184-NODE-2184-length-10267-cov-6.539953_pt1 | contig 10267 bp, 5 predicted proteins | sample MGYA00511015_ERZ780228 | MGnify/ENA primary metagenome ERZ780228 (study PRJEB29588, sample SAMEA2161897) | human gut metagenome | biome: human gut; feature: human-associated habitat; material: faeces | place: Denmark | collected 2008/2010 ...
CCCACGACCACTACCAGGGCGGCGGCGAACTGCTGCCGATGCACAAGGCCGCCACTTGGGCCGCCTTCACGCTCGCCGACTATCCGGACGCCGTGGTCGAAATCCTCGACTGGCCCGGTACCGCCGTGCGTGTGGTGTCGAAAAACCGCCAGAGCATCATCGACGTATCCGACATCATCCGCGAGGCATGGGTCGGTTATGACGACGCGGCGAACGGCATCGCCAGCCATGACGCGGACGGCAACCGCCAATCCGCCCTCTCGCCCAGCGCGATCATCACCGAACGTGGCTATGAGATGAGTCTCATCTTCCGCAACAATGCGATCAGCGACGAGTACCCGGAAGGTATTTTCCATGCACACCCCGAATACTGGCCGGTCAAGCAGGAGCCGATCGGACTGATCGAAGCCCAAGGCCTGTTCATCCTGCCCGGACGGCTCGTCGACCAGCTCGGCATTGTCGAAGAGGCGCTCGCCGAAGGCCGCGATTTGCCCGATGAAGTCAGCGAATTCAGTCTCGAATGGGGCGAACTCGCTGAAACATTGGCCGGAAACCGCGACCGCGAGGCCATCCACCAAGCCGTACACGACGAGCTCGGCAGCGTCTGCTACCGCATCCTCGGCAACACGGCCGTCTTCAAGCAGAAAGCCACCACGCAAACATTCCTCGAAAGTCTTGGTTTTGCCGCTAGGTGAAACAGGTCAAGTGAAGTAAGCTCAATACTGAAGGAAAACCGAAGGCAAGTCCTTCCAAAGGAGGAGATATGACTACTGTTCTGGTTACGGGCGGTGCTGGATTCATCGCCACCCACACCGACATCGAACTGCTCAACAAGGGCTACGACGTTATTTCCGTAGATAACTACGGCAACTCGTCGCCCGTGGCGCTTGAGCGCGTCGAGCAGATCACCGGCAAGCCGGTCAAGCGTTACGACGGTGACGTACGCGATGAGGCGCTTATGGAACGCGTCTTCACCGAAAACAACATCGACTGGGTCATTCACTTCGCCGGTCTCAAGGCCGTGGGCGAGTCCGTGGCCAAGCCGATCGAATACTACGACAACAACCTGTACTCCACGCTTGTGCTGCTCAAGGTGATGAAGAAGCACAACGTCAAGAAGATCATCTTCTCCTCCTCCGCCACCGTGTACGGCACGCCGAAGGAACTGCCGATTACCGAGGAGACGCCGACCGGCGGCACCACCAACCCGTACGGCACCTCCAAGCTGTTCCAAGAGCAGATTCTGCGCGACGTACATGTGGCCGATCCGTCCTGGACCATCGTGCTGCTGCGCTACTTCAACCCGGTCGGCGCGCACGAGTCCGGCCTGCTGGGCGAAGACCCGAAGGGTATTCCGGCGAACCTCACCCCGTACGTGGCCAAGGTCGCGGTCGGCGAGCTCAAGGAAGTCCAGGTCTACGGCGACGACTACGACACGCCGGACGGCACGGGCGTGCGCGACTACATCCATGTTGTCGACCTGGCCCGCGGCCATGTTGCTGCCATCAAAAAGCTGGAGCAGAAGCCCGGCCTGTTCATCTGCAACCTGGGCACCGGCCACGGCTACAGCGTGCTGGACGTCATCAACGCCTTCAGCAAGGCCTGCGGCAAGGAGATTCCCTATGTCATCGACCCGCGCCGCCCCGGCGACATCGCCGAGTGCTGGTGCGATCCCTCCAAGGCTAAGCGTGAGCTCGGCTGGGAGGCCCAGTACGGCATTGAGGAAATGTGCGCCCACAGCTGGAACTGGCAGAGCCACAACCCGGACGGGTATAAGACTGCGGAATAAAGCTGCATAAAGTTAAGAATGCCCGATGCGGTGATGAGCCGTATCGGGCATTTGTTTTGTATGCCTTCCCCCTCGGGGGAAGGTGGCCGAGGCCCCGACCGAGGCCGGATGAGGGACGGGTCTGCCACAGCTGCCCGTAAACGGGTTGCAATGGCAAGGTTGCCCCTCATCAGTCAGCGGGCGGAGCCGCTGACAGCTTCCCCCAAGGGGGAAGCCTCCCTCCTTTATACATACATCTCCTGACTTCTCGGCGGGAGCTTGGGTACGGCGGGCAGGGGTGCGGCGGCGGTGCGCCAGGCCGCGGGGGAGAGGCCCACCTCCCGCTTAAAGACGCGGCACAGATAATTGGCCCCGGAAAACCCCGTCAGGCCCGCGATCATGTCCAGATTGTACTCATCGGTCAGCAGCAGCGTCTTGACTGCCTCGATGCGCACATTCGTCATGTACTTGCCCGGCGGCACCCCCATCTCCTGCTTAAAGACGCGCACCAGATGGCTTTTTGTCACGCCGAGCTGCTCGCTCAGTTCCTCGACGCCGTAGAGCGCCATATAATTCTGGCGGATGGCCGCCACGGCCTCGGCCACAAGCGGCGGCAGGGGACGGGCGGTCTCGTCGGCCTTGGCTGCGGCGCAGAGCAGCGCGTAGGCCATGGGGGCCGTCTGCGCGCCGCACAGCTGTGCGATCAGCTCCGCCGCGCCGGGGCAGGCAGCGCCGTCCGCCCAGCGCGCCGCCCCCAGTTGCAACAGATAGGCGTCCGTGCAGTGGCCGGTCAGCCGCACGGCCAGCAGGTGGCAGTCGCTCTGCGGCGTCAGCACCAGGGGAGCAGGGCCCAGCAGAATATCGCCGCTTTGGCCCGGGCGGTCAACGCCGTCCAGCAGGCACGCCCCGCGGGAAAGCACCCCCACCCACAGGCCGTCTCCGGCCAGCGCCAGCGGCGCTGTGCCGTCCAATTCCGCCGTTTCGGCAGCGGTGCAGTAAATTTCCGGGTCAAATATCAATTTCGACACCTCTATATCAATAAAATGCTATTTTCAAATAGATTATAACCTGTTATTATAATCATGTCAACAGAAACAGCCCCCTCTACACGGGCTGAAACCACTGAATACATTTGGAGGATGAGCATTATGGCTTCCATTAGCTGCCGTCACGTTAAGAAAGTTTACCCCGGCAATGTTACTGCCGTTCCCGATTTCAACCTGGAAATCGCGGATAAGGAATTTATCGTTTTCGTCGGTCCTTCCGGCTGCGGTAAGTCCACCACCCTGCGTATGATCGCCGGTCTGGAGGAGATCTCCGGCGGCGAAATGTACATCGGTGACCGTCTGATCAACGACGTTCCCCCGAAGGATCGCGACATCGCGATGGTCTTCCAGAACTACGCTCTGTACCCGCACATGACCGTTTACAAGAACATGGCCTTCGGTCTGGAGCTGCGCAAGATGCCCAAGGACGAGATCGACAAGCGCGTCCGTGAGGCTGCCAAGATCCTGGAGATCGAGCACCTGCTTGACCGTAAGCCGAAGGCTCTGTCCGGTGGTCAGCGTCAGCGTGTTGCCCTGGGCCGTGCAATGGTTCGTAACCCGGCGGTCTTCCTGCTCGACGAGCCTCTGTCCAACCTAGATGCCAAGCTGCGTACCAGCATGCGTACCGAGATCATCAAGCTGCACAAGAAGCTGGCTACCACCTTCATCTACGTTACCCACGACCAGACCGAGGCTATGACCATGGGCGATCGTATCGTCGTTATGAAGGACGGCATGATCCAGCAGGTCGATACCCCGCAGAACCTGTACGATTATCCCTGCAACATCTTTGTTGCCGGCTTTATCGGCAGCCCGCAGATGAACTTCCTGGACGGCACCCTGAAGAAGGCCGGCGATCAGTTCGTCGTTGATCTGGCCGGCACCGAGGTTCCGCTGCCCAAGGAGAAGACCGCTGACGGCAAGCTGGACGCTTACGTCGGCAAGACCCTGAAGGTCGGCATCCGTCCCGAGGACATCAAGGACGACGAGGAATTCCTGGAAAAGCATCCCAACAGCCACCTGAGCGCTGAGGTTGAGGTTTCCGAGCTGATGGGCGCTGAGATCTATCTGTACCTGACCTACCAGGGCCAGAACCTGATGGCTCGCGTTGCTCCCACCTCCAAGTCTCGCCGCGGCGACAAGATCACTGTCGCTATGGATACCCACAAGATCCATCTGTTCGATCCCGAGACCGAGAAGACCCTGCTCAACTAATTTTTACAGCATTCATAGCGGTTCCGTTGCGGCGGAACCGCTTTTTTACTAATACTGCGCCGCAAAAGCCGCGCTGCATCGACAGCTGCCGGAGCACAGCGGCACCAAACGGAGGCTCAAACCATGCGCATCGCCAACTACCTGCGGCCTGACTGCGTCGCACTGCGCCAACGGGCAGACTCGCTCACCGGTGCAGTGCAGCAGATGGTTACACTGCTGGACGGGACTGACAATCTGACTGACACCGCTGTGTTTGCGGCGGACGTCCGCGCCCGGCTGGCGCTGGGCGGCGTCTGTGTGGGCAACGGCCTGGCCATCCCGCACGCCAAAAGCACCGCCGTCAGGCAGCTGCAGCTGGCTGCGCTGACGCTGGACCCGCCGCTGCCCTGCGACACACCGGACGGCAAGCCGCTGGACCTGCTGGTGATGATCGCCGCCCCCGCCGAAGCCAACGACCTGCACGTACAGGTGCTGGCCGAGCTGGCGACGCTCTTTCTGGACACCGATTTCTGCGCCCGCCTGCGGGAGAGTGAGACCCCCGAGGCCTTCTGCCGCGCCATCTCCGCGCGGGAGGAGCAGGACGCGCAGGAGCCGCTGTCTGCCCCGTCTGACGCAGCGCCGGGCGCCGCCAAGCCCGGCTATCAGCTGCTGGCCGTGACGGCCTGCCCCACCGGCATCGCGCACACCTATCTGGCAGCGGAGGCGCTCCAGCAGGCCGCGCAGGCCCGCGGCCTGACGCTCAAGGTCGAGACGAACGGCGCTGCCGGTGTCAACGACGAGCTGACCGATGATGAGATCCAGGCCGCAGAGTGCGTGATCGTGGCGGTGGATCGCTCGATCCCGCTGGCGCGGTTCGTTGGCAAGCGGCTGGTCTATGCCTCTGCGGGGGATGCCGTGCGCGACGCGGACAGACTGCTGGAAAAGGCCGTTTCCGGCAAGGCTCCCGTCTACCGCGGCGGGCACGCCTTCCGCACCAGCGACTGGAAGGAGCTGGGCCGCGAATACTACGGCCACCTGATGAGCGGCATCTCCCACATGCTGCCGTTTGTTGTGGCGGGCGGCGTGATGCTGGCGCTTTCCCTGCTGCTGCAGCACCTTTTTGGCCGCAGCGACATCACCACCATGATGACGAACGTCGGCAACGCTGCGTTCAGGATGATGTACCCCGTGCTGGCTGCGTTCATCGCTTACAGCATTGCGGACCGCCCCGGCTTTATGCCCGGCCTGATGGGCGGCTACCTGGCACAGCTCGGCACAACCACCGCCCCCCGGTTGGGCTGGATCTCCAGCGGGTTCTGGGGGGCCATTGTCGCGGGCTTTGCTGCCGGTCTGGCTGTGCGGCTTCTGAATTACCTGTTCCGCCGCATTCCGCAGGAGCTGGATCACATCAAAACCGGGCTGCTGGTCCCGCTGTTGAGTCTGCTGTTTGTCGGTGCCCTGATGGTCATGGCCATCAATCCGCCGCTCGGGCGTTTCAACGCCTGGCTTTCCATCCAGCTGGATGGGATGCAGGGCGGCAGCCGTCTGGTGCTGGGCACGCTGCTGGGCGGCATGATGGCTACCGACTACGGCGGGCCGATCAACAAGGCCGCCTACGTCAGCGGCACGCTGGCACTGGTAGACCAGCAGTATGACCTGATGGCCGCTGTCATGGCGGGCGGCATGATTCCGCCGCTGGGCATTGGGCTGGCCTGCCTGCTGTTCCCGACGCGGTTCACCAGCACCGAGCGCTGCTCTGCGCCGCAGACCCTGCTGATGGGCGCGACCTTCGTGACCGAGGGTGCGCTGCCGTTTGCACTGCGCGATCCGCTGCGGGTCAGCCTCGCCTGCATCGCAGGCAGTGCACTGGCCGGGTTCATAACGATTTTGCTGGGCTGCGGGTGTCCCGCGCCGCACGGCGGGTTGTTTTTGCTGCCGGTCATGGAAAACCCGCTGGGCTTTCTGATTGCGCTGGCTGTCGGCACCCTGACCACGGCCCTGCTGCTGGGTATGCTGAAAAAGCCGCTGAAGCATTGATTTTTGCTTTACTTTTCGTATTTTTCAGCAGTCTTATACAAATTATATTCACATAAAGCCCCGCTGTGCGTTGCGTACAGCGGGGCTTTATGCTATAATTTAGTATATATGTGATTTTTGTGGAGGAGGGCCCCGTCCCTATGGAACAGGTCAAATCATTTTGTCGGCGGTACCGTCGGCTGCTGCTGGCTGTGGCCTATCTGGCTATTTTTGCCGTGGGCGTGCTGTATCTGCGCGTCACGGTCAACATCCCGCCGGAGGGCGACGATAAGCTGACGCTGAACCTCTGGCTGTATGACTTCCAGCGGATGCCGTTCTGGCAGTATGCGCTGCAGGACCTGCAGGGGCGGCTGCGGTACTTTACCTTACAGGAGGTCCGCTTTTTCCCGTTCCATTATCCGAACGCCGTCGACCTGCTGTTTTACACCAGCCTGACGCACTATCGGCTCTACATCATTGCCTGGACCGGCGCGGCGGCCTTCGCTGTCAGCCGCGTGGCGGCCAGACTGGGCAGCGGGGATGCGCTGGCGCTGGGCAGCTTTGCGCTGGCGCTGGCCGCGGCCCCCATCTGGAACGAGGGCATGTACAGCTACTACGCCGTACCGCAGCGGGCGCTGTTCTGGGCCATGACGGCCTGGCTCTGCCTGTTTGCGTGGCAGGGGACACGGCACCGCCGCTGGGCTGTGCTGGGCGCGGTGCTGTCCTTTATCGCCTGCGGCACCTATGAGATCGGCTATGTCTTTGCGCTGCTGGCGCTCGTCGTCTGGCTGCTGCGCCGACGCAGCGTCAAAAACGCTCTGCTGGACACGGCTCCCGCGTTGGGCGGCATGGGCGCGGCGCTTGTGTTCCACGTTCTGTGCGGGCGCAACGGCGGCACCGGCAACGAGCTTTCTCTGGATATTCCCGCCGTGCTGCGCGTCACCGTGCAGCAGATGGCCGCGTCGCTCCCTGGGCTGAACTCCCGCCTTTTGCAGGAGGACGCCGGGGTCATCACGAACGGGGATCGGCTGTGGCCGCTGGCGCTGGGTGCGCTGGCCGGGCTGTTGATCTTCTTCGGCGTGCCGTTTAAAAAGCTGCGCGGCAGAACGCTGGGCGCACTGGCCGGGTTCGGCCTGGCCGTCTGGGCACTGCCCGCGCTGCTGCTGGCTTTGTCCGCCCGCTATCAGCAGCCCGAGGCCATTACCTGGCAGTGGGGCTACATTCCCGCGGCGGCCAGCTCCATCGGCTTTACGCTGCTCGTCGCAGCGCTGCTGGCACTGCTGGCGGGGCTGTGCTGTAAGCTGCCGAAGGTTCTCTCCGTGGTATCACGACTGGCCCTGACGGCGGCGCTGGCGGCGGTTCTCTGCCTGAACGGCGGCTACCTGCGCGGTGTCGTGCGCACCCACCATGCCGAGAACCTCGCTGCCTATCAGTTCTTTGTCCGCACGATTGAGGCCGGTCTTGCCGATGCCGTACAATCCGACGACCTGATTCTCTGCAACGAGAACGTCTGGGACAGCAACGCGGAGGCCGAGTCCGCCTTCTTCAGCCGGTTCACCGGGCGCGCCCTGCACGCACAGGTCCTTTGGACCGAGAACCCCGCCACCGACGGCGACGCCTACGCCTACCAGACCTACCGCAATTACGGCGGCTACGATCTGGCGTGGTGCGGCAGACTGCAAAGCGCCGGCAGTGACCTGATGGACGGGGTACAGGTCTACGTGCAGAGCGCCTATGTCCCCGACAACGCTGTCATCAAGTACAAGGTCCGTCTGGCCGACGGCACCGAGGAGGCCCGCGCCATCTGCCTGCTGGACTGCACCCAGACCCCGCGGGACCGGAACGGCGACTATCTGGCCACTGTTGAGGACACGTCCATCGTGAACGCCAAGCTCATGATCTGGGACGGCTGATAAACTGTGAGGGAGCCCCGGATGAAACACTTTTTCGCCTTTTGCCGCCGCAACCGGTTGTTTGCGGCGCTGCTGGCCGCCGAGCTGGCCGTTGTCTGCGCACTGGCAGCCGGGCTGTTCAGCGCACCGTATAAGCTGGCGCTGACGCCCGGCGACTTTACGAACACCCTGCCCGACATTGCCGCCGCGGACGACGATGGCTTAAAAATCTGGAACCAGATCGGCTATCACAGCGACGACCCGATGACCTTCTCGGCAGACAATATTGCTTTGCCTTCCGGTGCGTATGAGGTCACAGTCCGTTATTTTCCCTGCCAGACACCCGACGCGCCCACCTTTAATATGCTCAACGCTGCTGGGTCGCTGACCTTTGCCAGTGAACGCAGCCCCGCCGCCGTGACCTTTGACGCGCTGCGGCTGGACGACTGCCACCGCAGCCTGACGACCCGGCTTTGGGTCGGCTTCGGTGCGCGGATGCAGGACCTGACCGCCACCGTCACCTACGACCAGGGCCAGCTGTACATTTACAGCATCACCCTGACCGAGCAGCCCATCTACCGCGCGGCGCGGCTGCTCTGCTTCCTTGTGCTGTTTGCCGCCGCGGACGCCGCACTGCTGCTCCTGTTTGCCCATGTGGGGGAGCGGGGCGCTGCCCGCCGCCGTGCGCTGCGTCTGCCACTGGCGCTGGCGGGCATCACGCTGCTGGCCTGCCTGCCGCTGTTCAGCAACTATCTGTACTTCGGCCATGATCTGGAATTTCACATGCAGCGCATCGCCGCCATGGCTGCGGAGCTGTCCTACGGGCAGTTCCCGGTGCGGCTGACCACGACCACGCTGAACGGTTATGGCTACGCCAGCCCGCTTTGCTACTGTGAGCTGTTTTTGCTGCTGCCCGCGCTGCTCTACAACCTGTGGCTGCCGCTGCGCACCTGCTACCAGGTCTACCTCTTTGCGGTCACGCTGGCGACCTGCCTGATCGCCTATTTCAGCTTTGCCAAAATTACAGCCAGCCGCCGGTTGGGCCTGCTGGGGGCGCTGCTCTACACGCTGTCCGCCTATCGGCTGACCTGCGTCTACACCCGCGCCGCCGTCGGCGAGTTCACGGCCATGGCGTTTTTCCCGCTCGTGCTGGTGGGTCTGTACGGCATCTACACCAGCGACAGGCCCCGCTTCGGGGATTGGCTGCCGATGGCGCTGGGCATGGCGGCCATGGTGCAGAGCCATCTGCTCTCCTGTGAGCTGACGGCGCTGCTGCTGATTTTGTTCTGTCTTTTGCGCCTGCGGGAGACTCTCCGCCCCGCGCGGCTGCTGGCCTGGGTCAAGGCCGCGCTGTTGGCCGTGGGGCTGAGCGCGTGGTATCTTTTCCCGTTTTTTATTTCCACCCGCTCCATCCCGTTCCTTGTCAACCGCAGTGATCTGGTCGGTAAGCTGCAAAAGCACGGCCTGTACGCCGTGCAGCTGTTCAGTTTCTTCGGCACGGCGGGCGGCTCCTCCGCCGAGGGCACGACCCACGACATGGCGCTGACCCCCGGTCTGCCGCTGCTGCTGGTGCTTGCGCTGGCGTTTTACTGCCTGTGGCGCGCCCAGGCCCGCGGGGACACACGCCCCGCCGCAAAGCACCTGTACACTGCCACCGGCTTTGCCGTGCTGACGCTCGTGCTCTCGCTCCACGCCTTCCCGTGGGATTTTGTCGAGGGCTGGTTCGGCCCCGCCGTCGGCAAGGTCGTGGGAATGTTCCAGTTCCCGTTCCGCTTTCTCTCGCTGGGCACGCTGCTGCTCTGCGCCGCTGCGCTGTTTGCGCTGCAGCTGCTGCCGGAGCGCCGCGCCGCGCTGGCCGCCGCGGGGCTTGTCTGTGCCGCGCTGCTGACCGCCAGCATCACCGAGACGAACATCATGAGTGCCCAGGGCGAAAGCTCCTACGCGACCTACAACCAGAACGCCACCATCAACTCCGTCGGCACGGCGGAATATCTCATCGACGGCGCCAGCTCCTATGAGGCCATCTGGGCGCAGCCCAAGCCCGCCAGCGGCGACCTGCACCTTATCAGCTATGAAAAGCGTGAGGGCGTCGCCTATGTCAGCGTCGAGAACGACGGCGGCGAGGCGGCTATCTCGCTGCCCATCTATAACTACGGCAATTATTATGCCGCCGACGAGAGCGGCGCGCCGTTTGCCATCACCAGCGGCGAGAATATGCGCATCGTACTGACGATCCCCGCGGGCTACACCGGCACGATCCATGTCCGGTACCACGCCCCCGGGTATTGGCGCGCGTTTGAGGCGCTCTCCGCCGTCAGCCTGCTGGGGGTCATCGGCTGCGGCGCTTTTGC
>ERZ780228.2186-NODE-2186-length-10250-cov-11.151839_pt1 | contig 10250 bp, 8 predicted proteins | sample MGYA00511015_ERZ780228 | MGnify/ENA primary metagenome ERZ780228 (study PRJEB29588, sample SAMEA2161897) | human gut metagenome | biome: human gut; feature: human-associated habitat; material: faeces | place: Denmark | collected 2008/2010 ...
CCACAGGGCAACCCGCCGAAAAGCCTACGGGGCCAGCCCCGAACCCCTGTGAGGCTGCGAGCGCATGAGAAATCGGACTGTTGGAATCAACATCCGGGTGACCGTCACCGAGAAGAAAAAGGTGACGATGTTGGCTCGGAAGTGTGGTTTGTCACTTTCAGAATATTTGCGCCAGCGGGCGCTGGGATATGAACCGGGTGGACACCCACCCAAGGAGGTGTTTGATGTGTTGGATAAGATTGATGAAATGGCAGAAAGCTGTTCGATGCGGGATGGCGCAGCCATCAACGCCCAGACCGACCGCATGAGGGACCTGCTCATTGGCGGTAACTAAGATCTGGGCAATCAAGGACAGTTTACAGCGCGTCCTTGATTATGCCGCCAACCCGGACAAAACCGAATACGATGCCCTTGCCCAGACACTGCACTACGCAGAGAACGATGCCAAGACCAAGCTGAACGAGAGCGCCCAGCTTGTCACCGGCATCCATTGCAGGGCAGACCATGCGTGGGAAGATATGCGGGCTGTACAGGAACGCTTTGGTAAAACGGACGGTTTGGTGGCGCTCCACGCTTACCAAAGCTTCCGCGAGGGGGAGGTAACCCCGGAGCAGTGCCATGAGATCGGCGTGGCACTGGCCCGCAAGGTCTGGGGCAAGCGTTTCCAAGTGCTGGTTGCCACCCACATGAACACGGATAACTTACATAATCACTTTGTGATAAATTCCGTGTCCTATGTGGACGGCAAGAAGTACGAGCAACGCCGCAGCCAGTATGCCGAGTTCCGGGCAGCATCCGACAAGCTGTGCCGGGAGTACGACTTGTCGGTGGTGGAGCAGCCCAAGGCCAAGGAACCGGCGCGGTACGCCCGGATGCGCGAGGCCATCGACCAAGCCTGTGAGGATGCCAGCACCGCCGAGGATTTTCACAGAGCGCTGTATCGGCAAGGGTATATTTTCGGCAGTGATCCACACCGAAAATATGCGACCATACGGGCGCGGGATGGTGGTCGAGCCGTGCGACTTTATCGGCTGGGAGAAGAATACGATCTTGCAGCCATAGATGACAGACTGCGTGGAAACTACCTGCTGTATGGATCAAGGCTGTATGAACTGAAGCACCCGCCCCGGCAAAACACGCCGAAACGGTATCGCCCCAAGGATACCTATGCAGGAAAAGGCATTCTAGAAATTTTCCTTGATGTGTTCTTTGGTGAATCCCAGATGCACCGCTTATATCTGTACTACTGTTACCAACTGGGCATCTTACCCAAGAAGCAGCAGCCACGCATCAACCGCCCGGAATTAGAGCGCATTTGGAAAGACACCGAGAAAATCCTTGCAGAACACGCCTTTGTCCACGACCACAAGTTTCCCTCTTTGCAGGCAATCGTGGACTACCGCAAGGGCTTGTCCCAGCAGATGGAAACCCTTGCGGCGCAGCAGGCGGAAATCGTCAAGCAGATGCGCCGAAAGGATGCTCCGCCGGAGTTGGCTGACCGCCGTGCAATGCTTACCTGTAAGATTGCCGAACTTCGTAAAGAGGATAAAATTGCGGAAGGAGCAATCAAGCGTATCCAACGCACACGCGAATCCAACCGCATAGACCGCGAGAATCAAGAACACCATACAAATCATAACCGCCGCCGAAACCGTTCTCGGCAGCGCTGACAAGGAGGTACAATGGCATACATCAAGAAAAAATCCGAACGAAAATTCAAAATCACTGTCTGCAACGGCTACAAGGTCAACGGGCAGAAACGCATGAAGGCGCAGACCATCACTGTGCCATCATCCGTGCCAAAGCGTGGCATCCAGCAATATGTCATGGCAGAGGCTGAGCGCATTGAGAAAAAGTTCAAGTATGGCGTAGAAGAAAGCGACCAGACCCACTTTGAACAGTACGCCGAAAACTGGCTCAAGCGGCAAGAACCGTTTTTCAAAGCTACCACCTATGCAGGGTACAAACGCAATCTGGATATTGTTTATCCGCTGATTGGGGGCATTCCACTTGCAAAGTTGCTTCCCATGACCCTAGAGGAAATGTGCGAGGAATTGCGCAAGCGCCCCGGACGTGGTGGAAACTGCATCAAGGAAACTACTGTGCAGAAATATCTGGAAACGGTTTCCTCGGTGCTGGAGGATGCCAAGAAAAATGACATTATTCCGTTTAATCCGGCGCACCGTGTCCGCAAGAAGCATTTTGAAAAGGAGGTGCAGCATATTCCGCAGAAGTATGAAATGAGTAAACTAATGCGGGCAATTCAGAACGAACCGATTCTGTATCGCGCCTATTATACCTTGGCAATTACGACCGGATTGCGGCGTGGGGAACTGTGCGCCCTGCAATGGCGGGACATAACCGGTGCTTGTGAACTGACCGTCCGCCGTTCCCGCAGCTGCGCATCTGGGCAGATTGTTGAGAGTGACACCAAAAGCCATCGGGAACGGATTGTAACCATTCCGCTGGGGATATGGGAGCTTCTGATGGCGCTGCGACAGCAGCAGGTGCTGCATAGCGGCGTTCCGGATAGAGAGCAGCCGATTTTTACTGACCCCGATGGTCATGTGCCACACCCGGATACTTTTACACGGCATCTGCGCAAGCTGTATAGACAATGCGGATTGTCTGAGGAATACCACCTGCATACGCTACGGCATTTCTACGCAACCTATCTGCTGCAGGAAGGCACCAGCAAACAGGTGACAGCATCCCTGCTGGGTCATGCGGATACGGCGTTCTTGGAGCGCACCTACTGTCACCCGCAGGACATGGCGAAACAGCAGGCCGCAAACCTGATGCAAGATTTGTTGAACAACCAAAATCCGTGCTATGTTGCATTTATGAAAAATAAGAATAGAAAAGCCAAGAAAGCAGGCTAAATAAACAGCGGCACCGTCAGGGATGACGGTGCCGTTTTTGTCAGTAATAGGTAGAATTTTTGGCGAAAGATTGTTGGGCGTGGTGATAGCTTTCTGTCGCAGTTGTCGGTATGCTTTGTAGTACCGCAGGTCAAAAATAATACTAAGGAGCGTGCAAAGCATGGCATCTATCAGAAAGCGCGGCAGCAACAGTTACTTGATTGTAGTATCTCGTGGGTATGACTACGAGGGCAACAGGCTGAAATCCGTGCAGAAAACGGTCAAACCACCCAAGGAGTATACGCCGAAGCAAGCGGAAAAATGGGTAAAGGAACAGGCAATCCTATTTGAACGAGAGGTTCAGCATACGCCGGAACCCATCAATCGAAGTATAACGCTGGCAAAGTACATTGAGCATTGGGTAGCTGATGTAGGACCGAAGAAGCTGGCGGACTCCACATTTCGACGCGACGAACAGGATATTCGCAGAATCCTGCCTGCTCTGGGAAACTACAAGCTGACGGACTTACGCAAGGAGGTCATCCGAGAATTTTACGAAGAAATGCGGCACACACCGCGTCTGGACGGCAGAGGGAATCTATCCGAGAAGTCTGTCGAAGGCTTACACAACACGCTGTGCGGCATCCTGTCGGCGGCTGTGGACGAGGGATACCTTACTCACAATCCCGCATGGAGATGTTACAAACCGAAAGGACAAAAGAAAGAGCGCCCGGTGGCTGACGAGGAAACCGTAAAGAAACTGATTACAGCATTCGAGGGACAGAGCATGAAATATGAAACCTATTTCAAGCTGGTGCTGGCAACCGGGCTGCGGCGTGGGGAAGCCTGTGGATTAAAATGGAGTGACATCAACTGGCGCAAGCGTACAATCCATGTACAGCGGGGTGTGGTAAAGTTAAGCCACCAAGAATCCATCACGAAAGACCCTAAGACTACCAGTGGTGACCGCATGGTGTATTTGAGTAAAGAAATGTGCCAGCTACTCAAGGCGTGGCGGAAAGAATGCGAGTGGGATAGGGCGCAAACCGTGAACGAAACCGTATCTGAAGATGACTACCTGTTCCGTCAGCCTAATGGAAAGCCTATGTGCCCTAGCACATTCACATACAGATTCAAGCTGATTTTGAAGGCTAACAACCTGCCGCTGGATTTGAATGTGCATAGCTTACGGCATACGAACGCCAGCCTGCTGATTTCGCAAGGCGTGGATGTGCGCACGGTGGCTAGTCTATTGGGTCACGCGCAGGCAAGCACAACGCTGGATATTTATGCCCATGCATTTGACAAGAACAAACGCAAGGCGCAGGAAAAGTTGGGAAAGGCGATTGGATTATAATAAAAAAGCGGTTACATAAAAAAGTAACCGCTTTTATTATTAAAACGCACATGGCGTGATAGTTCGCATGGGGGACTTGAACCCCCGACCTGTTCCTTGCGGTGGAACTGCTCTATCCAACTGAGCTAATACGGCTTATAAAGCAGAAAGCACATTATGCAATATAATCCACAATGTGCTTTCTTGGTGCGACCGGGAGGATTCGAACCTCTGGCCTTCCGGGTCGGAGCCGAACGCTCTATCCAGCTGAGCTACGATCGCTTATATATGAAAAACGCCGTTCTGACGTATTTCAACCTTGTAAAGTAGTCAATTTCCAATAGTGGTCAATTCGTGGTCTGACTACCGTTGACCACCGCGTTTTTGCGAGTGCAAATTACGATGTATCGAGCAAAAACGAGCCTGAAGCCTGCGATGTCGCAGTTGTCGGAGCCGAACGCTCTATCCAGCTGAGCTACGGACGCAGGTTTATGAATTCCTGTCAAACAGAGCCAAGGCCCCGAATGCCTTTATAGTATACCAAATCCGGGGGCAAAATGCAAATGTTTTCTTGAAAAATCTCGTGTCATATTCTAATCTACATTCTAATCTGCCGGGGACATACCATTTTGAAAAAGCAGCGCTTCGCCCTGAAGCCTATGCCCATCGTTAGGGCTATGCCGGCGGCTGGCTTTTTGCCCCGCAGATCACACCTGCCCGTGCCGGTCTGATCTTCTACCCGGGCGGCAAGGTTGAGTGCCCAGCTTACGCGCCGCTGCTGCATGAGCTGGCGGTGGACGGTATGCTTTCATATTGATTTATAAAAACAGGAAAATTCTGTGCGCTCTGGCAGAGGACGGCACAAAAAAGACCCGGCATCCGCAGCGGGCGGGAGCCGGGCAGGGAAGTCAATCCTCGAGGGATTCCTCTAAGATGGCAACACAGCGCTTCATCGAAGCGTCAAATTCGTCGTCGTTATTATTCTGGAACAAAATCAGATTGTCCTTGTGCTGCGGGTCGGCGAGGTTCTCCGGGATGGCAAAGTTGCACCGGCGCAGGTACTCATCCCAGTGAGCCAGCTTCCAGGTGTCGCGGTCCGAGTTGCGCTCGATCATTCGCTGGTGGACGACCTCGGGCGAGGTTTCGACCCAGATGACGGCCAGGGTCGCGCCCTTGGCGGCCAGCTTGGCCTTCAGGTCCGCGATAAAGGCGTTGTCGCGCACCTCCTGGGTGAACGGCGCATTGATCAGGACAATATCGTCGTAGTCCAGTGCCTCCATGGCCAGGGCCAGAACGCAGTCATACTCATAATCGCGGATGTTCTGCTGGAAAAACGCGCTGCTGCGGTCATACGGCTGCCCGGCAACCTTGAAGATCTGCTTGGAGAGGACGATGAGCGTGTCCTTGTCGAGGTAGACAACGTGCTTTAAATTTTTAGCCAGCGCCTTTGCCACGTAGGTCTTGCCGCAGGCGGGCGGGGAGGTGACAAGGATGAGTTTTTTCTCCATGAGGAACCCTTCTCTATGTTAAGCATTACACGCTTTGCGTATGATTGTATTATACGACAATAATTTAACATAGTCAACGAACCAATCCGCAAAAAGGACAGAATACCCGTTCTGTACGAAGAAGTGCGCGGTTTACAGTGGAAAGCAGAGCAAAACGCATGGACATTTGTGCACAGTCTGCACGATTGGTGCGCAAAGAAAAAGCGCAGCCCATTGAAAAGGCCGCGCTTGAAGTTATGAGGTGTAGAGATTGCAGGGGAGAACGATGTACGCCCGCGGCAGGGGGCAGTGATTGCGTCGCACCTGCAAGCCGTTTCCGATAGGTACGGCACATCAATCCCTGCGCAGCCTCCTGCCCAGCAGATAATATCCGGCCCAGTCCAGCTTGCCGAATAGGGGAGAGCCGGTCCGCCTGGCCTCGGCCATGACCCAGACAAGGCGGATGCTGCGCCAGCGGCAGGGCAGGTAGTAGGCACTGTAGCAGCCCTCAATGCGCATCCGCTCCAAAAGGGCGTGCAGCCATGGGCTGCGCAGGGCGGCATAAGCCTTGTCCCGGCGCACGGCCCTACGCTTGGCGGGGTCGCGGCGCAGGATGTCTGCCACGCCCTCGGCGTAAACGGTCAGCTCGGCGCGGTGCAGGGGGCGCATATCCTCCTGCGGGCAGTGCGCTGCGTAGCACGCCTTGTTCAGCCGGGCAAAATGCTCGGGCCAGATCTTGCAGTAGTCGGCGTGGTATTTCGTCGAGAGTGTTCCCTCGAGGCTGCAATCGTAAAACGTCAGCGGTGCGGTCAGGATAGTGTAGGCAAAATCGGGGGCAGTCCTGCCCAAGAGGTCGATATAATCCAATACAAATTGTAAATCTTCACCTAAAGTATACTGTCTGTCAAATGTCAGCTGCTGTGCCGACGCGGTGCGGTAGAGCTTATTCCACGGCATGGCCAGCAGACAGTCAAGCCAAAGCCGCGCCAGCATATTCTGCGGGCGGGTGGCAGTATCCGAAGTTACCGCTGCAGCGTCCTGCTCGTCAGTGGTGTAGTGCCAGAGCACAAAGCTCTGCGGCGCAGTGTTCTGGGCGTCAAGCGCCGCCTGCAAAGCGCCGGGGCGCAGCGCGTCATCTGCGTCGAGAAAGACAAGGTACTCACTGTCCGCTGCAGTCAGTCCGGCGTTGCGCGCGGCTGACACGCCGCGGTTCTCCTGATGCAAAACCGTCACGCGGGGGTCTCTGGAGGCCCAGGCGTCGCAAAGATCGCCGCTTTCGTCGGGGCTGCCGTCGTCCACGAGAATACAGTGCAGCCCGCCTGCGACCTGCTGGGCCAGAACGCTGGCCACACAGCGGTCCAGTGTCGCAGCGGCCTTGTAGACCGGCACGATCACGCAGAGGGTCGGCTTGCTCACTGGGCACCTCCGTTTTCCGTCACATCGCGCACGATGCGCACAAATTCCTCATAGTAATGCGCGGTGGAAAACTCCCTGCCGCGCGCCGCGCCCGCCGCGCCCATCTCGGTGCAGAGGGCCGGGTGCTCGTACAGCATACGGATACTCCACGCAAGCTGGTCGGTCACAGTGTCGCCGCGCTCCACCAGCACGGCCTGGCTGCCGGCCAGATACTCCGGCATACCGCCGCTGCGGGTCGCCAGCACGGGGCGTCCGCAGGCCATCGCCTCCACGGCCACAAGGCCCGCGGCCTCCTCCACCAGCGTGGGCACGCAGCACAGGTCGGCCAGGCGGTAGTAGTCGGGCAGGTCCTCATTGGGGATGTAGCCCGTGAACTGTACGCGGTTGCCCAGACTCTTGGCCTGCTGCTCCAATTTGCGCTGGAACGCGCTTTGCTGGGTGCGGGCGAAGAAGGGGCTGCCCACGATCAGCAGCTTGATGTGCGGCTCATGCAGCGCGGCAATGGCCTCCATCAGCTTATGGATGCCCTTGTCCGGGTCGAGCCGTCCGCAGTAGAGCACGACGAAATCCTCGTCGGTAAAGCCGAGCTGCGCGCGCAGCGTTTTGGATGCCGGGCCGGGGCAGAAGCGGGCCGTGTCAATGCAGTTGTGCAGAATGTAGGCCCGCTGCGGGTCAAGGGTGCTGGATTGCAGGTAATCCTCGCGGATAAAATCGCTCAGCGCCAGCACGCCGCCGTAGATGTCGTCCATCACGGGGGTGCAGGTCGTCTGGCCGTGCAGGTGCGCCAGACAGCGTTTGCGGCCAAACATGCGGCTGATGGCGCTGCACTGGGTCAGGTTTCCACCCTCGGCCACGATCAGGTCGGGCGGCGGCAGCTCCAGTGCCAGCGAGAGCTGGACCTTCTGGTACCACGGGTCATAGGGCGCGGCGATCCCGGCGCACCGCTCCAGAAAGACCATCGGCCAGTAGCGGCGATGGCCGCCCGGGCGGTTGATGTAGAGCATCTTCGTATGCTGCCAGCCCTCGGCGGCGCGGCGGGCGGCATCGTCGGTGACACTGGCGCACAGCAAATCAAGCTGCCCCTGCTTCTCGTTCTCGCGGATCAGGTGGGTCAGCAGCGTCTCCACCGCGCCGCCCTGTACCGCGGGGACCGGCAGATCCGGCGGCGGCACCAGCAGCACGCGGGGACGTCTTTCCTTGTCTAGCTTCAATAACGCCAATGTGGGCTCCTTAGAATGTGGATTTTGAACAAAATACCGCCGCGCACGTAGGGGCCGGGCATGCCCGGCCCGCGGCTTCACGTCAGAGGGCGCTTTTGGGCAGGCTGCGGGCCGGACATGTCCGGCCCCTACAGAGCAATGGACTTATTTGATCGGGCACAAACTCTGTGCGCTCATCATCGACCAGCGGGCGGCGCTCAGCTTCTCGGTCATCTTCATGTTGCGGCAGTTGGGCAGGTAGCTGATGAGCCCCTGCATCAAAAACTGCTCCTTGCTGATGGCCTTGACCAGCTCGGGCGTCGGGTACTGGCGTACCTTCGCGCAGAGGAACAGATACCGCCGCCAACAGGCCGCATAGGCCGCGTCGATGACCGCGCGGTCCGCGTGGTTCTCAACATAAAAACGATAGCGGTCCGCCAGACCGTCCACGGCGTCGAACGCCTCCGGGCGTATGTTCGTGCGGCAGATGCTGCCGTTGCGCAGGCGGTAGTGATAGAGCGGCTTGTCGATGCAGACGACCTTGTCGCAGCGCCAGAACAGGCGGTGTGCGACGAAATCATCCTCATGCAGGCGGCCTTCGGGGTAATGCAGCAGTTTCCAGACCTCGGCGCGGTACATCTTGTTCCACGCGACGGTGTAGACCGTGCCGTAGGGGGTGTAAAACTCGTTCAGCAGGTCCTTGCCGCAGAAAACACCCTCCTGCGTGGGGCGTGTGAAGTAGGCCGGGTCGCAGCTCTTGCCGTCCTCCTGCACGTCCTCGACAGAGCAGAGGGACATATAGGCGTCGTGCTCCTCGCAGGCGTCATACAGCGTCTGCAAAAAGCGCGGTAAAACGACATCATCGGAGTCAATAAAGGAATAATAGCGGCCCTTGGCGGCGTCGATGCCGGCGTTGCGCGCGGCGGACAGGCCCTGGTTCTCCTGATGGATGACCCGCACGCGCTCATCACGGGCGGCGTACTTGTCGCAGACCTCTCCGCAGCCGTCGGTGGAGCCGTCGTCGATGAGAAGCACCTCGATGGGCACATTGATCTTCTGGTCCAGAATGCTCTCGATGCACTCGGCCAGGTAGGGCTTCGTGTTGTAAATCGGCACGATTACACTGATCGCGATATGTTCCATAATTTATTTCCCCTTCCTCGTATGCAGGCGTCCCCAGGCAGCCGCCGCGCCGTAGGTCAGCGTGGGGCTGGCGCAGAACGCGGCAGCCCGCAGCTTCTCGCCCAGCGGCAGGTATTTGCTTGCCAGTATGTCGGGCAAAATGGCATCCAAATGCTTTTTGTGCGCCATAAACTTTGGTCTGACCTCGGGCAGGTTGCCCGCCGCATCGGACTGGCACCAGAACTGGTAAAAGATCTTCCAGTACCGCACAACGGCCCAGTCGTAGTACTCCTCGCGCCCGGGACGGGCCGAGAAGTATTGCAGCCACTCCCAGTACATCCGCAGGTCGTCGGTCTTGCGCGGCGGAAAGCCCGCCGTTGTGATCTGCCCGGCGCGGGTGCGGTAATGGTAAAGCACATCGGTCAGGCAGTTGCAGCGCTCACCCTCAAATACACGGTGCAGCACACTGGCATCGTCACCGAAAAGCATCGTCTCATCGTAATGAATGCCCTTTTCCTTAAACAACCGCGCGTCGAACAGCTTGTTCCAGCTTAAAGGTCCGTAAAAGCTGCCGGTCTGGAACGCCTCGAGCAAAAGCTCCTGCGCATCGCGCACGCCGCCCTGACGGATCGTGACCATGCGGCCTTCGATTTTTTTGCCGTCGGCGTCGATGCAGTCGCCCGCGCAGGCGGCCAGCCGCACGCCATCGACCTGCACGGCGCTGTACAGCGTTGCAAACATGGTCGGTTCTATCAAATCATCGGAATCGACCATGCCGATGTAGTCGCCGCGGGCGTTGTCCAGTCCCATGTTGCTGGCGCTGGCAGGG
>ERZ780228.2189-NODE-2189-length-10242-cov-12.646510_pt1 | contig 10242 bp, 7 predicted proteins | sample MGYA00511015_ERZ780228 | MGnify/ENA primary metagenome ERZ780228 (study PRJEB29588, sample SAMEA2161897) | human gut metagenome | biome: human gut; feature: human-associated habitat; material: faeces | place: Denmark | collected 2008/2010 ...
TCAATCTGCATATCCACAGTATCGACCAGACCGAAGCCATAAAGACAATCAAGCGGAAAATCACCGACCTTGACAAAATGAAAATCGAGGAACAGAAAAAAGCGGTACGCAGCGGCTACGACATGGATATAATCCCGTCCGACCTTGCCACTTTCGGCAGCGAAGCGAAAAATCTCTTGCAGGACTTACAGAACAGGAATGAAAGAATGTTCTTACTCACGTTCCTTGTCGTCAACATGGCAGACACGAAGCGGAAACTGGAAAATGACATTTTCGCGGCGGCGGGCATTGCACAGAAATATAACTGCGCTTTGACGCGCCTTGACTATCAGCAGGAAGCGGGGCTTATGTCCTCTATCCCTCTTGGGGAAAACCTTATCCCTATTCAAAGAGGACTGACGACAAGCAGCACCGCTATTTTTATCCCCTTTATCACGCAGGAGCTTTTCCAGACGGGCGCAGCCCTCTATTACGGGCTGAATGCTCTTTCAAACAACATGATACTCTGCGACCGAAAGCAGCTTAAAAATCCGAATGGGCTTATCTTGGGAACGCCGGGAAGCGGTAAATCCTTTGCAGCGAAACGGGAAATGACAAATGCTTTCCTCATTACGGACGACGATATTATCATCTGCGACCCGGAAGCCGAGTATTTCTCCCTTGTGCAGCGTCTGAACGGTCAAGTTATCCGTTTGTCGCCTACGGGCAAGGGCATTGACGGAAAGCCCCAGTATGTGAACCCTATGGACATTAACTTAAATTACAGCGAGGACGACAGCCCCCTTGCGCTGAAATCTGATTTTATCCTGTCCTTGTGTGAGCTTGTCATTGGCGGCAAGGAGGGCTTGCAGCCGATTGATAAGACGGTCATTGACCGCGCTGTAAGAAATGTGTACCGCCCGTTTTTAGCAAACCCCGACCCGGCAAATATGCCGATTTTGGGCGACCTCTACAACGAGCTACTAAAGCAGCCGGAGCCGGAAGCGGCGCGGATTGCGTCGGCGTTGGAGCTTTATGTATCGGGAAGCCTTAACGTCTTTAACCACAGGACGAATGTAGAGCTTTCAAACCGCCTTGTCTGCTTTGACATTAAACAGCTTGGAAAGCAGCTTAAAAAGTTAGGTATGCTCATTGTGCAAGACCAGGTATGGAACAGGGTAACGGTCAACCGGGCAGAGAAGAAATCCACACGCTACTATATGGACGAATTTCACTTGCTTCTGAAAGAGGAACAGACCGCCGCTTACAGCGTGGAGATTTGGAAGCGTTTTAGAAAGTGGGGCGGCATACCCACAGCCATTACGCAGAACGTCAAAGACTTACTTAGCAGCCGCGAAGTGGAAAATATCTTTGAAAACTCTGATTTTGTCCTCATGCTCAATCAAGCTGCCGGAGATAGGGCTATCCTTGCAAAGCAGCTTAACATTTCCCCGCAGCAGATGAAGTACGTTACTCACACCGAAGCGGGCGAGGGGCTTATCTTCTACGGAAACGTGGTACTGCCCTTTGTAGACCGCTTCCCGAAAGACACCGAGCTTTACCGGGTAATGACGACGAAGCCGGAGGAAGTGGGCGAAGCATGACAGAGGAATTAAAGACGGACATTATCATCAACCGGGACGCGCTTTTTGCTCTTAGGGAACTGCCCGACGAAAGCGTGAATTGCTGCGTAACAAGCCCGCCCTATTATGCACTTAGGGACTACGGGCTTGACGCACAAATTGGGCGGGAGGACACGCCGGAGGAATACATAGAAAGGCTTGTTGCCGTATTCCATGAGCTAAAGCGCGTCTTGCGTTCCGACGGTACCTTTTGGCTGAATATCGCAGACACCTATTGCGGCACCGGGAACAAAGGTTACTATGCCGACCCGAAGAACCCGAAAGGCAGAAACGGACAGCAGACTGCGAAAAATGCCCGCGCTCCCGGCTGCAAGCAAAAGGATTTAATCGGTATTCCGTGGCTTTTAGCCTTTGCCCTACGCGCTGACGGGTGGTATTTACGGAGTGATATTATCTGGCAGAAAGAAAACCCTATGCCGGAAAGCTGCAAAGACCGACCGAGCCGCTGCTATGAACATATCTTTTTGCTTACGAAGTCAAAGAAATATTTTTATGACGCTGCCGCCATTGCGGAGCCTGTCGCTGCCACAACAGCGGCGCGTTACCGCACCGGGCGGGGCGCAGGACACAAGTATGCTGATGAAGTACCCGGACAAGGGAAAGTACAGGGTATCAACCGCACAAGAAGCGGCGGCTACTATGACGAAGCCCTCATACCGACCATGCGGAACAAGCGGGACGTGTGGCTTATCAATACGGTACCGTACAGCGGCGGGCATTTCGCCGCCTATCCCCCGAAGTTAGCAGAAACCTGCATACTGGCGGGCTGTCCGAAAGGCGGCGTTGTCATAGACCCCTTTTTAGGCAGCGGCACAACGGCGGCAGTCGCAAAAAGCCTTGACCGACACTATATCGGTATCGAACTGAATATTGAGTATTGCGCCCTTGCAAGGGCGCGGATTGGAGGTGTAAAGCCATAAGACAGTATAAGCCGCGTGATAAAATCACGCAGAAAATGACCCGCGACGGGCTTATCGAGGTCAACGAAACCAAAGAAACCGCCGAGCGTGTGAGCCGCCGGGAACGGGAAGCGGATTTTTCAAAACCAAAGGAGCAGCCCGCGTCGGATATGCCGCAGGCCGCACAGGAAGAGGCGGCACAGAACGCGGCAGAGCTATCCCCTGTTTCTCCCGACGCTTCCCCGCTTCCTCTTGCGCCGGAGCTTCCCCACAGGCAGGACACCGCCACCGCCGAGCGCGTCATGGAACGTATCGACGCAGCCCAGACCCGGAAAGCGAGTAAAAAGGCAGCGCAGAAAGCACAGCGCGACGCTACGGTAAAAGAGAAATCTTCTCGCTTGCAGTTTACCGAGGAAGAACTATCTACCCCGGAACTTGAAACGTACATCAGGAAATCGGATAAAGCCGCCGACCGTCTGGACGCGGCAAAGGCAGCTATCCCCAAAGAAAAGAAACTTGTCAAGGAACGCACCTTTGACGAAGCCACAGGAAAGGCAAAGACCCGCTTACGCTTTACCGAGCAGGAAAAGCCGATAAACGGCGGCAAAGCCCACCCTAACCCGCTATCCCGCCCCGCGCAGGAAGCGGGTATTTTCGTCCACAACAAGATACATTCCGTTGAAAAGGACAATTCCGGCGTTGAGGGGGCGCACAAATCCGAAGAACTGGCAGAGCGCGGCGCAAAGTACGGGACGCGGAAAGTCAAGGAGGGCTACCGCAGCCACAAGCTCAAACCCTACCGGGCGGCGGCAAAGGCAGAGAAAGCGGCGTTCAAGGCGAATGTGGATTTCCAGTACCATAAATCCCTACATGACAATCCGCAGATTGCGGGCAATCCCCTTTCCCGCTTCATGCAGAAGCAGCAAATCAAGCGGCAGTATGCAAAGTCGGCAAGGAAAGGCGGCGCAAAAACGGCGCAGAAAGCCGCAGAGAACACCCGCAAGGCGGCAAAAAAGACCGCCGAGGAAACAAAAAAGGCAATCGCTTTTGTAGGGCGGCACCCGGCGGGCGTATGTATCGCCGTTGCCGCGCTGCTCTTATTCATCATGGTATCGGCGGGGCTTTCCTCTTGCGGCTCCATGTTCTCCGGCTTGATGAACGGCATACTTGGGACTTCCTACACGTCGGAGGACAGCGACCTTGTGGCGACGGAAAATAATTACGCCGCAAAGGAAAACGAGCTTCAGCAGCAGATTGACAATATCGAAAGCACCCACCCCGGCTATGACGAATACCGCTATGACCTTGACAGTATCGGGCATAACCCCCATGAGTTAGCGTCCTACCTCACCGCCCTTTTACAGACCTACACCCCGCAGAGCGCACAGGCAGAACTAAACCGCGTCTTTGCCATGCAGTACACTTTGACGCTGACGGAAGAAACGGAAATCCGCTACCGCACAGAAACAAGCACAGACCCGGAAACAGGGGAAACGACCAGCGAGGAAGTACCCTACGAGTACCATATCCTCAACGTGAAGCTGACGAACAAGCCCATTTCCGAGATTGCGGAGGAACTTCTAACGCCACAGCAGCTTGAAATGTACCGCGTCTATCTGGAAACAAGCGGAAACAAACCGCTGATTTTCGGCGGCGGCTCCCCCGATATGGGCGCGTCCGAGGATTTAAGCGGCGTACAGCTTGTAAACGGCACACGCCCCGGCAACACCGCCGTTGTAGACCTTGCGAAGCGGCAAGTCGGCAACGTAGGCGGGCGACCCTTTTGGAGCTGGTACGGATTTAACAGCCGCGTGGAATGGTGCGCCTGTTTTGTTTCATGGTGCTACAATCAAGCCGGGAAAAGCGAGCCGCGCTTTGCCGGGTGCCAGTCACAGGGCGTACCCTGGTTCCAGTCACGCGGGCAATGGGGCGCGAGGGGCTATGAGAATATCGCCCCCGGCGACGCTATCTTTTTCGACTGGGACGGGGACGGGAGCGCAGACCATGTAGGGCTTGTTATCGGGACGGACGGGGAGCGCGTCTATACCGTCGAGGGCAATTCCGGCGACGCCTGCAAGATAAAGAGCTACCCCGTCAATTACTCCTGTATCAAGGGCTACGGCTTAATGAATTGGAACTGACAACAAAAAAATGAAAATCTGAAAGGAGAAATTTATTGATGGCTATGAACAAAATTGAACGTATCGACAAGGAGATTGCAAAGACCCGCGAGAAAATCACCGAGTACCAGAATAAATTAAGGGGGCTTGAAGCGCAGAAAACCGAAGCGGAAAACCTGCAAATCGTACAGCTTGTGCGCTCCATGCGCCTTTCCCCGCATGAGCTTTCCGCTATGCTTTCCGGGGGCGGTATTCCGGGCATGGAAGCCGCGCCGGGCTACCCCGCAGAACCCGCAGACCACGACACCGAAGAAATGGAGGACACCGAGAATGAATAAGAAAATCCTTAGAACACTGACCGCACTTTGCGCCGCCCTTATGCTTTCGGGCGGCTTTTCCGTCACCGCTTTTGCACAGACCCCGGAGGGAGAGGACGACACCAACGACAGCGGCGTTGTCTACGAGGAACCCCAAAAGGAAGAACCCCTTACCCCGGACGGGAACGCGACCCTTGTAGACGATTTCGGCGGCAACAAGCAGCTTATCACCGTAACGACCAAAAACGGCAATTACTTTTATATCCTCATTGACCGGGACGACGAGGGCGAGAACACCGTACATTTCCTTAATCAAGTGGACGAAGCCGACCTCTTAGCACTTATGGAGGACGGAAGCACCGAAGCAGCCCCGCCCGCCGTTTGCAGTTGCACCGAAAAATGCGAAGCCGGAAAGGTAAATGTGAGCTGCCCCGTCTGCAAGGACAACATGACCGCTTGCAGCGGCAAGGAAGCAGAGCCGGAAACCGAGGAACCGCCGGAGCTGCCCAAAGAGAAAGGCAATGCGGGCGGGCTTGTGCTTTTCCTTGTCGTGGCACTTCTTGGCGGCGGGGGCGCGTTCTATTATTTTAAGTTTATGAAGCCAAAGCAGAACGTCAAGGGCGACACCGACCTTGAAGATTTCGATTTTGACGATTACGACGAGGACGAGGGGGACGGGCTTTCTGATGAAGAACAGGAGGACGAGGAAGCATGACCCTGTTTACCGACAATCCCTTTGAAAAGATGATGATACAAAGACCGGGCGGGCGGCGTGACAATGCGCCGCCCGTTCCCCATTCCCCGGCTTGCGCTTCCTGTCCGTACAAAGGGCAGCTCCCTTGTGTGGGCTACTGTCTGAAACAGGTACAGGAGAAAAAGGCAAGTGAGCCGGAACGCTGAAAATGGACTTTTAATTTTCGTTTGCAACATCTATGAGATTTTCGTAATGCAAAAGTGTTATGTTATTTTCATTTTGCAGTTGGAGCTTTCTATCACGAATATTCTCAAAATCTTTACGGAGTCCGGCTATCACAGCATAGTAGATTTGATAAGGGCAATATTTGTATAATTGTCTGGGTAACTTTGTATTGGAGAATGAGTGCTTTTCCAATTCTGCTACAATTACATTCCAATTTGCAGCAATATACATTTGCCAATCCCTAACCTGTTCAATCCCTTTATTGATTACTTCCCCGAAACGAGTACCTTTTTCTTTTGTTATCCGCCCGTTGGGAGCTTCTAATTCCACAAAGACAAATTGATAACCGTCTGAACTATTACCTATGAGCAGATAATCAGCCACATAAGCCGACCCGATTTTGAACTCTGGAAAGATATAATTATCGTCATGGTGTCCTGTTCTGTAATAATGCCGTAATAAGCCAAACAAATAATTCCATGCACGATTAGAAGCTATCCAATTTAGTATAGCTCTTTCTGTTGTATCGGAAGAAGTAATCAGTTGATAAAACTCTTTTGTCGTATCATATATAGGTGTGAACCTTGAATAATGGTTGTTGGGAAATAGCGAAGTAGCACACTCAATAAAGTAATCCATTTCTTTGTTTTTACCGCGCCTGTAATGCCCGCCACGTTTTTTATTCATTGCTTCTTCCTGTTCATCAGTAGGAGCAAAAACATCGAAAGTATGTATTGATTTCATATTGTCACCTGTTTCTTATAGTAATGCTTAAAGTATAAACCAATTTCAAACCTAAAACAACCGAAAGGAGAACAGAAAATGAAACTGATTATTGCAGAAAAGCCGAGCGTGGCGCAGACTATCGCCGCCGCGCTTGGCGTTAAGGAAAAGAAAGACGGATATATCGAGGGCGGCGGCTGCCTCATTTCATGGTGCGTCGGGCATTTGGTACAGCTTGCGGAAGCTGCCGCCTACGGGGAGCAATATAAAAAATGGAGTTTTGAGAGCTTACCCATTCTGCCGGAGGAATGGCAGTACGCCGTTGACCCGGACAAGGGGAAGCAATTCAAAACCCTAAAAGAGCTTATGCACCGCGCCGACGTTTCCGAAGTGGTAAATGCGTGTGACGCGGGGCGCGAGGGAGAATTGATTTTCCGCTTTGTCTACGAAGCGGCGGGCTGCAAGAAGCCCATGCGCCGCTTGTGGATTTCCTCAATGGAGGACGGGGCAATCAAGGCGGGCTTTGCTTCCCTCAAAGACGGGCGGGACTATGGCGCGCTCTTTGCGTCCGCCCTCTGCCGCGCAAAGGCTGACTGGCTTATCGGCATTAACGCCACCCGGCTTTTCTCCTGCCTGTATGGAAAGACCTTGAACGTGGGGCGCGTCCAGACCCCGACCTTAAAAATGCTCACCGACCGGGACGCGGCTATCTCCCATTTCCAGAAAGAAAAATATTATCATGTGCGCCTTGATTTATCCGGCGCGGAAGCGGCAAGCGGGAGGATTTCCGACAAGGCAGAAGCCGACGCGCTGAAAGGGGCTTGCGAAGCGGAAACGGCGGTATGCGTTTCCCTCACCAGAGAGAAGAAAACCGCAGCCCCGCCGAAGCTCTTTGACCTTACCTCTTTGCAGCGGGAAGCGAACCGCATTTTCGGCTACACCGCGAAGCAGACCCTTGACCTTGCACAATCCCTTTATGAAAAGCGGCTCCTTACTTATCCGAGGACGGACAGCAGCTTTCTTACTGACGACATGGGCGGCACCGCAGCGGGCATTATCGCGCTGCTTTGCGAAAAACTCCCCTTTATGGCGGGCGCGGACTTCACGCCGGAGGTTGTAAAGGTATTAGACAGTAAAAAAGTATCAGACCACCACGCAATCATTCCCACTATGGAGCTTGCAAAGGCTGACCCGGACGCGCTGCCGGAAAGCGAGAAGAATATCCTTACCCTTGCGGGGGCGCGTCTGCTTTTTGCCACCGCCGAGCCGCATATTTATGAAGCGGTTACGGCGGTTTTCTCATGCGCCGGGACAGACTTCACCGCAAGGGGAAAGACCGTACTTGCGGAGGGTTGGAAAGAGCTTCAACGCAGATACCGGGCGACGCTGAAAGATAAGCCCGAAGCGGAGGACGGGGAAAATGCAGACGTGACGCTGCCGGAGCTTTCCGAGGGACAGGGCTTTCCTAACCCCGCCGCAAAAGTAACGGAGCATACCACAACGCCGCCGAAGCCCCACAGCGAAGCGTCGCTTCTCTCTGCTATGGAGCGAGCCGGGAACGGGGACACCGACCCGGACGCGGAACGCCGGGGGCTTGGCACTCCCGCCACCCGCGCCGCCGTCATTGAAAAACTGGTAAAGGGCGGCTTTGCAGAGCGCAAGGGGAAGCAGCTTATCCCCACGCAGAACGGAGCCGCCCTTATATCAGTGCTGCCGGATATGCTCACTTCCCCGCAGCTTACCGCAGAATGGGAAAACAATCTGACGCAGATAGCAAAGGGAGCCGCAGACCCCGGCGAATTTCTGTCCGGCATTGAAGCTATGGCGCGGGAGCTTGTGCAGACACACGCCGCAGCACTGGACGGGAAAAAGGATTTGTTCCGGGAGGAAAAGCCCTCTGTCGGCAAATGCCCCCGTTGCGGTTCCCCCGTCCATGAGGGGAAGAAAAACTATTATTGCAGCAACAAAGAATGTGCCTTTGTCATGTGGAAGAATGACCGCTTTTTCGAGGAACGCAAGACCGCTTTTTCCGCGAAGATTGCCGCCGCGCTCCTTAAATCCGGCAAGGCGAATGTGAAGAAGCTCTACTCCCCGAAAACAGGCAAGACCTACGACGGAACTATCGTTCTGGCTGACACTGGCGGGAAATACGTCAACTACCGTATCGAAGTGCAGAAGAACTAAAAACTTGAATAGCAAGCATAGGAAGCGGGTACCCACTTCCGTAAATCCCCGTTGCGACGCTGACGCGCCGGACGGGGATTTTGCTTGTTGGGAAGTTTCCCAAACCCTCTTTTGCGGAGGGCTTCACCCTCTAAAAATTTTCAAAAATATTTGGCAGAAATGCGGGCGTACCCGTAGTAGACCATGCAGCCAAAAAATGCAGCTTATGACGCTGCCGCAGAGAAAGGAGGTTTTTCACTATGGCAAGTTTACGGGACACCGTAAAGGACTATCAAGACGAGCTTAGGGACGGTATCGCATGGGTGGCGTTCTGGAAACAGGGGCGTTCATGGAACGCGGAATATTTTCATCTTGATATGGACGATACGCTCTACCCGGAGGACAGGAGCCGGTTAGAGGAAATAAAAAGCATTGACCCCGCCGCCGTTATCTTAAACGGCTACTATTGCGGGCATTTAGGCGAGGACATGAGCCTTGACGAGCTGACCGCCGGAGTGCGTTACCACTACGAAAACAGCATGAACGACATTGACGGTTTTATCGGAGCGCATGACGACAGGCTTCCCCCGGAGGTTATCGAGGAAGCGAGGGCAGCCGCCCATGAAGCGGGGCTTCCCTTTTCCGAAAAGCCCTACCGGGACGGGGAGGATTTTAACCCCTATGTATTTGACGGGAGCATGAGCATTGAGGATTTTGAGCTTATGCACCGCATGATTGAAAAAGAAAGGAGCGAACAAATGGCAGAACCGATTTTAAGCGGCTATCTTTCCAATCTTGGGAAGTACACCGAGGGCAGACCCGCGGGCGAATGGGTGACATTCCCCACGACTGCCGAACATCTGAAAGAAGTCTTTGACCGTATCGGGATTGACTTCAAGCACTATGAGGAATGGCATTTCACAGAATTTCAATCCACTATCCCCGGCTTGACGGAGCATTTAAGCGAGTATTCCCACCCCGACGAGCTGAACTATTTAGGGAAGCTCTTGGAAATGCAGTTTGACGACGACCGGGAGAAATTCATTGCAGCCATTGAATACGGCGACCATGCCGACAGCTTACAGGACATTATCAACCTTGCACAGAACCTTGACTGCTACTGGATTTATCCGTCCGTCCACAATGAAGAAGAATACGGGCGTTATCTGGTTGATGAACTGGAAGAACCGGAACTTCCCGAAGAAGCGAAAAAGTATTTCATGTATGAGGAATACGGGCGGGACGCTTCCATTAACGACGACGGTATGTTTACCGAAAAGGGCTATATCTACAACAACCGCAACACCTTTACAGAATGGTACGACGGGCGCGACGTTCCACAGGAATACCGGGTAACGCCGCAGCCCCCGCAGCGGTCACGCCCCGACCCGGAAAAAGCAGATTTTGACGCAGCCGCGCCGGGGCAGAGAACCGCGCAGACCGCAGAGCAGCCACAGGAGCCGCGCCCGGTTATCCCTA
>ERZ780228.2192-NODE-2192-length-10229-cov-2.695793_pt1 | contig 10229 bp, 10 predicted proteins | sample MGYA00511015_ERZ780228 | MGnify/ENA primary metagenome ERZ780228 (study PRJEB29588, sample SAMEA2161897) | human gut metagenome | biome: human gut; feature: human-associated habitat; material: faeces | place: Denmark | collected 2008/2010 ...
GATTATTTGTTTTTATCATTTTGGAATGATTTCATAGAGATTTCATATATTGGAATTAAAGGAGTTATGATAATGGAAACAAAACAAATTCTTAAAGATATTGGACAAAGATGTCAGGGAGATATTTATTTAGGGGTCGTGGGACCAGTAAGAAGTGGAAAGTCTTCTTTTATTAAACGTTTTATGGAAATGGCTGTTATTCCCTATATTGAAAATCCAGATGTAAGATTGCGTACGATTGATGAATTGCCGCAATCAGGTAAGGGAAAAATGATTATGACGGTGGAACCAAAGTTTATTCCTAATCAAGCAGTATCGATTGATTTACAAGAAGATTTGAAAATCAATGTAAGATTGGTGGATTGTGTTGGTTATGTTATTGAAGGGGCAAGTGGTTATCAAGATGATAGCGGAATTCGTCTTGTTAAAACTCCTTGGTATAATGAAAGTATTCCTTTTGACCAAGCCGCTAAAATTGGTACTAAAAAGGTTATACAAGATCATTCAACGATTGGAATTGTCATGACCAGTGATGGAAGTTTTTTAGATATTGAAGAAAGAAATTATCATCAAGCTACTCAAGATATCATTGAAGAACTGCAAAATATTGGAAAACCCTTTATTGTCATTGTCAACAGCAAAGATCCTTCAAGTACCACTTGTCAAAATGTCGTTGAAAGCTATCGTCAAAAACACGATGTGCCTGTTGTGGCTATGGATGTAACAAACATGTTGGAAACGCAAGTTGTTCATTTATTACAGGAGGCTCTTAATGAATTTGGTGTTAAGGAAGTCAAAATCGAAGTACCACGTTACATTGCTATGCTTTCACGTAATCATTGGTTAAAACAAACATTAGATGAAGCTTTAAGGAATTCTTTGGTAGAAATTAAAAAGATACGAGATATTCAGCATCTTACCGAAGGTATGGAAAGTTATGATTTTATTAAAAGAGCATATTTAAAAAATGTGGATACATCTAAAGCTCAAGCAGTGATCAAAATAGAAGAAAGAAGTGGTCTTTATGATGAACTATTAACCGATATTGTAGGTTATGAGGTGGATCGCTCTTCTATTTTAGCTCTTTTACAAGAGTTAATGACAATCAAAGAGGAATACGATGGTATTTCTAATGCTTTATCCATGGTTAAACAAACTGGATATGGTTATGCGATTCCTCGTTTAGATGAAATTGAACTATCAAAACCAGAAATTATTAAACAAGGTTCACGATATGGTATGAAGCTCAATAGTAAAGCAGCAACAACGTATATGATTAAAGTAGAGATTGAAAGTACTTTTGAACCAATAATTGGTTCAAAACAACAAGCAGAAAGTTTTATTGATTATTTAAATCATAATGGTAATGATAAACAAGCAATTTTTGAATGTGATGTTTTTGGTAGAAAATTAGGGGATTTAATAGAAGAAGGTATGTATTATAAGCTCAATACGATTCCTGAAAATGCGAGTATGAGGATTCATGATATTTTATCTAAAATCGTTAATAAGGGAAAATCGAATGTTATAGCAATTGTTTTATAAAGGAAAAAGCTACTTAAATACTGGTGTATTTAAGAGGCTTTTTTGTTTATAAAAAGAATTAAAAAAGATTGTTAAAAAGCACTTGAAACAACTTTTTTTAGATGATATACTAACCAGGTATTTTATTATTGCGGGGTGTGAAAATGAATAAAAAAGAATTAGTTGAATCAGTTTCAGTTGAACGTAATTTAACAAAAAAAGAAGCAGAACTACTTGTAGATACTGTGTTTAATACGATTACTAGAAGTGTTGTTGAAGGAGATAAAGTATTGATTTCAGGTTTTGGTACTTTTAAAGTTAATGATCGTAAAGCAAGAAAAGGTATTTCTCCTAAAACTCAAGAAGAAATGATTATTCCTGCGAGCAAAACTGTAACATTTAAACCTAGTAACAGACTTAAAGATGCGATGAATTAACGCATCTTTTTCATTTTTTGTTCATAAAAGGTGTCTATACTATAAGTGAGGTGAAAAATATGTATTATTATTATGATAGTTATTATATGATTGGTTATTTACTTGTTATTGTGGGTGCAATTATTATGGCTTTAGCCCAAATGAAGGTAAGCAGTGCTTATAATAAGTATTCAAGAATTGAAAACAGTAGACATTTAACAGGAAGAGATGTCGCTTATGAAATCTTAAATCAACATGGTTTAAGTGATGTCCAAATTTATGAAGTCAAAGGACATTTATCGGATCATTATAATCCTTCTAATTTAACCTTAAATCTCTCATCAGAGATTTATCATGGCACAAGCATTGCTTCTTTAGCGGTAGCAGCACATGAATGTGGTCATGCTTTACAACATCAAGAAGGTTATAAACCCCTTACTTTTAGAAATATGATTGTCCCTGTTTGTAATATTTCTCAAACAATTGGTTGGATTGCTATTCTTTTAGGATTATTTATTGGAAAGAGTTCAATTTCTTGGTTAGGTGTTTTACTTATGAGCTTGATGCTGCTTTTTCAAATAGTGACACTTCCTGTGGAATTTGATGCTTCATCGAGAGCACTTAGTATTTTAAATGATCGTTATTTAACAGAAGATGAATATCCAGGTGCAAAGAAAATGTTAACGGCAGCAGCACTTACTTATGTTGCAGCTATGTTATCAACACTTTTATCTTTATTACGTATTGTATTAATGGTCATGTCAAGAGATCGAGATTAAGCCTTTTAGAGGCTTTTTCTTTTTATTAAAAAAGGGTATAATAATTTGGCGGAGGTGTTGTTGGTGAAGGCGTTTTTTAGAAAACATCGATTTAAGATTTTAGTAACAATTTTAAGTTTGATTTTGATTTATGTTTGTTTTTATATGTTATGGGTACATATTCCCTATACAAAGCATCAAAATGAATTAACAAGTATTCAAGAAAGTATTTGTGATAAATATAATTATACGTATAATGGTTATTTTAATGAATATCAAAATAAGAAGACAAATTATATTGTAAAGGTAAAAAATAAGAAAAAGAACATGTATGTTCTTTGTAATACAAAATTAAAGAAAGTAGACACATATAAAGGGAATGGTGTTAAAAGAAGTGATGTTAAAGAAGCTTTTTATCAAAAGTATCATTTAAATTGTACAAAGATAGAAGTGGGTTATGAAAATGAACAATTTGTTTATTGTTTAACTTATAAAGGAAAGGATACGCTTTTATATGCTTATTATAGTTTAGATAATGGGGAATTTTTAAAAGCTTATAGGTTATAAGAATGATAAAATATTTAACAGATTTAGAGTGTATTCAATTTGAAAGATTACTTTTACTTAGAAGTAAAGAACTTTCTTTATCGGATCAAGAAAGTCATTTACTTCTATTAATCTATACATTTAGTTCACTTCGTAAAAAGATGATTACACCAACGCTCTTATTACAGTATTCGTCTTTAACACCTCAAGAAATGGATCATGTTTTAGAATCTTTACTTCATAAAAAATGGATTTCTAATAAAAATGGTGCGATTTGTTTAAATAACTTTATAAAACGTCTTTTAGAAAAGGAAGAAGAAGTTGTTGAAGAAAAGATGAATTTAGTAGATGTCTTTGAAGAAGAATTTGGTAGACCACTTACGCCAATGGAACTTGAAAGTATTAAAGAATGGGTTCAAGGAGGTTATAGTGAAGAAATGATCTATAAGGCTTTAAAAGAAGCTGTTAAAAGTAATGTATCTTCACTTCGTTATATTGAAGGTATTTTAATTAATTGGGCTCAAAATGGAATCAAAGAACGTTATATTGAAGAAAAGCCGAAAGAAAGAGTAGTGCCAGAAAGTCACTATCATTGGTGGGAAGATGAATAAAGAAAAAACCAAGCGTGTCCTTGATTATTTTGAGGAACTTTATCCAGATGCCCATTGTGAACTCAATCATCGTAATGTCTTTGAACTTCTTGTTGCTGTTATGCTTTCGGCACAAACCACAGATAAAAAAGTCAATCAGGTAACACCAGGGCTTTTTGAAAAATATCCAAAGGTAAGTGATTTTGCAAATGCTTCTTTAGAAGAATTACAAGATCAAATCAAAGTCATTGGTCTTTATCGAAATAAAGCAAAAAACTTAAAAGCAATGGCTCAAGAACTTGTAGAAAACTATCAAGGTGAAGTACCTTGTACACGAAAAGAACTCGAAAGTTTACCAGGAGTAGGTAGAAAAACCACAAATGTCGTTTTATCCGTTGGTTTTAATGTTCCGGCTTTTGCGGTCGATACTCATGTTGAACGTATTTCTAAACGTTTGGGTTTTGCAAAAAAGGATGATACTGTTCAAGATGTGGAAAGAAAAGTGTGTCGTTCGATTGAAAGAAGTCGTTGGAATAAGGCACATCATCAATTTATTTTCTTTGGACGTTATTTTTGTAAGGCACAAAATCCAAACTGTAAAGAATGTCATCTTTATGATATGTGTAAGGAAAAAAGAAAGTAGGGAGATGTCATGGATCAACATAAAAATCAACTTTTTGAAATAAAAAAGAAAGAATTGAAAAAAGCATTTCAACGAAATGGCATCGAATGTCTTTTTTTAGAAAATAAACAAGAACTTCTTGATTATTTAAAAACTTATTTAAAAGATAATAAAACTGTTGGTGTTGGAGGTTCTATGACTCTTTTTGAAACAGGAGTTATTGATCTTCTACGAAAAAGTCCAGTACAATTTCTAGATCGCTATCAAAAAGATTTAACAAGAGATGAAGTGGAAGATATCTTTCATCAATCATTACTTGCAGATCTTTATCTAACAAGTAGTAACGCTATAGATATGCAAGGTAATCTTTATAATATTGATGGTAATGGAAATCGTGTAGCAGCGATGATCTATGGTCCTAAAAAGGTCTTAGTGATTGTTGGAAAAAACAAAATTGTTGAAGATGAACAAGCGGCGATCCAATATATTCAAAATGTTTCAGCACCGGCAAATGCTATGCGTTTAAATAAAAAAACACCATGTGTACAAACAGGAAAATGCATGAACTGTCAAAGTGATGAACGTATTTGTAGTATGTATACAAAAATATCAAGACAAAAACAAGGACGTATGAATGTGCTTGTTATAAACGAAGAATTCGGTTATTAGGAGGAAGATTATGTTTGAAAAATTAGAATTGAGTGAATTACAAATGAATCCTTTTGATGAAATTGGTCAACATTGGTTACTTATTTCAGCAAAGAAAGAAGGGGTTGTTAATACCATGACAGCTAGTTGGGGACAAGTAGGACATTTATGGGGTAAAAATGTAGCTACTGTTTATATTCGCCCACAACGTTATACAAAAGAATTTGTTGATGCGGGTGATTATTTCACAATTACTTTCTTTGATGGTTATAAAAATTAGGAGTACTTGGTTCTAAATCAGGAAGAGATGGAGATAAAATTACAGAAGTTAATTTTGACAAAGAAGAAGTAGAAAATCAACCTACTTTTAAACAAGGAAAAATGGTTTTTATCTGTAAGAAAATCTATAGTGATTGGATCAAACCAGAACATTTTATTGATGACTCTTTAGATGAAAGATGGTATCCACAAAAAGATTATCATGAAATGTACGTGGGTGAAATTATTGCAGCATATAAACAAAAATAGTGAATGATATGAATTGATTTCATATCATTTTTTTGTACTAAAAGTCCACTAAAAAAATCAATTATAAAAAAGATTGTAGAGTCGATATATTTCAACTTACAATCTTTTTAATCTTTAAGCATCTGAACGTGCAAAGGCATTTTTCATAGAATGACTTAATTCATTTAAAACAAGGCTTAAAGTCTTTGATGTTTCTTTCTTTAACATATCCGCAATTTTTTGATTAGCTTCATGTTTAAGTATCATTTGTTTTGTTGAATCTTTTTCTTTTTGAAGAAGTTGGTCATATTCAAAAAGAATTTGATGTCCTTTTGACATCACATTTCTTTGATACCTTTCAATATGTATTGCTGAGTGACGATAAGAAGCATCTGCCATGGCAGCGATTAAACGACTTGACCAATAGAAATTATCGGTTGATACTTCAGCAGTTGTATTAGAAAGATAATCAGGTGTTTCATTGATTGCTCCATAAAATGGAACAAGGGCATTAAAGACGTTTGATGCATAAGCAATCCATTCGATTGCTTGGAATTCTTGAGGCATATAAGGTCTTAATTGTATCACAGAAACGAAGTCATTACGATTGATTCCAATTGGACGATACATTCCTTTTTTAGAAAGGTCTCCATGGTTTTTATAAGGATCATAGTCTGTTCCTTGGAAATGTGAAGATAATACGTATTTGACATCTTCAATTGTAATTTTCTTTTCTGGTTTTAATGACCAAGGAATATCATCATCTTCAGGATGATGATCAAAAGTATGTGGATTTAAATATTTTTCAATAATCCAAGCACGAGGTGTATTATAGATATGATCAGAATCATCATGACTTCCAAAAATATCGCGTGCATTAAAACCACCATCAAAAGAAACATTTAAATGATGAAGATCAATAAATTCTTGTAGATCTTTAGAACACATATGATTTTCTTGTTTTCCTAGAGCATCTTCTAGATCAAATTCATCAATACCAAATTGATTTGGCATCACAACATAGAAATCATCAGGAACTCTTTTAGCTATCCAATGATGTCCACCAATTGTTTCTAACCACCATATTTCATTGACATCTTGAAATGCAATTCCATTCATTTCATAAGTCCCATATTTTTCAAGTAACATTCCAAGTCTTTCTACACCTTCACGGGCACTATGAATATAAGGTAAGACAATATAGACAATGTCTTCTTCACCAATGCCTCCTGGAATATCATTTTCTTCATCATATTCGACAAGTGGATCTGCACCTAGAACACGAGGGTTGGAAGTAATCGTTTCAGTGGCAGTCATTGCGATATTTTCTTCATTGATTCCACTTGCAGCCCAGATTCCTTTTCCTTTTACAGCGTTTGGCATAGCTGTATATTTTAAGGGATTATCAGGTAAATCTATTTCTAGATTTGAAAGAACAGTTTTGTATTTTCTTTGTTGTTGATGTGGTTCTATAACCACAAATTTTTTTGCGGTAAATCCATCAGCTCCAGAATCATCATTTCTTGCAATTAATGTTGATCCATCATAAGAAGCATTTTTACCTACAAGTATTGTTGTACACGACATAATTTTCAACTCCTTTTTTATTTCATTATAGGCTTTTTTTACAAAAAGAAAAGTAGAAGATTATTCTTCTACTTGATAGTGAATTGTAAAACGATGTTGACCATTATTTTTAGATTGATAAAGGGCTTCATCAGCAAATTCAAAGGCATGATCAAAAAGTGTATCATGGTCAAAAAGATAGACTCCTAAACTTAAAGAAAATGGAACGTCTTGATGATCAAGTGTAATTTCATCTAAACAATTCAAGAGTTCTTCACAATGATGTTGAATTTGTATTTTATCTGTTTCTTTAATAAAAATGATAAATTCATCACCACCCATCCGAATGACGATATCATCATTTGCACTGTGAACAAGTAAATATTTAGCTAACGAAACAAGTAATTCATTTCCTATAAGATGTCCAAAAGTATCGTTAACACTTTTAAAATGATCAACATCTAAAACAATAAGCGCATGTTTGTTTGACGGAAAGTTCTTTATATAATCATTCGCTAAATATTTTCCAGCTTCCAAATTATAAAGATGTGTTAATGAATCTCTTTGAATTTTTTGTTTAAGCATATTTTGTTTATGCCAGTTTTCTGTAATATCTGATGCTGTTGCTAAAACAATTTCTGGTTCATCATTTGAATTATAAATGACAGTTGATTCTAAAGTCTTTACACAATAATTCTTTGAATTACGATAGAATTCACGATAAGTAACAGGTCCTTTTATTTTTTGAGTAAATAAATCAACTATTTTATGACGATCTTCTTTAAAAACTGTAGTACGATCTGAATCTACATATTCTAAATAATGGTCATAGACTCTTTTCTTTGATTCATCTAAAATATCGATAATCATTTTATCTTCTTGAATATGATATTCAAGAATAGAAATAGCATTATCTTTTAAGACCATTTCATATTTTTCTTTTTCTACAATTGAATTAAGTTCACGATCTTTAATAGCTGAAATATCAGTAATAAAACATTGAACAGTGAGGTATTTTTCATTATTAAAAACATATTGCCCTTGATCATATATCCATAAATAAGAACCATCATTTTTACGAATACGGTATTCTAATTGATGAGTTGGAGAAGTAGACATATTTTTTGTCAATGTTTCTTTAACTTCTTTAAAATCTTTTTTATGGATACAGTTTGACCAGTGGTGTTGACAATCCTTTAAGAATTCTTCTTTATTGCAATAATGTAAAAGATTTAGAAGATTATCATTAATATCTACAATTGTAAAATCATTATCAAGTTTAAAAGAACAAGAAGCAAGAACATAAGGGGCAGGTTCTAAATTCTTTTGTATTGAAGCGATAGATGTATGTAAAACTTCTACTTTATGATTTTTAAAAATAAGTGTATAAAAATATTTTGTTTTTGTATGGTAGCTTTGCATATTTAAATAAAATGATCCTTCTACTATACTTACAACATCGTTTTCATAGACAATTGTTGAGGTAATATCTTCAATATTAAATGAAAAATCATTATCTTTATATTGTTGGATATGCTCTAGAATATCTTGGTAAGTTAATATATTTTCTGTATATAATCCCATTGCTTTAATGCTTTTTGAAAGATAGGGAATAATAACATTTATATCTTGATTGTTAAATATACAGTTTATTATCTTTTTTGCGAGTTCAATATAATTTTCTTTTTCCATAGATAAGGCTCCCTTTAAAAAATTATACAATATGTTTCTTTGGTTTTGTTAAAAAATAAAAAGAATGCTTCAAATTAAATTTTGAAGCATTCCTCTTTTATTGCACTGTAAAATGAATTGTTTTTTCAACTGTACTTGTTCCGTTTGATTCGCTCATTTTAATAGCATAACTATTTCCAGAGGTTAGATTAGAAATGGTAGCACTATTTTGATTGATTGAGGAAATAATAGGGCCATTACTATCTAATAAAGTAATAAAACATGTGTTACTTTCACTTTGTAATTGAATATTTACTTGTAAAGAAGAATTATGAATGGTTGAGCCATCATAGACATCTCCTTGTTCATTTTTAATGACAGCATTTAAAGAATTTAATTGTAATTGGATTTCTTTTTCAATTTTATTAGATGTCTTATCTTTTGCTTTTTCATAATTATAATATCCTGTAACTTTCACGTTTTGATTTACAGTATAATTAATAGTTCCCGTAGGTGATGAAAAACTTTCTTGATGAACTATTTGACCGTTATTATCAGTGACGATGACGGTATATTGAACTTTTCCAAAAAGTTTAGTTGATTCTGTAGCGTTTTCATCACTTGTCGCATTTTCTGGTGAATAAGGCGTAAATTGATAATTAATTTTATTTTCACTATTTAGTGAAATATCAAATGAACTAAGCTGATTTAAATTATAAGCATCACTATCTAATTTATTACTTGGTACAGTTCCTTTTTTAAACCACGCTGTGATGACAGTGTCTTCACTTGCTCCTTCTGTCGGTAAAACATAAGGGTAAATTCCTTTCATAATTGTTGCTTGTTCCACGTCATCAGGTTGACTTGGATAAGATTTACCTGTCCCTTTATTTTCCAAATACTTCAATAAAGTTTGCACAACCTTACCAGGATAGGCCTTATAAGTACTTGTCGTTTTTCCTTTATCAATACCTTCTTTTGCAAATCCCATCCATACGGAACAAATATATTCACTTGAATAAGCTGACATCCATAAGTCACGGCTTTTTCCTGCCATACCTTTCCCTTTTTTAGAATCCCAGTTTGATGTTCCAGTTTTAGCACCAACGTTAGAAAGACCGGAAAGATAGGCATAATTACCACTACCATTTTTAGTGTAATCAAGCATGGTTTCTCTTACCATAAAGGCACTCGCTTTAGAATAAGCACTTTGTTTAATGTTATCTTGAATTTCCTGATCAATTTTATAAACTTTACCTGTTTGAACGACTTCAATATAGTTGATTGTATGGCTTTCAACATATTGGCCATTATTAGAAATAGTTGCATAGGCACTTGCCATTTCTAAAGGAGAAATCCCATTTGTCCATCCTCCAATAGC
>ERZ780228.2194-NODE-2194-length-10225-cov-7.374238_pt1 | contig 10225 bp, 11 predicted proteins | sample MGYA00511015_ERZ780228 | MGnify/ENA primary metagenome ERZ780228 (study PRJEB29588, sample SAMEA2161897) | human gut metagenome | biome: human gut; feature: human-associated habitat; material: faeces | place: Denmark | collected 2008/2010 ...
TGCTGATAGACACGCTGAGGACTTTCTTCCTGATTGTCCTGTCCATACTGGGGCCTATCTCTTTTGCGCTGGCCGTCTATGACGGATTCCAGAGTACGCTCACCACATGGTTGTCACGCTATATCTGTATTTACTTATGGCTGCCCGTGGGCGACCTGTTCGGCGCTATCCTTTCACGCATACAGGTTCTGATGTTGCAGCAGGATATCAAACAGATGCAGGACCCGACGTTCATACCGGACGCATCCAACAGTGTGTATTGTATATTCATGATTATAGGTATCATCGGTTATTTCTGCGTTCCCACGGTGTCCTCATGGATTATTCAGGCAGGCGGTGCGGGAGCTTACGGGCAGAAGGTGGGCGGTGCCGGGAAAATGGCCGGAAACGGTGCGGCGGCAGTCGGTGGGGCAGTCGGTGGATCGGTAGCCGGACGCATCAAGAAAATGTTCTAAACGTATCACTTAAAAAAACAGAAAGAAGACATGGAGTTCAAATCATTAAAAAACATCGAGACATCGTTCCGGCAGCTACGGCTGTTCGGAATGGTATTCCTGGGAGTATGCGTACTGGTAACGGTCTTTGCCACCTGAAAGGCATACGAGTTTGCCGAGGCGCAACGGCAGAAAATCTATGTACTGGACAGCGGAAAATCGCTGATGCTGGCACTTTCGCAGGATGTGCAGCAGAACCGCCCCGTGGAAGCGAGGGAACATATCAGACGTTTCCACGAACTGTTTTTCACCCTGTCACCGGACAAGAGCGCCATTGAAAGCAACATCCAGCGTGCCCTTTACCTTTCGGATGAAAGTGCCATCGGTTACTACCGGAACTTGCAGGAGAAAGGCTACTTCAACCGGATGATCGCGGGAAACATCTCGCAGACGCTGACGGTGGACAGCATACAGGGGAACTTCAACAGTTATCCCTACGAGATGAAGACCTATAGCCGGCAGCACATCATCCGTTCGAGCAGCGTTACCGAAAGGTCGCTTGTCACCACCTGCCGTCTGAGGAACGTCACCCGGAGTGACAACAACCCGCAGGGCTTTCTGATAGAGAGTTTTACCATCATCGAAAACAGGGACATCGGACAGTATGAAAGATAACGGTATAAAAAAGGTCTTCCACTCGTTCAGAACGGAGAAAGACCGATATATAATAAAACTCCGCAGGCGGTGGCAACGGCTGAGCTACCGGCAGCAAAGGATTATCATCCTTTACCTGCTCGGACTCTTCGCCGCCATCGACCTTGCCTACATCGTGGGCGGTTTCTGCGGGACAGACAAATTTCCGATTGAGGTACAGCATCTCCAAAGGATTGCGCTTCCCCAAACGGACAGTATTCAACCATTAAAAAACAATGTATCCAATGACACAATCCGATAAGAAAGAAGAAAAGAATAAAGAAACGCAGAAAGCGGAACCTGTATCCGAAAAGGGGAAGAAGTTAAACCGCAAGGTTGCCGACAAGCTGAAATTCTATGGCGTGGTGACATTCCTCTCCCTGCTTTGCGCCGGGTTCATCTGGTTTCTCTTCAAACCGGACACACCCGAAACGGTGGAAGGGACGGCAGGAATCAATACGACGATACCCGACGCTATCGCACCGGAGACGATGGCCGACAAACAGAAGGCTTACGAACTGGAAGAAATGAAGAAACGCAGGCAGGAGAAGGTAAGAACCTTGCAGGATGTGGCCGGGGGCTATCTGACACCGGACACAACGGACGGGCTGAAACCGGAAGAAGATGTACCGAAAGCGGATGCTATCCGGGAGTCCAGAGAAAAACAGCGGCAGATTTCAAGACAGATCACCTCGTTCTATAAGGAACCGAAGGAGAGTCCGAGGGTGGACGAACTGGAACGGCAGGTAAAGGAGCTTAACGAAAAGCTGGAACGTGAACGGAAAGGACAAGACCCGCTGGAACTGATGGAAAAGTCGTATGAGATGGCGGCACGCTATTTCCCCGGACAAACGGGCGGACAGGTGAAGAACATACAGCCTGCCGGGGGCACCGGTACCGGCAATCCTGCCGCCATAGCTGCCGGACGTGCCACGGAGAATGTGGTTTCGTCACTGGCCGTACCTCCGGTACCCGACACGATACCCCGCAATTACGGTTTTGCCACTGCCGTGGGCGGCGGACAGCTTGCCGGAGCCAATACGATACGTGCCTGCGTGGCCGAAGACCAGACAGTGACCACCGGGGCATGACTGAAGTTCCGGTTGCTGGAACCGCTGCAAGTGGGTGGTGTGCTTGTACCTGCCAATACTCCGCTATATGGTACGGTGCGTATCGAAGGGCAACGGATGGCAGTCACAGTAAACTCCATAGAGAGCGGCGGGAACATCCTGCCGGTGGAACTAACGGCTTACGATATAGACGGGCAGGCCGGACTTTTCGTTCCGAATACCGCAGAACGTACCGCCATGAAGGAAGCCGCCGCCAATATCGGGGGCAGTTTCGGAACAAGCATCTCGTTCGCACGCAGTGCCTCGCAACAACTCGTCATGGACGTGACAAGGGGCGTGCTTGGCGGCGGATCACAATATCTGGCCACAAAGATGCGTGAGGTGAAAGTGTCCGTGAAAGCGAATTATCAACTTTTATTAATATCCAAAAAACAGTAATCAGATGAAGACAAGAATTATTTTATCATTAGTCATACTTTTAACCGTATTGTCGGTAAAGGCGCAGGAACCGGTGGAAACAAAGATTTTCCCCACCAACCAGATTATCTCACCGCATAAGATTGAGGTGACTTTTCAGAAAACCGTACATATCCTTTTCCCTTCCGAAGTGAAATATGTGGATTTGGGCTCGTTCGACATCATAGCGGACAAGGCCACGGGAGCGGAAAATGTAGTACGCATCAAGGCGGCGGTGAAAGGTTTTGAAGGGGAAACGAACTTCTCCGTTATCACTGCCGACGGTTGTTTCTATTCTTTTAATGTGGTTTATAAGGACGAACCAGCGCAACTTTCCATTGAGATGGAAGACTGGCTACGGGACAATCCCGAAGGCGGGATTGCGGGCGACCGCATGTTCGTGAAGCTGAAAGAACTCGGCGGGGAGACACCGCTGGTGGTGAACCGTATCATGTACATGCTGTATAAGAAGAACAAAAGGGACATCAGGCATATCGGTTGCAAGAAGTACGGCATACAGACACTGCTCAAAGGGCTTTATATCAATAATGACCTGCTGTACCTGCATACTTCCCTGCGCAACAGTTCGGATATATCGTTCGACATTGACTATATCCGTTTCAAAGTGGTGGACAAGAAAGTAGCCAAGCGCACGGCCATGCAGGAGAACTTCATAGAACCTGTAAGGACATACAACCGCCTGATAACGGTGGACGGGAAAGCCACGGTGCGGGGTATATTCGTGCTGCCCAAGCTCACCCTGCCGGATGACAAACTGCTCGTGGTGGAGGTTTACGAAAAGGGCGGTGCCCGTCACCAGTCGTTCCGCATAGAGAACACAGACCTTGTGGCGGCAAAACCAATCAGTGAACTGCATCTGAAATAATAACCTATATATAATATAATGTATATGCAAAGAATACTATTCATACTGACAGTTGCCATGTTGTCGCTCTTTGCGGGCGAAGCATACGCGCAGCGTGACCTGCCGGGACAGACGGGTGTACAATTTACAACAGGGGGAGTCAATCATTTCCTTTCATGGAAGAGTGGTGGCGAACGCCACTACTTCACCTCGCTGGCCTTTACACATACCAACCGTAACCGTACCTGCTGGCTGTATGGTCTGGATTATCAGATAAAGGAGTACACCTACGAAAATAAGGCAATACCCAAAGCGCAGTTCACGGGGGAACTCGGCTATTTTATTCCCGTATTGTCGGACAAGGGCCGGAACGTCTGTTTCCGTATCGGACTTTCCGTTTTGGGCGGCTTCGAGACAGTCAACTGGGGAACCTCCCTGCTTCCTGACGGAGCGGCGGTGACAAACGGTGACTGCTTTATTTATGGCGGCGGTCTGACGGCGGCTTTCGATGTCTGGCTGACAGACCGGATTATCCTGCTGATGCAGGTAAAGGAAAGGGCGCTCTTCGGAACGGATGCGGGTAACTTCCATACCCAGATAGGATTGGGCGTTCGCCTTATTATTAACTAATAAAAAGAGAAAGGAGAAACAAAAAATGAAACTTATTCCATGGCATATTCACGATGATGTTGAAGCCTATACAACAACTAAAGAGCTTGGAGATATTTCTTTAAATAATCCAAATATCCTTCAAGTATTACAAAACAGACAAGAACTTGCTTCTTTATTAAATACAGATTTAGAACACATGGTTGCACCTCGTCAAACCCATTCCACAAACCTTAAACAAGTTTATTTAAAAGACGGTGGAACTAATATGTTTAAACAAACGGATACTTTATACGAAGTGGATGCAACATATACAAAAGATAAAGATCTTTATTTACTATCTTTCCATGCAGATTGCACACCTATCCTTGTTTATTGTAAAGATCAAGGCATTGTTTGTGCTATTCATTCTGGTTGGTTAGGGACTGTTCGTCAAATCGTAGATCATACAATTCGTTATTTAATTGAAAAGGAAAACTGTAATCCAAAAGATATGTATTGTTTAATTGGTCCTTGTCTTTCTAAAAATCATTTAGAAGTACAAGATGATGTCATTGATCAAGTCAAACAAATGAATTTTGATACAACACCTTTTTATAAACAAGTTGATGAAACGCATTATTTATTAGATAACAAAGGATTAAACAAGCAGCAATTATTAAATTTAGGAGTTTTAGAAGAAAATATTCAAGTAACACCTTATTGTACAAATGAAAATAATGATTTGTTCTTTTCTCATCGTGTTAATCATGATGGACAAAGAAATGTTACAATCATCAAAAGAAAATAGGCGGTATGAAATTCATATCGCCTATCATATTTCAATTCAAAAAAATAATAATTTAAGCTTGGAAATATTTTTCAATTTCTTTTCTTTCATATGCTGTTAGTTTTAAAATATCCATCGCTCTTTGCATTGAACATGGAAGTTCATTCATTAAATTTCTTACATGTTCAATATTTTTCTTTCCTAATAAATCTAATGTATTATTAAAAAACACAACCAAAGGTGTTAATACCCAATCAACCCTGTCATACTTGTTTTCTATATCATGATCTTTATTCAAGTATATCATAATCTGTTCACCTTTATCATAATTTTCTAATTTTTCAATAGTCGTTCCATTGATGTTTTGTTCAGTTGTTTTATAACGGTTCATATGTCCATCTCTTTTTTTTTGCTGCCTGGGGAAGGACATAGTTTTTTTCATATTCTTATAATTTCGATAATCATATTCTCTTCCATTTTGATAGATAACCATTCTTGAAAGATAATCTTGACCTCTTATAACTAAGCTATACCCTGGATTTTCTACATTTTGTATTTCCACATCTGAATAGATTCTTTTTGTTGTACCTTCTTTTTGAGGAAGATTGATACAACAAAAATAGTCAAATTCTACTTTTCCATGATAAGGAATGTCACTTACATTATTGAGCTGTTGAAAATAATAGTTTCCTTCATGATCTTTCTTTCCTTTAATAAGTTCCATGATTTCTTCTAAAGATAAATTTTCTGCTTCTTTAATGAAGCCTTTCATGATTCTTCCTAGCACTTCTGGATGTCCTAGGATTCTTTTACAAAGCTTATCAATCATAATAATCTTATCTGTTGATGTATTTTCTATAACACCATCCATATTTATCACATCACTATATATATTGTCTTTTTTATTCTTTTTTTCTTTTTATTTTTTTAAAAAAGTAAAAAAATATAACGAAATAGGATTCCGTTATATCAAATAAATTATAAATGCGATTAAAAAGCCACAAAGTACATCACTAACAAAGTGAACAGCGCAAATAATTCTTGAAAAACCAACAAGACAAGCGATGATTAAAGCTATTATTCCTAAATAAGTATTGATATTCAAGAGGGCAAAACCAATTGCAAAGGCACTTACGGTATGGCGACTGGGAAAGGATTCATCTGTTTTATGATCGACAAGCGGCTCAATATCAAAAGTCACACAAGGGCGTGGACGATTATAGATTTTTCTAATAATGGTTACAATAAAAAAAGAACTGAGTGGTTTAATAATTGTCATCATAAGTTTTGATGAGTGGCTTATAAATAGTATAAAAAGAGTAATAGCATAAAGTAGTGCGGTTAGATAGGGTGTTATCTTGGTAATCGAAATACATATTTTATCTAAATGGTGTTGACGAATCAAATGAAGATTTCTTTGATAGAATTTTTCCATTATTTTAAAATAAAAACAGTTTCTCCTTTATTAAGTGTTAGGATTTTTCTTTCAATTCTTGGGTGTAAATATTTTTTTCTTACATAATTTAAAAGAATAGCTGAAGAATATCCATGAATAATAGTTACTTCTTTGGTAAGGAAAGAAGTTCCTTTTAAAATGGTCAAGTTTTACTTTGGCTTCACTTTGACTGCATCCGTGTAAATCAATTGTTGATAACATCAAATCACCTCTTCATTGTTATTATAGAAGATTCTTAAATGAAAAAAAATGACAAAATGAAAATATTGCTTTTATGGGTATTTTTCATTACAATAAAGGGGTAAAAAAAGAGGAGTGAAAAAGATGGCATTAACAGCAGGTATTGTAGGATTACCAAACGTAGGTAAATCAACATTATTTAACGCAATTACAAATGCACAAGTAGAAGCAGCAAACTATCCGTTTGCAACAATTGATCCAAATGTAGGTGTCGTAGAAGTACCAGACTATCGTTTAGATAAACTAACAGAAATGATTGAACCTAAGAAAACAGTTCCAACAACTTTTGAATTTACGGATATTGCAGGTCTTGTAAGAGGCGCAAGTAGAGGGGAAGGATTAGGAAATAAATTCTTAGGAAATATTAGAGAAACAGACGCAATTTGTGAAGTTGTAAGATGTTTTAGAGATAAGGATGTTACACATGTTGATGGTGATGTAGATCCTATTAGAGATATTGAAACAATTAATTTAGAATTAATTATGGCAGATTTAGAAACTGTAGAAAAACGTATTGGACGTTTAGAAAAGAAAGCTAAATCCGGAGATAAAGAAGCTAAAGCAGAAATGAGTGTTTTAGAAAAATTAAAACCAGTATTAGAAGCTAATAAACCAGCAAGAAGTATTGAATTTGATAAAGAAGAAATACTTATTGTAAAACAATATACTTTGCTTACAATGAAACCATTGATTTATGTGGCTAACTTAGGTGAAGAAGATTTAGAAGATCCAAAGAGTAATCCTCATTATGTTAAAGTTGTTGAATTTGCAACTAATGAGGGTGCTGATGTTGTACCGATTTGTGCAAAAATTGAAAGTGAATTAGTAGGAATGGATAAAGCTGAAAAAGATATGTTTATGCAAGATCTAGGTATTGAAGAAAGTGGATTGGATAAACTTATTAAAGAAGCTTATAGTTTACTTGGGCTTAGAACATACTTTACTGCAGGAGTTCAAGAAGTAAGAGCTTGGACTTTTAAAGAAGGAATGACGGCACCAGAAATGGCAGGAATTATTCATAGTGATTTTCAAAGAGGATTCATTAAAGCAGAAACTTATAGTTTTGATGATTTGGTTAAATATGGAAGTGAACATGCGTTGAAAGAAGCAGGCAAAATCAGACAAGAAGGTAAACAATATGTAGGTCAAGATGGTGACATCATGTTGTTTAAATTTAATGTATAATGAAAAAAGCGATTCGTACTATTTTACTGATCGTATGTATTTGTGTCTTTTGTTATTCAGCGTATAATTTAATCAATATTTATTTGAATTATAAAAAAATAGATGATGATTATGGTAAACTTGCCAACACGTATACAAGTGTTAAAGATGAAAATAAAGAAGAACAAAACTATTTACAAATAGATTGGGCAACTTTAAAGGAAAGAAATAACGATGTAAAAGCATGGATTCAAATTCCTGATACAAATGTGAATTATCCTGTATTACAAGGTGAAACCAATGATACCTATATTCATAGTGACATTGATCATCAAAAATTGAGTGCAGGAAGTATTTTTGTGGATTGTCGTAATGAAAAACCTTTTGAAGATTTTAACACAGTCATTCATGGTCATAATATGAAAAATGGATCGATGTTTAATAATATTAAATCCTATACGGATCAAAGTTTTGCGGATGAACATCCTTATGTCTATATTTATTTACCAGATGGCACAGTAAGTCAATATAAGGTTGTGGTGGGGCATATTATTTCTGTAAAAAGTGGTCTTTATAATACTTATATAGAAAATACGAGTAGTTATCTTCAAGAAATGGTAAAAACATCTTCAATTCATGTTGATTTTGATCAAAGTCAAGTACAATCGTTGATCACATTATCAACATGTACTTCGGCAGGAAGTGAAAGTGGTAAAAGAAATGTGGTCCATGCAATTTTGCAAAGAAAAGGAATTGATCCAACAACAGAAAAAATGGAATAAAAAAGAATGTAGGTATTTTGCCTACATTTTTTAATGAATGTTTAAAGGCAATGTGGTAAAATAATTTCATTGAGAAGGTGGATGAATGAAGAAAAAAAGTGTAGTTACAAAGTTTTTATCAAGGAGAATTTTACTATTGATTCAATTGATTATATCAATTGTGTTTTTAGGATATATTTATTATTTAAAGATGTTACCAATGAAATATTATTTAATATTAGTGGGAATCATTGCTTTATTATGGTTCTTTATGTCATTTTTCATTAAATATGGAATAAAGAAGAAGAAAAAAGAAAATAAATATGGAATGCTTATTTTTAGTAAATTACTTTCTTTAGTATTAAGTATATCTTTAATTATTGTATCTGTAATGGCTTTTAAAGGGAATAGTTTTTTATCAAATATTACAGGTTCCTTGACACAAACACGTGTTATTAGTTTATATGTAAAAAAAGAAAGCAAGTATAAAAAATTATCAGATATACAAAAAGATTTAAAAAAAATGAAGGTGGGTATAGCCTCAGAAAAGGGAACAAAAAATATAAACACAGCTATCGCTGAAATGGAAGATGCAACGGGTGAAGAATTTAAAACAAAAGATTATAAAGATTATTCTGCATTGGGAGATGCAATTGATGCAGGCAAAATCGATGTTGCGGTGGTAGATAACTCGTATTCGGCACTATTAGAAGCAAATCATGAAGGGATGGATGATGGACTAAGAAGTCTTTATCAAGTGGAAATTGAAGAACAAGTTCAATCAGTAACACAAAAAACGGATGTTACCGAAAAACCATTTATTGTATATTTAACGGGGATAGATACTTATGGGACAGTTTCAGCAATTTCAAGAGCAGATGTCAATCTTGCGGTATGCGTTTCGCCTAAACAAAAACAAATCTTAATGATTTCAATTCCTAGGGATACACAAGTTAATCTTCATCGAAATGGAAAGATGGATAAATTAACGCATTCAGCTATGTATGGAATAGATGAAACAATTTCAACAATTGAAGATTTCTTGGAGTTGAAAGTAAATTATTATGCAAAAACGAATTTTAGTGGTATTACAAATATTATTGATGCATTAGGTGGTGTCACTATAGACTCGCCTTATTCGTTTAAGACACTTCACGGTAATTATAAAATTGTAAAAGGAAAAAATGAGATGGATGGAAATAAAGCCTTATGCTTTGTAAGGGAAAGACATGCATTACCAAACGGAGATTTTGATCGGGGAAGAAATCAACAAAGATTATTAAAAGCTATGATATCAAAAGCGATTTCCCCAAAAATCATCACAAATTATTCGCAAATTTTACAGGCGGTAGAAGGTTGCTTTGAAACGAATATGACATCGGATGAAATTAAGTCATTAGTATATATGCAATTAGATGATATGGCAAAATGGGAAACATTTAATGTTCAATTAAGTGGTGATCCAGAAATATCATATAAGACTTATTCTATGAAAGGAAAGAAATGTTATACGATGGTACCATCAAAAAAATCATTAAATAGTATCATTAAAATAATTAATAAAGTTGAAAATGGTGAAAGAATAAAAGAAAAAGATATCAAAGGATTACAAGGTGCTTAAAAGCATCTTGTAATTTTTTAAAAAAAATTCAAAAAAAGCTTTACAAAAGGAGAAATGGATGGTAGTATAAATGAGCACTCGACGAGA